>Ga0114129_10015523_pt1 | contig 10829 bp, 6 predicted proteins | sample RhiMetdeltSRZDD1_FD_80071 | JGI IMG/M metagenome (GOLD analysis project Ga0114129, IMG submission 80071) | Populus rhizosphere microbial communities from Tennessee, USA - Rhizosphere MetaG P. deltoides SRZDD1 (version 2) (version 2) | ecosystem: Host-associated > Plants > Roots > Rhizosphere >... | reverse complement strand
TGTTCTTGTAGTCGTGCCAGGCGGTCGTGTTTCAGGCGAACATCATAGTAGGCGTTGAGGTTGTCTATTCCCACGACCGTATCCCCGCGGGCGAGTAGACGTTGGGAAACGTGAAAACCGATGAAACCGGCCGCTCCGGTGACAAGCACATGCATGCTGCACTCCTTCGTAGGTAATGAGAACCGACTATCCGCGTACTTCTGCCTGCTTGGGAGGAGGGACAATTGAGGAGACAGGGAGAGAACGTTTGGCTCTCACCTGGCGGAACACTTTGAGATAATAGTCTATCCCTGACCAGAGGCTGAAAACGAGCGCGATCCATAAAAAATACATGCCGAAAACATAGAAGTTAATGAAACTATATTGGTAGTGAAGTAGTAATCCGTGTATCGCAAACGTCTGTAAAAGCATTTTATACTTTCCCAGTTCCTCCGCCGCCAAAATGATTCCCTCACCGGAGGCAATGGCGCGAAGGCCAGTGACCGCGAACTCGCGCGCGATGAGCAAGACGACCATTGTCGCTGGTACTCGAGGAGTGCGGTCTATGGCAGCCAACATGATGAGTGCTGCTGCAATCAACAACTTGTCGGCAAGAGGGTCAAGAAACTGACCGAGGGTAGTGGTTGACCCTTGGCGTCGGGCGAGGTAGCCGTCGAAGTAGTCGGTGAGGCTCGCGATGAAGAAGGTCGCCGCTGCGAGGAAGCTAGACTGTTTGCTTGGATCGGTCAAAAAATAGACGAGGATCGGTATCAGCGCGATCCGAAACAAACTCAATAAGTTAGGCAGGGTCGCCACTGGTGGAGCCCTGAGAGGTGCACAGTTCTCTGCTACGCCGGTGGGCGCATCAGTACACTCCGCCCGCGATACGAATCACGAAAACGGAGTACCCTGCGAACATATTGTTGGGTTTCTTGATACGGTGGAATGCCATTATATTTATCTACTGTTCCCGCACCGGCATTATAAGCCGCGAGTGCTAACGTCACATCTCCGTCAAACCGTTCCAACAGGAGATGTAAGTGACGAACTCCACCCTCGATATTCTGGCTTGGCGAGTGGATATTGGCAACACCGTGGTCCGCAGCAGTCTCGGGCATCAACTGCATCAATCCACGGGCCCCTGCGCGCGAAATGGCCCACGGATTAAAGGCTGATTCTGCCTTGATAACTGCTTTGACCAATTCAAACTCAACCCCGTAGCGTGCGCATGCGCCCCGAATCAACCGGTCGAAGTCAGCACTTTCTTTGCTCGTCATGCGACTGATATACGGCTGAAGAAATAAAAACGGACGATAGCCAGGTTGGTTAGGCACATTCGTGAAAAGGAGTACCCCCTGTTTATTCCGATAGACGTGAATTGGTGCGGTGGTGAGAGGATCATGGACGTATTGCCGTGCCTCCCGGCGCTCTGCGAGGTCTTGTTGAACATCGATGATCCGCCCGCCGAACGCGGGCGAGTTGTTGGCGAGGAAGTCTTTCTTGTTGACGACTCCTTTTGTGCCGGTCCCGCGTGGCGAGGCAACGTCCCATTTGTAGCGCGGCTTGGCCGTCCCCGCATTTTTTACTGGCCGTGCAGATTTATTGGTGATATATAACACTCCTTTACTATCACGGTACACACGAATGTCCGCGGTAGCGATATTGCTTCCGGCAAGAGGAGTTCCGATAGCCATCAGCACACCAAATAAGCCCGCGACCCTTTTCCTTGTATGTCTCCGCATAAGAAGTTCAGGATAAACGATTTTTTCCTGCTTGGTCAAATCCCTCGCCGTCCTTGACTCTGACCCCTCTGACGTGCCAGCTATGACTTACTGGGCAGTACAGTTATGAGTGACAGCGAATTTCTTATTATTGGGAGCGGCCTCGCAGGTCTCAGCCTGGCGCTGAAAGCGGCCGTACGTGGTTCTGTGACGATCGTCACCAAGGATCGATTGCCGGAGAGTAACTCCGCGTATGCCCAAGGTGGGATCGCTTCTGTCTGGAGTGAAGAGGATTCTTTTGCGGACCACATCCAAGATACGCTGACTGCCGGGGCGGGGCTGTGTCATCCTGATGTAGTTAAGGCCGTCGTAACCGAAGGCCCCGACCGTATTCGCGAGTTGATCGCACTAGGGACTAATTTTTCTCGCAAACCCGGGGGAGAAGACGCTGAGTACGACTTAGGTTTAGAAGGGGGGCATTCATATCGCCGCATTCTGCATGCCGCAGATGCGACCGGGCAAGAAATTATCCGCGCACTCATTGCCGCGGTACGCCAGCAGCCGAATATCCGCATCTATGAGAAACATCTCGGTATTGATCTCCTCACGGCCGAGGGGTCGAGTGGGCAAGAGTGTTGGGGTGCGCATGTCCTCGACCTCGAAACGAATGAAGTGAAAACCTTGACGGCAAAAATCACGGTGTTGTGTAGTGGTGGTGCAGGGAAGGTGTATCTGTACACCAGTAACCCAGATGTGGCGACTGGTGACGGGCTTGCAATGGCGTATCGCGCCGGAGTTCCCGTCGGCAATTTAGAATTTTTCCAGTTTCACCCAACCTGTCTTTTTCATCCGCGCGCGAAGTCTTTTCTGATTTCAGAGGCACTGCGAGGAGAGGGGGCGATTCTGCGCCGACCGGATGGCGCTCCGTTCATGAAAAAGTATCATCCTAATGCCGAACTCGCGCCGCGTGACATTGTCGCCCGTGCAATTGACCAGGAAATGAAGACGCACGGGTTTACGAACGTGCTGCTTGATATTAGTCATCGTGACGCCGACTTCCTACGCAAACGCTTTCCTTCGATTTCGCGACGCTGTCTAGAATTTGGCATTGATCTTACCAAAGAGCCGATTCCCGTGGTTCCTGCGGCGCATTATCTCTGCGGCGGAGTGGTGACGGATCTCCATGGTGCGACGGCGATTCCTCGTCTCTATGCCGCAGGTGAGGTGGCTATGACCGGTTTGCACGGAGCGAATCGGCTCGCGTCCAACTCTCTCCTTGAGGCAGTTGTTTTTGCTCATCGCGTGTCCCTGCATGCGGGCGCAGTGCTCCGCGCCGATTGTCGTCATGCGCCAACGTTCCCGGTGTGGAACCCGGGGGAAGCAGTGAATAGTGATGAGCTGGTGGTGGTGACTCACACCTGGGAGGAAATTCGTCGCTTGATGTGGAACTACGTCGGCATTGTGCGTAGTGACCGCCGCCTCGCCCGCGCCCAACACCGTATTGCCCTCATTCAGGAAGAGATTCGCGACTATTATTGGAACTTTTTGGTGACCGGTGACTTACTAGAGTTACGTAACCTTGCCACGGTTGCCGAATTGATTGTGCGCTGTGCTAGCAGGCGACAAGAAAGCCGTGGGTTGCATTGTACGCTCGACTATCCCCAGACGGATGATGCGCACTGGCGGCATGATACGATCGTGCGATTGGAACAGCCCTAAGCTAAGGACCACGGGACAAAACTCTCATTGTCGGACGGTGACGATGTCACTGCGAGCCCTTCGCCCCTGCTCAACATTAACTCCGCGCAACAATCTCGGTCTATCAAAGTCTCTGTGCCGAACCACTGGTTCGGTTCATTCTTGCCGCCATCTTCCCCACCTTCATAGATCCGCCTGTCTATCCGTTGGCGCTCTCAGTGAACTGGGTCATAAATTGCAAACAAAGAGAGCGTTCGAAAAAGCGTAACCTCCGCTCTTTGTTTTGAGTTTGTTTTGTATCTGTAAGGTTTTGAATTGTCAGAAATTTCTCCGAGTGAGAATTGGGGACGAAAAGCGCCGAGAGCAAGGCTGCCTAGAGAAGTGGCAGTACGCGCCCGCGCTGTTGCTTGAGCAGCAGTGACGGACTCCCTCGTCGGGGTTCGCACCGGAGTGTGAGATGAAAGTTTCTTCTCTTCCCACGATCGTGCCGGGTCTTGATTGGCTTTCTCGTGTATTCGTGAAGTTGCGTCAGCAAAGAACATCTCACACTGAGGAATTGCGGCGTTGGATGGCCGAGTTGGAAGAAACCAATACGAAATTGGCACGGGAGGTCTCCGAACGTAAACGAGTAGAAAAAGAACTCCGGCAGGCAGAAGCAAAATACCGCAGCATTTTCGAGAATGCGGTAGACGGAATCTTCCAAACCACGCCTGAAGGGCAATATATCAGCGTCAATCCAGCTTTGGCGTGTATCTATGGGTATGAAACCCCTGAAGCATTGATGGCGAATCTGACGGACATTGGTGGGCAGTTGTACGTCGATGCTTCTCGCCGGGCTGAGTTTGTCCATCTTCTGCATAAATATCGTACGGTGACGGGATTCGAGTCGCAGGTCTATCGTCGAGACGGAAAGATCATTTGGATCACGGAAACCGCCCGTGCGGTCCAAGACGCGAACGGTACGCTCCTGTACTACGAAGGCATTGTCGAAGACATCTCCCAGCGTAAGCAAGCGGAGGAGGAGTTGCAGAAAGCGAAGATCACCGCTGAGTCGGCGGCCAAAGCCAAAAGCGAGTTTCTTGCCAATATGAGCCATGAGTTGCGGACGCCACTGAATGGAATCATGGGCATGACCGACTTGACTCTGGATACAGAGCTGATGCCTGAGCAGCGTGAGTATTTGACGATTGCGAAAGACTCCGCCCAATCCTTGTTAGAGTTACTCAACGACATTCTTGATTTCTCTAAGATCGAGGCCGGTAAATTAGACCTCGATCCCATTGAATTTTCCTTGCACGACGACCTTGAGGTGGCGATGAAGGCGCTGGCGCTCCGTGCCCATAAGAAGGGGCTGGAGCTGGCCTGCCACATCTCCGCGGATGTGCCAGACATCTTGTTAGGCGACCCAGGGCGTCTCCGCCAGATCGTCGTGAACCTTGTCGGTAACGCGATTAAGTTCACTCTTCAAGGTGAAGTGGTGATGCAGGTCTCGGTTGAGTGGCAAAGCGAGAGCGAAATTTGCCTGCATTTTACCGTGACTGACACCGGCATTGGGATTCCGTCCGAAAAGCAACACCTCATTTTTCATCCTTTCACTCAAGCAGACGGCTCCACGACACGCCAATTCGGCGGAACAGGATTGGGATTAGCGATCTCCTCACAACTCGTTGCTATGATGAGTGGCAACCTCTGGGTGGACAGTGAAGTCAACAAAGGCAGTACTTTTCATTTCACCGCCCGCCTCGGCTTCCGGCCGGGGACTCTGCCCCAGTCCTCGAGTAAACGAGAGAGTCTCTCCGGTTTGCGGGTTTTGGTTGTCGACGACAACGCGACCAACCGGCGCATTCTGGAAGAGCAACTCGTCAATTGGCGGATATGTCCGACCCTCGTCGCCAGCGGACCGGAGGCGCTGGGGGCGTTGCAGCAGGCTGAGAAGGATGGAACACCTTTTTCGCTGGTATTGCTCGACGCCCAGATGCCGCATATGGACGGCTTTACTGTGGCCGAGTCGATCAAACAGCATCCGACTCTGGCGCGGGCAACGATCATGATGTTGACTTCCGGAGATCACCCTAATGGTGCCGCTCGTTGTCGAGAACTGGGGATCGCTTCCTACCTGACGAAGCCGATCAAACAGTCTGATCTACTCAATGCGATTGTCACTGTGCTGCATAGCACCGAGGGACCGAAACCCGTCTCTTCTCTTCAGCCCTCTTACCTGACGAAAAGTCAGTACTCTCTGCGCATCCTCCTGGCGGAAGATAATTGGGTGAATCAGGGCCTGGCGATTCGGCTGTTGGAGAAGCGAGGCCACTCCGTTGTGGTGGCGAACAACGGGAAAGAGGCGTTAGCCGCGTTGGCAAGAGAACCAGTTGCTCTTGTCTTGATGGATGTGCAGATGCCGGAAATGGACGGATTCACGGCGACCAGGGCCATTCGTCAACAGGAAGAGTCGACGGGTGCGCATATCCCTATTGTCGCGCTCACGTCTCACGCAATGAGGGGTGACCGGGAACGCTGCCTTGCGGCGGGAATGGACGCCTATCTCACTAAGCCGCTCCAGGCGCAGCAGCTGTTCGAGGTGATTGAGCAGCTCGTATCTCATCCCACCACTACACCAGAAGGAGTAAGAGAAGAGGACGGGGAGGAAAATCCGGGCACGGTCTTTGACCAAGTGGCAGTCCTGGCGCGAGTCGAAGGAGATCACGAGTTGTTACGGGAAATTGTCGGCTTGTTCTTGCTGGAAACGCCGGAGTTGCAGACCGCGATTCGTGACTCGATTGCGCGGGGTGATAGAAAAGCGCTTGAGCACGCCGCGCATTCCGTGAAAGGGGCAGTAAGCAGTTTTGGTGCCCAGGCCGCGCGCCAAGCGGCGCTCAAATTAGAAATGATAGGACGTGAGGGCGACCTGACACAAGCCGTGCCCGCCTGTGCCGAGCTTGATCGAGAGATTGCCCACCTCACGCGTGCGTTAGCGGTGTATAGAGGATAGTCGGAGACATGAAAATCCTGATCGCAGATGACGATTCGATTCCGCGCCGACTGCTGTACGCAACCTTGACGAGGGCGGGGCATGAAGTGGTAAGTGCCTGTGACGGCGCTGGCGCGTGGCAAATTTTACAAAGTGGTGATGCGCCACGGCTCGCGATCATTGATTGGCTCATGCCACACATGGACGGCGTAGAAGTCTGCCGCCGAGTGCGTCAGCAACAAGCTCGCCCCTATACCTATCTTATTTTGTTAACCTCGAAAGATCGGAAGGAAGATCTCATCGCCGGGTTAGAAGCCGGAGCGGATGATTATTTGACCAAGCCCTTTGACCCGCAGGAATTGCAGGTCCGTCTGCGGACAGGTCAACGCGTTCTCGATTTACAAGCGGCACTCTTAACCTCTTTGGATCAACTTGCCCGGGCGCACGAGCGTGAGGTTGAAGTCGGCGCCAAAATTCAGCAAGCATTGCTCCTCGGCCAACTCCCTCACGACGTCGTAGGCGCGCAGGCCGCCACACTTACTCTCCCTTCACACCATGTCGATGGGGATTTCTACGACTTTTTCCGGCTCAGCGAGGATTGCTTCGATATTATGGTGGGGGACGTGATGGGGAAAGGCGTTGCGGCCGCGTTATTAGGGGCGGCACTGAAAAGTTCTTTCCCACGCGCGTTCAGCCAGCTGTTAATTTCCTCTCCCCAAAAGGTACTCCCTGAACCTGAAGAGATTGTCCTGCTGGTCCAACGTGAGGTAGCCCAACGGTTTATCACTCTTGGAGTGTTTGCCACCCTCTGTTACGCCCGCCTCGACTTAGCACGGCTCCGGCTTACCCTCGTTGATTGTGGCCATCCTAAGACTATTCGTTTCCGCAGCCTTACGGGCGCCTGCGAACTCCTGCAAGGCGACAATATGCCGTTGGGGTTTAGTGAAGTGGAGACGTATCAACAAGTGTTGTTCCCCCTCACCAAGGGAGACGTCCTGGTCTTCTATTCAGACGGGCTCACCGAGGCTCGGAATACGGACGGTGACTTCTTCGGCGTCGGACGGTTGATGGCAGTTATCCAGAGCCAACATCATCTGGAGCCAGCCCGGCTGATCGACGCAATTCGCGAGGCGGTGCTCGCTTTTACCGATGCGAATGGGTGTGCGGATGATCTGACGTGTGTCGTGGTAAAAATAGATGAGAGCACCCGCGAGCACCCTATCGCCCGAGCACAGTTCGGGACAAACAGTGATATCGCCAAACTGCCGATGATACGGGCGTTTGTACACGAGTTTTGTCAAGACTTACCGGCGGATGTGCTCGACGGGGAGGACCTGAATCAGCTCGAACTCGCGGTGACGGAAGCCGCGAGCAATATCATCCGGCATGCGTACCGAGGCCGTACTGACGGACACTTGCAGGTGGTTGCCGATGCTTTTCCTGACCACGTTGTCGTCCAATTTTTTCATCAAGGCACGGCTTTTAATCCCGCAGCCGCCAAGCCGCCTGCTTTCGACGGTTCACGTGAAGGTGGTTTTGGCATGTACATCATCGCCCACTCTGTCGACGAAGTGAGCTATGGCTATGATACGCAGAAAGGTCACTGTGTCAGTTTAGTGAAGAAACGTACAGCACTGAAGGAAGGGGGAAGTCCGAATGGAAGTGATGTGTGATCACATCGATGACGTGACTGTTGTCATGCTAGCGGGAACGCAGCTCGACGCCAGTTCAACTGGGGAGTTCAAGCGTGACGTCATGCCTGTGCTAGAAAAGCATGCCCAGGTCATTTTTGATCTGAGTCAGTTAGGCTTTATCGATAGCTCCGGGTTGGGTGCTTTTCTTTCTTGTCTCCGACACCTCCAGGCGCGAGGCGGGGATCTCAAACTCTGCAATATGTCAAAATCTGTGCGCGCGCTTTTCGAGCTCGTCCGTATGCACAGGCTCTTCCACATCTTTGAGACGCAGGAGGAGGCGGTTCGTGCGTTCCGGCAATAGTGAAAAGACATCTCGGGAGATCCCGGCGAAAAACGACATCTCCCAAACTCTCTCGATCGCCGCTTTCCAAGATTCCGTCCGCCGTCAGGTGCGCTACGCCCTCGGAAAGGAGTGGCGGAATCTCTCGGGATACGACCTGTTTACGGCGGTGGCGTTAGCCGTGCGCGAACTGCTCGTGGACCGGATGTTGGAGACGGAAGCGCGCTATCAGCAAGTAAACGCTAAACGCCTATACTACCTATCCATTGAATTTCTCATGGGACGTTCTTTGGGCAATAACCTGGATAATCTCGGTCTTTTCGATTTGTGCAAGCTGTCTTTGCACGAGATGGGGGTGAATTTAGCGGATCTGGAAGAGCATGAACGCGACGCGGCGCTCGGCAATGGCGGGCTGGGTCGCTTAGCGGCGTGCTTCTTGGATTCGTTAGCGACTCTGGGAATGCCCGGATACGGATACGGCATACATTATGAGTATGGCCTCTTCAAGCAAGAAATTCGCAACGGCTATCAGGCAGAAAAACCGGACAACTGGCTTGTCTACGGGACGCCGTGGGAAATCGAGCGCGCTGACGAAGCGTGCTTGATCCCGGTATACGGACGTATCGAACATACGCTGGACCGTAGCGGCCAATATAATCCGATGTGGATGGATTGGAAAATTTTGGTCGGAGTTCCCCACGACTTCCCAATCGTCGGGTACGGCGGGCGCACGGTCAATTACCTCAGGCTCTATTCCGCCAGGTCTTCGGCCGACTTTGACATGCAGATTTTCAACACCGGCGATTACATCAAGGCCGTTGAGCAGAAGATCGCCTCAGAAACTATTACGAAGGTGCTCTATCCGTCCGACACTGTGATGGCCGGCCAGGAACTGCGGCTAGTTCAGGAATATTTCCTGGTCGCCTGTGCCGTGAGGGACATCATTAAGAGGTATACGCAAACGCATGCAACTTTTGAGGCTTTCTCCTCTCAAGTTGCGATGCAACTGAATGACACCCACCCCGCCGTGGCGGTCGCGGAACTCATGCGCGCGCTTCTCGATGAAAACGATCTTCCTTGGGAGCAGGCCTGGAAGATCACGCAAGAAACTTTCGGCTACACGAATCATACTCTGTTACCGGAAGCGTTAGAAAAGTGGCCGGTCTCTCTCTTCGAGTACGTCTTGCCGCGTCATCTACAGATTATCCGCGAGATCAACCATCGCTTCCTCGCCCATACGGCGACGGCGTGGCCTGACGACGACGAACGGCTACGGCGCGTATCCATTGTTACGGAAGGAGCACATCCACAGGTGCGCATGGGGCACCTGGCGATCATCGGCAGCCATTCGGTGAATGGCGTGTCTGCACTCCATACGGAGTTAGTAAAATCGACACTCACTCCCGATTTCTTTCACCTCTGGCCGGAACGATTCAATAACAAGACCAACGGAATCACTCAGCGTCGCTGGCTACGACAGGCTAACCCATCGTTAGCCCGGTTGCTCAGCCAGACCATCGGGGATGAGTGGAGTACGAATCTCGATGCGCTCAAAGCGTTGGAACCCTTCGCGCAAGATAGGGATTTTCAGCAAGAATTTCTGCGCATTAAGTATGCCAACAAAGAACGGCTCGCCGCGGTGATTAAGGAGTTAACGCGGGTGACGGTAGACCCGGAGTCGCTCTTTGATGTGCAGGTCAAACGGATCCACGAGTACAAGCGACAGCTCCTCAACGTCTTGCATATCATTCATGAGTATCTATGTGTGACCGAAGATCACAGAGAACCGCTTGTGGCGCGCACCTACATTTTCGCCGGGAAAGCCGCCCCGGGGTACTGGGCGGCCAAGCAACTGATCAAGCTCATCAATAATGTCGGCAGAGTGATCAACGCCGACCCTCGGGTGAGGGGCTGGATAAAAGTAGTATTTATTCCCGATTACCGCGTCTCTCTGGCGGAGAGAATTATTCCCGCCGCTGATTTGAGCGAGCAGATTTCCACCGCCGGAAAAGAAGCGTCAGGCACAGGCAATATGAAATTTGCCTTGAACGGCGCCTTGACTATCGGCACTTTGGACGGGGCCAATATCGAAATCATGGAAGAGGTGGGGGAAGAGAACATTTTCATTTTTGGCTTGCGGGCACAAGACATTCAACAGATGCGTTCGCAGGGCTCCTATCAGCCGCGGGAATATTATGCGCGCCATCCGGCACTCAAGCGGGTTATGGACGCCTTGTTCTCTGACCTCTTTTGTCGTGAGGAACCGGAACTGTTCAAGTGGATTTATCATGCCTTAGTGGAGCAGGGCGACGAGTACTTCCATTTGGCGGATTTATCTTCCTACCTGGACGTACAAGAACGAGTAGGGGCGGAGTTTACCAACTCCGTCGGGTGGGCACAGAAAGCTATCCTCAACGTGGCGCGGATCGGTAAATTTTCTAGCGACCGCACCGTACAGGAATACGCCAAAGACATTTGGCGGATTG
>Ga0114129_10015522_pt1 | contig 10830 bp, 10 predicted proteins | sample RhiMetdeltSRZDD1_FD_80071 | JGI IMG/M metagenome (GOLD analysis project Ga0114129, IMG submission 80071) | Populus rhizosphere microbial communities from Tennessee, USA - Rhizosphere MetaG P. deltoides SRZDD1 (version 2) (version 2) | ecosystem: Host-associated > Plants > Roots > Rhizosphere >... | reverse complement strand
TTGGCCCCGGGGAAGAACGACAGCGAGATGTCCTTCAGCACCTCCTTGTCGGGAGGGTGGAACCGGCTCACCTTGCGCATGGTGAAGATGAACTGCGCGCTCATGCGGGCGACCGTACCGGCTGCGGTCAGCGCAGGCGGAGTCCAGCGACCTTGCGGAAGTCGCCGTGATTGCGTGTGTGCAACGTCAGGTGATGGACGAGTGCAGTGGCTGCCACCAACGCATCGGGCAGGCGCAGACCGGCCTCCCGTCGTAGGGCGCCGGCTCGTTCGGCGACCCGCCTGTCGATCACGATCTCGCGCAAGGGCGCGAGCAGGCGCCGAGCGGCCGCATGCTGCTCGTCCGGGCCGGCCAGCAGCTCGGCCCGGGTGACGACCGAGTACGCGAGCGTGGAGCGCCGGCCCTGGAGCCTGGCCACTCCCTCGAGATGGTCGATGCAGACATCGGTGTCGATCAGGAGGTCAGCCACGATCCCACTCGTCGCGGGAGGGGACGACGATCTTGGCCACCGAGCCGAAGGTGGCATCGAGTGCCTCGTCGATGTCGAGTGGGTCGGCCACGTAACGCTCGACCGCGTCGCGCACCACCTCGGCCATCGTCTTGCCTTCGGCTCGTGCGCGTTCGTCGATGCGCGCGCGTAGCTCCTGCGTGAGATAGATCTGTGTGCGCGTCATCGACATACAGCGCGAGCATACAGCGCGTAGTTCGCGGCTAGACCCTCAGGCGGGGCGGACCGAGACCAGGTCGTCGATGGGCAGGACGACGTCGACGTCGTCCACCACGAACCAGGCGCTGTCCTTGACGCAGGACAGCAGGGTGCCGCGCCACAGGGCCGAGGCGGTGCGGACGATGACCAGGCCGCCGAGGAGGGGACGCAGGACGCCTGCGGTCACCCTGGGACGGTCGATCACGCTCGGGGCCATCGTCGCACTCATGGCTGCCTCCTGTCGGAGCCAACTTTCGTCTCGGTCTACATCCGTAGAGTCGGTTCGTGGTGGATGCGTGCGGTGACAGATGCCACTCCGCCTTCAGGCCCAGGTAGGAGTGCGGTAACGCGCGATGAAATGCGCGGGGGCGGCGCCCCGCCGGGGGCAGGTCCAGCCCGTATGGGCCACGCTCTGCACCGGTACGCTCGGTGGCGTGGCAGATGATTCGCAACCGGACCTCTCGACGACCGCTGCGCTGGGCCCCAACGCCTGGCTGGTCGACGAGATGTACGAGCAGTATCTCGCCGATCCGACCTCGGTGAGCGAGAGCTGGCGCGACTTCTTCGCCGACTACCGCCGGGACGTGGACCACCAGGGCCCCGCGGCGCCGGCGCGGTCCGGCAACGGCATGACCACCCCGGTCGCCGGCAACGTCGCCGGGACGATGGCGCCTCCGGCCAGTGCGGCGCCCGCGCCTGCAGCGGCCGCCCCCTCGGCCCAGCCGGCCCCCGCCCCCGCCACGCCCGTCACGCCCGCCCCGGCCGCGACCCCGGCCCCGGCGGCCAAGGCCAAGGCGGAGAAGCCCGAGCCGGCCGAGCAGCCCGGTGAGCCGCTGCGGGGCGTGGCCGCCCGCATCGTCGAGAACATGGAGACCAGCCTCAAGGTCCCCACGGCCACCAGCTTCCGTGACATCCCGGCCAAGCTGCTGGAGGTCAACCGCAAGGTCATCAACGGCTACCTGGGCCGCACCCGGGGCGGCAAGGTCAGCTTCACCCACATCATCGGCTTCGCCATCGTCCGGGCCATCGCCGAGACCATGCCCGTGATGGGCCGGACCTTCGTCAGGGGCGACGACGGCAAGCCCCGCGTCGTCCGCAACGAGCACGTGGGCCTGGGGCTGGCGGTCGACATGGAGAAGCCCGACGGCAGCCGCAGCCTGGTGGTCCCGGTCATCCGGGACGCCGACACGCTGGAGTTCCGGGGCTTCTGGGGCACCTACGAGGACATCATCCGCAAGACCCGCTCCAACAAGCTCACCGTCGACGACTTCGCCGGGGCCACGGTCACCCTCACCAACCCGGGCACCATCGGCACCAAGCAGTCCGTGCCCCGGCTCATGCAGGGCCAGGGCACGATCGTCGGCGTCGGCGCCATCGACTACCCGGCCGAGTGGCGCGGGGCCGATCCCGTGATGCTGGCCGAGCTGGGCGCCTCCAAGGTCATCACCGTCACCTCGACCTACGACCACCGCATCATCCAGGGCGCCGAGTCCGGCATGTTCCTGCGCCGGGTCGAGGAGCTGCTGCTGGGGGCGGACGGCTTCTACAACGACATCTTCCTCAGCCTGGGCGTGCCGTACGAGGCCGTGCAGTGGCGCCGCGACGTCAACCCCATCGAGCGCGAGCAGACCATGCTCGAGAAGCAGATGGCGGTGGCCACCCTCATCCGCGTCCACCGGGTGCGGGGCCACCTCATCGCCGACCTCGATCCGCTGCGGTGGAAAGAGCCGCGCATGGCGCCCGAGCTCGACCCCGCCACCTACGGGCTCACCATCTGGGACCTCGACCGCGAGTTCCTCACCGGCGGGCTGGGCGGCCGCGACCGCATGCCGCTCAGCGAGATCCTCGGGGTGCTGCGCGACGCCTACTGCCGGACCATCGGCATCGAGTACATGCACATCCAGGACCTGGACGAGCAGCACTGGATCCAGGAGCAGGTGGAGAGCCAGCCCGGCCAGCTCGACAGCGAGGACCAGCGCTACATCCTGGAGCGGCTGAACGCGGCCGAGGCTTTCGAGCGGTTCCTGGGCACCAAGTGGATAGGCCAGAAGCGCTTCGGCATCGAGGGGTCGGAGAGCCTGATCCCCGTGCTCGACGCCATCCTCGAGGCCGCGGCCGACGACCACCTGGCCGGGTCGGTCATGGGCATGCCGCACCGGGGCCGGCTCAACGTGCTCACCAACATCGTGGGCAAGAACTACGACCAGGTGTTCAAGGAGTTCGAGGGCACGCTCGACCCCACCGCGGTCCAGGGCTCGGGCGACGTGAAGTACCACCTGGGCCAGGTGGGCAAGTTCCAGAGCCGGGCCGGCAACGAGATCGACGTCGAGCTGGCCGCCAACCCCAGCCACCTCGAGGCGGTCGACCCGGTGGTCGAGGGCATGGTCCGGGCCCGCCAGGACGAGATCAACGACCCCGAGGCGTTCTCCGTGCTGCCCATCCTCATGCACGGCGACGCCGCCTTCGCGGGCCAGGGGGTGGTGGCCGAGACGCTCAACATGAGCGACATCAAGGGCTACCGGGTGGGCGGCACCATCCACATCGTGGTGAACAACCAGATCGGTTTCACGACGACCCCCGAGTCGGCCCGATCGGGCTTCTACTCCACCGACGCGGCGAAGATCGTCCAGGCGCCGATCTTCCACGTCAACGGCGACGACCCCGAGGCGTGCGTGCGGGTGGCGCGGCTCGCCTACGCCTACCGGCAGCGCTTCCGCAAGGACGTCGTGATCGACATGGTCAGCTACCGGCGCTACGGCCACAACGAGGGCGACGACCCCAGCTACACCCAGCCCCTGATGTACGCCAAGATCGACGAGCGGCGCTCGGTGCGCAAGCTCTTCACCGAATCGCTCGTCAAGCGGGGTCAGCTCACCCTGGACGAGGCCGAGCAGGCACTCGACGACTACCAGAAGCGGCTCCAGCAGGCCCTGGACGAGACCCGCCAGTCCGCCCCGCCCGCCAACCTGCGGGCCGCCGACCCGCCACCGGCCGTCGGCGTCCTGCCCCATGTCGAGACCGGCGTCGACCGGGCGGTGCTCGACCGCGTCTACGACAAGCTGTCGGGCTGGCCCGACGACTTCAACGTGCATCCCAAGCTGCTCAGGCAGTTCGAGACCCGGGACAAGATGGTGCGCGAGGAGGGCGAGGTCGACTGGGCCACCGCCGAGGCCATGGCCTTCGGCTCGCTGCTGCTGGAAGGGACCGACATCCGCCTGGCAGGCCAGGACACGCGGCGCGGCACGTTCAGCCAGCGCCACTCCGTGCTCGTCTGCCACAGCACCGGGCGAGAGTGGGCTCCGCTGGCGCACCTCGGCCCCGAGCAGGGCAAGTTCTGGATCTACGACTCACTGCTGTCCGAGTACGCGGCGGTGGGCTTCGAGTACGGCTACTCGGTGGCCAACAAGGACGCGCTGGTCGCGTGGGAGGCCCAGTTCGGCGACTTCGTCAACGGCGCCAGCATCATCATCGACCAGTTCTTGGTGGCGGCCGAGGACAAGTGGGGCCAGACCTCCGGGCTGGTCATGCTGCTGCCCCACGGCTACGAGGGGCAGGGCCCGGAGCACAGCTCGGCCCGCATCGAGCGCTTCCTCACGCTGTGCGCCGAGGACAACATCCAGGTGGCCAACGCCACGACCGCGGCCCAGTACTTCCACCTGCTGCGGCGCCAGATCGTCCGCGACGTCCGCAAGCCGCTGGTGGTGTTCACGCCCAAGTCGCTGCTGCGGGCCCGCGCCGCCCGCTCGCCCGTCGAGGATCTGACCCGGGGCTCGTTCGAGGAGGTCCTCGACGACCCGCGGGTCCCGGATGCCGCCGCGGTTCGCCGCGTCGTGCTGTGCTCGGGCAAGATCGGCCAGGAGGCGCTCGCCGAGCGGGACAAGCGGGGCGTGCCGGTGGCGGTGGTGCGGGTCGAGCAGCTCTACCCGTGGCCGTACGACCGGCTGGACGAGGTCGTGGCCGGCTACCCGGCGGCCAAGGACCTGGTCTGGCTCCAGGAGGAGCCGGCCAACATGGGTGCCTGGGCCTTCGCCCAGGACCGCCTGACCGAGCGCTTCGCCGGGAGCCACACCGTCCTGCGGGTCAGCCGCTTCGAGTCCGGCTCACCCGCCACCGGCTCGCACACCATCCACGTCCAGGAGCAGGAGGCCATCATCGACGCCGCCCTGTCCGTCTGACCCGCCCGCGCACTCGGGCCGGGGTCAGCGGTGGTTGGTGTTGATGGCCTGCGCCTCGGCCACGCCGAGGAGGTATGGCGCCGTCGGCACGACGACGTCGCCGATGTCGATCGGTCCCCGGAAGACCGCGCCGTCCAGCCACACGGTGTAGCTGCCGGTGTAGGTCACGCTCGCGGTGATGCCGTACTGGTTGCCCGGCCGGCTCAGCGAAGACCGCTGGTAGACGTAGCTGCACGAGCCCTCGGGCAGGCCATAGCCGGCGCACGTGACGGTGCCCTCACCGGTGTCCCACGTGATGGTCCCGTCGTCGGTGGGCTCGGCGCTGATGACGACGCTCAGGGGGCCGGCAGTGTCGGCCACGTCCGGCGGGTCGACGGTGTTCGGGTCGATCCACAGGTAGGTCGCCAACCCGGTGAGGGAGTCCAATCCGCCGCCGGGGTTGGTCTGGATGACCGGTGGAGACAGGTTGAGGTTGGCTAGCGCGTTCTCGACCAGCGCTTGGGGGTCGAGTGGGGTCACGAAGCCGGCGAAGTACGTGATCGAGAAGGTCGGATCCTGGTAGGGGAAGGGCCCGTCGACATCGCAATAGATGATCACGAGGTAGGCGCCATCGGGGCCTGGCCCCGAGACCAGGCGCCCGATGTGGGCGGGCTCAGTCGGGCGCGTCGGCACCACGCACTCGGCGGGCAGGTCGTGGTGACCGTCGCCGGGGTCCACACTGAGCAAGGCGGCGGCGGCGGTGTAGCCGTTGCCGGTCGCGGAGCCCGAGTGGTCGATCGGGCCGCGGGTGCCGGGGCCGTGGTCCTGGGCGCCCGCGGGGGCGGTGCCGGAGGCCACGGTCGCGGCCAGGGCGGTGGCGACGACGAGGGCGCCCCGGGCGAGTCGGCGGGTCACGGGGTGCACGGGTCCTCCCGGATCTCGATGGTGTCGACCTTCCAGGCGCCGTCGGCGGCCAGGACGGTGACGTGGAGGTTGTACGAGCTGGAGCCGCTGGCCTTCTGCGCCCCGGAGGACATGTCGAAGCGCGTGACCTGCTCCTGGAGGCAGTCGTCGAGCACCACCGAGTCGTCGGACGCGTCCACTACCCGGGGATTGGTCGTGACGGTGCTGTCGGCGTACTCGTTGCCGGACAGGAGCCCCGCCACGACGTCGCGGGAGCCGGAGAGGGCGTCCCCGCTGAAGTACTGCTCCAGGCCGGCGTCCTGCGGATCGGGTGGGCGGTGGCCGAGCAGGTCGGACAGGTACGTCTGTCCCTCCTGGTAGACGGCCACGGCCTGCTCCTCGGGCGAGTCGGGGAGGGTCGTGTCGGTGGCGGCGGTCCGGCGGCCGCCCGAGGGGATCGAGGTCACCGCGCCGGTGTCGTCGTCGCCACAGGCGGCCAGGACGAGGGTGAGGAGCGCGAAAACGGCGAGCACGAGGGCGCCTCCGCCTCGTCGCGATCGTCTGGTCAAGTCGCCCCTCCCGAGCTCCAGCGGACTCAGTGGCACCGTAGCCACCGCTCGCTCGGGAGTGGCCGCGCCCCCTGGCGTAGAGCCGGGTGGGTGGCCCGTGCCGTGCAGGGGTGACGAACGTCACCAAATCTCGCCTTACGCTGTCGGCACGGGGTCGACGATAATGAGCGTTATTCAAATCGGACGACCCACCTGAGGGGGCTCCATGGCGCTCGACGAGTACGCCGCCAACGCTGACATCATCGGGCGCGAGGAGATCAACGATCTCGAGGCGATCCTCTCGGTCAGCAACACGGACGTCGACGAGGCCATCCACGTCGTCCAGGACAACGCCGACGCCATCTTCACGTGGGACTACGAGAAGGGCGAGCGCCCCGCGCTCAACAAGCTCTACGAGAAGGCCAAGCGGGCCCAGTGGAACGGCGAGACCGACCTGCCCTGGGACACCGACGTGGACCTGGAGAAGAACGCCGCGCTGCAGCGCCTCCAGTTCGCCGAGATGCAGTCCGACGTCAGCGGCACCCCGCTCGAGCACTTCACCGAGGCCGACTTCATCAGGTTGTCCATCGAGATGGACAACTGGACCCTCAGCCAGTTCATGCACGGCGAGCAGGGCGCGCTGATCTGCACGGCCAAGATCGTCGAGACGGTCCCCTGGATCGACGCGAAGTACTACGCCTCCACGCAGGTGATGGACGAGGCCCGTCACGTCGAGGTCTTCGCCAAGTACCTGCAGGAGAAGCAGAACGGCTTCTATCCCATCAACGCCCACCTCAAGCTGCTGCTCGACGACATCATCAACGACAGCCGCTGGGACATGACCTACCTGGGCATGCAGATCATGGTCGAGGGCCTGGCGCTGGCCGCCTTCGGCTTCATGCAGCAGATGACGCCGGACCCGCTGCTCAAGCAGCTGCTGCGCTACGTGATGTCGGACGAGGCCCGCCACGTGGCCTTCGGCGTGCTGTCGCTCAAGGAGTACTACTCCGAGCTCAGCGACGCCGAGCTGCGCGAGCGCCAGGAGTTCGCCTTCGAGGCCGCCATCCGGATGCGTGACCGGTTCCTCCAGCAGGAGGTCTGGGAGCGCATGGGGATCAAGCCCGCGGAGATCCTGCCGCTGGTGCTCCAGGACCAGGGCCGGGGCATGTTCCAGCAGCTGCTGTTCTCCAAGATCGTCCCCAACTGCAAGAAGCTGGGGCTGCTGGACGCGGGCGAGGGCTGGCTGCGCACCAAGTTCACCGAGATGGGCGTCATCCAGTTCGAGGACTGGCAGGACACGGGCGAGGAGTACGACTCGCTGCAGGCGACGGGCTGAAACGCCTCAGACCGTCCCGAGACGTCAGTCGAGGCGCCCGTCGATGGCGCTGAGCAGGCCGGCCACGTCGTCGGCCTGAGCGGCGGGGTCGGGCGCGTCCTCGCCCAGCAGGATCCCGTAGTGGAGCAGCACGGTGGTGTCGCCGGTGCGGTAGCCCGCGGTCGTGCCCATCTCGCCGCCGCTGCGGACCAGGAAGGCGTCCTGGCCCGGGCCGTCCAGCGGCTCGGGAGTGCCGCCCCAGCCGGCGGGATCCAGCGCGCCGCCGCCCGTGAACACGGACAGCTGCAGCTGGTAGAGCGTCGGCGCGTCCTCGTCGCCCACCTCGGCCTCCCACAGGCAGTTGGCGGCCACGGCGTCGGTCCCGGCCTCGCCCGGCACCACTTCGGCCGGGTGGCCGAACAGGTCGGACACCTCGTCGGTGGTCAGCAGGTCGCAGGCCGGGCTGTTGCCACCGGCCTCGTCGGGCGCGGTGGTGTCGCCCTGGGCCGAGTCGCGGTCCCCGGCGCCGTCCTCGCTGCCGCCTCCGCAACCGCAACCGGCGGTCAGCGCCGCGGCCAGCAGGATCGCCAGCGCCCCCCTCGTGTGCATGGACCGCACAATGGCACCTTCGTCAGCGCAGGGCGAAGCCGACGACCGCTTCCAGCTCGGCCAGGGCGGCGTCGGGGTCGACGACCTTGATCGTGGTCATCCCCAGGGCCCGGGCCGGCTTCAGGTTCACGCCGAGGTCGTCGAGGAACACGGCCTCCTGCGGCTCGACGCCCAGCTCGGCGCACACCAGCCGGTAGATGGCGGGGTCGGGCTTGCGCAGGCCGACGCGGCTCGACTCGACGAGCACGTCGACGTGCTCGCTCAACCCGTTCCAGGGCCCCCCGTCCCCCCGGTCGGCGACGAAGTTGTTGGTGAGGAACGCGGTCTTGAGCCGCTCGTGGCAGCGGCGGACCGCCTCGACCATGGCCGGGCGCATCTCGCCGCCGAGCAGTGCCAGCACCGCCAGGCCGTCGATCGTGTGGCCGGCGGCGGCGGCCTCGGCCTCGTAGAGGGCGGCGAAGCCGGCCAGGTCGACCTCGCTGCGCTCGAGCCGGGCCCAGGCGTTGCTGTCCGGGTTGGTGGCGTTGAGCCCCCGGAGCAGGCCGTCGGGCAGCCCGTTCGCCGCCTCGTAGCGGGTGAACGCCTCGAACGGGCTGGTGGAGATCACGCCCCCCACGTCGAAGATGACGGCACGGATCGTCATGTCAGCCGACCAGGAGGTCACGGGCGAGGGCCTCCCACAGGTCGGTGGACAGGCGCAGGGAGTCGACGTCCACCCGCTCGTCGTCGCCGTGGAACATGCGGCCGTAGTCCTCGAACGTGAGCTTCTCGCTGAACATGCCGAACCCGTAGGACGGGACGCCGAGGCGCCGGAAGAAGCGGGCGTCGGTGGCGCCCACGCTGATCAGGGGCACGAGATGGCTGCCCGCGTAGAAGGACTGGCTGATGCGGGACAGCGAGTCCCACAGCGGGGTGTCCATGGGGGACTCGGTGGCGGGGTCGTCGTGGACCTGGAGCATCTCCACCCGCCCGGCCAGGTCGCCCAGCGCCTCGTCGAGCAGTGCCTGCACGTCGGCCAGGGTCTGCCCCGGCAGCGTGCGGATGTCGAGCTGCACGTCGACGCAGTCGGGGATGACGTTCGTCTTGGTCCCGCCGTGGACCACGGTGGGGGCGATCGTGGTGTGGGTGCAGGCGTGGAACTGGCGGGCCATGCCCGTGGGCAGGGTGGCGAGGGCGTCGAGGAAGGTGTCGGGGTCGAGCAGGGGCGCGGTGACCTCGTCGGGGAACCCCATCCCGCCGAGGAACCGGCGCCAGGAGTCGTGGATCTGGGTCTCGGGCCGGAACTCGGCCAGCCGCTGCACCACCTGGGCCGTGGTCACGAGGGCGTTGTCGGTGGCGTAGGGCTGGGAGGCGTGCCCGGGCGTGCCGGTGATCCGCAGCGTCGACCAGGCCGAGCCCTTCTCGCCCACCAGGACCGGCAGGCGCAGCGCGCCGTCGCCGCCCGGCACCGGGATGCCGCCCGACTCGGTGATCACGTAGTCGGCCCCCACCGCGTCGCGCTCGTGCTGGGCCATGTGGTCGGCGCCCCAGGTGCCCTGGGCTTCCTCGTCGGCCACGGCCAGGTAGACGAGCGTGCCTTCGGGCCGGAACCCCGAGGCGGCCAGGCGGCGGGTGGCCACGGCCATCGAGGCGGTCAGGTTCAGCATGTCGACCGCGCCCCGGCCCCACACCTCGCCGTCGACCAGCTCGCCGCCGAACGGGTCACGCTGCCAGCGCTCGGCATTGGCCGGCACCACATCGGTGTGGCCCATGAGCAGTAGGGTCGGCGCGTCGGGCCGGCTGCCCTCGATGCGGGCCACCAGGCTGGTCCGTCCGGGGGCCGGCTCGTAGCGCTCGACGTCGAGCCCCGTCCCGTCGAAGTATCCTGCAAGGAGGTCCGCGCTGCGGGTCTCGTACCCTGATCCGCGGGTGCCGTCGTTGACACAGGCATTGCGGATGAGGTGTTGCAGCAGGTCGGTGACCTCGGCAGTCGAGGTGGTCATCGCCCGGCACCGTAGCGGGACCGATCCTCCGGAGTCCCACGCTCGTTTGGTTGAATGCAGCCCGCAATGAAGATCAAGCACGTCATCATCGACGGTTCCAACATCGCGACCGAGGGTCGCGACACGCCCAGCCTCGCCCAGTTGGACGAGGCGGTGCAGGCGTTCGTCGAGGAGTACTCGCCCACTCATGTGACGGTGGTCGTCGACGCGACGTTCCCCAACCGGATCGATCGCAAGGAGCGCCAGACGTATGAGGACGCGGTCAACGCCAACGAGCTGATCACCCCGCCCGCGGGCGCGATCGGCCGCGGCGACGCCTTCGTCCTGCAGATCGCTCGGCGCGCCGGGGCCGCGATCCTGTCCAACGACTCGTTCCAGGAGTTCCACGGCGAGTACCCGTGGCTCTTCGAGCGCGGCCGGCTCTTCGGCGGCAAGCCGGTGCCCCATGTGGGCTGGGTGTTCATGGAGCGCACGCCGGTGCGGGGGCCGACCAGCCGCCGGGCCGTCAGCGAGGCCCGCAAGGTGGCCAAGGCCACCGAGAAGGTGCCGCAGGTCGTGGCCGACGTGGCCGAAGAGGCGGCGGGCGCGGCCGCGCCGGACGGCGTCGAGCCCG
>Ga0114129_10015521_pt1 | contig 10830 bp, 5 predicted proteins | sample RhiMetdeltSRZDD1_FD_80071 | JGI IMG/M metagenome (GOLD analysis project Ga0114129, IMG submission 80071) | Populus rhizosphere microbial communities from Tennessee, USA - Rhizosphere MetaG P. deltoides SRZDD1 (version 2) (version 2) | ecosystem: Host-associated > Plants > Roots > Rhizosphere >... | reverse complement strand
GGGGCTGCGCGGATCGACATTCATTCCCTTGCGCGCGCCCTCCTTGCGGATGAGCGGCCTCATCAGCCGGTCCGGATGATCGACATAGTCGAAGCCGAAACGCCCTTTGACGCACAGCCGGTTCTCATTGGCGGGCCCGTCTCGCCCTTCGACCCAGGCGATCTTGTCGTCGCGGATCTTGTAGGTGATCTGGCAGCCGACGCCGCAGTAAGGGCAGACGGAATTGACGTCGCGATCGGCGGTTCTTGCCCCCCTCTGCGCCTCATCGACGATGGATTTGGGCATGAGCGCGCCTGTCGGACAGGCCTGCACGCATTCCCCGCAAGCTACACAGGTCGAAAGCTCCATGGGATCGTCGAAATCGAACACCACTTTCTCATGCGGGCCGCGATAGGCCATACCGATGACGTCGTTCACCTGCACCTCGCGACAGGCGCGCACACACAGATTGCAGTGGATGCAGGCGTCGAGATTGACCGCCATGGCCGGATGCGACAGGTCTGAGGGCGGATTGTCGTCGCGCGGGAAACGCGACAGCGCGATGCCCATGCGCTCCGCCCACTGCCAGAAGGGTGACACCGCATCATGCGCGCTCTGGCGCGGCGGCTGGTCGGCGACGAGCAGTTCCATCACCATGCCCCGCGCTGCCTTCGCCCGCTCCGACAAGGTCGAAACCTTCATGCCGGGCGACGGCTTGCGGACGCAGGACGGGGCTAGCACGCCCTCGCCTTCCACCTCCACCACGCAGGCGCGGCAATTGCCGTCCGCCCGGTAACCCGGCGCGTCCTTCCAGCACAGATGCGGGATCGTCGTGCCGCGCCTTTTCGCCACCTGCCAGATCGTCTCCTGCGGCAGGGCTTCGACCTCGGCACCGTCGAGAAGAAATTTGATCGTCTCGCTCATCTGACGTCCTCGGGGAAATACTTCATGACCGCGCGTATGGGGTTGGGCGCCGCTTGGCCCAGGCCGCAGATCGATGCATCGGCCATCGCCTGTGACAATTCGCCAAGGAGCCTCTCGTCCCACTGTTCCATTCGCATGAGCTTCACGGCCTTTTCGCAGCCGACGCGACAGGGCGTGCACTGGCCGCAGGATTCATCGGCAAAGAATTTAAGAAGATTGAGGGCGACTTTCCGCATGTCGTCGCGGTCGGAAAGTATGACGACCGCATGCGAGCCGACGAAACAGCCGTATTTTTCAAGCTGACCGAAATCGAGCGGCAGATCGGCCATCGAGGCCGGCAGAATTCCACCCGACGCGCCGCCCGGCAGATAGCCCCGAAACATGTGGCCGTTGAGCATGCCGCCGCAAAGCTCGATCAGCTCTTTGGCCGTCGTGCCCGCGGGCGCCAGCACCACGCCGGGCTTCATCACCCGCCCCGACACCGAATAGGAGCGCAAGCCCTTGTGCCCGGGTTTGCCCTGGCTTGCGAACCATTCGGCTCCGTTGCGCAGGATTTCGGGCATCCAGTAGAGTGTCTCGACATTATGCGCGAGCGTCGGCTGGCCGAAGAGTCCGACCTGCGCCACATAGGGCGGCCGCTGCCGTGGGAATCCGCGTTTGCCTTCGATCGACTCGATCATGGCGGATTCTTCTCCGCAGATATAAGCGCCGGCTCCTCGTCTCAGATGCACGAAACCCTTGGACACGATGCCCTCGCGCTCGATGGCGGCGATCTCCTTGGCGAGAATATGTCGCGCTGCGGGATATTCATCGCGCAGATAGACATAGGCCTCCTTCGCTTCCACTCCCCAGGCTGCGATCAGCGCGCCTTCGAGGAATTGGTGCGGCCGCGTTTCAAGATAATGCTTGTCCTTGAACGTGCCGGGCTCACCCTCATCGCCGTTGACGCAGAGATAGCGCGGTCCCGTCTCCGCCCGCACGAACTGCCATTTCTTCCCCGCCGGAAACCCCGCTCCGCCAAGCCCCCGCAAGCCCGCCTCGAGCAAGATCTCCATGACGCGCTCGGGCGATGTCGCGCCCCTGCGCAGTTCCGCAATGGTCTGATAGCCGCCGCGCTCGGCGTAAGCCGCAAGCGTCTCGTAAGCGGGAAGTTCAGGCTTGATCTGCCGACGCTTGGCAAGGGCGAGCAGCGAGCTTGCCTCCGCCTGATCGACATAATTCTTGCCCACTGCCGCCGCCGGCGCCAGATGGCAACGCCCCATGCACGGCGCCGGCATCACGCGCACATAGCCGGGCGCCTTGCCCTTGAGCACGGTGATCAGCTCCTCTGCACCGGCCAATTCGCAGGAGAGGGAATCGCAGACCCGGATCGTGATTTCCTGGGGCGGCGCTTCCCCCTCCTTCACCACGTCGAAATGGTGATAGAAGGTCGCCACCTCGAAAACCTCGGCCATTGGCAGCCGCATTTCATGGGCAAGAGCTGCCAAATGCGCAGCACCGATGAAGCCGAACTGGTCCTGGATGAGATGCAGAAACTCGATGAGAAGATCGCGCCGTCGCGGCGCCTCGCCCAAGAGCTTTCGAATGTCTTTAAGGGCAAGGGGATCGACCTGCCGACCCTTGGGTGTGGCCCGCGCCCGCCGTCGCCCCTTTTCGCCCCCGGGACGCGCCGGTTCAACATTTTCTGTCTGTGTCATCCAAAGACCAATACTAACCAATTAAACCCAATTTTATGCCGGTTGATAGTATAATCACTGCGGTGCCGCTTGGCGACAAGGAACCGAAAAGGAACTCTATGCCGGACTCCGATGAAGAGCTCGACGTCTCTGGCTATCAATGTCCCTTGCCCGTTCTCAAGGCCAAGAGGCGTCTCGAATCCATGGCCCCGGGCGCCGTCCTGCGCTTGATCGCCACCGACCCCGCCGCCGTCATCGACGTCGCTCACTTCTGCAAGGAGCAGGGTCATGAGCTCCTCTCCTCACTTGCAGGCGACCGCCAATGGACCTTCCTCATCAAGAACAAGGGGCGGAGCGAGCCCTAGCCCTTCTTTTTCCTCTTCCGCTTTCCCTTCTTGCGCGGAGAGGCCTTGGCCACCGCTTTGGCACTTTCGGCCAGCGCCTTGAGCTGCTCCGGCGTCTCCATTTCGCAGGCCATGCCCCGTTCCTTGACGAACGCGCACAGCGAGAGCGCCTCGCTCTCGTCGAGATCCCACACGAGTGCCGTATGGCCTTTCGTCTTCGCGAGCTGTGCAAGTCCTTTCGAGGCGTCGCGCAGGTAGGCATCGCCTGAATCAGACCAGAGCCTGAGGGCCTTGAGGCCATCATCGCGCTTCTCGAACTGCCCCAGTGACACGCCGTATCCCTTGGCCTGGGCCACAGGCTTGAGCGCCAAGCCTCGGCCGCCTTCACATATCGTGTCCGTCAAATCTGTGGGCTCCCTTCCGAGCGGCGCATTGACGATCTGGTTCACCGTCAGAGGTATCGCCGTGCGAGTGGCGCCGAGTCTGAGAAGAGCCTGCGCCCAGTCGGCGCGGCCGGTCCCGCTCGCCGCTCCGAGCACCACCGCGATGAGTTCCTTGCCTGCAATCGAGGCGCTGCCCACCAGGTTGAAGCCGGCCGCGCACACATAGCCGGTTTTCATCCCATCGGCCTCCGGCATCTGACGCAGAAGCCGGTTGGTGTTGACGAGCTTGCGCTTGCCGACCGCCACATAATCCTGGGCGAAGTAATGTCGGTGTTCCGGAAACTGCTCGCGGATGGTTTTCGCCAGCAGTGCCAGATCCCGCGCTGTCGACACATGGTTGGGATCGTGGAGCCCATGCGGATTGAGAAACCGCGTCCCGCTCAAGCCCAAAGCCTTGGCCGTCTTGTTCATGGCGACGACGAAGCTCGGCAGATTCCCTTCGACCGCCTCCGCCAGCACCACCGCCATGTCATTGGCCGAGTGCACGAGGAGCGCCTGCAGGGCGAAGTTGACCGAGACTTCTCCGCCCCCCGCGATGCCGATCTTGCTCGGTGGCTGCTGGGCCGCGAGCCACGACACCTTGATCTTCTGATCGAGCTTGAGCCGTCCTTCGCGCAGCGCCTTGAACGTCAGATAGGCGGTCATCATCTTGGTGAGGGACGCTGGATGCCACGGCAGTCCCGCCCGGTCCTCGATGATGATCTTGCCCGTGTCCGCTTCGATGAGCAGGCTCGGCCCTGCTGCTACCCGGCCGGACAGGCCGCAAAGAATGAGCGCCAAGGCAACGACTGCGCCCGCTTTTGTGCAAAACGCCACTTAAGCCCTCTTGCCGACAGATTTCGGGATCCCGTGCGAACGAACGCCCATGCCGCAGCTCCGGTTCCAGCAGCCGATGCTTCAAGCCGGCGCCAGCTCGGCTTCGAGCCCCGGCATGGCGAAGCCTTCTTGCGCAAGTCTTGCCGTGAGTTCTCCCGCCTGCGCCTCGTTGAGCTTCATCAAGGGAGGGCGCACCTGTGCGAAGCGTGCGCATTTGCCATGATGGGCAACCGCCGCTTTCAGCGCGGAGATCATGGGCAAGCCTTCGAAGATTTTTCGCAAGCGCGCCATCGCCTCCTGCCTCCTCTCCGCGTCATCCTTCTGCCAGTCCTCTCGAAGCTTGACGATGGCCGCGGGATTGACGTTGGCCGTCGCCGAAATGCAGCCCTCTCCGCCGAGCCTCAATGTGCCGAGCAGAAGGGCATCGCTGCCGGTATAGACCTTGAATCCAGGAAGGCGCAGGATCGCCGCCTTCGTGTAGTTCATGTCCCCCGAGGAGTCCTTCATTCCCACCACGATCCGCGGATAACGTTTGCGCAGGCGCTCGATGAGACCGGGCGAGATCGCGACGCCTGACACTTGCGGAATGTGATAGAGCAGGATCTGCAAGCCTTGCTCGCCGACCCTCTCGATGACTTCCGCGAAAGATCCAAACAGGCCGTCTTCGCTGACCTGCTTGTAATAGAAAGGCGGCAACATCAGCACGCCGGCGCATTTTGCTTGGACCGCCGCCCGCGTCAACCGCACCGCGTCCCCGATGGCGCAGGCGCCCGTGCCGGGCACGAGCCGGGACGGATCGATCCCGCCCTCGATCGCATGCGAAAGAAGCTCCAGCCGCTCCTCCACAGTCAGCGAATTGGCTTCCGAATTCGTTCCGAACACCGCAAGTCCTGCACCTTGTGACTCAAGCCACCGGCAGAAGCCCACGAAGAGGTCGAAATCCGGTGACAGATCCTCAAGGAACGGCGTCAGCACCGGCGCCATGACCCTGGGAAGCGCGTTCATGGCTCCTCACGCCTCTTGGCCGTCGCCATGTCCCAGATGAGGCCCTGCGCCACCGACAGCTTGGGCAGGTCGAATGGCTTCTCGGCCAGGAGATCGCTGATGGTTTTGGCTACGGCTCTGACGCGCTCGCCGTGCGACGAAAGCCACCTGCCCCAGGGATCATCCGACGCGCCTTCCCGCTCCAGCACGCTTTTCGTAAGCACCCGGTGCGCCAGAAACAGCTGGTCGATCGTGCGGTTGATGGCGAGTCTCTCGAAGAAATCTTTCGCCGCAAGCTCGCCCGCCCGGGCGAGAATGTGATCGATCTCGAACTGGGCCGCGGAAGCGTAGAGAACCCTCGCCGCCTGCGCCAGGCTTGCGCCGCATTCGCTGGCGACCTGTACGATGTCGGGCGCTGTCTGCAGATAGCTAAGCCTGGCGATGCCTCGCGCGACATCCTCCGGCACTCCCGAAGCCATGAGATCTCCGACCCTCGCGTTGAACGCTGCGAGCGCCGCCGACGGCAGGTGATCGCTAAGCGAGATCTTCACCTCGTCGATGCCGGCCCGGAAGCGCGCGACGATGTCCTGCAGGCCCGACCTGAGATCGCTGTTGCGCAGGAACCACTGGGTTCCCCGCCTGACCAGCGTCTGCAGCTCGAGATAGAGCTGCATCTGCAACTCCGCCGGCACCTTGCCGTCGAGCGTATCGATGGCGCCATTCTGCGCCGTCAGGTCGAAGCTGTCGCGCGCGACCGCGAAGGCGGCGGCGATCTCGGCCGGGCTGGCGCTCGTTTCGCTCTGCAGCTTGGCGGCGAACCCTGCTCCGCCCCTGTTGATCATGCTGTTGGCGAGCATGGTGGCGACGATCTCGCGGGCAAGCCGGTGCTGCTTGATCTCGCTCTCGTGGCGCTTCGCCATGCGCGCCGGAAAATAACGGAATAGTTCGCGCGACAGATAGGCATCGTCCGGAACCTCGCTGTCGAGCAGCTCCTTCTTGAGCGCGATCTTGGCATAGGCGAGAAGCACGGCCCATTCCGGCCGCGTCAGCATTTCGCGCCGCGCATCCCGCGTCTTCACCTCTTGGTCCTGCGGCAGCGCCTCGAGCTCGCGGTTGAGAAACCCCTGCCGCTCGAGATCCTGCATCAGCTTGATGGCGTAGCTGTTCTCTTCCGTGCCTCGCGCCACCGACAGGCTGATGCTGAGCGTCTGCAGATAATTGTTGCGCAAGACCAGGGAAGCCACTTCTTCCGTCATCTCCGCGAGCAGCCGGTTGCGCTCCGGGCGTGAGATCTTGCCCGCTTCCTCGGCGAGGCCGAGCGCGATCTTGATGTTGACCTCCATGTCGGAAGAATTGACGCCGGCCGAATTGTCGATCGCATCCGTGTTGATCTTGCCGCCGCGCCTTGCGAACTCCATCCGTCCGCGCTGTGTGATGCCGAGATTGGCGCCTTCACCGATCACGCGCGCCCTCAGTTCGCGCGCCTTGACCCTGATCGCATCGTTCGCCCGGTCGCCCACCTCGCTGTTGGTTTCACCCGAGGCCTTGACGTAGGTGCCGATGCCGCCGAGCCAGATGAGATCGACTTGCGCTTTGAGCAGCCCGTTCATCACCTGCTGCGGCGTCGCTTCGCTTGCCCGAAGCCCCGTGAGTTTCCTCATCGGCTCACTCAGCGCAATCGCCTTGAGCCCGCGCGAGAACACCCCGCCTCCAGCGCTAATGAGGCTGCGGTCGTAGTCCTGCCAGCTGGAGCGCGGCAGATGGAACAGCCGCTCCCTTTCCTTGAGGCTCCTTTCGGGATCTGGATCGGGATCGATGAAGATGTCGCGATGATCGAAGGCGGCGAGGAGCCTGATCTGCCGCGACAGCAGCATGCCGTTGCCGAACACGTCCCCCGACATGTCGCCGATGCCCATGACCGTAAAGGGCGTCGTCGCGATATCGATGCCGAGCTCGCGGAAGTGGCGCTTCACCGCTTCCCAGGCACCGCGCGCGGTGATGCCCATCTTCTTGTGATCGTAGCCTGCCGAGCCGCCGGAGGCGAAGGCATCGTCGAGCCAAAAGCCTCGCGCCGCCGAAATTTCGTTGGCGATATCGGAGAACGTCGCCGTGCCCTTGTCGGCGGCGACGACCAGATAGGGATCATCGCCGTCGTGTCGGAGAAGGCCTTTGGGCGGCACCACCCGGTCGCCCTTGAGATTGTCGGTGATGTCGAGGAGATTGGCGATGAAGCTGCGATAGGCCCGTTCGCCCTGCGCCTGCACCACCTCCCGCGACGAGAGGCCAGGCGTTTTTCTCGGCACGAAGCCGCCCTTCGCGCCGACCGGCACAATGACGACATTTTTCACGTTCTGTGCCTTGGCGAGGCCCAAGATCTCGGTCCGGTAATCCTCCGCCCGGTCCGACCAGCGGATGCCACCCCGCGCGATCTTGCCGAAGCGCAGATGAACACCCTCGAACTCGGGCGCATAGACGAAGATTTCCGCAAAAGGCTTGGGCTCGGGCAGTCCTTCGACCTTCTTGCTGTCGATCTTGAGGCTGATGGTTCCCTGCGCCCCCGCTTCCGGCAGGAAGAAATTGGTTCGCACCACGGCCTCGACGAGATTTCGGTAGCTGCGAACGATCCGGTCTTCATCAAGCACGCTGACGCCCTGAAGCGCCTCCTCGATCGCCTTGACGAGGCTCCCCGCACGAGCTTCCTCGGCCGTCTTGGGTTCGAACCGCGCGTGAAAAAGCTCGGCGATCATCCGCGCCAGTCCTGAGTGCTTGACGAGCGTCTGTGCCATGTAGTCGGGCGAGAAGCTTTGGATGCCCTGGCGCAGATAGCGCGCGAGTGCGCGAAGAAGGGCGGCATCGTGCCAGTCCATGCCTTGCGCGAGTGTCAGCGTATTGAATGCATCGTTCTCGGCTGCCCCGTTCCACACCGCCATGAAGGTTGCTTCGAGGCTTCTCGCCACGCGGCCGAGTTCGAGCCCCTCGACGCTCGGGCTCAAGAGCACGTCGTGGATCACGGCCTTGCCGTCTTGCGGCATGACCTCATAGGTCGTTTCCTCGATGGCGCGAAATCCCATGTTTTCGAGGATCGGCAATCGGTTGCTGAGCGGAATGGCCGCGCCGTAATGATAGAGCCTGAGATTGACCTGGCCGCCCTCTCCTTCGCTGAATTCGACCGCCACCCGATCGCTGCCGGCGAGTGCCTCGAGCTCTGTGATGTCTTTAAGCGATTGCCGCGGCGACATCCTTTCGCGATACCCCGCCGGAAAGGCTTGGCGCCATTTGGCCGCGTTCGCAGCATGGGGCGAGCGGGAGAGTTCTCCCTGCAGCCGATCGTCCCAGTCGCGCACTGCCTCCACCACCTCCGCTTCGAGTGCCTCGACTTCGGGCTCGGGGTGTTCCCCCACCGCCCGCAGGATGATGTAATGCACGCGCACGAGCGTGCCCTCTCCGAAGCTCGGAGAGAAGCTCGCCACCCAGCCCTGAAAGGCGCGGGCCAGGATTTCGCCCACCCGCTGCCGCACATCCGAGTTAAAGCGATCGCGCGGGATGAACACGAAGGCCGATACGAATCGGTCGAAACGGTCGCGCCTTATGAACAGTCGCGTCCGCGGCCGCTCTTCCAGCTTGAGAATTCCATGCGCCATATCGGCGAGCGTTTCGGCGTCGATCTGGAAAAGCTCATCGCGTGGGAAGCTTTCGAGCACGTTGGTCAGCGCCTTGCCCGAATGTCCGGTCGGATTGAAGCCGCTCGCCGAAACCACCGCGTCGATCTTGCGCCTGACGAGCGGTATGGAACTCGGGCTGCGCGTATAGGCGGTGGAGGTGAAAAGCCCCACGACTCTGAGCTCTCCGGCAAGTTCCCCTTTTGCGTCGAACAGCTTGGCCCCGATGTAATCCATGGCGGCGCGCCGGTGCACCTTGGCGCGCACGTCGGATTTCGTGATGATGAGCGCCTGGGGTTCCAGGAGGAAGGCGCGGATTTCGGGCGTGATGGACACGCCTTCGCCGCCCTTGCGCAAGACCTGCATGTGCGCGCGCCGCAATATGCCGAGCCCCGAGCCCTCGACCGCCGTCAGCTGCCCTTCATGGGCGCCGCCCTCGAAACGATATTCACGCATGCCGAGAAAGGTGAAATGATTGTCGAGCAGCCATCCCAGAAAATCGATCGACTCCGAGAGATCTTCGCGTGGCATGGGTGGCGGCGCTGATCTGTAGTCCTCGATCGCCTGTCTGAGCCGCGCCTGCATCGCTCGCCAATCCTGAACCGCCAGGCGCACGTCATCGAGCACCCTTTGGATCTCGCTCTCGACCTGGCGCCGCTGCTTATCGTCAAGACGCGTGACATGGATGTGCATGAAGCTTTCCCTGAGCGCCTGCGCTCCAGGCGCCTCGTCGAGCCCCACGAGCTTGCCTCCCTCCTCGCGCCTGACCTCGAAGACCGGATGCAGGAGGAACTTGATCTCGAGCCCCTGCTCGCTCAGAAGCGCGAGCACCGAATCGACGAGGAACGGCATGTCGTCGTTGAGAATGTCGATAACCGTCGACTCGCCAAGATCGCCTTGCGGATTTCGCGTACGGATCTTGGCCTTCCCTGGCTGGTGCTCCTGCAGGAAATCGAAACTCTCCCGCGTGAGGCTTGCCAGCGCCTGCCGCGAATAGGCGGCGATGTCCTCAGGATCGGCCCCGGCGAACAGCTTCTGGGCGAAGGCCGAAAAATCTCCCTCGCCCCTGTTCATCGCCTCGCGAATATCCTGCAGTAACGACCCAATTTTCCCAACGACCATCGGCCTATCCCCGTAACGGCCCAAACCCTGAGGGCTCTATATCACTCAAATTAAGAAGGATCATCATCGCCACCCTCCTATCGTCATTCCGGCAAAGGCCGCAATCCAGCTTCGGAGGAGCGAAGCTGGACTCCGACTTCCGTCGGGGTGAGGAGGGAAAAAGTCCAATACAAAAGGCCGGAGTAGGTCCGGCCTTGGGTTCACCTGCTTATTGATTGCCCGCCCACCTTGGGGAGCATATGCAAAACATGCCTCTCGAGCGTCACGCTGTCAAGGACTATTTTCTAGTGTAAGGAATTTTTCTGAAGCCGCCTCGCGTGCTGACCGGGTAGGTGAAACAGTCCAACCTTGAATCACTAGAACGTGACCCTTGGGAACATTGAACCGCAGATGGAATTTTCCATGGCGACCTCGGCTATGACGTCGTCGTAAACCTATGACATGGAAATCGCCATGAAAAGGCTAGCGACACTGTGTGCAGTGGTCTGTGCGCTGTTCGGCTTGGCGAAGCAGTTCCCCGATAAACTGAAGGGCTAAGACTAGCTCTAATTGCGCCTAGGATGTTCCTGGAGTTCCTCCCCGATGAAACAATTGTAAGGACGCTGGGTCCGGTATTGCACGCGATCAAATCGACTTTGAGGCAACCGGCTCAGTTTGGCTCCGGAAATCTCCGTGATTAGCTTGCCTCGGATAGCTTCCCCAAAATGGCTAAGGGCCTTACCGTTATGAAAAATGCTCCATCGCCGCCAACGACGAAATGGCTGTAGTATGCATCTATGTCCGAAATGGTTGGAGTGGCAGTCGGTTTGTCCAGCATGATAGGCAGCCCGTTGAGGACAATTCCTTCGCGGACAGCCGCATCGCGGGCCACAGGCGCGGGCGC
>Ga0114129_10015520_pt1 | contig 10831 bp, 8 predicted proteins | sample RhiMetdeltSRZDD1_FD_80071 | JGI IMG/M metagenome (GOLD analysis project Ga0114129, IMG submission 80071) | Populus rhizosphere microbial communities from Tennessee, USA - Rhizosphere MetaG P. deltoides SRZDD1 (version 2) (version 2) | ecosystem: Host-associated > Plants > Roots > Rhizosphere >... | reverse complement strand
CTTCGCCGCGCGGTTCGACCTCGAGATCGAGGCGGCGACCGCGGCCGCGATGGTCGAGACGGCGCCGACGCTGTCGGTCCTGTCGCCGGAGCGTACGTTCGCCGAGCTCTGCGACGCGTTCTATAACCGGCAGAACTACTCGACCATCTTCCTGGCCAGCATCGACGCCTCGGTGCCGCGCGCCAGCATCATCGCGCCGTTCGTCGAAGACGCGAGCTTCTTCCGGCTGGGGGAGGTATCGGCCAGCTATCAGCTCCCGGCAGGGTGGTTCCGGCGCCTCGGCATCAGCGGGGCACGATTCGGCCTTGCGGCCCGGAATCTCCATACCTGGACCAACTATTCCGGACTCGACCCTGAGGGACGCGCCGGCGTAACCGACCAGGCAATCATCCCCCCGCTGCGCCGGTTCACCGCGTCGCTCAACCTCACGTTCTGACCATGCGCCCTCATCTTCGGGAGAGAGACGCCTCGATGCGCTCCAACGACGCCTTCCGCCGGGCCTTCCTCGCGCTGCCGCTGCTGACCATGGCCGTGGCCTGCAGTGAGATCACCAGCCTCGATCAGGACAATCCCGGCCAGATCCTGGGCAGCACCGTCTACACTCCGGCCAACGCCAACCTGCTGGTGAGCGGCACGATCGGCGATTTCGAATGCGCCTTCCACCGCTACGTCGTGTCCCAGGGGCTGCTGGGCGACGAGCTGGTCAACGCGTTCGCAAACACCACGAATTTCGACTGGGACCGGCGCACCATGCCGTCCAGCCATGCCTACGGGACGGCCACCTGCGGCGGCACGTTCCAGCTCCCCGGACACTATACCCCGCTGTCGATCGCCCGTACTACCGCCGATACGATCCTGGCCCGGCTGCAGGAATGGACCGACGCGCAGATGCCCACCGGCGTCAATCGCACCCAACTCATTGCGCGCGCGGCCGCTTACGCCGGGTACAGCATTCTGCTGCTGGGCGAGTCGATGTGCAGCGCGGCGATCAACATCGGGCCGGAGCTGAGTAAGGCGGAGCTATTTGCCGAAGCGAAGCTCCGCTTCGACCTCGCCGTGACCGCCGCCACCACGGCGAATGACAACAACATGCTGAACATGGCCCGGGTCGGCCGCGCCCGGACCCTCCTCAACCTGGGGCAGGTCTCGCAGGCCGGCACCGATGCCGCCGCGGTTCCCGCCGGGTTCGTGGTGAACGCCCTCGCCAACGCCCTAGGCAGCAACCGCCAGCAGAACCTGGTCTTCGTCCATACCCGGGTGAGCGCGTTCTCCTCGGTGGATCTGTCGTTCGTCGGTCTCACCTTCGGCGGCATCCCCGACCCCCGGGTGACGGTCACCGTCACCACCACCAAGGGAAGCGACGGCAATACCTTCATCCGGCAGGTGATGAAGTACGCCGACCGGGGCGCGCCGATCCCCATCGCCCGGTACAATGAGGCCCGGCTCATCGTGGCGGAGGCCAACGTGGCGGCGGGCAACCTGCAGGGCGCGGTGGATATCATCAACGCACTGCATACCGCGGCGGGGCTGCCGGCCTATGACGGAACCGGCCAGACCGCGGATCAGGTGAAGGCCCAGGTCATCGAGGAGCGCCGCCGGGAGCTCTTCCTGGAAGGGCAGCGCCTCGGCGACATGAACCGCTACCAGCTCCCCCGTCTCCCGGCTGACGGTGCGGTGTTCCCCAACGGCGGCGTGTTCGCCAGTGCCGCGTGCACCGGCGCGAATGCCCAGGGCTATCCGTTCGGCTTCCCGCTGCCCGACGTCGAGCGGCTCAACAACCCGAACATCCCGTAGCGTGCCGGCAGCGCGGCGCGCGTTCTACCTGACGGTTCTTGCCGCGGCCGCGCCGCTTCCCGCCTTCGGGCAGGGAGCGGCGCTTCCGCCGTTTGTGGAGCTCCGCGTGATCAAGCCGCCGACCGTGGCGAGCGGCGACGGCGCGTCGTTCCTGGCGTACGAAGTGCACCTGACGAACTTCGCGGCGCAGACGATGACGCTGAAAAAGGTGGAGGTGGCGGCGGTTGGAGAAGGAGGACGTCGGGTCCTGCACACCGTGGGCGACAGCACGCTCCTCCGCAGCCTGACTCGTCCGGGCACCCAGACGCCGCCCGCCGAACGGACCAAACTGGCCGGCGGGGCGCGGGCGGTGATTTGGCTCTGGATGCCGGTGGACCGGCAGACTCCGCCAAAGTCGGTAGAGACCCGGGTATTCCTGGAACAGGGAACCGGGGACAGTGCGCGCACCCAGGAGCTCGACGGCCCGGCCATTCCGGTGGCAACCGAGGCGCCGCCGATCGGACCACCGCTGCGTGGCGGAGTCTGGCTCGTCGGCAACGGTCCTGCTCCGGAGACCGGGCACCGGCGGGCGCTGATTCCGATCGGGGGAACGCCGTCGATCGCGCAGCGGTTCGCGATCGACTACGTGAGGGTGGGCGACGACCACCGCACCTTCACCGGCGATAGCCTCAAGAACGCGAACTATCATGCTTACGGACAGGACGCTCTGGCCGTGGCCGACGGGATCGTCGTCGCGACCAAGGACAGCATTCCCGAGAACGTTCCGGGCATCAACTCCCGCGCCGTGACCATCACGCTCGAAACCGTGGGCGGCAATCACGTGATCGTCGACCTGGGCGGCGGCCGCTATGCGTTCTACGCGCATTTGCAGCCCGGCTCGCTCCGGGTGAAGCGCGGGGACAAGGTGCGCACCGGGCAGGTCGTCGGCCTGGTCGGGAACAGCGGCAACTCCACCGAGCCGCACCTGCATTTTCATCTGTCCGACGGCAACTCTCCGCTGGGCAGCGAGGGCATTCCCTACATCCACCAGTCGTTCGAGCTGGTGGGACGATGCGCGAGATTCGGATCCGGTTGTGAGCGGTCGGCCCCCGCAACCCGGCAGCGGGAGCTTCCGATGGCCAACATGCTGGTGCGGTTTCCGCAATAGAGAAATCACGGCCTCGTTGAGCCGAATCGTCGTGGTTGGGGCCGGCGTGATCGGGCTGGCGTGCGCCTACTCGCTCAAGAAGCGGGGCAGGGATGTGATCGTGCTCGGCAAGGCCGAGCCCGGGGCCGCCTGCTCGAAGGGGAATACCGGCTGGGTCACGCCCTCCATCTCCGCCCCGATCCCGTCGCCCGGCCTCATGCTGACTTCGCTGAAGTGGATGTTGCGAAGCGACAGCCCTCTCTACATCTCCCCGAGCGCGGTGCCCGGCATGGCGCGGTGGCTCTGGCGCTTCTGGCGCTACTGCAACCCGCGCGACTATCTCCACGGGCTCGAGGCAGTGGCGGGACTGAACCGGAAGACGCTGTCGAGTTTCGACGCGCTGGAGCGCGACGGGGTCGACTTTGAGCTCCACAAGAGCGGGCTCCTGTTCGCCTTCCTGGACGAGCGCTACATGAAGCGGGTCCTGGCCGAGTTCGATCATTATCGAGACTACGGCTATCAGGTCCCCACCCCGGTCTCCGGAGCCGCGCTCCGCGGGTTCGAGCCTGCCCTCTCCGACGCGGTAACGTCCGGGTTCCTCGTGGAGCAGGAGTTTCACGTTCGACCGGAAACGCTGATCGCGGGTTACGCGAAACGGCTCCGGGAAATGGGCGTCGAGATTCGCTCCGGCGTTGAGGTGGCCGGCGCGAACGGCGCCCGCACCGGCGACAGGGTCAGGGGCGTCGCGACCTCGGACGGGATGGTCGAAGCGGAGGAAGTGCTGGTGGCGGCTGGTGCCTGGTCGGGTCGGGTGCTCGAAGCGTTCGGCGTTTCACTGCCGGTACAGGCGGGGAAGGGTTACAGCATCACGGTCACCGGCGCCGGGCCGCGGCTCGTTCGGCCGCTCTATCTGGGAGAGGCGCGGGTGGGCTGTTCGCCGTTCGCCGGCGCCACCCGGTTTGCCGGGACCATGGAGCTCTCCGGTGTAAACGAGACCCTCGACCGAAGGCGCGTCGCCGGGATTCGGGCGGGAATCGGCCGGTACCTCCGTCAGCCGGTGAAGGAAGGCGAGGGCCTCGAGTGGGTGGGCATGCGGCCGTTGACCCCGGACGGGCTTCCCTTGCTCGGCAGAGTGCCCGGATATAGGAATCTCTCCGTCGCCACCGGCCACGCCATGCTGGGCATCACGATGGCGCCGGTGACCGGCGAAGCGATGGCCGACCTGCTGAGCGGTGGCGGCACCGAAGCGCTGGCGCCGTTCGATCCCGGCCGGTTCCGATGGTAGAGTTCCACGCGTGGTGACAATGCTCATACGTGAGGTCATGTGAGACTCTCCTGCCTGGCCGCCCTGCTCGCCGCCGGACTCGCCGCCTGCTCGAGCGCGGTTTCCGCTCCCTCCACTCCGGCACCCGCCGCGGGTTACGATCTGGTGATCCGGAACGGACGGGTGCTGGACGGCGCCGGCAATCCGTGGATTCGGGCCGACGTTGCCATCAAGGACGGCCGGTTCGCGAAGATCGGCCGGGTGCCGGAGCGGGGCGTCCGGGAAATCGACGCCGCCGGCAAGTTCGTCTCACCCGGCTGGATCGACATGATGGACCAGTCGGGCGGGATCCTCCCCCGCAACGGGCTCGCCGAGAACAAGCTGCTGCAAGGGGTGACGACGGCGATCGGCGGAGAAGGCGGGTTCCCGGTCCCGGCGTCGGGTATTCCGGCGTACTTCGCCACGCTCGAGCGCCAGGGCATCAGCATCAACTTCGGTTCCTACTTCAGCGAAACCCAGGCGCGCGCGGCGGTGCTCGGCAGCTCGGCCAGGGCCCCGAACCCGGCGGAGCTGGACCGGATGCGCGCCATCATGGACACGGCGATGCGCGCCGGCGCCATGGGCATGACCACGGCGCTGATCTATCCGCCCAGCTCGTACGCCACGACTGAGGAGCTGGTGGAAGTCGCCAAGGTCGCGGCCCGGCACGGCGGGATCTACGCGAGCCACATCCGGGGCGAGGGCGCCGAGGTCGTGCAGTCGGTGCGGGAGCTGATCGCGATCAGCGAAGGCGCGGGGTTGCCGGGCGAAGTCTTCCATCTCAAGGTCGCCCACCGGCCGTCGTGGGGCGTGCTGATGGATTCGGTTCGGGTCGTGATCGACGCGGCGCGGGCGCGGGGTGTCGACGTGGCCGCCGACATGTATGTCTACACCGCGGGAGGCACCGGCCTCGAGGCCACCATTCCGAGCTGGGCCTTCGAGGGCGGCGGCGATTCGCTGCGCGCCCGGCTCTCCAATCCCGAGATCCGCGCCCGGCTCAAGCGGGAGCACCAGACCGGGTCTCCGGGATGGTGGAACATCGTGGAAGCCGCCGGTGGGTGGGACGGGATCGTGCTGGTCAACGCGCGCAATCCTGAGAACGCGAAGTTCGAGCGCAAAACGCTCAGCGCGATCGCGCGAGAAATGGGCAAGGAGCCGGCCGATGCCGCCATGGACCTGGTGCTGCAGGGCCGGGGCCGCGTCATGGCCATCTACCACATGATGTCGGAGCAGGACATCGAGACCGCGCTCAAATTCCCCTGGGTCAGCATCGGGAGTGACGCCGGTGCGGTGCTGTCGCCCGGGCAAACCGATCAGACCGGCCTGCCGCACCCGCGCTCCTTCGGCAACGCGGCGCGGGTCATCGCCAAGTACGTGAAGCAGCGCGGGGTGCTCTCGCTGGAGGACGCGGTACGGAAGATGACCTCATGGCCCGCCACCCGGATGCGGCTCGCGGCGCGGGGATCGATCAAGGCGGGCAACTGGGCCGATGTGACGATCTTCGACCTCGATGCCCTGCAGGACCGGGCCACTTACGACGAGCCGATGCTCAATCCCACCGGAATCGAATACGTGCTGGTGAACGGGATGGTGACCATCGAAAACGGCAAACACACCGGGGCGCGGGGCGGAAAGGTGCTCTACGGGCCGGGGAGATCTCCATGATCTCCATCGCGTTGGTCGTCGCTCTCACCAGTGTGGCGCCAATCCCGAATCCCGCCTCGCCCGAGCTGGCGCGGGCCGCCGCGGTGAGCTTCATCGCCCGGCTCCAGGCCCGGGACGCGGCCGGCGCGGCGGCGCTCTGCGACGCACCCTTCATCACTCACGAGCAGAAGACCCTGGGATCGGTCGCGGAAGTGAAGCAGTATCTGGTGACGATGTCCGCCGGGGCGCCGCCCGACCAGCAGCCGAACACGGTCCTCAGCGTTAGATCGTATGCCGAGACGAGGAACGAGACCGCGGACGAGGTGCTCGAAGTCCGCGATCCCGTTCTCAAGGAGGGTGGTTACCTCGTGTTCGTCGGAGGGAACGGCAAGCTGAGCGGTGTGCTCCTGGTCCGCGTCAAGGACAGGGTAGCGAAAGTGGTGGGCATCGGGTGATCACCTAGTACCTGTAGAATTCCGGCTTGTAGGGCCCTTCCGGCTTCACTCCGATATAGTCCGCCTGCTCCTTCGTGAGCTTGGTCAGCTTGACCCCGAGCTTGTCCAGGTGCAGCCGGGCCACTTTTTCGTCGAGGTGCTTGGGCAGCACATACACCTTCCGCTCGTACCGTCCGTTGTTGGTATGCAGCTCGATCTGCGCCATCACCTGGTTGGTGAAGCTGGCCGACATCACGAAGCTGGGATGACCGGTGGCGCAGCCCAGGTTGAGCAGCCGCCCCTCCGCCAGGATCATCACGCTGTGGCCGTCGGGGAACACCCACTCGTCGTACTGCGGCTTGATATTGATCCGCTTTACTCCAGGCACCTTCTTGAGCCCGGCCATGTCGATCTCGTTGTCGAAATGGCCGATGTTGCCGACGATGGCCTTGTCCTTCATCCGCTTCATGTGATCCGCGGTGATGATGTTGAAATTGCCGGTGGCGGTGATGAAGATGTCCGCGGTCGAGACCACGTCTTCGAGTGTGGTGATCTGGAACCCCTCCATCGCCGCCTGCAGCGCGCAGATCGGATCGATCTCGGTGATCACTACCCGGGCACCCTGGCCCTTGAGCGCCTGGGCGCACCCCTTGCCTACCTCGCCGTAACCGCACACCACCGCAACCTTGCCGGAAATCATCACGTCGCTGGCGCGGTTGAGCCCGTCGATCACCGAGTGCCGGCAGCCGTAGATATTGTCGAACTTCGACTTGGTGACCGAGTCGTTCACGTTGATGGCCGGAAAGAGCAGCGTTCCCGCCTTCATCATCTCGTAGAGCCGGTGGACGCCGGTGGTGGTCTCTTCGGAAACGCCGCGGAGATCCGCCGCCATGCTGGTCCAGCGGCCCGGGTTCTTCGTCGCTTCGGCCCGGAGCAGATCCAGGATCACTCCCCATTCCTCGGGATCGTTCGCCGGGTCGAACGCCGGAATCTTGCCGGCCTTCTCGTACTCGGCGCCCTTGTGCACCAGCAGCGTCGCGTCGCCGCCGTCGTCCAGCAGCAGGTTGGGGCCCGATCCATCCGGCCACATCAGGGCCTGCTCGGTGCACCACCAGTACTCCGGCAGCGTCTCGCCCTTCCAGGCAAAAACCGGCGTTCCCCGCGGCTCGGCTTCGGTCCCGTCCCGGCCTACCGCCACCGCGGCGGCCGCGTGATCCTGGGTCGAGAAGATGTTGCAGGAGACCCAGCGCACATCGGCGCCCAGGTCCACCAGCGTCTCGATCAGGACCGCGGTCTGCACCGTCATGTGCAGCGAGCCCATGATCTTGGCGCCCGACAACGGCTTCTTCCCGGCGTATTCTGCGCGGATCGACATCAACCCGGGCATTTCCTGCTCGGCCAGCCGGATTTCCTTGCGGCCGAACTCCGCCAGGGAAAGATCCTTCACCTTGAACGGCGGGCGGGCGGTGGCAACCATCGTAGTCATGCCTGTTGCTCCGAGTCGGTGAGCGGTAAGCGGTGAGCGGTGAGCGGGGCAACAGCCGCCGTCACCGCGAAAAGAGTAGGTCCTTTGGCCTGCTGGTCGGAAGGCAGCATCACGAACCGGGCCCGAGTGAAACCCGCGCCTTCCAGCCAGCCGCGAATTTGTTCTTCGGCAAATCCCAGCCACTGATGGCCCATCTGATCGCGGTACTCGGTGTTGTCATGCGGCAGCATATCCACCAGGAGCAGCTTGCCGCCGGGCCGGAGGGTGCGCTGCGCGGCGGCCAGCACCCGCGAGGGATCCACCGCGTGATGGAGCACCAGCACCAGCAGCGCCGCATCGACCTCGCCGGCCGCGATGGGAAGCTCCTCGAGCGTGCCGCTGCGAAGCTCCACGTTGGGCAGATGCTGCGCCCGCTGAGCCGCGCTCTTGAGCATCGCCGCCGATTCGTCCACGGCGATAACCCGCTTGACGAATGGCGCCACCGCCGCAGTGAGCTGGCCGGTGCCGCAGCCGAGGTCTCCCACGGTCCAGTCCTCGTCCAGGAGGCCAAGCAGGGCTGGCAGCTCGGGACGCTCGCCGAAGAGCTCCTTCCGGAGCCGGTCCCACTGCCCGGCGGTGGACGCGAAGAATCGCTGGGAGGTGAGGTGCCGCTCGGCCAGAACCTGGCGCAGCCGCTCGGCATCCCGCTGGGCCCTTGGGGAGGCGGCCACCTCGTCCCGTACGGCTTGCCAGAGCCGGCGAACCGGGGCGCCCAGCTCGCGGGCCGGCATCCGATACCAGTTGCTGGTTCCCTCGCTCCTCTGCTGTACTAAACCAAAGTCCGCCAATACTTTAAGATGACGACTGACGGTGGATTGGGGCAGCCGCAAGGCCGCCTGGATTTCCCGGACGGTGAGCTCCTGACGCTCCAGCAATAGAAGCAGCCGGCCCCGGATAGGGTCGGCCAGGGCAGAGAGCCGTTCAAAGACGACAGGGGCGGTCATCGGTTCAATCCGTGCATCCGGATTGAAGGTTAATACACGGCCCGGCCCAGGTCAAGCAGACGGTCGGACGGTCGGACGGTCAGGCGGTCCCGTCACCCTGAACATTGTGCTCCCGTAGGGCTGAATAAGCGTCCAGTCTATGCCACGCCAACCCGTCCCCCGGAAGGGCTAGATTCTCACCCCTATGCGAACCTCCCGAACCACCCTGCTCGCAATCGGCATCCTGTCTATTGCTGGCTCCGCCGCCGCCCAGACCCCCGTCCCGCCTCCCAAACGTGTCGATTCCGCCAAGGTTCGGGCGGACTCGATCAAGGCGGAGGAAGCCCGCCGTCCCAAGACGGACATCTCGAAGCTCAAATTCATGGTGGGGTGCTGGGAAGTGAAGCTGGACAAGGACGACCACGCCGAAGAGATCTGGACGATGCCGTCGGCGAACCTGCTGCTGTCGACCACGAGTTACCTGAAGAAGGATTGGGCAACCGGATACGACTTCAACCGGATCGAAGTCACCGATACCGGCGTGGTCTTCAGCATCGTGGCGAAGGGGAAGCCGGAAGAGACCTACCTGATGAAGACTCTGGTGGACGAGTACGTCCTGTTCGAGAATCCCACCAAGAAGGCCTTCCCCCAGCGGATCATGTACCGGCTGGCCTCGGATGGAGCGCTGATTCCGCGCAGCGAGGGCGATGGGCCGAGCTCGGAGGTGCGGATGCTTCGGAAGAAGTGCCCGGGCGCCGATGTGAAGCTGAGGCCGGACAACTAGGGAGCCAGGGAGTCCGGGGGTCAGGGAGCCAGGGAGCTAGGGGGAGGAGTCGGGCTTCAAGGAACGCCTGCGCATCGCCTCGCGCAGGCGTTGTGCTTCCCGGACCACCGAATCAATCTGGAAACGGCTGAATCCAACACCGGAGCGTGCCTCGCGGGTGGTCTCCTCCCGGTTCGCGATCCAGGGACCAATCATCGTCTTCACCAGCCCGGGCAGCGCGGCGGCGTCGCTCCTGGGTACCGCGTGTCGGATGGTTTTCCCGACCCGTGAATTCTTCGCATCGTGCAGCGTGAAAATTGCCTCGACGCTGTCACCCACCGGATTCACCAGTCCATTGACCATCGCGTCGGCGGCGCCCGACCACCCGGCATACCGGGGATCGCCAAATCGCTGCTGTGCATTCCGGCCTGCTGCTCCCGAAAGGACCTGCACCGACGGACGGCGGCGCGCATCCGCCGAGAGGGACTCGGCGATGGCAGCCGCCACGCCACGCAGGCTCTGGTCGGGACTTCCATCCGACACCGGTGGAATGGCGATGCGAACGGGGCGCGGAGTTTCGATCCAGATGTCGGTCATGGCTCGGGCCTGCTCCGCCGCGGCGCTGATCTTCGGGCCCGGCCCGGGTCCGAAGTTGGGTCGGGTAGGTCCGATCATTCGCATCAGCGAATCGGTGATCGCCTTGGTCACGTCATGCCGGATCGAGTCGATGTCCCGCTGGGTCAGTCCCACGGTGGGCTTGGTCGTCTGGGTCATCCGGCGCGCCACCGACGCGGCGATCGCTTCGGAGTCGGCACGGGTCAACACCGACGGTGCGGGGGTTGCGACCGTGGTCTCAGGCCGTTGACCCACGGATTTCACAGAGTCGGTGGAAACTGCGGGTGCAGTTGTCGTCGAATTCGATTCCGTTGTCGCAGCGCGACTCGGACCCCAGCGGGTGTAGGCGCCGAGTGCGACCACCACCGCCAGCGCCGCCGCCGCCCCGATCACCAGCCCTCGGCGCCAGCCGGAGCGCCCGGCCTGCATCCGCTCGGTCCGGGCGATCGCGGGCATTCCTCCTGACGTGATCCGCACCCCGCCAAGCACCTGGAGCAGCTCCTCGGCGGTGCTCCAGCGCGCCGCCGGATCCTTCTCGAGGCAGCGCATGATCAGCGCAGAGAGCGTCGCGGGAACGTCGGTTCGATTGAGATTGGGAGGGGCCGGCCGCTCGGTCAGCTGTCGCGCCAGGGTCTGTTGCGGCGTTGTGTTCAGGAACGGCGCCGCACCCGAGAGCAGCTCGTAGGAAAGCAGTCCGATGGCGT
>Ga0114129_10015519_pt1 | contig 10831 bp, 12 predicted proteins | sample RhiMetdeltSRZDD1_FD_80071 | JGI IMG/M metagenome (GOLD analysis project Ga0114129, IMG submission 80071) | Populus rhizosphere microbial communities from Tennessee, USA - Rhizosphere MetaG P. deltoides SRZDD1 (version 2) (version 2) | ecosystem: Host-associated > Plants > Roots > Rhizosphere >... | reverse complement strand
GGTTAAAACCATAGGAGAGACGAAAAAGTCGGCTGTAGAGAACTTGTGCCGCGGGGGGAAGGGTTGGGAGAAGCTCGTCTGCTACTTCATTGTAAAAGCCAAAGAAGAGAGCTTTATCGAGATAATCCTGCAGCGGGAACTCTGTACCTGCTGATCGTTTCGCAGAGCTATGCGTTGGTGCCACTGAGCTTGAGAGCACCTGTGGTAAGGAAGAGTCACTCCTGCGAGTTAGCGGTAATTGTTGAGTGTCATCTTCTGACGATCGCTCTCTGACCGTCAAATTTTGACCCTCAAAATCCATATCCTCTCGAGAGGGAGACTCTTCTCGTAATATGGCAACCTGCTGAGCGGAAGATGTGAATACGTCTACTGATGGTGATAACTCACTAGCTTCCTCGACGAGCATATTATGAGTGTCATTTTCTGACGATCGTCTTTTGACTGTCAAATTTTGACCCTCAGGTGCGATCTCTTGGCCTTCTTGAGGCTCTTCTGCGGGCGTAGGAGCGTCAGGTGGTGTCTGAGGGACAAACTTCTGGAAGATGGGATTGTCCTTGAGACTAAATCTCTGTGCCACCCTGCACCTCTTACTCGACCTTTCTCACTAATTCATTCGCGAGTGCAAGATGATCCTTCGCGCCTGGACAGACCGGATCGTACTGATAGATGACTTGACGAAAGGAAGGCGACTCTTTCAGCCGGACATTCACGCGAATCACGGTCTCAAACAGGAGCCCGGGAAACTGCTCTTGTAATGATTTCAATACTTCTAAGGACACGCGCTCGCGCCGATCATAGCGGGTAGCGACGAGCCCGAGCATGCGCACATGACTGCCGAGTTGCTCTTGGCAGATCCGGATGGTCTCGAAAAGCAGCGTCAGTCCAACTAAAGAGAGAAAATCACAGCTCACTGGAATCAAGACGTAGTCTGCAGCATTGAGGGCATTGATGGTCAGTAAGCCCAGAGACGGTGAAGTATCGATGAGCACAAAGTCATAGTCATCAACAAGCTCTGACGCCAGTTTCCGTTTCAGCGCGTTCTCCCGACCGAGCATCGTCGCCAGCTGAATTTCTGCACCCGCGAGATGCAGATTAGAGGGGGCAATGGCCAAGTGTTCCATTGCAGTGGACCGAATGATGGACGTCAGGGAGATATCTTTATCGACGAGGACAGAATACATCGCGGGATCATCGTCTGTAATGTGCGATAGGATAAAGGAGGAGTTGCCTTGCGGGTCCATATCGAGCACAAGGGTCTTCATCCCGCGGATGGCAAGCGCTGCACCAAGATTAACCGCCATAGTGGTCTTGCCTGTCCCACCTTTCTCGTTGGCGATGGCGATAATCCTTCCCACCGTGTCACCTATCGAACGGCACTGCCGTCCCGAAAGTAATTGGTTGCTTGCACGAGCCGCAGGATGTCGCGGACCTCATCTTCGGTATAAATACGCCAACCTCGCGAATCTTTCCGCGCTTTGGGAATAAGTCCTTGCCTTTCCCAGCGCTTGATCGTCAGAATACTACGATCCAGACGGAGAGCCAAGTCTTTGATTTTGTATGCTTTATTTGACATCTACATCACTCAAAAGGTTGAAAACGTTTTGATATAGGTGATATAGGTTTTGTCAAGGTATAAGACAATCTCCTATAACATGTCAAGAAAAAAATTGGTACCGTGCAAGATAGTGCAGTGTCCGTGAATCTTCTATACGGATTTGGACGATTTAATCTGCAAAACGCTGCCACAATGGATTTGCTGGGCGAGCAGCACACGTCGAGGCACCGCCCTCCGGCGATAACGTGGCATGCGCCACACCGTACGGACCAGCGCCGGCGTCCATAAGACCAACTGCATGACCGGTACTTCACCGTATTGTTGGCGCCCGCGGGCATCAATGGTAATGATCCGCCGCTGCCGTAAATCATAAACACATGGATAGGACACCATCGCTTGCGCTCCCTGCTCGATGCGCACCACGTCGTCATACACCCAGACTTCTACCGGGTGGCCCCACAAGCCCTGCTCGACATAGACGCCCAAGTTGTGCAGCCGCATGTGGCCATACTGCCGGACCGTGCGCGTCACCTGGCGGAGGCGTAAGGCCCGCCGCAGGCGCATGGGGTCGAGCACACGTCCCCGTGCCTGTCCGAGCATGACCTCCGGGGAGAGATCAGAGACGCGGCCCTGGGCATCCTGGCGTTTATGCGCCCAATGGCCCCAAAATTGATCATCCCGCACAAATTGTGCATGCCGGTGATACACCTGCTCGCGCTCGGTGCAGCCCACCACGTAGGCGTCGAGCATGCGGCGCTGGATCGCATAATCTACTCCCTCATAGAGCCAGAGGTTTTTGCGTATAATATCCCAAAACCCCTACCAATTCTGCGTGGAATATGATGTATCTGCATAATGGGCCAGGAAGAGAGCGACCATGGACACGCTGCTTAATGCGCTGCAGACCGCCTTACAGGATCCGGAGAATACTACGCTGGCGCAATCGATCTGCGGCACAGCCTACCCCTACCAGATCGCCCAACATATCCAGCAGTTCTGCCGGTACCGCTTGGGCACCACTGTGGAGGATTGTCTGCTCCTGACCTTCAGTGTGGGCACGGTCTGTGGGCTGCGCCTCGCGGATGGTCGTCGCGTCCTCCTCAAACTCCATCCTCCGGAGCGCTCGCTCCAGGAGCTCTCCGCGGTGGCGGCCGTGCAAGCCCAGCTCGCGGCTGACGGCTTCCCCTGTCCACCGGTGGTGCAGCCTCCCAGTGTCTGGGGAGGCGGCGTGGTGACGGTGGAGGCGTACCTGGACGTGGGGCAGCAGTACGATGCCCATGCCCCCCGTATTCGGACCGCGATGGCGGCTACCCTGGCGGACCTCATCACGCGGACACAGCAGTATGTGCGCCCGCCGGGGCTGGTGCAGGGCGCGGTGCCGCACGACCGATTGTGGCCCGTACCCCACAATGCGCTCTTTAATTTCTCCCGCGCGATGGCTGAGGCAGCGTGGATTGATAGGATTGCCCAGCGTGCGCAAGCTACCCTTGCGACGACCGGTCCCCGGCATGAGGCGGTGGGGCATCTCGACTGGTCGATGAAGAATCTGCGGTTGACAGATACCCGCGTGTGCATGGTGTATGACTGGGACAGTCTGCGTGGGGAAGATGAGTGTATCATCGTGGGAGCAGCCGCGGTGCATTTTCTTGTCACGTGGGATATACCGGTCGTGCTCACGCCGACCCCCGCAGAGTGTTTGGCCTTCGTGCAGGCCTATGAGCGTGCCCGAGGCCAGCCGTTTTCGCATGACCAACACCGCCGCATTGCAGCCGCTGGGACCTATGCCATGGCGTACACGGCCCGGTGCGAACATGCGCTCGATCCAACAGGAGCGCGCATTGCGGGGAGTTTCCGTGAGATCCTCGCACACGCTGCCCACGGCGACTACATCCCTCTACCATGGTGGTAGAGGGGGTGAGCCTTCCCGTTGTCGGTTGGTGGACGGTATGAGGTGTGTTGCCGTGCTGCAATTATGCGTGTAATACATTAGCGATAGTTTCTGCACGGATGGGGCGTATACCCCATCTTGCGGAAGGATCGAGCGGCGTATGGCGCCACAGCCATCGCGGCCTAGAAAGCGCTGGTATGCCTATCGCCCAGGAGCATGTCCGGCTGCCGCAGCGCGCGTGGAGTGTAGGGTTGGGCGTCAGGACTGACCTGGGCGCCCCATGCTGATGCGCTGAAGCGAGGCTGAGGATGGCCGGAGCGCGGGGGAGAGGTAGCTAGAAGCAGGGAGCGAGGAGGAGCCAGCGGAGACGGGCAGGAGGTGCGTGGCCCCCTCCCCGGCCGCGCGGGCGCTTAGTTGTTGGCGCACACGGCCCCCACTGCCCCGTAGTCGGTGGCTGGCGCAGTCCTTGTGCTGCCGCCACTGGCTCTATGGACGATGCGCAGGTGCGCCCCAGTGAGCACCGCTTCAGGGTCCCTCTGCTCAGTGCTCGCGGTGGTCATCTGCCAGAGTATGGCTTGCAGAGCGGCGATGTCGTGCTGCATCGCCTCGACCTGGGCAGCGAGGACCCCGTGGCTGGCCTGGAGTCCCCAACTTCTCAAGCCGAGGATCACCATGCCACAGGCAAAGCCCCGCCACCAGCGGAGCCGTCGTTCGACGGTGCGGGTCTGCTGGTGCAATTGCGCCGTCCACTGTTCCAAGGCTTCGATCCGCTCATGAAAGGAGTCCACGTTGTCCATGTCATAGTTCTCCTGTGATGGGTGTATGATGAATCCCCGGCTCGATTGAACGCCCGAAAAAAAACGCGCACGCAGACCGCCCCTAGGTGCTGGAGACTGCCCCCAGGCGCTATCAGTGTCTGTGTTGAGAGGGCGGCTCGCATACGCACACTGAGGGCTGCGCAGGAGGAGCGCGAAAAAAGTGGGCCAGAGGGTTGACACCCGCCGCGGCTCGGCGTACGATGCCACGCACTCACCCTCGCATAGCAGCTTTTGAGCGCGGCACGCCCTCGTGCCGGAGGCGCCCCCTGAGGCACGAGGGGCTGGCGACCTTGGCCCTGCGAAAGCTGAATCGTCAGCCCGCTGGCGTGCCCGCTGCTCTGGCATCCCTACCCCTCGGTAAGCGAGGGTAGCTTGCCGCATGCCCGCAGTCTGCGAGGCAGGACACCCCGCACTCCACAGCGTCGCAGCAAACTCTCAAGCCAGACGCGAGACTTTGGTTGCTCTGCCCGAAAGAGACAACAAAAAAGGCGCCCTCTTCCCCGCCCTAACACACGTACAGTCTGACGGTGCCTGCAGGAGACATGCGTTAGTCTCTTCCTAGGTAAAACCAAGGCTTACTTTATGCAGGAGCCTGGCCACTATGACTGGTTTTTCCATTATAAATCCTGCCCTGCGGCTTTTTCAATACCCGAATTGTGTTACTGCCCTCCACTTGTATGGACATGCAAGAGCCATCGGGGACCTTCCTGAAGCAGCTCTTTGTTCCTCCTTTGCGAGAAGCTTGCACAAGAAAGCCACTGCTGGGGAGCCGCATTAGACACTTTAAAGCGGGAGTCAGTAAGAAGCAGGCCCTTCTGTAAGTAGTAGGATAAAGATCACAAAATTGGCACGCACTATGGAGCGACCACTGCCGCGCCAGGTGACCCTCCAAATCACGCACAAGGTCAAATTTCTCCACTTGTTAGGGAAGCCTATCTGGCTGACCTCCCCTCTGGCAGTAGGACAAAGACTGACACCAAAAATAGCCCTTTTCTCAACGACGACGAAAACTCTCGGAAACGTGGGATGTACCTTTTCGGGGGATATGCAGAAATCCCCATCCTGAAAAAGACAGCGGCGGCGTTTCCCCAGACGTCGCTGGCCATCGCCGCTTAATCGGGGGCAGGAGCTGCGGGGGGGCTCCGGAGCGCCTGCACTGGCACCAAGGGTGACATAGTCGTGGTTATCCGAAGTCGAGCGCACTCCCTTGGTCATATCCTGGGACTCCCGCCAGTGGCCATCCACGCACCTACGCCAGCCCCGCGGCACCGGCGAGCGGCGCGCTCAGCCCACCCCCTCAACAGGCAGCTCCGGAGGCCTAGGCGCGTCAGCGATCTCCCACGCGGCGGCCTCGCTGGGCCGATAGAGCACGAGCGTTTTGACCTGGCGCAGGGTGGCGAGGGCGCTCTGGATCAGGCGCGGCGACACCCCGTACTGCGCCAGACATGTGGCGAGGGCGTCTGGGCTCTCGGGGTTGGTCGCGGCCTGTGTCGGTGTCTCCTGCTCCGCGATGTGAATGGTCAGCATCGTTCTTCCTCCTTGGTCACACGGTGGCAGATCGCACAACGCGTCAGCCTAGCAAGAAGTCGCGCGCCATGCTATAGGGCCCCTGGCTGATTTTGCTCTAGGGTTTTGGCGTAAGGGCTTTCCCGGGCCATCGGAGCCATGCTGTACCACGTGCGCTTCTGGCTCGTATGCTCCGGGGCAGCCGGCTAACGCAAGCGTCGGAGTGCCTCACGCACGTGCTCACGCGCGTGTTCCGCGTCGGCCCGGGTGGGGAAACAATTGCCGAGCCGCCACCGCGCCTGATCGCTGGGGGCATCGGTCCAGGCCTCACTGACTATCTGCCCATCAGCCGTGATAGGGAACCAGCGTTCATGCAGCGCCGGCTTCCACCACGTCGGGGGGGGCGGTTCCATCGCGGTCTCTCCCTTCCAGGTACCGAGTTGGGACGGTGGGTGTCGCCAAGACAGACAGCAAACTCTGTACCAGAGGCGGAAGGGGCCAGAGTGGAGATGTTACCTTTCGGGGTCCCGATGCCAATCCCACAGGACCTGCCGCAGCACCTCCCGAGCGTGTTCGGCCTCGCGGTGCGTGCGGAAGCAATTGCCCAACTGCCAGGCGCCGTGGTCAAACGGCGTGTCAACCCAGTGAAACACCTTGATCGTACCATCACCTAAGATCGCGAAGTAGGCTTGATGCAGGACGGGCTTCCAGCTCGGAGACCGCTCGGGGTGCTGGGGGTGAGGTATGGACATGATCGACCGCTCCTTGCGTGCATAGTCCTCGCTTCGAGGGCCGTAGAGTGCCTCAGTCTGAGCCTGGCTATCAATATGAGAGGGGGGTAAGGGCTCATTTCCACGAGATCTCATGGATAGAGACGAGGAAGTGCAAAGTCTGTACCAGCCTCCGCGCGAGGGCACTCAGGGGGTGTTGGGAGGGAACAACGCCCGTTTACAGACATTCAGCATAAGTCTGTACGATCAAGCCACGCCTGGTTAACATAGGCGGGGTTATCAGATCTCAGCAGTATCAGCAGTGCGAGACGCTATTGGGCGAAAAGTCACACGACGAGGCCAGAGGGCGCGTCCCACGGTCAGCGCCCTTCCACCTGCGCCAGCGCCGCCTCCGTCTGGGGCAACCACAAGGTCATCTCCATGGTGCGGTAGAGGTTGACCGCGGTCGCGAGTACCGCGCGGGCCTGCTCCGGCGGGCCAGTCGCGGCATACAGCATGCCGAGCCCGCTGTGGCAGTGCGCCTGGAGCGGACGCATCCCCAGCTCTTCGGCGAGAGCGAGGGCCTGCCGGTAGTGGGCTTCGGCGGGCGCAGTCTCGGCGGGGTCGGCGTGGGCCTGGACGACGCCAAGCTGGTGCAGCGCGAGCGCCTCATTCGCACGCTCCTTCTGCTGCCGGGCCAGGTCGAGCGCCTGGCGCGCGTGCTGCCAGGCCTCTTCGCTGCGTCCCGCCAGGCGACAGACCTCACTGAGCCAGGCGATCCGGTAGGCATTCCCTTGCAACCCGCCCGTGCGGAGACTTTCGCTGATCCCCTCCTCCAGCAGCGCGCGTCCCTCCGCGAGGCGCCCCTGCAGGGCAGAGGCATAGCCCAGGCCCACCGCGATCGGTCGCAACCAGTCTCGACTGCCGGAGGCGCGACAGAGGGCCAGGCCCTGGTCGAACATCCGGATGGCCTGCTCCAGGTCCCCTTGGGCGAGGTATAGGTAGCCGAGGCAGGCATAGACCACGATGGGTATGACACCGCGGCCTTCGAGCGTGGCGAGGCGGAGCGCCTCCTCTGCGTGGCGCCGGCCCTCGGCGAAGGCCCCGAGCGCGCCCAAGGTCCGCGCCAGCCACGCCTGCGCCCGGAGCCGCACGCCTGTACCGGGCGTGCCAAACTCCCTATCCGCCGTCCCGACGTTCCGCCGCAGTAGCTCAACCGCCCGGCTGAAGTCGCCGATGGCATAGTAGGCCTCCCCCAGTCTCTGGGATGCTTCCACCTGCAAGGCGCTCTCGCCGAGCTCGGCTGCAAGCGCGAGGCCCTGCTGACCCGCCGCAATGGCGCTGTCGAGGTCTCCCGTCACCCTGAGGACAACGGCCATCTCGGCCAGCACCCGTACCAGCTGGGCCCGATCGTTGAGCATCCTGGCTAGGCTCTCGGCCTCGCCCAACAGGGCGAAGCTCCGCCCATACTCTCCCAGTTGGAGCTGCGCGCGTGCCAACGCGAGGTGGAGCGCGAGGGCCAACACCCGGGTGTCACCGCGCTCGGGCAAGTGCGCGAGGGCCTGGAGGGTCTGCTCGAAGGCAGCCACCGCTTCACGGAACGCGGCGTGGTCGAAAGCCCTGGCACCGGCCTGCTGGCAGTAGGTCACGGCTTTGTCAGACCTCCCCCCGCAGGGCATGGTGCGCCAAGCGTTCGACCTGGTCTGGGCTCCACCCAGAAGCCACCTCGGCCACCCGCTCGGGTGCGGGCGCCTCGATGGCGGCGACCAGGCGCGCGTGCAGCACCCGTCGCCGCTCCAGCAGGAGGCTGCTGTAGGCCACCTCGTGTGTCAGGGCATGCTTGAAGGTGTAAGCCGCCTCCAGGGAACAGGCGGGTCTCATACAGAAACTCTGCCGCCTGGAGATGCGTCAGGCCCCGGTGCAGCACCGCCTCGGGCATGTCCGCAATGGCCTGGAGCAGCGGCACGGGCACCTCGGTGCCCACCACGGCCGCCGTTTGCAGGAGCCACTTGTCCTCCGGTGGCAATCGGTCGATGCGAGCCGCCAGGACGGCCTGTACCGTGGCCGGTACCTGAATAGTCAGCAGCGCCTGCGCCAGGCGGTACACGCCTGGGTCGCCCACCAGCACCTCGGTCTCCACGAGGGTGCGGACGCTCTCCTCCAGGAAGAAGGGGTTGCCCTCGGTGCGCGCAATCAAGAGCGGCTTGAGGGGCACGAGACTCGGATCATCCCCCAGCAGCGCCTGCAAGAGTTCGTCGGCGTTCGCCGGGGGGAGCGGATCAAGGCGGAGTTGCGTATAGTAGGTCTTACTGCCCCAGCCGTGCTGGTACTCCGGCCGGTAATTGACCAGCAGCTGGAGCTGGGCCGTGGGCAAGCTCTCGACGAGGCTGTCGAGCAGGGCCTGGGTCTCGGCATCGATCCAGTGCAGATCCTCGAACACCAGCAGCAGCGGCTGCACCTGACTTTCGCGCAACAGCACGCGCTTGAGCGCCTGGAGCGTGCGCTGGCGGCGCTGTGGCGGATCGAGGCTGCGAAACGGACTGTCCTCTGGCAAGACCTCCAGGAGGGAGAGCAGCGCCGGAATCGTGTCCTGGAGGGTCTCATCCAGGGTCAGCACCTGGCCGGTCACTTTGGCCCGGACAGTGCGCACTTCATCCTGGTCCTCCACATGGCAGTAGCGCCGCAGGAGATCGAGCACCGGGAAATAGGGGGTCGCCTTGCCATATGACGCCGAGGCGCTCTCCAGCACCAGCCAGCCCGGCGTGGGGTGGGCATGCACAAACTCATAGGCCAGGCGCGACTTGCCCACCCCCGCCTCCCCCACCAGCGCCACGACCTGGCCATGGCCGGCCTGCGCCTGCGCCAGGGCCTGACGCAGGGCGTCGAGTTCGTGCTGCCGCCCTACAAAACGCGTCAGCCCCCGCACCACGGCAGCCTGCAAGCGGCGCCGCAGGGTGGTGGCCCCGGTCAGCTCGAACACCGCCATGGGCTCGACCAGGCCCTTGATGGGGATGGGCCCCAGGGCGGTGACGCGCACCAGCCCTTCCACGAGCCCGAGGGTGCTGGCCGTCAGCCGGATACTCCCCGGGGTCGCCAGTTGCTCCATGCGGGCTGCCAGATGCGTGGTCTCCCCGACCGCCGAGTAGTCCATGTGCAAGTCGTTGCCAATCGCCCGTACGACCACTTCCCCGGAGTGGAGGCCCACGCGCATGCGCAGCTCCAGGCCCCGGGTGCGGCGCACCTCCTCGGTATAGGGCTGCATGGCGGCCTGCATGGCCAGGGCGGCGTAGCAGGCCCGCAGGGCGTGGTCCTCGTGGGCAATGGGGGCACCGAAGAGGGCCATGATGCCGTCACCGAGCACCTGGTTCACCGTGCCCTCGAAGCGGTGCACGGCGTCCATCATGCGCTGCAGGGCCGGGTCCAGGAGCTGCTGTGCGGCTTCAGGATCCAGGCCCCGGATGAGTTCGGTGGAGTCCTTGAGATCGGCAAAGAGCACGGTGACCTGCTTGCGTTCGCCTTCCAGGGCGCTGCGGGAGGTCAGGATTTTCTCCGCGAGATAGGACGGGGTATACGTGAGGGGTGCCTGCGCAGGGGACTCTGCTGGCCCCGACAGCGTGGCAGCGTCAGGAGCCGAGTCGCCCGTCCAGACGAGGACCCGGCCGTCCTCCTCCACCGCAATGCGTCGCACCTCGATGAGTTCCGCTTTCAGATCGTCGAGGTAGTCGTCGTCGAGCGCGAATTGGCGCTTGAGGGCCCGATACGAGAGACGTTTATCCTGCTGGAGCCAGTCGAGAACCTGTGCGAGGACCTCTTTGAAGGTCACAGCCTCCCCTTCACGTGTCGAGTCCCTTCTGATGTGTCTCTCCTGTCGCCTATCTTAGCAGAACCTCGGCTGGGACTCCATGTAGGACAGAAAGTCAGGTGTGACAAGGGGTTAAGGTAAGCGAGCATGGCGAGTGACAGTTTGCCGCAAAAAGTAAAGCTCATCTGCCTTTGCCATGGCGTAGTGCACATCAGCCCCTATTGAGAATACAAGCGTTCGTGTTATCACTCGGTTGTACAGGTGCTTGACGTGAGACCGTTCTCGGGATTTCCTGCCCTCGGCGCGATAGCGCCGTATGGTGCGCGTGAGGTACGACGTCCTGTCTGAGGCCCTCTAGGGTTCGACAACCGGTGCGCATGCCTGTGGTGCCCGCAGAGAGTACTATAAAAATATCACCCGTTTTCTTGACACCTAAATTTTGCGCAAAATTCTGGGGGTTCAAAACGCATCAAATAGCCTTGTTAGGCATGCCAGCATTGGCTTTGCGAGAGGATGAGACGCCTGCAGGCGCAACTTCACGAGCTGTCCCTC
>Ga0114129_10015518_pt1 | contig 10831 bp, 7 predicted proteins | sample RhiMetdeltSRZDD1_FD_80071 | JGI IMG/M metagenome (GOLD analysis project Ga0114129, IMG submission 80071) | Populus rhizosphere microbial communities from Tennessee, USA - Rhizosphere MetaG P. deltoides SRZDD1 (version 2) (version 2) | ecosystem: Host-associated > Plants > Roots > Rhizosphere >... | reverse complement strand
GTCCTGCAGCAGCCGAGCAACGGCAACACCATCATCGGGCAGGTCCACGGCAACATCAGCGGCTCCGAGCTGTGCAAGCTGCGCTGGAGCAACGGGCGGGTCGAAGCGGGCGTCAAGCCGCAACTGGGCGGCTCCGAGTTCCGGATCTTCATCGGGAACTACAGCCTCGGCACCCTGCTCAACTACACGATTCGAGTGTCCAATCATCTCCTGACCGTCACCGTGAACGGCTCCACCGTGACCCACAACCTCAATTCGAGTTGGGATGCCGACAGCCGGTATTACTTCAAGGCGGGCACCTACCCCCAAGACAACGTCGGCACGAGCAGCGAGGGCTCGCGCGTCGCCTTCTACTCGCTGTCGCGCAACTGAGGCGGACCCGCCGCCAACCCGAAGTCACGTATTCTTGTCGGCGATGGGCCTTCGGCAGAAGATCCCGCGCCACCGCGTGATCGACTTCGGCAAACGCGCGGGAGTCACGGCCGGCTTCCTGGGCGCGCTGGCGGTGCTCGCCGAGCTGTGCTTCCTGTTTCCAGACGTCCTGGTCTCGAAGGACCTGCGGCCTGTCTATCGCGAGAACATCGTCGTGCTGCGCGCGGTGCTCCAGATCGTGATCGTGGCGACGTTCGCGCTGGCGGCGGCCAGCGTCGTGATCCTGCGCTCCAAGGCGCACGGCCTCATCGGTCTCGCCCTGGCCGGTATCGCCGTCCTCCTGGGCGGTTCGCGAGCCGAGGCCGTCACCACGCGCCCGCGTGATCTCACCGTCGGGCTCGACTACTTCGTCCTCGAGCTGCTGGTGTTGGGTCTCGTGTTCGTGCCCATGGAGCGGCTTTGGACGCTCAACGAGCAGAAGATCTTCCGGCTCGGCTGGCAGACGGACCTCAAACACTTCTTCCTGAGCCATGCCGGCGTGCAGTTGCTGTCCTTCGTCACCTTGATCCCCGTACAGGTGGCGCTCGGCTGGACGACGCGGTGGTCCTTTCGCGCGACAGTCGGCGCCCAACCGGTCTGGCTCCAGGTCCTGGAGATCCTGTTCGTCGTCGACCTCGTGAGCTACTGGGTGCATCGAGCGTTCCACCAGGTGCCGGCGCTGTGGAAGTTCCACGCCATCCACCACTCGAGCCTGCACATGGACTGGCTGGCGGGGTCGCGCTCCCACCTCGTCGACACCGTGGTGAACCGCGCGCTCGGCTTCGTTCCGATCTTCGTGCTCGGCTTCTCGGCGCCCGCGCTCTACGCGTATCTCGTCTTCGTGTCCTACCACGCCGTCTACATCCACGCGAACGTCAGCCATCATTGGCCCGGCCTGCGTTGGGTGCTGGCCACGCCGGAGTTCCACCACTGGCACCACACCTCCGACGAAGAAGGGATCGACAAGAATTTCGCCGTCTTCATTTCCTTCATCGACGTGATGTTTGGAACCGCCCACCTGCCCACCCACTGGCCGAAGCGATACGGCACCGTGAAGTTTCAGCCTCCGGAGACGTGGCTCGGACAGCTCCTCTATCCGATTCGCCGCCACGAAGAGACTCCCTACGGCTGACGTGTGACGCGACGGAGTACTTCGCGCCGGATCCGTTGCCGGCGTCCGTAAGTGTCACTACACTGTCGACTCCGCCGTGTCCGACTCTCGACCGCGCTCCTCGACGCCGAAGGCACCCTCCGAGGGTCGTGTCCTGGCCGGCACCACGGACCAGCTTCGGGCCTGGAGTCGCGGCAACGCGGGGGCGGGAGAGCAGGCCGCCGAGCTCGTGTACACCGAGCTGCACGACCGGGCGATGGGCTACCTCCGCCGCGAGCGGAGCGGACACGTGCTGCAGCCGACGGCGCTCGTGAACGAGGCGTTCCTCCGGTTGATGGACCTTCGCCAGATCGACTGGCGGAGCCGATCCCATTTCGTCGCCGTCGCCGCCATCATGATGCGCCGCATCCTCGTGGACTACGCGCGCTCGCATTCCGCGACGAAGCGCGGAGGCAGCCGCTGCCGCGTGCCGCTCCGCGAGGACATGGCGGCGTCCTCGCCGGACGTGGACCTGCTCGATCTCAATACCGCCCTCGAGGAGCTGGCCGCGCGCGACGCGCAGCTGGTCCGCGTCGTCGAGCTGCGGTACTTCGGCGGCCTGTCGATCGAGGAGGCGGCGGAGGTGCTCGAGATCTCGACCGCCACCGTGAAGCGCGAGTGGAACATGGCGCGCGCGTGGCTGTCCCGCCGGCTGGTGGGCGGCCCGGCGGGCGATGTCGAATCGGACCGCTGACCGATGACGACGGACGGCGGGACGCCCGGGGGATCCGGACGCCCCGCCTCGGTAGACGCTTTGGCTCAGCGAACGAGCGCGAAGCCCTCCAGCCCGGGCTCCGTGACGTAGGGCGAGCCCGCGATGGGTGCGAGCACACCCGCGGCGTCGATGGTGTAGGCGAAGATCGCGCTGGGGAACACAGCGGCGGCATAGAGGAATCGTCCCGACGGGTCCACGCGGATCGTCCGCACGTTGTTGCCGGCCGGCACGTGTGACGGCGACATCGCCACCAGACCCCCCGTCGCCGGATCGATACGGCGCATGAGCACGGCCTCCAAGGCCGGCTCCGAGACGTACAACGTGCGGCCGTCACGGCTCGTCGCCACGCCGAAGGGATCGAGCCCCACGGGGAACGGCGAACCCGCGACCGCCTCCAGCACGCCACCGGACCGCACGTGGAACGCGGAGACGAGGCCGTTGTCCCCGTGGGCGGCGTAGAGGAACCGGCCGTTCGGAGCCACCGCCAGACCTTCCGGATGCGGCGTCGTCGCGAACGGGGACCCTGCGACCGGGGTGAGCCGGCCGTTCCATCCAAGACGATAGGCCGAGATCGTGCCGGCGCCCCAGTTGCTCACGAACGCGTGACGGCCCAGTCGATCGAAGACGATCTCATGCGGCGAAAGGCCGGTGGACACCGGAAACCCCGGCAGCGGTACGAGGGCACCGGTCAGGGGCCGGACCCAGAACCCCGCTATCGTGCTGGAACCCGTGCTCGTGACGTAGACGAATCGGCCTAGCGGCTCGACCGCGACGGCGAAGGGGTGGGACGACGTCCCGGGGACGGGCACGGACCCCACCGGCGTGAGGGTCCCCGTGGCCCGGTCGATCGCGAAGGTCTCCACGGTGCGCGCGTCCGTCGTCGCGACGTACGCGTAGCGGCCGCTGGGATGGACGGCCACCGAACCGGGGCCGCCCACGGCGGCCGCCGTCGAGTGCAGGGTCAGCTCGCCGGAGCCGGGCGTGATCGCGTACACCGAGACGGTGCTCGTGGTGGTATTCGTCGCGAGCGCCCAGCGGGCCTGCGCGGCCCACGCCGAGCTGCTCCCGGCGGCGATCCCGAGCGCGATTGATAGAGAGGCGGCAACGACACGAATCGGCCGGTCTGTCATCTTCATTCTCCTCTGGCGCGTGAAATCGGGCGCCGAGAACAAAGGCGTGGAATCCGCCCGTAGAGGATCAGACCTGCATACCCTCGCAGGGTTACGCGCGCTGCCAACTTTCGGGCCTCGCGAGCTCTGTGCCGTGGACTATGGTGTTCGACCCGCGCGTACCGCTACTGTTGCGAAACACTTACCGGAGGCGACAATGAGGCGGAATTCTGCGTATCGTGGACCGCTCGCGTGGAGCGCGGCGGCGATGGTGGTGGCTCTGTCGGGCACGGCCGAGGCCCAGATCGGCAGCGGCTGGTCCGCTTACACACCGAGCATGAACCTTCAGCTGCGCGGCTGCGGCGCCCATAGCGCCAGCGGCGGCATCGAGACGTTCCGGCTCACCTGCTCCAACACGAGCGACGACAATCGAGCCGAGCAGCGGATCCAGAACGACTACACCTCCGGCACCAACCAGTTCGAGGGCGAGGTGAGGGTCGTCAGCCTGGGGGGTTCGAACATCTCCCTCAAGCAGACGTTCATGCCCAACAACGGGGCGTTCCTGATGCTCGCGGTGTCGAGCGGCGGGCGGCTCTACTCCGTCGGGAACAGCGGCGACCTGGCCACGGGGATCATCGGCAGCTGGGTCCGCATCAACACGATTCACACCGTCAGCTCCGGCAACCACGGGATCTACATCAACGGCAGCTTGCGCTTCACCAAGACAGGCGGCCGGCAGGTCGCCTGGCATGACAAGTACGGTACGTACCGGCTGGGCAGCGGCCAGGGCCCGATCACGGCGGAGTGGCGGAACGTCCGGTTCTGGCGGGGCGGCACGGCCGGCGGCGGATCACCGACACCGACGCCCACCCCCACGCCGACCACGGGGCCGGGAATGACGCCGACGCCCACACCCACCTCCAACCCCGGTAGCGGAAGCACGTGGGAGGCCGAATCCCTGTCGCCCACGTCTTCGGGGGCCTCCACCGCGATGCAAAACGACGCGAGTGCCACCGGCGGCACGTGGTTGGCGCTGCTGGCCGACGGAACGGGAGACTACGTGCAGCTCACCACGCCGAACCTCGCCGCCGGCAGCTACTCCGTCACCCTGCGCTACAAGGCGCATCCGAGCCGCGGGATCCTCCAGGCCAGCGTCGACGGCGGCAACCTCGGCAGCACCCTCGACCAATACGCGTCGACGGCGTCGTTCCCCAGCCGGACCTTCGGGACTGTCGCCCTGGACGCCGGCACGCACACGCTGCGCCTGACCTGCACCGGCCGCAACTCCTCGTCGGCCGCCTACACGCTCTCCGCGGACACGGTCACCATGACGCTCGTCAGCACATCGACCCCGACACCCACACCCACCGCGACACCCACGCCCACCCCCACCGCGACGCCGACATCCGAACCGGACGCGACGCCGACCCCGACGCCGACCACGGCTCCCACGCCGACTCCGTGCTCGGACTGCTTCAGCGGCTTCTACCGGCTGATGGCGCGCCACAGCGGCAAGGCCCTCGTCGTCCAGAGCGCCTCGACGGCCGAGAACGCGTCCGTGATCCAGTGGACGTACGGCGGCACCAACACCAACGACGAGTGGAGCCTGGAGGCGTTGGGCGACGGGTACTACCGCGTGATGAACCGCCACAGCGGCAAGGCCATGTCGGTCGCGGGCTCCTCCACTGCCGCCGGCGCGCTGATCACCCAGCGCACGTACACCGGCGCCACCAGCGACGACTGGCAGGTGAACAACCTCGGCACCGGGTACTACACGTTCATCAATCGCAACAGCGGCAAGGCCGTCGACGTGAAGTCGGGAAGCACGGCGGACGGGGCGGTGGTTCAACAGTCGACGCCCTCCCTCGTCAACCAGCAGCAGTTCCAGATCATCTCGGTTCCGTAGTACCCGCGCGCACGCCGTGGAGCGCCCGAGGACACCACGTCCCGGGCGCTCTTTTTTGTTTGGACCATCACGGGGCACGATGGACACGCCTCGCCCGCTCCTGTAGCGTGCGCTAGCGATGATCGAAACCGTCGCCTATACCCTCGCCGTGTTGTGCGGAGCGGGCGCCGCCTACCGCATCCTCGTCGCGGGCACCCGGGATCGCCTCGACGCGTGGCGCCGCACGGCCGTGGAGTGCGGGCTGGGCGACTTCCGGGAGTCCCGGTTCCCGACGATCCTGACCGGCTCCGTGCGCGGGCTGACCGTGCGCCTGGAAAACCCGGTGCCGCCGAAGAGCCGAGCCCGAATCCAGATCGCCGTGGAGAGGCCCGACTGCCACGGTGTCCGCCTCGCGATGCGCCGCGAGGGTTTCGACACGGCAATCGACAAGATGATGGGCGACCACGAGATGGTCATCGGCGACATCTCCCTCGACAGCAACTTCTTCATCGTCGGAAGCGACATCGCTTTCGCGGCGGCGTTCTTCGACGCCGGCACGCGGGACTCGCTCGTCGACCTGCGCGACGATCTGCACCGCGTGGCGGTCGAGGAGGGCGAGCTCCGCGTTCAGATCACCGCCGGCACCGACGCGCCCGAGCGGTTCGCTCGGGTGCTCGCGCGCGTCATCGAGATCGGCGCCCACATGCCCGGCCGGGTGGAGCTCGTCGCGCGCCTCGCGCAGAACGCGGCCAACGACGCTGAACCGGCCATACGCGAAAACAATCTGGCCTTCCTCGCCGGCGAGTTCCGAGGCCACGCCGCATCACGCGAGGCGCTACGCGCGGCCACCCGCGACCACAACGTCGCGGTGCGGCTGCGCGCCGGCGTTGGTTTGCGCGAGGAAGGGCACGCGGTCCTTCTCGAGATCACCCAGAGCGACGCGCCGGAGGCCTGCGTAGCCGAAGCGGTCTCCGCCCTCGGCGCGCGCCTGCCGGCCGATCTGCGCGTGGCGTTGTTCGGGCGGGCGGTGACGGCCGGACAGAGCCGCGTCGTGGCGGCGTGTATTCCCCTGCTGGGACGCGCCGGCGATGACGCCGCCGAAGCGCGGCTCATCGGCGCGTTGTCCATGACCGACCGAGACGTGCAGATCGCCGCCGCCCACGCGCTGGGCCGCACCGGCTCAGCGCTGGCGGTGGAGCCGCTCAAGGCCATCGCCCGCGGCCGGGGCGACGAGGAGCTCAGCCGCGCGGCCGGGGAAGCGATCGCCATGATCCAGGACCGCACGGAAGGGACACCGGGACAGCTCTCGCTGAGTGATGCGTCGGCCGGACAAGTCTCGCTCGCCGATGGCGGCGCGGGCCAACTGTCCCTGCCGACGTCCAAGGCCGATGGACGTGATGGAGCCGACTAGCCGACGTCGATCCGCGTCTCGATCACGTCGCCGTCGAGCTTGAAGGCCGGCTTCTTCAGCTCCTTCGGCTTGTCGCTGCGAGCGATGCGCACGTTGCGCGCCGTCATCTCGTCCAACAGCTTCGGCAGCGGTACGTGCCAGCTTCCGAACTTGCGGGTGGAGGCCATCGCGACCACGTTCAGGCCCTTGTCGAGGGTGCTCTCCACGAACTCGATGGGCGTGGCGTTGTGGCTCCCGTGGTGTCCGATCTTGTAGAAGTTGACGCGCTTCAGGAGCTTCACCCAGGCGGGATCGCGGAGCATGGCGTCCCACGTTCCCCACTGAGCGTCGCCGGGAAAAAGAAAATACTTCCCGCCGACCTCGAGGAGCAGAACGAGGCTCGTGCCGTTCACGGCGTCGTCGAGGGCGGCCGCCATCCACGACCGGAAGCCGTGGCCGTAGGCGGCGATCTTGTCGCGCTCGGCCATCGACACCTCGAAAGGATCCTCCGTCGGCGTCCAGTCCGAGCTGAACGGCTCCGGGCCGGCGTCGTCCACGTCGGGGTCGTCCATCGACGCCGCGAGCTGCTGGTAGCTCTTCCCCTTCGGAGGCTCGATGTCGCGGATGACCTCCTCGCTCTTCGAAGGACCGAGGACGTGGATCACGACGCCCGGCAGCAGGTCGCTGGTGAAGCTCCGGATCGGCTTGCCGTGCGCGTCCGCCTCGGGCAGGAAGCGCCGCTCGATCGCTGCCTTCTTCTTGAACCCGCCGTGAAGCATCTCCATGGCGTCTTCGAGGACCTGGGAGTTCGCGGCCAGCTCGCGAAAGGCGGCGAGCTCCGCCCGCTCCTGCGCACCGAGGCCCACCCCGGCCGCCAGGCGGGCGTCGGCATCGCGGGTCAGGGTGGCGGCCAGGCCCGTCTGCGCTTCACGGATACGCGTCGCCTCGGGGTCGTCGGGATCCTCCGTCCACGGCATCCACACCTCGCCCACGTCGACGTCGTTCCAGCTCTCGCTGGCGAAGCCGGTGATGTGATCGCGATGGCGATGGGAACAGACGACCACGTCGATGCGCGGCTTCGTCCCGAGATCGCCCACCACCTGATCGACGATCTCGGAGATCGGCTTTTCGGCCTTCGCCATCGAGCCGCAGTCGAAGAGGATGCGGCGCGCGCCCTTGCTGGTGGGAACGGTGACGAGGAAGCAGTCGCCGAAGCCGACGTTGTACATCCGGATGGTGACCTGCTTCATTCGCCGTCTCCGTGCAGCGCCGCGAAGTTCATCCGCAGCTCCATGCGCCGCGAGACGTAGTCGTCGCCGCCGTAGGGCAGCAGCGGGTCGACGGCGTCCACCGCCGCCACGTAGGCGGCCTGGTCGCGCAGGCGCCGCTTCCCTTCCTGGACCAGGCGCTGCCGCGCGGCCCTCGCCGTCCGCACCGGCTCCGCTTCCTCCATCTCCTCCGCCGCCGGGGTCTCGTCCTCGGTCGTGATGGGTTTGGCGATCACGTAGCGGACGCGGCCGTCGGCGCTGGCGACGATGGTGGTGCCACCCCGGAAGGGCAGGCCGCCCAGCTTCTCCTTGTGAGCGGCATTGGTCTGCACGAACTGCACGACGAACTCGATGAGGAGCCGGCCGTCGGGGGCCACGCGATAGACCGGATGGAAGCCGGCCGGCTCGATGGGCAGATCCTTGTCCAGCCGCAGCGCGTCGCGATGCTCCCCCGCCCACTTGTTGAGAATGCGGTAGATCTGCTGGTCCTTCTCATCCACGCTGGGCTCGACCGTCCATTCCTCGCGCGCGGGCCGGTTCGATTTTCGCGTCGGCATCTCCCGGCTCACCTCGCGGGCGGAGAAGAACAGCTCCTGCATCAGCGGCGCCGGCCCCCGGCCTTCGGCCTCCTGCAGCAGCGGCAGGTCCGGGATGTGCCCGGGCTTCTCCTCGTCCCCCTCGTTCTCCGGCCAGAGGAGCGATTCCTCGGCCAGCGACGAGACGTTGCCAGGATAGATGCCGCGGTTGCGGAAGGCGGCGATCACCGCCGCGCGCCGGCCGAGATCGTCACTCGGGAACAGCTCGTAATCCGCGGTGATCAAGGCGCGCAGGTAATCGCCGAAGGTGATGTCGACCGGTGGCAGGTAGTCGAACGCGCGGATGCACATGGTGAGCAGCGTCTGCGCCGTGCGCGCCGCCTCGTCGGAGACGCGGTTGACCAGGTCGGGATGCAGATCGCCCTGCGGCAGGTTGCCGGTGCCACCGGTGGCGATGCGGATGAGGTCGCTGATGCGGCGCTGGTAGATGGCGAAGAAGGCGTCGAACACCGCCGCCACCAGGACCGAGCCGCGCCGATGGGGCTCGAGGATGGAGTCGTCGAGCCGGACCTTCTCCTTGCCCAGCGCCGAACGCAGCGCGCGCCCCCTCCCCGTGGCCTCGCCGAACTGCTGCGCCATCCGCACGAGCATGCTGTCGCGGCGGATGTCGCCCTGGACCTTCTGGATCTCGTCCCGGAGCAGTTCGCGATAGCTGAAGTGCTGGAAGAGGGCGACGATGTCGGCGAACCCCTCATGGAAGGCGATGACGTCCTTGTTGCTGGGCTCCAGGAAGTAACGGCGCAGGCGATGGACGATGGCGTGCGTCATCTCGTGGACGATGATGTCGTGGGACAGGCACGTGAAGATCGTCTGGCCGGGCAGGTTCTGGCCGGGATTGGCGCGGTCGGCGCGGAAGTAGCCGAAGAGGATCGCGTGCAAGTCGGGAGAGAAGAACGCGTTCGCCCCGTGGAACGCGTGCGGCATCAGCCGCAGCTTCCGCCCGCGCTTGGTCAGGGTGAGCCGGCGGCCGAGGGCGGTATCGAAGTTCTCCAGCGTCTTCATCGCCACCGCATAGACCATCTGCTGATGGAAGCGCGGGTCCGACTCCGTCGGCTCCAGGCCGTTCTGCATGAGGATGGCGGGGTCGTTCAGATTGACCGGCTGGTAGAACCGCTTGTGAGTGCCGTCGTAGTCCACGACTTCGATGCGCTCGCCGGCGGGGCCGTGGGCCAACGACGGCTCGTTGTTGATCTCGAGGGTCATCCGCCGCGGGGCGGAGGTACCGACCATGGGGTCGGTGGCGAAGATCCTCAAGGGCCGGCGCACGGGTGCGGCCTGGACGTAGGACGATTCGATCCGCTTCATCGCCACCTCGACCGAAGGAGTGTCCCGGGGCTCCGTCCAGACGCAACCAACTTCGGTCGAGGAGGCTACACTCGCGCCGTAGACGGGGTCAAGTGAGGAGACGACGCCGGCGGGTTCGGGACGGCGGTCAGCCCGACGCGACGGACCAGGATCGATCACTCATAATCGGGGCAGGAGGTGGCAGTGGCTAGGGCCTGGTTCGTGCTGGCGATAGCCACCGCGCCGTGTTTCGGCCGTGCCGCCGAGCCGGTTCGCGCGCCGGGCGGCATGGTTGCCGCGCAGAACGCCACCGCCGCCGCCGTGGGTGCGCAAATCCTCAGAGACGGCGGCAGCGCGGTGGATGCCGCGGTCGCCACGGCGTTCGCGCTCGCGGTGACGCACCCCATCGCCGGCAACATCGGCGGCGGTGGATTCCTGTTGCATCGGCGCTCCTCGGGTGAGACGACCGCCTACGACTTCCGCGAGACCGCACCCGCGGGGTCGAGCCCGACGATGTTCCTCACAGGTGGCCGTTACGACCGCGTCCGACACCATCAGGGCCATGTCGCCGTGGGCGTCCCGGGCACCGTCGCCGGCCTGCACCTCGCCTGGAAAGAGCAGGGGCGCCTTCCCTGGAAACGCCTGGTCGAGCCGGCGGCGGCGCTGGCCCGCGACGGATTCGTCGTCACCGACGGGCTCGCGCGCAGCCTCGAAGACGCGCTGCCCTCGATGTCGCCCTACCCGGCTTCCGTCGCACAGTTCTCGAAGAACGGCGTGCCGTACCGCGCGGGCGAACGCCTCCGGCAGCGGGAGCTCGCCCGCACGTTGCAGCGCATCGCCAGGGACGGGCCCGCGGGCTTCTATGAAGGTGAGACGGCGGCGCTAATAGATGAGGAAATGAGGGCCGGCGGCGGCCTCGTCAGACGAGACGACCTCGCCGCCTACCGTGCGATTCGCCGCGAGCCGGTGAGAGGCACCTATCGCGGCTACGAAGTGACGGGCATGCCCCCGCCCAGCTCGGGT
>Ga0114129_10015517_pt1 | contig 10831 bp, 10 predicted proteins | sample RhiMetdeltSRZDD1_FD_80071 | JGI IMG/M metagenome (GOLD analysis project Ga0114129, IMG submission 80071) | Populus rhizosphere microbial communities from Tennessee, USA - Rhizosphere MetaG P. deltoides SRZDD1 (version 2) (version 2) | ecosystem: Host-associated > Plants > Roots > Rhizosphere >... | reverse complement strand
TCGCGCGCCGCCGCGATCTCCGCCTCGCGCCGGCCGTCGGTGCCGAGGTCCCAGGTGAAGCCGACGAAGCCCGATCCGATGCGCTGCGGCTCGATCACGTCGCTGCTCGACCAGTCGATGGCGGCACCGCCAGCGACGCGCGGCAGCCAGCCCCGCGTCAGGGACGACGCCGTCGCCTCGAGCCGCTGCTGCTCCTCGACCAGCGCCGCGAGCGCCGGGTTCTCGCGGTACGCGTGCCCGAGCGTCTCGGTGATGGGGGGCACGGCCGGACGCGTGCGCACGTCGACGACGCGCGTCGGGGCGTTCACCGCGAGACCGATGCTCCGGTTCAGGCGCCAGCGTGCCTGATCGATCGCGAGCTGGCGCTGCACCAGCTGCTGCTCGCTCGCGGTGACGGCGACCTGCACGACCAGGAGCTCGTTCTTGGTGAGACGACCACCGTCGAAGCGGCTCTCGGCGTTCTGGAGCTGCGTGCGCTGCGCCGTGAGGCTCTGGGCCGTCACCTCCTTCAGCCGGTCGGCCTCGAGCAGGTCGAAGTACGCGCGGATGACGCCCACTTCCTCGCCGAGCCTGGTCGCCCACGCGCGGGCGCGCTCGCCGCGGTAGCCCGCCTGCGCGGCCTCGAGCGCACGGCTCGACTCGCCCCACACGTCGATGGGGACCGTGAGCGTACCGTTCAGGCGTCCCTCCTCGTCTTCGCGGATGATGACGTCGGGCGGAGTCGCGCCCGGGGGAAGCGTGCCGGGCGGCAGAACGACGGACGTCGTCTGCGCATCGGTGTACCAGGTGTAACGGCCCGACCCCGTGACCGACGGGAGGAGCCGGGCGCGCGCCTGCCGCACGCGCGCGCTCTCGATGCGCAGCTGGCGCTCCGCGATGGCGATGCGCCGGTTCCGGGTGGCCGCGAGCCGGAGCACGTCGTCGAGCGCGAGGGGCGTGTCCGGAGCAGCGGTGATGGCGTCCTCCGACGGGGCGAGCAGCACGCCGGCCGCCGAGGCGCGCTCCCCGAGCTCCTTCGCACGGCGCTCGGGGCTCCACCCGCCGTTCCCCTCGGGACGCAGGAGATGCGCGCAGCCGGGAAGGAGCGACCAGGCGGCGACGAGCATCAGGGTGAGGCCGTCAGCGCGCACGGCGTCCTCGCGCCCGCTGGGCGGCCAGCTGCTCCAGGCCGCCGAGCGAGAAGTCGGTGATGTGGTCGGTCAGCTCTGCAGCGAGGCTCCGCGGGTAGTCCTCGATGGCGAGCATCTCGAGGAGCGCCGGCCTCGTGAATTGGTAGAACAACCCCTGCCCGATGATGCTGTGCACGCAGCGCTCGACGCTGCGGCGGTCCAGCTCCGGTCCCAGGTGGGCCACGATCCCGTACATCTCCTCGAACATCGGGCGGATGAACTCGCCGACGATCACGGGCATCGCCTCGCTCGGGTCGACCATCTCGCGCTGCATGAGCGTGCCGTGCAGGCCGGGCGGCGGCCCGATCAGCATGTCGAGCATCACCTTCACGCGCGTCCGCAGGATGCGCACGAGGGCGGGACGGGCCAGCCGGGTGAGCTCCGCCGGCTGCGGGCTCGCGCCGCGGGCAGCGAGCAACGCGCGCACCTCCGCGAACTGGGCGCGCAGCACCTCCAGATAGAGGGCCTTCTTCGAGCCGTAGTGGTAGTTGCCGGCGGCGACGTTGGCGCCGGCGCGCTCGGCAATGTCCCGGACCGTCGTCCCGTGGAAGCCGCGCTCGGCGAAGAGCGTGCTCGCCGCCGCCACGAGACGGTCCTTGGTGTCGCGCCGCGCCAGCCTGGCCACGAACAAATGCTTAAAACAAGTGTTTCAGAGACGCAAGACGGGGTCGATCGGCGCGCGGGCGCCTGGGACTACTCCTTGTCCTCGAGCGCGGCCAGGACCTGCTCGGGGTGCTTGGCCGCGTCCGCGACCCGCGCCCAGTGCTTGCGTACCTTGCCGTCCGGCCCGATCCACACCGTCGAGCGGATGACGCCCACGGTCTTCTTCCCGTACATCATCTTCTCGCCGTAGGCGCCGTAGGCGGTCATGACCTTGCGGTCCGCGTCGCTGAGGAGCGGGAAGGGGAGCTTGTACTTGTCGCGAAACTTCTGGTGCGACGCCGAGCCGTCGGCGGAGACGCCGAGGACGACCGTGTTGGCCTTCTGAATCGTCTTCCAGGAGTCGCGGAAGCCGCAGGCCTCTTTGGTGCATCCGGGCGTGTCGTCCTTCGGATAGAAGTAGAGGACGACGTTCTTGCCGCGGAAGTCCGCGAGCGAGACGGACCTGCCTTCCGCGTCGGGCAGGGTGAAGGCGGGTGCCGCCTTGCCCTCTTGGAGCTTGGCCATGGGTGGGGGCCTCCTCGTGCCTCGCTAGCACGAGGCGCATGTCGGGTCGACGTCAGCGACGATCGGGCGGAGGGAAACACGCACCCGGGTAGGCGATCGCGGCGCCGGCGTCGATCGCGGCGCAACGATTCGGGTACGTCGTCGTGCCGTCGCAGGCGCAGACGGGTGTGGTGCCGCACTCGAGGTCGGCGCGCCGCTCGCACACGCCGCCCGTGCGGCAGGTGACGACGCAGACCTCCCCGGCGTCGCACGGGAAGTACTGGTCGCAGCGGACGGGGCAGTCCGGCAACGCGCGGCACCGGTCGTCGCAGCACGGTCCGTATCTCGGGTCGACGCCGTCGCACTCCTCGCCGGCGTCCCGGACGTCGTTGCCGCATACCGGCACGCGGTCCGCGACGACGCGGAACCGGCGCTTGCCGAGCCGCAGGCGGCCAGCGAGCCGCGTGCAGGACGGGGCCTCGAATGCGAACAGGCCGCGGAACGCCACGCGACGCGGGCCGCTGCACCGCCGCCACTGCGCCCGCACGCTCGTCCAGCGACCGGTCGGATGGTGAAAGCTGTCGGACTGCACCGCGGCGCACAGCGTGGGAAGCTCGACCAGTCCGGTGCCGAGGGTGAGCGGCAGGCCGCTCCGCAGCGGCTCAGGGGCGCCCTCGTCGACGGCACGTACGACGAACTCGCCGGGCGGGCAGAGGATCTTCGCGCCAGCCGGACTGCTCAGATGCCAGAGGACGAGGAACGCTGTGAGCGCGCGTAACGTGGCTGCCCCCTCTCACGGAGCGCTAGCACTCGCCTCGAGCGGCCCGCAATCGGACTCACGCCCGGCGGGTCAGCTCGGTGTATGCGCGCTGGATGTCCAGCGTCTTTCGGTGCGCGAGGTCCTGGAGGTCGGCGCCGAGCCCGGCCACGCGGTCGGGATGGTACTCCTTCAGCCGATCGCGGTAGGCGCGGGTGACGACGTCCGGCGATGCGCCGTGCGGCACGCCGAGGATCGTATGCGCATCCCAAGCGCCGCCGTCGACCGCGCGCGGACGACGCGCGGGCAGGATACGCCGCAGCCACACCAGTACCAGCGCGAAGACGAGGACGAACTGCAGGACGCGCATCATTGCCGGCGTCCGTCGCCCTCTTTGAGGAGGCGAAAGAAGTCGCTCGACGGCGAGAGAATCAGCGTCGTCCCTTCTCCGATGGTCTTGCGGTAGGCCTCGAGCGTCCGCACGAATGCGTAGAACCCCGGGTCGCGGCCGTAGGCATCGGCGAATATCTTGACCGCCAGCGCGTCCCCCGTGCCGCGCTCGATGTCCGCCTGCTTGCGCGCGTCGGCCATGAGGATGCGGACGTCCTTGTCGGCGCCGGACGTGATCTTCCGCGCCTCCTCCTCTCCCTCGGCGCGGAACTTCTTCGCCAGGCGCTCGCGCTCCGTGCGCATGCGGCTGAAGACGTTCTGCTCGTTCTTCTCGGGCAGGTCGACACGCTTGACGCGCACGTCGATCACCTCGATGCCGTAGCCGCGGGCGTTCTCGTCGCTGCGCTTCGTCACCTGCTCGAGCAGCTCCGTGCGCTTCTCGCTGACGATCTCGCGCAGCGTATGACGGCCGAGGGTCTCGCGGACGTTCGAGTAGAGAATGTCGTCGAGGCGGGACTGCGCGCCGGCCTCGTTGCGCACGGTCCGGTAGTACTGGAGGGGATCGAGGATGCGAAAGCGGGCGTAGTTGTCGACGACGAGCTGCTGCTTGTCGATCGTCAGGAGCTCGCGTGGTTGCGCGTCGTAGTCGAGGATGCGGCGGTCGAAGTAGAGCACCTCCTGTATGAAGGGCAGCTTCATGTACAGGCCCGGCTCGCGCACCGTCCGCACCGGCTCGCCGAGCCGCACGACGACGGCCTGCATCCACTGCGGCACGGTGAAGAAGACGAGCTTCCAGGTCGCGAAGAGGAAGGCGAGTACGAGCAGTACGACGGTCCAGGTACGGTTCATGCGTCAGCGCCTCGCGGGCTCCGGGGCTCCGGCCTCGGGCCGGCGCGGCAGGAAGTTCTCGAGCGGCAGGTAGGGCACGGCCTGCTTTCCTGCGAGATCGTCGAGGATGATCTTGTTGGCGCGCGGCAGGATCTCCTCCATCGTCTCGAGATAGAGCCGCTGGCGTGTCACGTCCTTGGCCTTGGTGTACTCGTCGTAGAGGGCGACGAAGCGCTGCGCCGTTCCCGACGCCTCGCGCACCTTGGCCTCGCGGTAGCCCTGCGCCTCGTTGATGAGCTGCGCCGCCTGCCCGCGCGCCTTCGGCACGACGTCGTTGGCGTAGCCGAGCGCCTCGTTGATCAGGCGCTCGCGGTCCTGCTGCGCGCTGATGACGTCTTTGAACGCGTCGGACACCTGATCAGGGGGGTCGACGTCCTGCAGCTTCACCGTCATCACCTCAATACCGACGTCGTAGCGGTCGAGGATGCCCTGCAGCTCCGCCTGCGCCTCCTGCTGCACCTTCTCCTTCCCCTCGGTGAGCACGCTGTCGATGTCCGTCCTCCCGATGACCTCGCGCATGGCCGCCTCGGCACCGGAGCGGACCGTCTCGCGCGGATCGCGGACGTTGAAGAGGAAGTCGGTCACGCCGTTGGGGCCCGTGCGGACCTTGTACTGGACGATGAACTGGAGCTTCACGATGTTCTCGTCCCCGGTGAGCATCAGCGCTTCCTGGTCCATGTCCTGGTAGCGTGCCGGCGGCCCGGGATCGGTGGTGCGGAATCCGATCTCCTCCTTGAGGATCTGGGTGACGTTCGGCTTCAGCACCTCTTCGAAGGGCCACGGCAGCCGCCAGTGCGGTCCCGGGTCCACCTCGCGCACGGCGGCCCCGAAGCGCAGCACGACGCCCCTTTCATCCGGCCGGACGATGTAGATGCCGCTCAGGAGCCAGAGGACGAGCAGCACCGGCAGGACGATGTGCGGACCGATGCGGGGCGGACCGCCGCCACCGCCGAACTGCCCTCGGATGCGCTCCCACGCTTCGCGCAGCTCGGCGAACGGATCACCCGCTGCGTTGGGACGTCGCTGCGGCCACTCTGGGAAGCGCGTGGACAGTTGAGGGCACGATGCTTGGGTCGCGCGGAGCTGTCAACTTGCGTTCGCGCGGCGGGCAGTCGGCGGTCCGAGAGGCCGGCCGATGTGAGGTTTGGTGGAAAGTGCCTGCTGCTCGCGCGCAGAGGTGTAGTGGTGCACCTTACGAACTTGGTCCAGGCGCGAGAATTTCGAGAGTAGGCCTTGGGCGGACGGTTCCGGTTGAAGTTGTTGTAGTGAATAGTGGCCGCGCCGCTGGCGCTGAAGTCGCAGATGCCACGTCCGCCGGCGACTCCCCGCCGTGACGGAGCCGTTCCAGGCGAGGATGCTGTTCATGATCAGCGGGGTTCAATCTGCGGGCGGCGGGGGTCGCGTAGACCCGGACAGGGGATCGCCGGCGGGCGTCAGAAGATAGCCGGGCACCGCGCTTTGCTCGGAGCCTTAGACGTGTACCGCTCGTAACGCCGTAGCGTTAACTTTCCACTTGACTCGCTTGCAAGAGTTGGAGTACCCGATCCCCGGGCCGCTCCCGCGTTGCGGCGCCGGAGGATTGCGATGCGTACCGGGCAGCGACGACGGATCGTCTGGAAGTTGGTGCTCGCTAGTTGGTTCAGCACCAGCTCCGCGTGGGCCCTTTCCAGCCCGGTTTTCCCCGAGAAGGCTGAGCCACCGGTTGAATATGCGGAGCCGGACAAGGTGGCACAGGACCAACAGGTCGACGTCCTCATGTTCAACGATAGCGTGCGGATCGTGGCCTGGACCTCCAACTACGATCCCGCGCAGTTTCGCGATGACCAGGACATCATCTTCGCGCGATCGACGGATCAGGGTGGAACCTGGTCCGCGCCTGCAGCGATCAACGGCGATGCGGCTAGCGATCAGGTGAACGACTACGGCGCTCGACTCGCGACCGATGGCAAGCTGATCGTCGCCGTGTGGCAAACCGGGTATGATGTACCACCCAACCAGGCGCGCGACATCCGTTTCGCCTGGTCGGAGAATAGGGGCGAAACCTGGCATGACGGCCCGACCATCAGCCGTCTGGGCGATGGCGACGATCAAGCGCCAAGCATCGCCACAAACGGAATAAATCTATGGGTCGCGGTTTGGGAGGGAAGCGGCCCCGGCACGTTCGGTGGCGGTGACATATTCTTCGCCACGTCTTTCGACGGAAAGAGCTGGTCGGCCCCTGCCCCGATCCACCCGGAGGCCCAACAGGGCGCCTTCAAGGACGAGACGCCGGCCGTCGAGTGCGACCCGAGCCGATGTGTGGCGGTCTGGAAGGCCACGTTTCAAGACGACTCGGACATCCATGCATCGAGTTTTCAGAACGGCATCTGGACCGACCCAGGCATCATAGGAATCTACGACGAAGCGATTGACGACCAATTCCCCACGATCTCGACGGACCAGGCGGGCACGTGGTTGGCGGTGTGGAAGTCCACGGACAACCGAGTGCCTGGCAGTTCCCGCAGCGACTTCGACCTCATCTTCGCGCGCGGAAGCGAGGATGGCTCCGCGCAGCTCGGTTGGAGCACCCCCGAGGCGCTCAACACCGATGCCGACAGCGACGATGATGATCACATCGATGACCGAGCGTTCGATGTGGTGATCGACAAGGGACTTCAGTTGGGGATTAAAGACGACACCTGGGTGGCGGTCTGGGAGAAAGGACCGCGCGGCAGTGGCGGGGAGATCGTCTATGCTTCTTCAGGAAACAATGGGTCCGAGTTCGATTGGAGCAACCCTCAGTTCCTCGATTCGGATGCGCCGGTAGACACGCGCCACGACGCGTTCCCACAGATCGGTATCAGTAAGCACCGGCTCGAGGTCGCATGGGAGGGCCGTGGGAGCGCGGTGACCGATCCGTTTGGAAGTGACTCAGACATCTTCGTTCAGCGCGGCTTCCTGCCGCCACCGGGCTGCCTCGAAGGAACACTTACAGGTCCCGACGTATGCTTCAATGGAAACACCGGCGTGGGTGACGGCTGCCGTCCGGACTGTACGAAGGAGATTCCTGGAGACGGCTACCTCGACCCGGGAGAGGAATGCGACGACGGGAACGACAATCAGGATGACGGCTGTCGTGTCAACGGCATGATCGCTCGCTGCGGTGACGGCCTTCCAGACGACGGCGAGGAGTGCGACGACGGGAACGAAGACGAAAATGGTCCGGACGGCTGCGATTATCCATCATGCAAGCCCTCGTGCAGCGTGGCGAAGCCGTGCCCGCGGGTGAAGCGTTGCGTCGACCCCATCTGTGTCCCGCTCAGTGGCATCTCCGGTAGCGTATGTACGGACGGTGAGGACACTCCCCAGTGCATCTCCTGCGTTGATGACCTGAAGTGTCAGGACGATGACCCGTGTACGCTGGACAGCTGTCAGGACACGTCCAATCCTCTGGGCGGAGTGTGTGAGCGCAGCAGCGAAACTGGCTTACAGCGAGTGAAGTGCCGATTGACGGGGATACGCGACATAGCGACGGTCTGCAAAGGACTGAAGGGGGGAGCGTTCGTTGACAAAGTTGTGGTGCCTACGATGCAAGCGATCGATGATGTCTTGAATCCCACCCTATGCGCCTCAACGAAAGGGGCCAAAAAGCGACGCAAGAATTTGACGGAGCGCATCAATACAATCATCAGGAAGGTCTCGAGACGCACGCTCCATAAGACGTTGGATCGGACATGCGCGTTGGCCCTGCTGGGCGAAGAGAACGAGAGGGAAGACGGACTGGGGCTGTACTCTGCTCGGCTTCGCATCGCGGCCACCGGCGAGGCGTGCGGCGCGCTCTAGAAAGTAACTTCAAATCCGGCGAAGGGAACTGCCGCTCCGCGGAGTCCGTCGTCCGTCAAGGGAACGATCACTCCCAGGTTCGCAACGAGGCGGTCGCCTGCCCCCAACTTGATGCCAGTCGCCACATCGACGACATCAGTTCGCGAAACTGTTCCTGGCACTCCACGCGCGACGAAGTGATCGTCGCTCAGGGCGGAGCTCCCGACTAAGTCGACGAGGAAACTCAGCGAGTTTAGAACTCGTAGCGAGAAGCCCAGTGCGTAGCGAGCGCGACTGCGCTCCAGATCGTCGGAGTTTACATCAACACCCAGATTTGCATGAATCTCGTGCGGCCCGAATGTGCGACCGGCGACGAACACGGGTGTCATTACGACATCACCAAGACCCTGAAAGTTGTCCTCGTCGCCACTTGGCACTCGTAGACCGACAAGCGCAGCGCAGTCGATCGGTAACGAGAAAGGTAGCTTGTACTTAACGCGCGCGATGACGTCGCCGAAACCTACCTTCGTCAAATCCTCTCGTATGGGTTGTCTCGCCGCAAGGGCCCCCGAGCCAAGCGCCTTCAAGCCGTGCAGATGCAGCTCGGTAAGAAGCAAGGGCACAAGAAGGTTCACATCCAGATGCTCGGTCAGCCCGTAGGTTGCATAGAGGGAGAGTCCCTGTGAGTAGAGATCGAATGTATCGATCGTGGTCTCGAATAAGGTGTCTTGCGTCGGGAAACTCAGGCTGGTGAAGACATCAGTCAGGGAGTCGCCGTTCAAATCGGTCAGTTTGGAGTAGAAGTACGAGACGCCCACATCCAAATGGCCTCGCGTGAGCGTGAGGGGCGACTCGGCGAAGACAGGGCCGCGCGAATTCGTCGATCTTTCGAACGCCCCAGCCTCAGGATTGTACTCGTACATGAATCCTGGTGTCGTTGCCGCGACCACGAAATCAGCGCTTCTAACAGCGTTCCGCTGTACCTCAGTAACCGAACTGATCGCGGAGTCGGGAAAAACGACGGGTTGGTATGGGAAGAACGTGGTCAATTCGTTGAGGGCGTCCGTCAGTGACTTCCCGTGAGCGTTCGTTTCGCCAATCAAGGCGAGCGAAGCGAGCGCGATGACTCTCGTCAGCCGCAGATATCCTCCTCTCCCTGCAAACCGGACTCGTCGAGTCGCTCGCGAAAGCTTCTACGGCACGCCCAGCGCCGGAGTCAAAGCTTGATGCCATTGTGACGATTCCCGTTCCCGGTCCCTTTGACTCCGCGAGCCGACCTGCGCTAACGCCCCGCGCGTGAACCTTGGGCCGGCTTTCTGGCCTTCTCGCCGTTGGCTGTGCAGTGGTCCACTCGTTTCGGGTTTGCTCGCTGCCGGCCTGGTTCATGCAGGCGCCGCAGCCAGTGCCATCGGAGCCCCCGGCCAGTACGTTGGCGCCTCCTCCTGCGCCGCGCAGAACTGCCACGGTAGCGTCAGCCCCCGGTCCGAGAGCAAGACGAGCCTCCAGAACGAGTACGTCACCTGGCACACCAACGACCGCCACGCGAAGGCGTTCGAGAGCCTGCGCACCGACCGCGGCCTCCGGATGGCGCAGCTCCTCGGCATGGTGCCGGCGACCGCGACAGCGGAGGACTGGCTCTCCCAAACCGAACGGGCGGGGCAGTGCCTCGACTGCCATGCGGTGAACGTTCCGGGAGAGCGGCACGGCGAGCGCTTTCGGTTGGACGAAGGGGTCACCTGCGAAGCGTGCCACGGCCCCGCTGGAGAATGGCTGGTGGAGCATACCGAGGCCGGATGGGAGCCTTCACGTTCTATCCCGCTCGGGATGCGCGACCTCACCGACCCGGCGGCAGCGGCCGCTACCTGCCTCGGTTGCCACCTGGGCTCCGACGAGCGTCGCGTCGACCACACGCTGCTCGCGGCCGGCCATCCGCGCCTCAGCTTCGAGCTCGACACGTTCGCTCTCAACATGCCGTCCCACTGGAAGGAGCACGAACGGAATGCGGGTTGGTTCCGCGGCGGGGCGTGGGCCGCAGGCCAAGCGGTATCGCTGCGCGAGTCCATGCGGATGCTGGGTCGGGAGGGAAGACGGCAGGAGTGGCCCGAGTTCGCGCTGTACGAGTGCTCGACCTGCCATCACGACCTGGTCACTCCGAGCTCACGACAACGTCGCGGATACGGTGGCCGGATGCCGGGCACGCCCATCCTGGATTCGTCACGCTACGCGTTCGCTGAGACGCTCGCCCAGGAGACGGCCCAGACGGACGACCTCGGACGCAGGCTCCGCGACGTTTCCGCGCTCGCCAGTCGCGGCCGCTTCGGGGCGCCGCTCGAGCGGGCGGCCGACGAGATCGCGGCGCTCTCGAACCAGCTCCTCGGCCCGAGGCCGCGTCCCCTCGAGCGCGACGAGGCGGCGAGGCTCCTGCGGTCGATCGTAGCCTCGCATGATCGGCGCGCCTACGAGGGATTCGGGACGGCGCAGCAGATGGCGTGGGCGCTCGACGTGCTCGCCGTGGCCCTCGTCGGCGACCAGGAGAACCATCCGCTGCGTCGCGAGATTGGGGTGTTGTTCGAACAGCTGAAGAGCCCTTCGGCCTACGATCCCGCGCGGTTCTCGCGCTCCGTCGCGATAATCGAGCCGCTGATCCCCTGACGTCCGGCGCTCAGTAACTGTAGCGGAG
>Ga0114129_10015516_pt1 | contig 10831 bp, 11 predicted proteins | sample RhiMetdeltSRZDD1_FD_80071 | JGI IMG/M metagenome (GOLD analysis project Ga0114129, IMG submission 80071) | Populus rhizosphere microbial communities from Tennessee, USA - Rhizosphere MetaG P. deltoides SRZDD1 (version 2) (version 2) | ecosystem: Host-associated > Plants > Roots > Rhizosphere >... | reverse complement strand
CCCTCCTTCACCTCGGCGATGCCCTGCAGCACCTTCTCGCGCGTGACGAGATTCATGCGCCCGCGCTGGTCGTCGGGGCCGAACTCGCCCCAGTTGGAGCCCGCGGGTTTGTTTTTCCAGCGCATCAGTAGTAGTGCCTCCCTATCCATTCGGCCACCAGGGCCGGCTTGTCCTGACCCTCGATTTCCACGACGGTGTTCCACACCACTTGCACACCGCCCTGCAGCGGTTCGTACTTCGCCAAGGTAAAGCGTGCGCGCACGCGCGCGCCGCTCGCCACGGGGGCGGTGAAGCGCACGCGGTTCAGGCCGTAGTTCACGCCCATTTTGCGGTCGGTGAAGCCGAAGGTGCGCTCCGAGAGGTGCGAGAGCAGCGACAGCGTGAGAAAGCCGTGGGCAATGGTGCCGCCGAACGGCGAGCTCCTGGCGCGCTCCCGGTCGACATGGATCCACTGGAAATCGTCGATCGCCCTGGCGAAGGTGTCGATGCGCTCCTGCGTCACCTCGATCCAAGGCGACACAGCCACCTCTTCGCCAACGCGGCGCTCGAGATCGCGGATCTTCATCGCCCCGGCAGCCGGGGATTCGCCTGCGCCTCGACGCCCTTTTTCAGGCGCTCGAGCACGCTCGTCTCCTCGGCGCGGCGGCGCGCCGCGCCGCCCGGATCCTGGCGGTCGAGCTCGGCGCGCAGCGCCTCGAACGCCTGGATCTGCTGGCGGAAGCCCTGCCCGGCGCGGTCGAAGTCGGCGCGCTGCGGCATGACCGAGAGGTACTGCAGCATGCTGCGCCAGCGCTCCTCGAGCTGCCCGAAGCTGCCCGCCGCCGACATCTCCGCCGGCGGCTTGCCCGGCGGCTGGTAGCGCAGCACCTCGACCGCGGGCGAAACGCCCTCGCGCAGCGGATCGCCGTACCAGGGCGGCGGAAGACTGGAGTACTTCACCGAGCCCGTGTCGCGGTCGATCCAGCGGTAGAGGTCGGCGTGCGCCGGCAGCGCGAGAGCGAGGCCGAGCAGAAGAAGGCGCCTCATGGCAGGCAGCGGCGCACCCCGCGGGCGATGGCCTGCGCGAGGCGTCCGCGCACGGCGGGGTCGCGCATCCTCGCCTCCTCGTGCCGGTTGACGATCACCCCGGCCTCCACCAGCACCGAGGGCATGGATGCGGTCTTGCCGACCGCGAGGTTGTCGTAGTAGTGCACGCCGTTGGCCTCGTCGGCGAAGGGGCGATTCTCCCCGAGCACCGGGTCGGCATGATAGCGCGACGGCGTGAAGCCGGCGCCGCGCAGCTCGGCGCCGATGGCGCTGGCGCAGGCAAGGCTTTTCTCCGGGTGAGGATTGCGGCGCGAGACGAAAAGCGAGAAGCCCGCAAGCTCGTCCCGCTTGCTCGGCAGGAGCGCCTCGCGCATCGAATCGTGGTGGATGGAGACGAACAGCGCCGCGCCGGCGGCCTCGCGCGTGCGGTGATTGAGGAACACGTGCCGGCCTTTTTCGCCGATCAGGCGCACGGCGAAGCCGCTTTGCTCGAGGCTTTTTTTCGTTTCAACCGCCAGCTCGAGGTTGAATTCGAACTCGGGGACGCCGCTGGCGGAAAGCACGCCCGGCTCGGCGCGGTAGTGGCCGACGTCGACCGCGATGAGCAGCGCGGCACAAATGCTAGAAGCGCGAGAAGTCAGGCTTGCGCTTCTCGAGGAAGGCGCTCATCGCTTCCTTCGCCTCGGGCGAGCCGAGGCGCTCGAGCACGAGCCTGCCCTCTTCCATGATGCGCTCGTTGAGCGCCTTCTCCTGCGTGCCGCGCATCAGCCGCTTGGTGAGGCGCAGCGACTCGCGCGGCAGCGCGGCCAGCTGGGCAGCCACTGCTTCTGCTTTTTCAAAAAGCCTGTCTTGAGAAACGACCTCGGTCACGATGCCTATTTCCTGCGCCTTCTGCGCCGTGAACGGCTGCCCGAGCATCAGCAGCTCGGCGGCGCGCTGGTAGCCGGCAAGCTGCGGCAGCAGGAGGGTAGAGCCGAACTCCGGCACGATGCCGAGCGGCACGAAGGGAAGCTGGAAGCGCGCGTTTTCCGACGCGTAGACGAGATCGCAATGCAGGAGCAGCGTCGTGCCGATCCCCACCGCGGGGCCGCCGACCGCGGCGACCACGGGCTTGCGCACCTTGGGCAGGGCGACGAAGAGCTGCCAGGTGGGAGAGCCCTCGCCGCCGAAGGGTCCCTTGAGGAAATCGTTGACGTCGTTGCCGGCCGTGAAGCACTCGGCGGTCCCGGCGAGCAGGACCGCGCGCACGCCCTCGTCGGCGTCGGCGGCGTTGAGCGCTTGCGCGAGTTGCGTGTACATCTCGCGCGTGATGGCGTTCTTCTTGTCGGGACGGTCGAAGCGGATGCGCGCTACGCGGTTGCGGGTTTCACTTCGGATCAAGGCGGTAGTCCTTCAGTTGCTGGCGCAGCGTGAGCTTGGATAGCTTGCCGGTCGCCGTATGCGGCAGCTCGGGCACGAACAGCACGTCGTCGGGCATCCACCACTTGGCGATCTTGCCCTCGTAGAACCTGAGCAGCTCGTCCTTCGACACCTGCTGGCCGGGCTTCTTCACCGCCACGACGATGGGGCGCTCGTCCCACTTGGGATGCTTGATGCCGATCACCGCGGCCTCGGCGATCGCCGGGTGCGCTACGGCGATATTCTCGAGGTCGATCGAGCTGATCCATTCGCCGCCGGACTTGATCACGTCCTTCGAGCGGTCGGTAATGTGCATGGTGCCGTCGGCGTCGATGGTGGCGACATCGCCCGTCGGGAACCAGCCGTCCTTGAGCGGGTCGCCGCCTTCGCCCTTGAAATAGCCCTTGATCACCCACGGCCCGCGCACCTGCAGGTTGCCGAAGGCCTTGCCGTCCCAGGGCAGCTCCTTGCCGTTCTCGTCGACGATGCGCATGTCGACGCCGTAGATGGTGCGGCCCTGCTTGTTCTGCCAGGCGTCGCGCGCCTCTTTCGGCAGCTTGAGGTGCTTGGCGAGGAAGGTGCCGGCCGTGCCGAGCGGGCTCATCTCGGTCATGCCCCAGGCGTGCAGCACCTGCACGCCGTAATCGTCCTGGAAGGTGCGGATCATCGCCGGCGGGCAGGCCGAGCCGCCGATCACCACGCGCTTGAGCGTGGAGAAGCGCAGCTTCCTCTCCTTCATGTAGGCAAGCAGCCCAAGCCATACCGTCGGCACGCCGGCGCTCATCGTCACCTCTTCCTGCTCGAACAGCTCGTGCAGGCTCTTGCCGTCGAGGTGCGGCCCGGGAAATACCATCTTCGCTCCCACCATCGCGCACGAGTACGGCAGGCTCCAGGCGTTGACGTGGAACATCGGCACGACCGGCAGCACCACTTCGCGCGCCGACAGGCCGAGCGTGTCGGGCAGCGCCGCGGCGTAAGCGTGAATCAGCGTGGAACGGTGGCTGTACAGGGCGCCCTTGGGATTGCCCGTCGTGCCCGAGGTGTAGCAGAGGCAGACCGCCGTCCTCTCGTCGAAGGTGGGCCACTGGTAATCGCCGTCGTTCTTTTCCAGCAGCTCTTCGTAGCGCTGGCCGAGCGGGATCCAGTGCTTCACCGTCTTCACCTGCGCGCGCAGCTTCTCGACCAGCGGCTCGAAGCTGGTGTCGTAGAACACGACCTTGTCCTCGGCGTGGTTCGCGATGTAGGCGATCTGGTCGGGAAACAGGCGCGGGTTGATGGTGTGGATCACCGCGCCGCTGCCGGCGACGCCGTAGTAGATCTCGAAGTGGCGATAGCTGTTCCACGCCAGCGTGGCGACGCGGTCGTGCATGCCCACGCCGAGCGACTTCAGCGCCTTGGCCACGCGCTTGGCGCGCGCATGCGCGTCGCGATAGCCGTAGCGGTGCACCGCGCCCTCGACGGTCTTCGACACGATCTCGGTGCCGCCGTGGAAGCGGTCGGCGTGCTCGATGAGGCCGCTCACCAGGAGCGGCCGGTCCATCATCAGCCCTTGCATTTGAAGCTTATCTGCCGATGATGTCGCCGAACAGCTCCCACTGCTTGCCGTTGAAGCGCTCGAGCTGCACCGACTCGATCGGCGCGAAGTCGTCCGACGAGGTGCTGATGCGGATCCCCGGCAGCAGCGTCTCCACGCGGAAGCCCTTCATGCTGGCAGCCTGGCGCATGACGTTGTCGCGCGTCAGGTTGTCGCCGCATTGCCGCAGCACCTGGGCGATGGTGGCGGCGACCGAGTAGCCGTAGACGTTGAAGACGTCGGCCTGGTTGCCCTCCGGGTAGTACTTGTTCATGAATGCGCGCCACTGCGTGATCGCGGCGTCGCTCGCCCAGCGCGAATCGGTCGCGTCCTTGATGTACGCGCTCGAGATCAGCCCCACCGACTTCTCCAGGCCGGCCGGCGTGAGCACCGAGCCGACCGAGTTGGAGACGTTGTTGAGGTAGTGCACCGGCTTCCAGCCGATGTCGTAGGCCTTGCGGATCGCCTGCGCGGCGAACTTCGGGATGGTGATGTTGAAGAACACGTCCGCGCCGGACGCCTGCAGCTGCACGATCTGCGAGTCGACGGTCGGGTCGGTCACCTCGTAGGACACCTCCTTCACGATCATGCCCTTCTTGTCGCCGAGGCCGTCGTGGAAGCCCTTGAGGTAGTCCTTGCCGTAGTCGTCGTTCTGGTAGAGCACGCCGATCTTGGCGTTGGGCCTGGTCTTGAGGATGTGCGCGGCGTAGGCGCGCGCCTCGGACTGGTAGTTCGGCTGCCAGCCCATGGTCCAGGGGTGGCTCTTCGGGTCGTTCCACTTGGTCGCGCCGGTGGCCACGTGCATCTGCGGCACTTTCTTCATGTTCATGTACTTGTGGATGGCGGTGTTCGACGGCGTGCCGAGCGTCTGGAACACGAACAGCACCTCGTCCTGCTCGACCAGCTTCCTCGCCATCTCGACGGTGCGCGGCGGGCTGTAGCCGTCGTCGTAGGAGATGAAGTTCACCTTGCGGCCGTTGATGCCGCCCTGCTCGTTCACCATCTTGAAGTAGGCAGCGATGGCCTTGCCGATGGTGCCGTAGGACGAGGCGGGCCCGCTGTAGGGGTTGGTGTTGCCGATCTTGATCTCGCGGTCGGACGCGCCCGGATCGTATTTCTTCTGCGCGTACAGCGGGAACGCCAGACCCAGGGACACTGCAAGCAGGGCAAGTTTCGCTTTCATGGTGCTCCTCTCCTCTTAGCCAACAGCAGGCGTATCGCGCCTGCGACGCCGGTCGGCATCAAATACACGAAGCCGATCATGAATATACCGAAGATCGCCCAGGGGGCCGCCTTCGAGATCTCGTCTGCGATATTGGGCATGAACTGGATGAAGAGCGCGCCGTAGAGCGCGCCCGGGATGGAGGCGAGGCCGCCGACCACGATGCCGACGAGGAAGATGATGGAAAGGAAGATGTTGAAGCTGTCGGGTGCGACGAACTGCACGGCGATGGCGCCGAGCGCCCCGGCGACCCCGGTGTACATCGCCGACACGCCGAAGGCGAGCGACTTGTAGAGGGCGTTGTCGACCCCCATCGCCTCGGCGGCGATGTGCTGGTCGCGAATCGCCACCAGCGCCCGACCGACGCGCCCGCGCAGCAGGTTCCAGGCGAGCAGGAACATCACCAGCGTGACCGCCAGGGTGAAGAAATAGAGCCAGCGGTCGGCGTTCAACGGAATACCGAAGGGCGCCTCGGGCTTGGGGATGACGATCCCCTGCACGCCCCCGGTCCACTTCTCGAGGTGGTGGTACTTGAGCAGCTGCGGCATCGACACGCCGAGGGCGAAAGTGGCGAGCGCGAGATAGAGGCCTTCGAGCCGCAGCGCCGGCAGGCCGAACAGGAACCCCGCCACCAGGCACACCGCCCCGGCGATCGGCACCGTGGCCCAGTAGGGCATGCCGGCCTTGTCCATCAGGATCGCGGCGCAGTAGGCGCCGAGCGCGTAGAAGGCGCCGTGGCCGAGCGAGATCTGGCCGTTGTAGCCGGTGAGGATGTTGAGGCCGAGGAGCGCGATGGCGTACACCAGCACCAGCGTGAGCTGGAAGGTGCGGTAGTTGCTCACCAGGAATGGCAACGCGCAGGCCACCAGCAAAAGAACAACGAGCAGAAAAAGATTCCTCTTCATACGCGCGTCACGTGCACCCTGCCGAAGAGGCCCGACGGCTTCACCAGCAGCACGCCGATGATGAGCACCAGCGCGACGGAGAGCTTGAGCTCGTTGCCGATGACGAAGGCGCCGAGGACGTTCTCCAGCACGCCGACGAGGAATCCGCCGATCACCGCCCCCATCGGGCTGTCGATGCCGCCCACCAGCGCCGCGGCGAAGGCATAGAGCAGGATGCCGCCCATCATGTTGGGGTCGAGGTAGACGATCGGCGCCACCATCATGCCGGCCACCGCGCCGATCGCCGCCGCCAGCCCCCAGCCGAGCGCGAGCATCCAGCCGACGCGGATGCCGACCAGGCGCGCCGACACCGGGTTCTGCGCCGCCGCGCGCAGCGCCAGGCCGAGCGGCGTGAAGCGGAAGAAGGCAAACAGCAGCAGGAGCACCACCAGCGTCACGCCGATGGCGCCGACCTCGTGCGGCGACATGTAGCGGCCAAGCGCCATCTCCTGCGGGAACGGGCTGGGAAAGGACTTGATGGTGTAGGTGTAGATCCAGCCGGTGACGCTGTTGAGGATCACCAGCAGCGCGATGAACACCACCACCACCGCCAGCACCGGCGCGTTCTCCACCGGCCGGATGACGACTCTTTCGATGAGGATGCCGATGAAAAAAGAAATCCCTACCGTCAGCCCGAAGGCAATCCAGTACGGCATACCGGCGTTGACGAGGCTCCAGGCGATGTAGGTGGCGAACATCGCCATCTCGCCCTGCGCGAAGTTCACCAGGTGCGTCGCCTGGTAGATCATCACCAGCGCGAGCGCGAGGCTGGCGTAGATGCCGCCGGTGGCGAGCCCTGCGAGCACCTGGTGCAGGAAGCCTTCCATCAATACCCCAGGTAAGACTTGCGCACGGAGTCATCCCGCTTCAGCGCTTCGGCGGTTCCCGACAGTACGACCCTGCCCGTTTCGATCAGGTAGGCATGGTCGGCGAGATCGAGCGCCATGGCCGCGTTCTGCTCCACCAGCAGCAGGCTGACCTGCTCGCGCTGGTTGATCGCCTGCAGGATGCCGAACAGCTCGCGCACGAGGAGCGGCGCGAGGCCGAACGAGGGCTCGTCGAGCAGCATCAGCTTGGGCGCGAGCATGAGGGCGCGCGACACCGCGAGCATCTGCTGCTCGCCGCCCGAGAGGGTGCCGGCCTGCTGGCGGCGGCGCTCCTTCAGGCGCGGGAAATAGCCGTACACGCGCTCGAGGTCCGTCTCCACCCTGGCGCGGTCGCGCCGCGTGTAGGCGCCCAGGCGCAGGTTCTCCTCGGTGCTGAGGTGGAGGAAGGTGCCGCGGCCGTCGGGCACGTGCGCCACGCCCAGGCGGGCGATGTCCTCGGTGCTGCGGCCGTCGATGCGCGCGCCCTCGAAGCGCACCTCGCCCTGCGTCTTCACCATCGCGCACAGCGCGCGCAGGGTCGTCGTCTTGCCCGCGCCGTTGGCGCCGAGCAGCGCGGTGATCGAGCCCTTGTCGATGGCGAAGTCGACGCCGTGCAGCACGCGGGTATGCCCGTAGGCGGCGTACAGCTGGCGCGCCTCAAGCAGCGCCAAGGTAGGCCTTCACCAGTTCGGGATGCTCGCGCACTTCCGCCGGCGATCCCTGCGCGATCAGCCGGCCGAAATTGAGCGCTACCACCTTCTCGGAGATGCTCATCACCAGGTTCATGTGGTGCTCGACCAGGAGCACGGTGAGGCGGAAGCGCTCGCGCAGCGCGCGGATCAGCGTGCCGAGCTCGGTCACCTCCTCGTGGTTGAGCCCGCTCGCCGGCTCATCCAGCAGCAGCAGCTGCGGCTCGGCGGCGAGCGCGCGCGCCAGCTCGACGCGCTTCTGCGTGCCGAACGGCAGGTCGGCGACCAGGGCGTGGGCGCAGGCGTCGAGCCCAAGCTCGCTCACCAGCGCTCGCGCTTTCTCGGCGATGGCGCGGTCCTCGCGCAGCGCGCGCGGCAGGCGCAGCGCGTTGGCGAAGAAGCCGCCGCGCGTGCGGCAGTGGTGGCCGACCATGACGTTGTCGAGCACGCTCATGCTGCGGAACAGCGCCAGGTTCTGGAAGGTGCGCCCGATGCCGAGCGCGGCGATGGCGTGGCGCGCGACGCTGCGCAGGCGGCGCTCGCCGAAATAGATCTCGCCGCTATCGCACTCGTAGAGGCGCGACACGCAGTTGAACAGGGTCGTCTTGCCCGCGCCGTTGGGCCCGATCAGCCCGACGATGCGCCCCTGCGGAACCTCGAAGGACACCCCATCGAGCGCGACGATGCCGCCGAAGCGCACGCATACGTCCTGCACGCGCAAGAGCGGCGCGCCGCTGCCGGAATCGACCATCTCCTCCTCAGGAGAAACGCGGATTGTTTCTTTCGTCCGATTCTCAGACAATGAATCTCGAGGAGTCAACAGCGCAATGAGCGACGTCACTCACTACGCCGTCCGTGACGGCATCGCCGTCATTTCCATGAGCAACCCGCCGGTCAACGGCCTGAGCAACGCCTTGCGCGCCGGCCTGATGGCGGCCCTGGCAAAGGCCGCGGCCGACGCGGCGGTGAAGGCCGCGGTGATCATCGGTTCCGACAAGTTCTTCTCCGGCGGCGCCGACATCCGCGAGTTCAACAAGCCGCGCGAGAAGCCCGACCTGCCCGACGTCAACGACGCGCAGGACGCGATGCAGAAGCCGCTGGTGGCCGCGATCGGCGGCTTCGCCCTGGGCGGCGGCCTCGAGCTCGCCCTCGCCTGCCATTACCGCGTCGCCGCGCCGAAAAGCCAGCTTGGCCTGCCCGAAGTGAAGCTCGGCATCCTGCCCGGCTCCGGCGGCACGCAGCGCCTGCCGCGCGTGATTCCGATGGCCGAGGCGGTGCGCATGATGACCACCGGCGCCTTCGTCGGCGCCGAGAAAGCGAAGGAGCTGGGCCTGGTCGATGAGGTCGTCCAGGGGAACCTGCTCGAAGCAACCCTGGTTTTTGCAAAGAGTGTCATTGGAAAACCCTTGAAGCGGATTCGTGACAACAAGGCCAAGCTCGACGGCGACCCCAAGGCCTTCTTCGCCAAGGTGCGCGAGCAGGTGGCGAAGGAATCGAAGGGCTATCCCGCGCCGCTCGAAATCGTCGCCTGCGCCGAAGCGGCGGCGACGCTGCCCTTCGACGAGGGACGCAAAGAGGAGCGCGACCGCTTCGCCAGGCTGGTGACCGGGCCCGAGTCGAAGTCGCTGCGCCACGCCTTCTTCGCCGAGCGGCAGACTTCCAAGATTCCCGACGTGCCCGAAGACACGCCGCTGCGCGCGGTGAAGAGCGCGGCGGTGATCGGCGCCGGCACCATGGGCGGCGGCATCGCCATGAGCTTCGCCAACGTCGGCATCCCGGTGACGCTCATTGATGTCACCCAGGATGCTGTTGAAAGAGGAATTTCGAAAATAAAAAGCAACTACGCGGCCACCGTATCGAAGGGCCGCCTGAAGCAGGATGAAATGGATAGACGTGTTTCTCTGATAAAAAAATCAATTCAATTAATTGATATCAAGGACGCCGACATCATCGTCGAGGCGGTTTTCGAGCGCATGGACGTCAAGCAGGAGACGTTCAAAAAGCTCGACGCCGTCGCCAAGCCCGGCGCCATCCTCGCCACCAACACCTCGACGCTCGACGTCGACCAGATCGCGGCGGCGACCCAGCGGCCGCAGGACGTGATCGGCACGCATTTCTTTTCACCCGCCAACGTCATGCGGTTGCTGGAAGTTGTCAGGGGCAAACACACGGACAAGGGTGTGCTGGCGACCACCATGAAACTGGGGAAGACCCTGAAGAAGGTGCCAGTGGTCTACGGGGAGTGCGACGGGTTCATCGGGAACGGGATGCTGGAGAAATACGGCCAGCAGAGCCTGTTCCTGCTCGACGAGGGCGCGAGCCCGCAGCAGGTCGACGCGGCGCTGGCGAAGTTCGGCATGGCCATGGGCCCGTTCACCATGTACGACATGGCGGGCAACGATATCGGCTGGGAGATCCGCAAGCGCCGTTACCAGGAGCGGCCCGATTTCGTCTACTCGAAGATCGCCGACCGCATCTGCGAGCAGGGCCGCTTCGGGCAGAAGACCGGCAAGGGCTTCTACAAGTACGAAGCGGGGAACAGAAAGCCGATCGCGGATGATGAAGTGCAGAAAATACTGGACGCTTACCGATCGGAAATCAAAGTCAAACCCAGGCAGATTTCCGACGAAGAAATCGTGCAGCGACTGATCTATGCCCTGGTCAACGAAGGCGCCAACATCCTCGACGAAGGCATCGCGCTGCGCGCTTCCGACATCGACATGGTCTACCTCACCGGCTACGGCTTCCCGCCCTATCGCGGCGGGCCGATGTTCTACGCCGACTCGGTTGGACTTGCGCAGGTTCTTTCTGCAATCAATACCTTTCAAAAAGGCTACAAGGGCGACCAGTGGAAACCGGCACCCCTTCTCGTGAAGCTCGCCAAGGAAGGAAGGAAATTCAATGACTGAAGCCGTCATCGTCTCCACCGCTAGGACACCGCTGTGCAAGAGCTGGAAGGGCGGCCTCAACATGACGCACGGCGCGAAAATGGGCGGCCACGTGGTGCACGCCGCGCTCGAGCGCGCCAAGGTCGACGCCGACGAGGTCGAGGACGTGATCATCGGCTGCGCCAACCCGGAGGGCGCCACCGGCTGGAACATCGCACGCCAGAT
>Ga0114129_10015514_pt1 | contig 10832 bp, 2 predicted proteins | sample RhiMetdeltSRZDD1_FD_80071 | JGI IMG/M metagenome (GOLD analysis project Ga0114129, IMG submission 80071) | Populus rhizosphere microbial communities from Tennessee, USA - Rhizosphere MetaG P. deltoides SRZDD1 (version 2) (version 2) | ecosystem: Host-associated > Plants > Roots > Rhizosphere >... | reverse complement strand
TGTTCGTCGCAGGCGAGGACCAACTGGGCGCCGATCACGTGATCGTACTCACGGAGCGCATCTGGCGGTCGGAGTTCGGCGCGGACCCGGGCATCGTCGCAAAGGAGCTGATCCTGGACGGCGACAGGTACACGGTGATTGGTGTGCTCCCGGCCGGCGAATTCGATCGCCGGTTTGCTGACGCGTTCATGCCGCTGGCCTTCCTCCAGGACGCGGTCCGCAATTTCCACTACCTGAGCGCGATCGCTCGGCTCAGGCCGGGCGTCAGCATCGAGCAGGCGCAGTCGGAGATGAGCCGAATCGCCGCGCGGATCGCCGAGCAATATCCCGACATCAAGAAGGACTGGGGCGCGACGGTCGACCGGTGGGTGGACCGCATCGTCGGCCCTCAGCTGCGGCTCTCGCTGATCGTGCTAATGGCGGCCGTGGGCGCGGTGCTGCTGATCGGCTGCGCCAACCTGGCGAACCTCCTGCTGGCCCGGGCTGCCCTGCGCTCGCGCGAGATCAGCGTGCGGGCTGCGCTCGGCGCCAGCCGCTGGCGGCTGGTCCGTCAGTTGCTGACCGAGAGCCTGCTCCTCGCTTGCTTCGGGGGACTAGCCGGTCTGGTGCTGGGGGTCGTCCTCTTCCGTGGCATCTTGTCGCAGCTGCCACCCTTCTCCCTGCCGGCTCAAGCCGAGGTGGGCATCGATCTCAGGGTGGCCGCCTTCCTGGCGGCACTCACCGTCCTCACCGCCGTGTTGTTCGGACTGGCTCCGGCTTTCCAGGCCTCGCGCCGCGACCCCGTCGAGGCTCTCAAGGAAGGGGGCCGCGGCGGGTCCGCGAGCCGCCGGAGGGCGTGGCTTCGCCACACGCTGGTGGTATCGCAGGTCGCTCTCGCCTTTGTGCTCGTGTCCGGCGCCGGGCTGCTGATCCGCAGCTTCGCGCGGCTCACCACCGTCGACGCGGGCTTCGACACCACGAACGTCGTGACCATGAGCTTCCTGGGCCAGATGGAACGCGACACCGACGGCGATCGGCTCACGAGCTACGTCGGCCAGGTGATCGAGTCGGTGCGTGGCGTGCCCGGGGTGCAGGAGGCGGCCATGACCTCGGCCCTGCCGCTGCAGGGTTGGGGCTTCGGGATGCCATTCCGCATCTCCGGGCATGCCGTCGAGCCCTCGAAGCGGCCGGCCTGCTACTTCAAGATCGTGACGCCAGGCTACTTCCGCGCTCTCGGGATGAAGCTCCGAAAGGGCCGCGGCCTGTCCGAGACGGACGCCAAGGGCTCGGTCCGGGTCATGGTTGTCAACGAGACGTTCGCCAAGCGCCAGTTCGCCGCACAGGACCCGATCGGCCAGCACGTGCTGATCGAGCAGATCGTGACCGGCAAGCGTCAGCTGGGCCCCGAGGTGCCTTGGCAGGTGGTGGGCGTGGTCGCCGACGAGAAGGTGAGCGGCCTCGACAACACGAGCGCCGGGGTCTACGTGAGTTATGCCCAGAGTCCGATCGTGGGCATGAGCCTGCTCGTGAAAGGCGTCGGCCATCCGAGCGCGCTGATCGGCTCCGTCCAGAGGGCGATCTGGACGCTCAACAAGAACCAGGCCCTTCCCAATCCGACGACGCTCGAGCAGATCAAGTCCGATTCGCTCGGCCAGACGCGCCTTAGAACCCTGCTGCTCGCCGCGTTCGCGGGCCTCGCCCTGCTGATGGCCGCGCTGGGCGTGTACGGCGTCCTCTCCTACGCGACCGCGCAGCGCACCATGGAGCTCGGCGTTCGCGCGGCGCTCGGTGCATCATCCTCGGACCTGGTGCGGCTCGTGGTGCGGGGAGGGACGATCCCGGTCATGCTCGGGCTGGTGATCGGCGGCTATGGAGCGATCGGGCTCACCCGCTGGCTCCAGAGCCTGCTGTTCGAGGTCGATCCCACCGACCCCGCCACGATGGCGGTCACCGGCGCCGTGCTGGTCCTGGTGGCGTGGACGGCCTGCTACGTTCCTGCGCGCAGGGCGTCGCGGATCGATCCGATGAACGCGCTGCGGACGGAGTAGTCGAGGAGCGGCGCTACTGGAGCTCGGCGAGGAGCGCGCGCGCCGCGACGAGGTCGCCGGTGGCGTGGCCTTCGCCGAAGCGGGCCAGCACGGGAGCGAGTGCTTCCCGGGCCGCTTCCGGCCGGCCCTCGTCCTTGCGCAGGCGCGCCAGGCTCGCCGCCGCGCGGAGCCCGAGCGAAAGCGCCTTCTGGCTCGCCGCGATCTCGCCCGCACGCGTGAATGCCGCCGCGGCTTCGTCGCGCGCGGCCTTCAGTCCCGCTCCCGCGCCGGCCACAGCCAGTGCCAGCTCGCCGGAAAGGCGCAGCAGCTCGGCCTGCCACCAGACCTCGTTCGTCTCGGCCACGATCGCGAGCGCCTCGGCCACGGCGGTGCGGGCCTCCGCGAAGCGGCGGCGGCGGGCGTGTCCGAGCGCGAGCAAGAAGAGCAGGAACTGGACGTTCAACACCGAGCCGGATCCGCGGTAGAGGCGGAGGCTCGCGGCGACCCGCTCGAAGTCCTGGTCACTGGCCGGAGAAACCTCGGCCTCCAGCGCCCGCGGGGCGCGCCAGGCCGCGACGAGCGAAGCCTCCTGATCGAGTGCCCAGCCAAGCATGCACGCGCCGAGCGGCCCGAAGAACAGCCCGTGCTCCTCGGACAGCTTCAGGATCTCGCGTGCGCTCTCCCCGGCACACGCCGCTTCGCCCCGATGCATGTGGACCCAGCTGACGTAGTAGAGCGCGAAGGCGAGGCTCAGCGGGTGGCCGAGCGCCCGCGCCTTCTCGGCCGTGCGCCGGGCACGCTCCAGAGCCGCGTCGGGGCGGCCCAAGAGCCATAGCGGCATCACCGCAAACGCAGGCGTGGTGATGCCCAGCTCCATCCCGGCGTGGTAGCTCGGAGCCCGGCCGGCGTCGGCTTCGTCCACGGCGGTTCCCCACTCGAGGTGGTGGAGTGCAGCCTCGATCTTTCCGATGTCGGCGAGCGTGCAGCCGAAAGCGTAGTGACCGTCGAGGACCGAGAGCGTGTCGCCTCGCTCGAGCCCTGCGTCGTGGAGCGCGCGTGCGCGCTCGTGGGCGATCTGGAGCCGGCCGCAGACCAGGTGAAAGGCCCACAGGCCGTGGTGGACGAAGAAGTTCTCTGCGACGCGGCCCGCGCGATCGCAAAGCTCCTGCGCCCGCAGGTACGCCTGCTCGGTCTCGGGCGAGGTGTATCCGCTGACGCTCGGGAGCAGGGCGCAGACGCCCATCTGCAGGCCCAGCTCCTGGGCGTCGCGCTCTGGGCCTTCCGGCAGGCTGGCCAAGAGCTCCAGCGCACGCCGCAGGTTGGCCACCGCCTCGCGGCTCGCGAAGCGCTCGCCGGCGCGAGCGGCGGCCCGCGACCACCACTCGATCGCCGCTCCGGCATGACCGGCTTCGCTCAGGTGATGCGCCACGAGGTGCGGCTGCGCTGCCGCCGTCTCCTGGAACTGCTCCTGAAGCGCGTGCGCCACCTTCTCGTGGTACTGCTGCCGCGTGGTCTTGAGCAGCGACGCGTAGGCCGCCTCCTGCACCAGCGCGTGCTTGAATAGATACGACGCGGCGGGCGCGGACCCGCGTGGCTGGAGCAGGCCCGACTCGACCAGGCGCTCGAGCTCGCCTTCGAGCGCGTGGGGCGAGAGCGGCGAGACGGCCTCTAGCCAGCGCAGCGGGAACTCGCGCCCCAACACGGCGGCGAGCTGGGCCGTGCCCTTCGCCGGACCGAGCCGGTCGAGGCGAGCGGCGAGCGACTCCTGCAAGGTCGCCGGCACGAACGTGGCGAGCGCGTCGGCCGTGGGCCGTTTGCCGGCTTGGTCTACCGCGGCGTCGCAGATCGCGCGGGTCAGCTCTTCGGCGAAGAGCGGGATGCCGTCCGTGCGGCTCAGCACCTGCTCCACGATCGCGGCGGGCAGCCCGACGCGTCCGGCCACGCGCTCGACGAGCCGCTCCGTCTGCAGCCGGGTGAGCCGGCGCAGGGCGAGACGCGTGACGTGCTCCGCTTCAGCCCACGCCGGGCTTGTGCCCGGCCGCGCGGTCGCGATCACCAGCACGGCCGCGCCCGTCGTCTGGCGCACGAGCGCGTCGAGCACCTCGTCACTCGAGGGGTCGAGCCAGTGCAGGTCCTCGACCACCAGCAGCACCGGCTTGCGCGCCGAAGCGGCCAGCACCAGCTGCAGCAGCGCCTCGAGCGTCTTCAGCTTGCGCTTCTGTGGCGTGAGCTCGAGCGGCGAGCGCGACTCGTCCGGGGGCAGCGAAAGCGCGTCCGCCAACAAGGCCACGGTCTCGGGTGTCGCCCCGACGGGCTCGAGCGCGCGTGCCAGACGCTTTCGCTTCTCGTCCGGCGCGTGCGACTCCTCGAGCCGCGCGAGCCGGGACAGCATCTCGATCACCGGGTGGAGCGCGTGGTTGGTGTGGTACGGCGAGGAGCGGCACTCGAGCAGGAAGTGGGGCTCGTTCCGCAGGCGCTCGCCGAGTTCGAAGAGCAGGCGCGACTTGCCGATGCCGGGCTCGCCGGTGACCAGCACCGCCTGGCCGTGCCCCTCGCGCGCGAGCTCGAAACGCGACGCGACGAGCGCCAGGTCTTCCTCGCGCCCCACGAAGGGCGTGAGCGCAGCGCGCGAGATCCCGCTCGACTCCGCGGCGCTCTCGCCCAGCACGCGCGCGAGCGTCACCGGCCGGCTGAAACCCGGCAGCGACAGGTCGCCCGCATCCTCGAGCTCGAAGAACCGCTCGACCAGTGGGCGGGTGTCGGAGCTCACGACGACCGAGCCGGGCTGGGCGCGATCGAGCAGGCGAGCGGCAATCGCTGGAGCGTTGCCCACGAGCCCCAAGCCGGACGAGCGAGCGTCGCCGGCGACCATCAGGCCGGTGTGAACGGCGGCCCGCGGCAGGAGCGGTGTGCTTGCGGCGCCGCGCGACGCGTCCGGCCGGCTGAGCTCGGCCACGATCGCCATCGCGGCGCGCACGGCGCGCTGCGCGTCGTCCTCGTGCGCCACGGGGTAGCCGAAGTAGGCCACGAGCCGGCCCTCCTCGGCCTTGGCCAGGTGCCCCTCGAGCCCTCGCACGACCGCGGCCCCGGTGTCGTGGCAGCGGGCGAGCACTTCGCGCAGCTCCTCGGGGTCGGTGTCTTCGGAGAGCGAGAGGATGTCGGCGACGTCGCAGGCGAGGACGCTCACGAAGCGGCGTTCTCCGGACGGCATCGTCGAGCGATCCGCGGCCACCTGCGGAGCGGTGCCGCGCTCGCTCGAGGAGCCGGGCCGCATGAGCGTGTCGGCGCTGGAAGCGCCGAGCCGGCCGTCGCGTACCGCGCGCAGCTCGGCCAGAAGCGCGGCCATGCTGGCCTGGCGCGCGCCGGGTGCTCGGCTGAGCGCGCGCACGACGACGACCTCGAGATCTGACGGAACGCTGGCCCAGCGACTCGGGGGCGTCAGGTCGGCGTTGCGCACGGCGTCGAGCACCTGGTCGCGGCCCTCGCCGGAGAACGGCAGCCGTCCGGTCAGCATCTCGTAGAGCACGACGCCGAGCGACCACACGTCCGTGCGATGGTCCAGCGGCGAGCCGCGTGTCTGCTCCGGCGACATGTAGGCCGGGGTCCCAAGCGTCGTGCCCGCATCCGTGAGCCGCACGTCCTCGACCTTGGCGAGACCGAAGTCCAGCACCTTCACGCGCTCGTCCGGCGTGATCATCAGGTTGGCGGGCTTGACGTCGCGGTGAACGATGCCGCTCTCGTGCGCGCGTGCGAGGCCCTCGGCCGCTTGCAGCGCGAGCTCGATCGCCTGACCGACCGGGATTGCGCCGCGCCGCGAGAGCCGCGCGGCGATCGTCTCGCCTTCGTAGTACGCCATCACGATGTAGAGCTCGCCGTCCTTCGTCTCCTCGATCGCGTGGATCGTCGCGATCGCCGGGTGGTCGAGCGCCGAGGCGGCGCGGGCTTCGGCGATGAAGCGCTGCTTGGCTCGCTCGCTCGTCACCAGGTGCGACGACAGGAACTTGAGCGCCACCGTTCGGCCCAGCTTGCGGTCGCGGGCCCGATAGACGACGCCCATGCCGCCGCCGCCGAGGCGCGCTTCGACCTCGTAGTGGCCGATCGTCTGGCCGATCATCGGAAGAGCCGAGGTTACGCCAGTGCCGGCCGCCCGGCAACGGGCGGCCGCTAGTCCACGAGCATGCGCGCGGCGAGCTCCTTGGCGATCTTGGCCGCGACCGCCGCGGTGAGGCCGCCCAGGTCGCGCGCAGGATTGAGCTCCACGACGTCGGCCCCCACGATTCGGCCGCGCAGGCGTTGCACGACGCCGATCAAGTCGCGGGTCGAAAGCCCGCCCGGCTCCGGGTGCGCCACGCCGGGTGCGACGGACGGGTCGAGGCCGTCGAGGTCGACCGAGACGTAGACGGGGCCGGCTGCGTTTACCACCAGGTCGGACCGGAAGTCCTTCATCTCCACGAGCTCGACGCCGAAGCGTTCGACCTGGGTCCGCTGCGGCGCGTTCAAGGTGCGAATCCCGATCTGCACCAGCCGGCTCACCAGCTTCTCCTCCATGATCCGCGCGAACGGGCAGGCGTGCGACAAGCGGTCGCCCTCGAACTCGTCGTAGAGGTCGGGATGGGCGTCGAAATGCACGAGCGTGAGGCCGGGATGGCGCGCCGCCTGCGCGCGCACGACCGGATAGCTGATCGCGTGATCGCCGCCGAGTGCGAGCACGCGCGCGCCCGTCGCCACGATCGTCGCGATGCCCTGCTCGATCGCCGCAAACCCACCCGGACCCGCCGGCACCTCGAGGTCGCCCGCGTCCTTGAAGCGAGAGTCGGTGCCGAGATCGAGGCCCGATTCGGTGGAGAGGTTCGACGCTGGCGAGCGCATCGCCGCCCGGATCAGGGGGGGCGCGCCTGCTGCACCCCGCAGGAACGAAGAGTGCTCGTCCCACGGCACACCGACGAGAGCGACTTCGCCCACCTCTCGAGCGTAGCCGAAGTTCCGACTCGCCGGGCCTGCGCGCGCCGGTCGACGCGGCGAGCAGCGAGCCTTCATGTGTCGTTAGAATCGAATCATGAGCTCCCCTCCAGCCGCAGAGCGACGCCAGCGCTCTCGACTGAGGCGCATGCTCCGCGCGAGCGCCGTTCTGGGGCTCGTCGCGGTCCTGACGGTCGTGCTGGTTCTGGCGCTCCTGCACACGCCGCCTGGCCGCACGACCTTGCGCGTCTTCATCGAGGGCTGGGGCTCGGCGGTGACGGGCGGCAGCCTGCGGCTCGGGCAGCTCGAGCTAGCGCTATGGAGGGGCCACGCGGCCGCGACCGCGGTGAACCTGGTCGTTTCGGGCGCCCGGATCGAGGTGCAGCAGGTCGTGCTCGATTGGTCGCCGTCGGGTCCGCAGCTGCTGCTCCTCCGGCCGCACGTTGTCGTGATCGAAAGCGGAGAGCCCAAGACCTCGCCCCCTGCCGCCAGCGGGCTCGCAGCCCAGCCGTGGCGCGTGCTCGAACGGCTCGAGCGCGCCGAGGTGGTGGAAGGCCGGCTCGAGGTGCAGGATGCTGCCGGCTCGTCGTGGCTGGTGCTGGGGCATCTGGAGCTGAAGATGGCTGGCGCGAAGCGGCGAAGCGCGCTCCGCATCACCGATGCCGTGATCGGCCCGCCCCAAGGCAGCCTGAGCGTGAAGGCGGCGAGCGCGGAAGCCACGCTTGCGCTCGACGACGGCGTGCTGGTCGTGGAGCAGGCGCGGGTCAATGCCGGCGCTTCGAGTCTCGAGCTCAGAGGACGGGTGCGGCGCGTGCTCCCGACCACTGCCACGCTCCAGGGAAAAGCTGCACTCGACGGCACGCTCGTCGAAGCGCTGGCGCCTGGGAGCGGCATCGAGGGAAGCGTCGAGGCCGAAGCCCGGGTCGAGATCGCCGACGACAGCATGAGCGGCAGGCTCGACGCTTCCTCGCGCGCCCTCACGTTCGCGGAGATTGGGCCTTGGAGCGTCTCCGGCGGCGGCCGCTTCGAAGGCGCGCAGTTCGCGTTCGACTCCCTGACCGCACGCGGCTTCGACGGGCTCGTCGAGGTGCGGGGTGCACTGGCTCTCGACGCCTCGGGCCGAACCGACCTGCGCGTGCGCGCTCACGGGCTGAATCCGACGGCGCTCACGCGCGCGTCTTCGGGAGTGGAGCTACCGCTGTCGGCGCGGGCGAGCGGCTCGATGCGCTTTACGACAAAGGGCTGGGACGTCGCGGCGGCGCATGGCGAAGGACAGCTCGCGCTCGAGCCGGGTGACGGGCCGGGTTTGAAGCCGACCGGCGCGGCCACCTTGCGAACCCAGGGGCGTACGCTCGCGTTTTCGGGTGCTCTGATCGAGGCGCGCGGCGCGCGGGTCGCAGGCGACGCCACGATCTCGGCCACGGCCGAGGTCTCCGGTCGCTGGACCGCCGAGCTGCCGCTTCCGTCGCTGCCCGGGCTCGCCGCGGATCTCGGTCAAGCCTCGCGAGAGACGCCCGAGCTCGCAGGAAGTCTGCTGGCCGAGGGCGAGATGGCTGGGCCCCTGTCCGCGCCGGAGGTAAGCGCGCGCGTGCGCGGCCAGGGCGTTGCCCTGCGCGGCCACCCGCTGGGGCTCGACGCCGAGCTTCGGTACGTGACTGGCCGGATCGCGCTCGCACCATTCGTCCTTCGATCGGGCTCCGGGGAGGCGACGCTCGTCGGGGGGATCCCGCTGGTGGCGGACGGCGAGTGGGATCTGGCCGGCGAGATTGACGCTCTCGAGCTCGAGCCCGCGCTCGCGTATATTGGTGCCCCGGGCCGCGGCCCGGTGTCCGGCAAGCTCAGCGTGAGCGGGCGACGCGACGAGCCGGTGGGACGCGCCTCGCTGCGGGCGACCGCGCGCTTGCAGAGACCGGAGGCCGCTGCCGAGGACGAGGTGGTGCTCGAGTTCGAGGGGGTGAGCAGGGGCCGCCGCATCCACGTGGAGCGGCTCCAGGCCGATCTCGCCGACGGTCAGCTCTCCGGAGCCGGGTACTACGATCCGGCTTCCGGCGCGCTCGAGGCGACACTCGAAGCAATGGGCCTTTCCTGGGAGAAGCTGCCGCTGGTTCCCGCGCCGGCCCGTCGCGTGAGCGGTGCGCTCGCCGGCCGGCTGACCTTGTCCGGAACCACGGCGGCGCCCGCGGGCGACCTGCTGCTGACGCTCACGGACGCGGCCTTCGACGCGGCACCGCTGCCCCCGCTGTCGGTCGCCGCGCGTTCCGACGGTCGCGAGCTGAAGCTCACCGGCACGGGCCCGGAGACGTTCGCGACGGGCAGCGCCAGGCTCGAGGGCGCGTGGCCGCTTCGGCTCGAGATCGACGCGAAGCAGCTGCCACTACAGCCGCTGCTGCACGTGCTCGAGCCGGCGCCGGATGCGAAGGCGACGCTCGAGGCGAGCGGGACGATCGTGGTCGAGCTGCCGCTGCGTGAGCCGTCGCAACTGCGCTACGCGAGCTCGGACTTCGCCGTCTCCGGCCGACTGCGTCTGCTGGAGTGGCGGGCGGCGCCGTTCTCGCTCCGTGGAGACCGGGAGTCCGTAGAGCTCCAGGGCTTCCGGCTCGAGGCCGGCAAGGCCTGGCTGACGGCGCAGGGGAAGCTCGCGCTCGCGGAGGCGAGCCCCTCCGATCTCCAGGTCCAAGCTCACCTGGATTTCGCCGCTCTCGACCCCGCGCTCCCCGGCAGGACTGCGAGCGGAAACGGAGAGCTGCAGCTTCGGGTGCGGGGTACGCACGCGTCGCCCGATCTCTCGGGAAGCCTCGTGCTCGCGGAGATGCGAGGACGCTTCGGGGGCGTTCGCTGGACCGATCTCGGCATGAGCGCCCGCTTCGCCGGCCGGGAGCTGCGCGTCGAACGCCTCGAGGCGAACCTGCTCGGCGGCAAGCTCCAGGCGAGCGGCGCTTTTCCGCTCGTCGGCAGGAGCCAAGCGGCCGCGCCGCGCCTCCTGATCGAGCTCCGCGACGTCGATCTCGCGCGGCTCATCGATCGCGAGACGCGCGAGGCCGCCGACTCGCCGTCGCTGCTCATGTCGCTGGACGGTGAGCTGCGTGCGGAGGCGCTGTCGCTCGCAGGCCTATCCGCGCATGGCCGGCTGACGCGGCTCGACTCGCTTTCGGTCGAGGGCTCGCTCGCCCTGGCGGAGCCCGTCACCTGGTCGCTCGAGCGCGGGGTGTTCGAGGTCGAGCCGATTCGTCTCAAAGGGCCGTTCGGCAGTCTGGTGGCCCGACTCCACGGCCGGGTGAAGGATCGTGGAGCTGAGGGCGACGCCGCGATCGTGGGCGCGATCGACCTCAGGGCCCTGTCTCCCTTCCTGCCGGACACGACCGTCGCCGGTCCCGCGACGATCGACGCACGCCTGCGCTACGGCGGAGACGCGTGGCACGTGGCCGGCGCAATCAAGGTGGAAGGGGCGCGGCTGACGCTCGAAACGCTCAACTTCACGGCGAGGGGGCTCACGGGCGAGCTGCGCCTCGACGGCGACCGGGCGACCCTCGCGGCGACCGCTGTCTCAGGCGAAGGCCAGCTGAGTGCCAACGGCGAGATGCGGGTCGGGCGCACGCTGCTGGGTCCCGTAAAGCTCGAGCTCGTGGCCGAGCGCGTGCCGATCCATTACCCGCCCGGCTTTCGCGGGCGCGCGACGGGACGTTTGAACCTCTTCGGCGATCCCGGCAACTACCGCCTCTCCGGCACGATCAGATTGAGGCAGGGTTACTACACCGCCGAGTTCGACCCACAGAGCCGGTCGCTTGATCGTCTCGACTGGCAGCTCGCCGCGCTCGAAGGCGGCTCGTTTTCCGACCAGGTCGCCTTGGACATCAACCTGCGACTCGG
>Ga0114129_10015513_pt1 | contig 10834 bp, 12 predicted proteins | sample RhiMetdeltSRZDD1_FD_80071 | JGI IMG/M metagenome (GOLD analysis project Ga0114129, IMG submission 80071) | Populus rhizosphere microbial communities from Tennessee, USA - Rhizosphere MetaG P. deltoides SRZDD1 (version 2) (version 2) | ecosystem: Host-associated > Plants > Roots > Rhizosphere >... | reverse complement strand
CTTCATTCCCATCTTCTTTGTCGTTACCGGCTTCTTGATCGATCCGATCAAGTTTGTTTTCGGGATTTTCGACGACTTCTTTCTCGTCGCCAGTATCGTTGGAGCCCTGCTTGTCGGCAAGTGGATAGCCGCCTGGGCCGTGGGTCACGCGTTCGGCTATGGCCAGAACGAACGACTAAACGTCTGGTCGCTCACACTGCCGCAGGTTGCTGCAACGCTTGCCGCGACATTGGTCGCCCATGACACGCTCAATTCGGGCGGCCAGCGCCTCCTGGACGATCGTATGTTTAATGTCGTGCTTGTGCTTGTGTTCGTCACATCAGTGCTTGGTCCGCTTCTGACGGAGCGGTTTGCATCTCGTTTGACTGCCGATAAACACGTTCTCACCAATTGAACTTCAACGATTTGCGACGACCCAACAACGAATTGGCGTGCTCGGTGCGAGCAGTTGGTGATCGATTTCAAAGCTGTTGCCGGAAACCTATCGCCGCTGCAGGTCCGATTTCGCATAGACGACTGCAGTCCGTTCCCATTGAAATACTTGTCCCGATGTGCCGTCGCGCGGAAGAACAGGATAAGGAGTTACGAGGATGGCTATTTCAGTCTCGATGATCGCCTTGAGTTCACAGCTGGTTGTCGCGGTTGCCAATGGAGTGCCGGTATTCGACGTCACACGTACATGCAAGCTCGACTTGGCCGCGACGGCCGGACTTTCGGACACTCAATCCGTAAAGGCCTGCGTAAGAGATGAAAAACGAGCCCAGCAGCAACTCGGGAGCCAGTGGTCAAAATATCCGGCTTCGAGCAAGGCACAATGCATCCCGCTGGAAAGCATCGGAGGTACTCCAAGTTATGTAAGTCTACAAACGTGCTTGCAAGTTAACCAGTGGGCTCGCTAGTTTGCCTTGGCTAATTCCCTAGCACGGCATGAACCCTACTGACGCCGGGCGAGGCTGTGTTGCTGCAGTGCATCATCTATTGTCATCGCGATCCAGGCAGGACCCGAAAGGCCCTGTTTTTTGGCTATGTCATTGACCGCATCGACAATGTCGGGTGTGAGCGGCACGTTGATGATGACGTCCAAACCACTCTCGAGGCTGTAGACCAACCTCGTGACCTGGCCGGAGAAGCGCGCGACACGCGCAGCTTTTTCAGCCTCGGTCAGCGATGATTCTTGAACAACTATTGGACAGTAGGCACCGATAAGGTGATCTACTATCAGTCGCTTGGACATGCCGTCACGTCGAAGGGTGGCTATCGTGTCGCTGAGTTGACTGATGTTGACCATTACGTTGGCGTTGGGAAGCAGGCCTTTGATCTGCTCGAGCTTGGCTGGAGTGTTTGGCCTGAACGGAGAAGGACATTCGAATTTGTCCGCAGCGACAGCCGGTGCGACCGCGAGCATAGAGAAAGCGAGACTTAGCAGGTGTGCAAAGCGGGTCATGACTATCTCTCCGGCCTTGGTAAGGGGTTACTCCCGAGTTCGAAACCGGGCATCAATTTGCGCATCTCGCTTTCGAAGTCGGACATTCATGATCGTCTATCGTTCCCTTTTACGAGTCCGCCGTTTACGACGAAAATCGACCGAGTAAGCGGCGGCAGTTCAAGGTCAAGGTCGCTCTACAGTCCAAGCAGGTATGCGGCGAAAAGGACCGCTAGCGAGCCGTCCATGATTGCGATCGCTGTCATCATGCTCGTACGCGTCAGGCTGCCGAAGATTATCAGAGCGACGATGATAACTTTCTCGAAGATCGCGGCGGTCAAAATCGGCCCACGAGTATCCGGAAAAAAGGCCGCATAAATCGTTAGCGAGCAAACTACAAAAAGCAGAGCCCCCCAATGCCTCGCAAAGAATTCTGTAAGATTGCTGGAATTGTCGGCCCCGAATACCAGCTTAAGAGTAGTCTGCGGAAGGAGTAATGCCGCGAGGCCGGCGGCAGCGGTTAGGATTCCCGAGATGACGAGGATCCATTTGATTGACGATGCCAGCATACCAACATCTCCAAATTTCTCTTGCGTCTCGCCTAAGCCGCGCCTCTTGGATACGTGAGAATTATCGTCGGGCTGCCAATTCGGTAATTTTGAATGCTCAACTCTGAATGGGAAATCATTTAAGTGTCTTCAAGTATCCGATGATGCTTCTCCGTAGCTTTTCATCCGGAAAGCCGCCGATCATCCGCGTGACTGCAGGATGTCCGACTTTTTGAGTGAGAAATGCCGTAGGGTCAGCGAGAAATCGGGAAAGATTGCTTCCGGACCAGGTGACACCCTTGGCTCCGGCCTCGACATACGAGGGTGAGTATAGCTAGCCTGGAGCCGTACCGGATCTTCTGCCGACAACACTGAAGAGGCCGGGCCCGTAGGCGTTCTGTCCTGAAGTGACGGGATGGCAAGCAGCACAATTGCCATCAAAATTGCTCCTGCCGATTGCGACTGCGGCAGGTGAGGGCGGAACGCCTCCTCCCTTGATGGTCTGCGAGCTCGCAGTGTCTGGATCTGATAACGACAAGCCAAGAACGATGCTCAGCAGCTGCAAGATTCTGGTCATGGCAAGCGACCTCCAATCTGCCCGGAGTGTTCAGCTGTTCGCCGTCAGGCTGGAAGCTGATCTCGAACGATCGGTATGAGGGACGTGGACTCGCTCGTTGAACTCGACGGCGTGAAAACTGCATGCCCCTTAGATATCGAGCGGGTAGACCCAGTTGAACCAGGAATGAGCGCGGATCGAGATCTTTCGAAGTACGGCCCAAGCGCCGTGCTCGCCGCCTGTATAGATTGCAGCCAAACCCTGCGCGCCTATTGGGAATCTGGATTGGTCAGCGTGATCCATACGTATCTTCACGGCGTATTGCCCCTGGGGAACATTTGGGGCCGGAGCCTGGAATTTCGGAATGTCGTCGCTTGGCAAATATTGTCCTATGCCATTGCCGCGCCAGATGCCGTCCACAGTCCCACGGAAGATTTGACCGGGATAAAGGTCGAGTGCAACTTCGACCGGCTGGCCCGGCTTCACATATTTGAGGTTCTCCTGGAAATATGTTGCGAGCAGATAGCGGTCTGCATCCGCAATAAAGGCGGCGATGCCGCCGACCCGAACTGTGCCGGCCACCATTCCCGGGCGGACCTGAAGGTTGATGATATGACCGTCCTCCGGCGCCATCAGGGTGGTATTATCGAGATAGTATCGCGCCAGCTGAAGTTGCGACTCCATGTTAGCGACTGTCGTGTTGACACCGTCAATTTCGGATTTGTATTGCAGATTAGCACGTTCGAGTTGGGCGAGTGCCGCTTCGTTGGTTGCCTCGGCCGCATTCACTTTGGTCAGCCACTCCTCCACCGTTTCTTCGCGCACCGCCTGCTCCTGTGCCAGCTTGTCGAAGATCCGCTTCTGGTACTGAGCGTACGCTAGCTCCACCTTGGCCTTCTTCGCACCCTGGGACGCCGCGTCGACATCTGCCTTCAACACTTTGACGTTTTGCTTGGCGGCGGCGAGCTGCGCGGAGATCTGGTCGACTTTGTACTGGTAGGGACGGCGATCGAATTGAAACAGGGGTTGGCCCTTCTTGACCGCGGCACCTTCCTCGACAAGCACTGCGTCAACAAGCGTTGGCTCCGGGAGGCGCGGAACGAGCTGGATCGTTCGTTGAACGACAGTTGCATTGGCGGAATTCGGCGTAACGAATCGGAGGCCTATCACGAAAACAAGCAACAAATGGACAACAAAGAAGCCGAAGATAACTCCCCAGCCGGGCGTGAGTCTGATGAGCTTGAATCGAAAAAAAACAAGCCAAAACACAAGCGACGCAAATGCAAGAACGAGAAGAGCAACCATCATGGCGCAGACTCTCCTTGCTGGGTTTCCGGTGCCGTGATGGCCGCCGGGGACTTGCCGGTCAATTTTGCGATCGTCACTTCGGTTTCGGTCCTCCTCTCCTGTGGCAAATAGCGGACATCGATCACGACGGTCGGCTTAAAGGCCCAGGCCAGAGCCTGAACCCACGGCACGACCGCCATGAAGCCGACCCAGCCCATCAGATAGACCGCTTCGGCTTCGGGATGGTTGCGGGCGATGGCGATTCTTCCGGGAAGACCAAGCATAAACACAACGAATCCGAGTCCGACGGCGGTAAGAAAAAAAAGCGACAGGAAGGTTGCATAGTCCCAAAAGTCGAGGGAAAAACCTAACAGAGCTTCCATGGCGGTCCCTCCCTGATGGCAGAACGAGCGCTTCGCGGTATGAAGGCCACCATTCGCGTCTCACTGACGAAGTAACGATAATCTCAGAACTATTTGCGTGACTATGCAAATTCGGAACGCTCGCCAGCTTTTCGCTAGAATGGAAAAGCGTTGAACGGGAGCGAAGCTACGGTAGTTTGGTTACGCGACTCGACCTAGCGTCCACCAGAATCGGAAATGCTTGAATAGTGAGCGGCCAACCTCGCGATCTCTTCGTTGGTTAGTTGACGGGCAACGCTTCGCATCTGCTCACTAATGTCGTTACGTCGTGTCCCATCCTTGAAGGACTGCATTTGCAGCTCGAGGTAGGCTCGCTGCTGCCCCCCGAGCCCGGGAGCCCCGGGCGTGATGCCAATCGGTCCGTGACATGAAGAGCAAGGCGCTATGCCGCGGAGAGGAGCGCCGACGTCAATCAGGCGGCGCGCCACCGTGCTGGTCGAGCGTTGCGTGCTCACGGTGTCGCCAGTCGGACTGGGGAGCAAGGCGTAGTGTGCGGCAAGGTCCAGCAAGTTCTTATCCGACAGGGGCGAAACATATACCCCCATTACAGCCGGGTCGCGCTTGCCGCTTTTGTAGTCATCCAACTGCTTGTAGATCGCCGCTGCGCTTTGACCTGCCAGGTTTGGTATGATCGCATCAGCGCTTATCCCCACCATGCCGTGGCAATTGTTACAGGCCTGGACGATCGCGGCCCCCGCACTGGCGTCGCCTTGTGCGAGCCGTCGTCGCGTCTCGGTAGTCCATGCAACCTGCGAAGCGGGCTGGCCCGCTACCGGCGCCGATACCAGTGCATTGCCATTCGGCAGGCCGACGGCGCGGCAAATGGTGGCCCAGAGGTCGAGCCCGTCGGCACCTCGCTGAGCCGAGGGAAGCCAGATGAAGCCGACGCCCAGCGCAAGGACAAAAAGCCCCATGGTGGCGCCAATCCAAACGGCGAACCTGGAATCGCGCGGAACTGGCTGTTTACCGTCGGTCATTTTGCGACACCGGGAAAGCGGAGACGGCGGAGTTGTTGAGAAACACAAACTGCGCCAGCGGATAACCATAGTTTGCAACGGTCAGGGCCAACACAAGCAGCGCCCATATCCCGAAGCTGTTGAGCGATTTCGGAAGCCGGCGGGGCGGGTTGACCGCAAGCGAAAATTTAAGAGGTGAGGTGGCGCCGGCTGGTCCGCGATGCGACGCCAGCAGCACGCCTATCAGCAAAGCCGCTGAGAAGACGAGAACGAAACCGCCGATCGCAGATACACTGACCCAAACGCCCTGGGAAGCCAACGCAGGATTGGTGAAATCATAATAAGCCATGCGCCGAGGTTGGCCCATGACTCCGACAAGGTGCCACGGGAGGGTAACGAGTAACATCCCCACAGACCAGGTCCACAATTGAAGCCGGACAAGTTTTGGCGCTGCAAGCGGCCGGCCTGTCAATCGAGGCCAAAGTTCGTACGCGATTGCAAAGTACATGATAACGACCGCGCCACCGTAGATCAGGTGAAAATGGCCGGTAACCCATTGCGTATTGTGGACCGTCGAGTTCAGGACGTAGCTCATGTTGATGATTCCGCTCGCGCCGCCGAGGCCCAGCATGACCATTGAAAACCCCGAAGCGAGGACGAACGGACGGTCCCAGGGCAGGGCGGCGATCCAGCCGAACGGGCCTCGACCGCCGCGCAGCCGGCCAGAAATTTCAAGGGAGGCGCAGATCGTGAAAATCGTGAGCAAGGTTGGTACCACGACCATTCCGGTGAACACGGTATGAAGAAACTTGAAGCCCGCCCCGATCTGGGGATCGACAAACAAATGATGAAGGCCGATAGGCATCGAGAAAATCAGGAGGAGCAGGAAGGCGATCCGCCCCATCTTGTCACTGTATAGGCGGCCGCCCGCGGCCTGCGGCAACAATACGTAGAATGCGATGTAGGCGGGTATCAGCCAAAAATAGACGATGGCATGAAGCGTCCACGAAAATAGCACCCGGGCGAGTCCGGGATCGATCGTCGGAGTCCAGCCGAGGGCGTTCGGCAGGATGAGGAAGGCGATCTCCGCGCCCACTCCGAGCGATGTCCATCCCCAAAGTAGCGCGCCGACGGCCGTGGCAAACATCGCGAGAGGGACTGGCAGGCCGGGGTGATCGATCTTCCAGCGTCGGACATGCCAGACCATAAGTCCAATCCAGACCCAGGAGCCAACCACCGCGACCAGAATGCCGAGATAATAGTAAGGGCTCCCGAGCAGAGGTGGATAGAAGGTGTAGAGGACATTTGCTTTTCCTGCGGCGACCGTCGCCAGGGCCATGGCGGCCCCCACGATCACCAGTGCAAACGAGATCCAGGCAAGCGACAAGCCGCGCATCGGCCGGCCGAGCGATACCGCGCAAACCGCATAACCGAATCCCATCGCAATCAGCGTCGGAAAGACATAGGCGAACGTTGTGCCGTGCGCCGTGACGGCACGATAATACAACTCCGGGGCTATCCATTGGTGAAGGGGACTGCGTACCAGCATTTGCCACGCACCAAGCGGAATCGCCACCGCGAACGTGGCAAACGCGGCCCAGAAATGGGCAAGGACAAGGCGACTGCTACCCTGCACAGGACGCTCTCGGTTGGCTACCGTAGGACTTCGTGAACTCCTGTCGATCGACGACCTTGACGTGTGCCCACATGCCGTCGTGACCGACACTGCAATACTCGTGACACGGCATCAAATGAGTTTTCGGTTTTTCGAATCGCGTGCGAATTTCCGCGATGAATCCCGGGACCACCATGCTGTTCACATTTGTATCCATGATGAGAAATCCGTGCACGACGTCGGGACTGGTTACCCGGAAGACGACCGGAGTCTGCGCAGGGACGACCATACAGGAGGGAACAAAAGAGTATTGCTGCGCAATAACGCGCACAATCACTGAGCCGTCAGGCTGAACCGCTGTGCCGAGATTCTCCTCCACGAATTCGCCGGTAAGGTGAAGCCGGCTGGCATCGATCGTTTCGACGTTTGATGGAGGTTGGGCGGCCCAATGCACACTGGTGAAGATGATCACCGCGAACATCAAGCCAATAACGCCCGCAACGACGTAGGCCCACCGCCGTTCGGATTTCTCGATGACCTCATGCGGCAGCGTACTCATCCAACCTGGCCTCTCGGCACAAAGATCACGAAATAGAAGGCGACCCAGATAAGGAGCAGCACCGCGACCGAGAGTCCGGCGACCAGGGCCGCACCGCGGGGGCCCTGCGCTGCTATCGCCATGACTTCTTCATCGCTGCCGTGGAAGGCCACGTTTTCGCGATTGAAGGCGGCCGAGACGTGGCTTTCCACTCCGCTGTCTGAGGAGGTCATTGGCTCGCTATCCCGGTTTGGAGAGTTTTAATACCGCCAGCACCTGGGCGGGTCGGAACGGTACAGATCGCACCCACACACCGGTCGCGTCGTACACTGCATTCGCGATCGCCGAAGGGATGAGGGATGTCGTCGGCTCGCCCACACCCCAGGGAACCTCGTTCGGCCGGTCGATCAGGTCGATGACAACCTCGGGCACATTGGGGAACGTCAGGATCGGGTAGCTTCCCCAGTTGAGGCTGGTGACCGCGCTGCGGTTGAACGTGACCTTCTCGACCACGCTGCGGCTCACCGTTTGCACGACGTTGCCTTCGATCTGATTGCGCAGGCCGTCGGGATTGATGATCTGGCCGCAGTCGTGCACGACGAACACGCGATCGACTTTTATGCGCCCCGTCGTGCGGTCGACGGTCACGTCGGCGACCACCGCCACATACGTCCGCACGCTCTCATATTTCGAGTACGTCACACCGCGACCGCGCGCGATGGCGCCGGCATCGCGCGGGCGCGAGCCGCGCGGTTCCCATTTCGCGAGGGCGCGCAGGCGCTCGAGGACCTCGAGTCCACGCGAATCCTTGAGATGGCGAACTCGGATCTCGAACGGATCGACACCGGTGGCCGCCGCGATTTCGTCGAGGAAGGTCTCGTTGCCGAACGTATTTTGTGTGTTGCCCGGCGCGCGAATCCACGCCGAAGGCAACGGTGTGTCGAGCAGCCAGTGCACCGTCAGCTTGTTGTTCGGCAACGCATAGGGAATGCCGAGTCCCGAGTGGGGAGTGGCCGAACCCGGTAATGGCATCTTCGGCAGCCCGGCGAGCACGGCCGCGAGCAGCGTCACACCCGAGCGCTTGAACGGTTGCTCGGGCATGAACATGTCGGACTCCCAAGCGGTGATCTGGCCCTGGTCATCGATGCTGGCGCGATAGTCGAGCACCACGGGAGGGCCCTTCGGATCCCAACCGTGCTCGTCCTGCCGCATCCATTGCAGTCGCACCGGCTTGCCGATTTCCCTGGCGATCACGGCTGCTTCGGAAGTGCAGTCGTCGGCGCCGTTGCGGCCGTAGCAGCCCGCACCTTCCACGAAGATGCAGCGCACGTTCTCGGGCTTCAAGCTCAGCATCGTCGCGAGCTGCACTTGCAGCAGATGGCTTGCCTGCGAGGGCGTCCATACGGTCAGCCGGCCGTCCTTGAAATCGGCGACTGCGCAGGATGGGCCGATCGATCCGTGGGTCTGCATCGCGAAGTCGTACGTCGCCTGCAGCGTTCGTTTGCCTTGCTTGAAACCGGCGGCCGTGTCGCCGGCCGTTTGCAGCACCTCGTTGCGGTCGACCTTCGAGCTGCGCACGTACTCGTAAAGCTGCGACTCCACGGGTAGTCCTGTCCAGTCCGACCAACTGGCAACGATCGCTTTCGAGGCGGTGATCGCGGCCCATTCGTTGGTTGCCACCACTGCCAGGAGATTACCTTTGCGCACCGCGCGGACGTAGCCCTTGATCTTGCGACACGCGGTGTCGTCGAAGCTTTGGAGCGTCGAGCGAACGCCGGCTGGATGAACTACGCGCGCATGCAGCATGCCGGGCAGTTTGTGGTCCTGCACGAAGTTGAACGTCCCGAAGATTTTGGCGGGAATGTCGCGTCGCGGCACGGAGGTGCCAACGATGGTGTAGTCCTTCGGGTCCTTCAGCGTTGCGGCAGGATCGATTTTCATCGCGAGCTGTTGCTCGCCGATCAGTTGCGGATACGAAAGCTTGTCGCCGCCGGTTCGCGATGTGACTACGCCATCCCTGGCCGTCAGGGTGTCCTTTGCCACCTTGAGCTTGTCGGCGGCTCGCTGCAGCAGCGCGTTGCGTGCCGTGGCCGCGGCGCGCCTGATCTGCATGCCGCCGTCCTGTATCGTCAGGCTGGCGTAGGTAGGTCCCTGGTTGGGCGTGAGCTGGGTATCGCCCTGGATCATTGTGACGCGATCGAGCGCCACGCAGAGTTCTTCCGCGGCGATCTGGGCGATCGCCGTGACTGCGCCGGTCCCAAGCTCCACCTTACCCGAATAGATCGTTACCTGGCCCCTGGCGTCGATCGAGATGAAGCCACCGACTTCGTCAGGCGAGACGCTCTTGTCGACCGGCTGCGTCGCGGCATCAGCATCGATCGCGTGGGAGGCAATGGCAAACGTAACCACAAGCGCTCCTCCACGCCTCAAAAGAGCGCGGCGGGTGAGCGGAGGGGCGATCTGCGCTGTCACGCCATCTTCTCGGCGGCGCGCATCACGGCTCGCAGGATACGGACGTGGGTACCGCATTTGCACAGGTTTCCCGCAAGGGCTTGTCGGATCTGGTCTTCGGTTGGCCGTTTTGTTGTCGCGAGAAAAGCGGCCGCCTGCATGATCATGCCGTTGATGCAGTAGCCGCACTGAGCCGCCTGTTCGTCGATGAATGCTTGCTGCACTGGATGCGGCTTCTCGGCCGTACCGAGGCCCTCCAGGGTTACGATTTCGGCGTCGGCCACCGCCGAGACCGGCATCACACAGCTTCGCAGCGCTTCGCCGTAATAGTGGACAGTGCAGGCGCCGCACTGTGCCAGCCCGCAACCGAAGTGCATGCCGTGCAGACCGAGTTGGTCGCGCAGCGCGTACAGCAGGGGCATGCTGGGATCGTCGACCTTCAGGACGACTGCCTTGCCATTGACGGTCAATTTGATCGTTGCGGTCATCGTGCACTCAATCAAAAATGAGGCACCTTGCAATACGCGCTGGTTCAACTATCGCGCATCTCCGGCCTTCCTGATCATTCGCAGATTGGTTGAATGCTTCCGCAACCGCTATGCAATTTCGGCCCATTTGATGGGTATCGCGACTTTCATTGACGGCGGATGGGCCTTGGCGGCGGGGTGGAGTCGTGAATTTGGCTGGGGATCCCACTGGCATCGTGCCGAAATTGCATAGTCATTTTTGCTAGGTCGCGTTCATTCGAGTAATTCGCTCGGCACGCATTGCCTGGGACCAACGTCGGAAGAGATGGCCACCGAGGTATCGGGTCTGCCGGCCGAGGCAAACCGGCAGGCTTTGAACGCTCCCAACTGTTTCTCACGTACGAGTTTCCGGCGATGACCTGGAAACAGTTTTCCTGTATATCTGGCGATGATCCGACGAGTTGAACGAGGCTGGAGTACTCCGACAGCTATCTAGGGGATTGCGCTTCTATGCGATCATTCTGGTCGAAGCGAGATCACCGAAGTCGCATTTCCATGCGGCTTCTTGCTG
>Ga0114129_10015512_pt1 | contig 10834 bp, 9 predicted proteins | sample RhiMetdeltSRZDD1_FD_80071 | JGI IMG/M metagenome (GOLD analysis project Ga0114129, IMG submission 80071) | Populus rhizosphere microbial communities from Tennessee, USA - Rhizosphere MetaG P. deltoides SRZDD1 (version 2) (version 2) | ecosystem: Host-associated > Plants > Roots > Rhizosphere >... | reverse complement strand
CTACACGCGACTCCGGAACGAGTTGGCTCACAAACGGGCGGGTGTGAACCTTCAGGACACCAAGCTAGGGATGGCGAACCGTTTGGGCGGGTTGGTCGCCGTCACGAAGCGAGCAATCGAGCTATATTCGTAGGGCGATCGAGCCGGAGCGACACACATCGAGATAGGAGCGTCCATGGCCAAGTTCGAGACGGTTCCGATCGGCGAACTGAAGCATCGGCTCCCGGCCAAGCTCCTGCCGCTGGTCGAGGAGTACCGGGACAAGCTGGAGAAGCTCACCGCAGAACAAGGCGCCCGGCTGACGCTCGAGAAGGGTGACGACCCGAAGGAGCTCCGGCGAGCGCTCAAGGCCGCGGCAACCACGCTCAACCGACGGATCCGATTTCCCTTCCGGGGGGAGGACGGGTCGCTCAGCTTCTACCTGGAAGGCCAGCGAGGACGCCAACGGGGACGGCCGCGGAAGGGTGAGGCGGCGGCTGCCGGGGCTGAGGCGCCGAAGCGGAAGCGAGGCCGGCCGAGGAAGGCAACCAGCTAAGGCACGAAACCCATATATATGTAAGAGCCCGTCTCATCGACGGGCTCGAGGTGTTTCAGTGGGCCGGAGACGAGCTACGGACACCCGCTTGACCGCAGCGGAAAGAGGCAAGCTAGCGCTGGTCCTCGCCGACTTTCTGAACGAGTACGTCGGTGTCCTGGATGCGGCGATCGAGATCCACCAGACATCTCCGCGCGGAGTGACAGACGCGGTCGGCCAAGCGCTGATGCCGTATCGTCAGAACATCGGGATCAATACGATCTTGCTGACGCTCCGGCGATTCAACGAGCTGTGGCCGCATCTCCTGAAGGTCCTCCCGAGAGATTCCGAGGCACGCCGGCTGGGCAAGAACATCCTGGAGTCGTACAGAGCCCAAAAGAAGATAGTGGACTCGTACGCTGCCCGTGATGCGAAGCAGGCGGGCAGCCGCTGTCCGACACCGCGCGCTGGAATATGTTTACGGACTTATGGTCGCTGCAAGAGTGGAAGTATCCCAATCTGGGGCCGATGGGCTTTGCGACGGGATTCGCGCAGGACATGGCCAAGGTGCGCGACATCATCATGGCCGAGTACGAGATCCAAGAGTTGAGGCATCCGAGGACCTACCCCAAGGCATGAGACCCGTGACCGGAGGACCAATGCCGACCTACGAATTCCTCTGCGAGAAGTGCCGGAAACCGTTCGAGCTGACTATGACAATCTCGGAGCAAGAGAAGGGGAAGGTCCGGTGCCCGACGTGCAAGGGCACGAGAGTCGTGCCACAACTCGGCGCGTTTATGGGGCAGACGAAAAAGAAGAGTTGACCGGTCGCGCCGAGGAGTTCCTAAAAGCTGGCGATCCAAGGAGCGAAGGCGAGGCAAGCATCTGAACCGGAGGTTATTCTTCAGAGATTGACGCCGCCTGACGTGTAGGCGTAGCATCCCGCCATCCGGAGGTGGCCCATGACGCGACCGGGCCTCGCCTTCCTGGTGGTCGTCCTCCTCTCCGTCCTCACAGCCCTGACAATGCCGCTCGCCGCTGAGGCGCAGACGGGGAAGGTCTATCGGGTGGCGCTCATCTTCACCACTTCACCTGTCTCCGAAATGGCCGAGCCCGAGCCAACCCACCCCGGTGCTCGCGCATTCGTCCGGGGTCTTCGCGCCCTGGGATATGTGGAGGGCCAGAACCTCATCCTGGAGCACCGCTCGGCGGAGGGGCGGTTCGATCGGTTCGGCGATATCGTGCGGGAGTTGGTCGCCGGCAAGGTCGACGTGATCGTCACCACCGCGAACCCGACCACCCGCGAAGCTCGACGTGCGACAACCACCACCCCTATCGTCATGGCGTTTAGCGTCGACCCGGTCGGGTTCGGCTTGGTGGCGAGCCTCGCGCGGCCGGGCGGAAACGTGACGGGACTGTCGGGGGATGCGGGGCCGGGGCTCGAGGGCAAGCAGCTGGAGCTGCTGAAGGAAGCCCTGCCCAAGATCGCCCGCGTCGCCTTGCTGGGCTCGCGGTCCGAATGGGAGAGCCCGCGGGGGCAGAGCGTCCGGGCCGCCGCGCCCGCGCTTGGCCTGACCCTGCTCCACGCCGAGTCCGCGCCCAACGACTACACGGGCGCCTTCACGACGATCGAGCGGGAGCGCCCGGACGCCCTCTTCGTCGGCGCGTTCGGCCCTGACCTCTACGCGAACAGGCAGCGCATCGTCGAGTTTGCCACCCGGAACCGGCTGCCCGTGATGGCGTGGAGCCGCGATTTCACCGAAGTCGGCGGCCTCATGTCCTATGGGGTGAACGTTGCCGATCTGTACCGGCGCGCCGCCGGCTACGTGGACCGGATCTTGAAGGGCGCGAGACCCGGTGATCTCCCAGTCGAGCAGCCCACGGCATTCGAGGTCGTCATCAACCTGAAGACGGCCAAGGCGTTCGGCCTGACCATCTCGCCCGCCGTGCTCGCGCGGGCGGATGAGGTGGTCCAGTGATTAGTCGGCGGACGTTTGTTGCCGGGGGTCTCGCCGCATCGGCTGCGCCGCTCGCGGCTCAGGCACAGCAGGCGTCGCCGCCGAGGATCGGCTTTTTGGCCGCGGGGAGCGCGGCGACGACACGCGACTGGATCGAGGCGTTTTCGCGCAGACTACGCGAGCTGGGCTGGATCGAGGGGCGTAACATCGCGATCGAATATCGCTATGCCGACGGACGTGCGGAGCGCTTCGAAGAAATTGCGTCGGAGTTTGTCGCGTCGAAGGTTGATATGATCGTCACCTGGGGCACACCCACGGTTGTCGCGACGAAGCGGGCGACCTCCGTCATCCCCATCGTCTTCGCAGTGGCAGCCGATCCGGTGGGTGATGGGCTCGTCGTGAGCCTGGCGCGACCGGGTGGTAATGTCACTGGCTTGTCGACCCAGCATGCCGATGCGTCCGCCAAGCGACTTGAGCTCATACGTGAAATCGTCCCGAATCTCCGCCGGCTGGCGATCATCGCGAACGTAGGCAATCCCGCGTCGGTGGCGGAGCTGAAGGAGGTACAGAAGCTGGCGCAGGGGCTTGGACTCGATGTGCTTATTGCGGAGGTCCGGCACGCCAAAGACATCGAGCCCGCAGTCAAGGCGCTCAGGGGGCATGCGGATGCGTTGCTCGTTGCACCCGATGCGCTTTTGAACAACACGGAACGAAACCGTCTTGCCGCTCTCACGCTCGACGCACGACTGCCGACGGTGTACGCGAACCCCGACCCTGTGACTGCAGGGGGCTTGATGTCTTATGGGCCGAGCTACGTTGACCTCTTCCGGCGCGCTGCCGACTACGTTGACAAGATCCTGCGCGGAGCAAAGCCGGCCGACCTCCCTGTCGAGCAACCGACGAAGCTCGAATTGCGCATCAATATGAAAACGGCCAAAGCGCTGGGTCTGACGATCCCACGGTCGTTGTTGCTGCGGGCAGACCAGGTCATCGAGCAGTGACTGAACGATGGATCTTGTTCGACTCGAGGGGGCCGATGATGCGCAGAGTATTCTGGTCGTTCGTTATCGTCGTCTTGTCCTCGTCGACCGCAGCCGCGTCCGACATCCGTCGGGTCGCGACCGGGCTCGATGCCACCAACAAGGCCGTGGTGCTCTTCGACAGCCGCCTCACACTCGCTCCAGGGCCCTACGGAATAACAGCGTTGAATCTGTGGCTCACGGACTCGTACCCGCCGGGGTTTTCTTTTACGGAGGATCTGGTGACGAAGCCCGTCGGGATTTGGCCGGCCGACAACGGCACGAGGTTCCGGGTGATCGAATTTCCCCCGCTCGATTCCGCCACCGAGGCGAAGATGGAGGCCGGCTTCATCCAGAAGACGGTCGGGGAACGTGCGCCGAACAAGGGCGTGCCGGTGACTCACCCGCTGATGCATCGGACGCGCACTGTGGACTATGCCGTGGTGCTATCTGGCGAGATCGATATGACCCTCGATGACTCCGTGGTGCACCTCAAACCGGGCGACGTCATCATCCAGCAGGCGACCAATCACGCGTGGATCAATCGTGGGACCCAACCCTGCCGCATTTTGTTCGTGCTCATGGACGCGAAGCAGCCCTAGTACTGGAGCTGGACGCGCGCGTAAGGGGACGAAGTGGGTGGAAAGCTGTCATGTGCTCCGCTAGAGGTCTCTGGCACTGACACCGTAAAGCGAACGTTCCTAGAAGCGGGCGATCTGAGGCCTTCCTTGACTGGGATTTGTCGCCGGACTAGCCTTGAGCACTCTTCTACCCGGGGGGCCCAGCATGGAGTGTCCCCGATGCCGGCATGAGAACCTAACGGGCCAGAAGTTCTGCGGCGAATGTGGTACTCGCCTCGTCGCTCCTTGCGCGGCCTGTGGAGCACTCAATCCTCCGAGCCAGAAGTTCTGCGGGGAATGCGGTGGACCGTTAAGCCCGAGTCCCTCACCCAAGAAGTTCGGCCCGCCTGAAGCTCATACTCCCAAGCACCTCGCCGAGAAGATCCTCACCTCCAAGGCCGCCCTGGAAGGCGAGCGGAAGCAAGTCACCGTGCTGTTCGCCGACCTCAAGGGCTCGATGGAGCTCCTGGCTGACCGGGATCCGGAGGAGGCGCGCAAGCTCCTCGACCCCGTGCTGGAGCGGATGATGGAGGCCGTCCATCACTACGAGGGCACGGTGAACCAGGTCATGGGCGACGGGATCATGGCGCTCTTCGGCGCGCCGCTCGGGCATGAGGACCACGCGGTCCGCGCCTGCTATGCCGCGCTGCGAATGCAGCGGCGGGTCACCGTCTACGCGGACGAGATCCAGCGGGCGGGCGGTACGCCCGTGCACATTCGCGTGGGGCTCAATTCGGGTGAGGTGGTCGTGCGGGCCATCGGCAATGATCTGCACATGGACTACACCGCCGTCGGGCTGACGACCCATCTCGCCGCTCGGATGGAGCAGATGGCGAAGCCCGGGTCCACGCTGATCACCGGCGACACCCTGAAGCTGGCCGAAGGCTACGTTCAGGTGAGACCGCTCGGGGCGGTCCCCGTGAAGGGGCTCGAGATCCCGACGCCGGTGTACGAGCTGATGGGGAGCGTGCCGGCCCGGTCCCGGCTGCAGGCTAGCGCCGCGCGCGGCCTGACCCGCTTTGTCGGGCGCGAGAGTGAGCTGCAGCAGTTGGCGCAGGCGCTCGAGCGCGCCGCCATGGGACACGGGCAGACGGTCGCCGTCGTGGGCGAGGCCGGCGTGGGGAAATCGCGGCTCGTCTGGGAGTTCGCGCGGTCGCACCGCCTCCACGGCTGGCTGATCCTCGAGAGCGGCTCGGTTTCCTATGGGAAGGCCACGCCCTACCTGCCCATCATCGAGCTACTCAAGTCATATTTCAGGATCCAGGAGCGCGACGACCCACGGGAGATCCGCGAACGCGTGGCGGGCAAGCTCCTGATGCTGGACCGAACGCTGGAACCGCTGCTCACGCCGCTGCTCGCGCTGCTGGATGTCCCCGTCGAGGATGCCACCTGGGACGCCTTCGACCCTCCGCATCGCCGGCAGCGGACCCTGGAAGCGGTCAAACGGCTGCTGCTCCGCGAGAGCCAGGTCCAACCGTTGCTCGTGCTCTTCGAGGATCTCCACTGGATCGACTCCGAGACCCAGGCGTCGCTCGATGGCCTCATTGAGAGCCTGCCGACGGCCCGTGTCCTGCTCCTCGTCAACTACCGGCCCGAGTACGAGCACGCCTGGGGCCGCAAGACCTACTACCTCCAGCTGCGGATCGACCCGTTGCCGCCCGAAAGCGCCGACGCGCTACTTAACGCCTTGCTGGGTGAAGATCGGACCCTCGCGCCGCTCAAGCGGGTGTTGATCGCGCGGACCGAGGGGAACCCCTTCTTCCTGGAAGAGAGCGTGCGGACCCTCGTGGAGACCCAGGTGCTCGTCGGCGAGCGGGGGGCCTATCGGATGGCGACGGCGCCGGACGCGTGGCAGATCCCGGCGACGGCGCAGGCGATCCTCGCGGCGCGGATCGACCGGCTGGTGCCCGAGGACAAGCGCCTGCTCCAGGCCGCCGCCGTCATCGGGAAGGACGTGCCGTTCGCGCTCCTGCAGACCATCGCGGACATGCCCGAGGAGAGCCTTCGCCGGGGGCTCGCTCACCTCCAAGCGGCCGAGTTCCTGTACGAGACGAGCCTCTTCCCGGATCTCGAGTACACCTTCAAGCATGCCTTCACCCACGAGGTCGCTTACGGCAGCGTACTCCAGGACCGTCGGCGCACGCTCCATGCCCGGGGCGTCGACGCCATCGAGGCGCTTTACCCCGAACGACTGGCCGAGCACGTCGAGCGGCTGGCCCACCACGCCTTCCGGGGCGAGCGGTGGGAGAAGGCCGCCCTCTATCTTCGCCAGGCCGGAGGGAAGGCGATGGAGCGTTCCGCCTACCGGGAGGCGGCCGCCGGCTTCGAGCAGGCGCTCGACGCGCTCCGGCACCTCCCGGAGAGTCCCGAGCAGACCGAGCAGGCCATCGACCTCCACCTCGACGCCAGCCGCGACCTGCTGGTGTCGGGCGAGCAGGCGAAGAGCGCCGGTCACGCCCGTCAGGCCGAGGCCCTCGCGGAGTCGCTGCCCGACGAGCGCCGGCTGGGGCGGGCCCTCGTGCTCCTCGCGACCCTCGCCTGGAGCTCGGGTGACTTGGACCGTGGGCTCGAGCTGGGCCAGCGGGCCTTGGCCATCGCCCGCAGCCTCAATGACGTCTCGCTGCAGACATCCGTGAACTACCACCTGGGCGTGATCGGGCTGATCAGGGGGAGCTATCGAGAGAGCGCGGACATCCTCAGCCGGGTGGCGGAGGCTCTGCCGGGCGACCGGGGCGACGAGTGGTTGGGCGCCGCCACCACGGGATCAGTCAGCGCACGTGCGCGGCTCGCCTGGAGCCTCGCTGAGCTAGGCGAGTTCGCCGCGGCGATGGCGCGCAGCGAGGAAGCCGTCCGGATCGCCCACGAGATTGATGATTCCAGCAACCTCGTCGTCGCCTACCGCAGCCTAGGCTTCGTCTTCCTGCGCCGGGGCGCCATCCCTCAGGCCATCATGCCGCTCGAGCGCGCCGTCGAACTGTGCCGCGTAGCCCAGGTGCGGTGGCTTTTTGACATTACAGCCGCACACCTCGGCTACGCGTATGCGCTGTCGGGCCGCCTCCCCGAGGGCGTGATCCTCATGGAGGAGGCGTTCGCCGCCGCGGTGACGGGCACCGGCCACCATCCGCTCCTGCTGGCATACCTCGGCGAGGCGCATCTGCTGGCCGGCCGCCGGGACGATGCGCTCGCGGTTGCCCGGCGCGCCCTCGACCTCGCGCACCGGCAGAAGGAGCGCGGCCACGAAGCGTGGGTCCTCCGCCTCCTCGGCGAGATTGCCGCTCAGGCCAACCCTCCGGACCTGGAGTCCGCCGAAGAGCATTACGGGTGGGCGCTCACCCGGGCCACCGAGCTCGGGATGCGCCCGCTCGTCGCCCACTGCCACCTCGGCCTCGGCAAGCTCTACCGGCGCACGGGTCAAGGCGAACAGGCCCAAGAGCACCTCACTACCGCGACGACGATGTACCGCGAGATGGACATGGGGTTCTACCTCACCCAGGCGGAGACGGCATAGGAGCACGCGATGAAGACACGACTGGCTTCGAGCGCCTTCGCCCTGGCCGTCCTCACCGCGCCGCTCGCCGTTGAGGCGCAGCAGGCGGCCAAGATCCGCCGGGTCGGGTACTTGACCCTGGGCGGCGCGTGTGGTGGCCCGACGGCGACGGAACTTGGCGCCTTCCGGGAACGATTGGGGCAACTGGGCTGGCCCGAGGGGAATAACGTCGCCATCGAGTGTCGTACCGGGAAGACCGAACAGCTCCCCACGCTGGCAGCCGAGCTGGTGGCGCTACACGTGGAGGTCATCGTCACGATCACCACCCCGGGTGCGCTGGCTGCCAAGCAAGCGACGTCGACGATCCCGATCGTCATGGCCGGTAGCGGGGATGCGGTCCAGCGAGGACTCGTGGCCAGCCTGGCGCGCCCCGGGGGAAATATTACGGGGCTGACCAACTACCCTGGCCCGGAATTCGTAGTCAAGCAGCTCCAGCTGCTCAAAGAGGTTGCACCGAGGATCTCAAGGGCCGCGGTCCTCATGAGCTCAAGCTTCCCGCCCACCGTCGACTCTTTCACCGCCATGCAGGCAGCGGGAGGAACCCTGGGCGTGACTCCGTTCGCCATCGAGATGAACCGTCCCGGCCCCTTCGACCCGGCTGTAGTCCTCCGGGAACGAGCAGACGCGCTCGTCGTGACTCCCATCCCCCTCAACTGGGACCATCAGCAAGCGATCCTGGACCTCGCAGCGAAGCACCGACTTCCCGCGATGTACGGCGAGAACGACTGGGTCAGGCTGGGTGGCCTCATGTCCTACTGGACGGACTGGCTCGATCTGCGTCGGCGCGCGGCTGTCTACGTCGACAAGATCCTCAAGGGCGCCAAGCCCGCCGATCTGCCCGTGGCTCAGGAGATCGAGGATGTGCAGGGCGTCACGCCGATCGGTCTTCGTCTTACGCACGACCATGGCACGAATCTTCGCGGCATCGCCGACGAGCAGCGTGTGCCCGAGGCGCTGCATGAGCATGTGAAACCAGACCGCGTAGCCCGTGCTCTCAATACCGACCGTCACCGGCCGAGGCAACGCGGCATAGAACTCTTCGACCCCCATCCCGTCGTGTCCCAGATGGCGTTCACTCACCTCTCCCGTGCGGGTGTCCAGCACGGCCACCTGCTGCGTGCGCGTATGGAGATCGCATCCGACGAATGTCATGGCGTCGGCCCCCTTTCGGAGAGCGCTGTCGCCCATGGGGAGCATAGCAACAGCGCGAGACCGTTCTCATGACATCAGTGATGGAGAGGCGAGCGTTCGTCGCTCTGGGTCTTGCCGTTTTCGGCGCGCGTCTCGACGTCGAGGCGCAGCCAGGCGGGAAAATGCCACGGATTGGTTACCTCTCGCTATTCTCCCGTTCGGACCCTTGGGGGCAACGCGGTGTCGATGCCTTTCGACACGGACTCCGCGACCTCGGCTATGTCGAGGGCCAGACCATCGCTATCGAATACCGGTGGGCGGAGGAGAAGCCCGCGCGGCTCCCTGACCTAGCCGCCGAGTTGGTCCACCTGAAAGTGGACGTCATCGTGGCACCGGGTGGTCAAGCGGCCCAGGCCGCCAAACAAGCGACCGCGACGATTCCCATCGTCATGGTTGCCGTCAACGATCCCGTCACGGCCGGACTCGTTGCCACCGTCGCACGGCCAGGAGGAAACATCACAGGGACCTCACTGATTGCACCGGAGCTCGTGGGCAAACAGCTCGAATTGCTCAAGGAAGTCGTCCCCACGGTTTCTCGGGTGGCCGTTCTCTGGAATCCATTAAATCCGGGCAACGCACCTCAGCTGCGAGAAGCAGAGGTCGCGGCCCGCGCATTGCGGGTGCGGCTTCAACCTCTCGAGGTGCCTGAGCCCGGCGGAATCGACCGAGCCTTCGAGGCAATGAGGCGAGAGCGTGCAGACGCCCTCCTCGTCCTGTCGGACATTATGTTTCCACGTCACGGACAAAGGATCGCCGACCTTGCGACAAAAAGCCGGCTTGCGGCGGTGTATGGCCACGTACGCCACGCGGAGACGGGCGGCCTGCTCGTTTACGCCGTGGACGTTTTTGACTTGTCCAGCCGAACCTCGACCTATGTCGACAAGATTTTGAAAGGCGCGAAGCCTGCCGAACTGCCGGTCGAGCTACCAACAACGTTCCACCTGGCCATTAACATGAAGACTGCGAAGGCCCTCGGCCTCACGATCCCGCCCGCGGTGCTCGCGCGGGCGGATGAGATCATCCATTAGATGGATCGGCGCACGTTCCTAGCCGGCTCGGTTGGTCTGCTCGCCGCGCCGCTGGCCGGGGAGGCACAGCCAGCGGGAAAGGTGTACCGGATCGGGTTCTTCACGCCGGCCTCGTCGGAAGTCTTCGCCCCGCTTGTCAACGCCATGCGGCAGGGGCTTCGCGAGCTCGGCTATGTGGACGGACAGAACGTTATCATCGACTTCCGCGCCGCTGCAGGGCGAGCCGACCGGATACCTGAACTCGTGACTGAACTGATCAATCTGAAGCCGGACGTGCTCGTGACTGCCACGACACCGGGTGGCCTGGCTGCGAAGAAGGCGACGCGAACGATCCCCATTGTCATCACGGGCGTTGGCGACCCCGTCAGTGTAGGACTCGTCAGCAACCTCGCGCGGCCCGAGGGGAACGTGACCGGACTGTCCCTTTCGAACCTGGCGCACATTGGGAAGCAGCTTCAGTTGCTCAGGGACGCCGTTCCCCATGTTCACCGGTTCGCTTTTCTTTGGAACAGTATGAACCCTGGGAATGTCGCTGCTCTCACTGCAACGCAGGAGGCGGCCCAAGCTCTCGGAGTGGACTTACAGCCTCTGGCGATACGAGGGCCCGATGATCTCCAAAGCGCCCTCGCGGCCGTCGTCATGGGAGGTGCTGGCGCTCTCCTCGTCGCGCCCGATCCCGTGACCTATCTCCTACAGAGCTCCATCATCCGGTTCGCCGCAATCAATCGGCTGCCCGTCATGTACAACTTCAGGGAGGAAGTGGAGGGCGGCGGCCTCATGGCGTATGGGGCAGATTTCCTTGAGCACTACCGCCGCGCCGCCACCTACGTGGATAAGATCCTGAAGGGCACCAAGCCCGGCGACCTCCCGGTCGAGCAGCCCACCAAGTTCCAGTTGGTCATCAACCTCAAGACCGCCAAGGCCCTGGGCCTGACAATCCCGCAGTCAGTGCTGGCG
>Ga0114129_10015510_pt1 | contig 10834 bp, 9 predicted proteins | sample RhiMetdeltSRZDD1_FD_80071 | JGI IMG/M metagenome (GOLD analysis project Ga0114129, IMG submission 80071) | Populus rhizosphere microbial communities from Tennessee, USA - Rhizosphere MetaG P. deltoides SRZDD1 (version 2) (version 2) | ecosystem: Host-associated > Plants > Roots > Rhizosphere >... | reverse complement strand
GGTCGGGGTCGGCCAGCTTCACGCCCGAGCGCTCGATCTCGGCCTTCGCGCGCTCGATGAAATAGCTACCGATCCGGTTGCCGATCCCGCGGCTGCCGCTGTGGAGCATCAACCAGACGCGGTCCGCCTCGTCGAGGCAGAGCTCGATGAAGTGGTTGCCGGTCCCGAGCGTCCCGAGGTGAAGCGCGGGCGCCGCGTTGCGATCGACCTTCGCATGCCGCTCGACCAGCCGACGGTAGCGCTCGTCGCTGCCCAGCGTCTGCCAGGTGTCCGTGACGGGCGGCGGTGGCTCGCCCCAGGCGCCGCGGTCGCCGGGTCCGCCGTGGTGCGTGCGGCCGTGCGGCACGGCCTGCTCGATCGCCGAGCGGATGCCGTGGAGCGAGTCGGGCAGGTCCTTCGCGCCCAGGTCCGTCGCGACGGCTTCCATGCCGCAACCGATGTCGACGCCCACCGCCGCCGGCACGATCGCGCCCCGCGTGGCGATCACCGACCCGACTGTCGCACCCATGCCCAAGTGGACGTCGGGCATGGCGGCGACGTGGTGGAACACGAACGGCAGGCGCGCGATATTCCGTAGCTGGTCGAGCGCCTTGTCCTCGACGGGCACATCCCCCTGCGGCGACGTCGTCCAGAGCTTGATCGGCGTGTTTCCCTGCATCTCGACGCGCATGGCAGTGGCTCCTTTCGAGCCGAGGCCAGTGTCCCCCGCCCGGGTGCGCTCGACAAGACCCCGGCCGGTCACCTGGACCCCAGACGGCCGCAACTCGGATCACAATCCATGCATGGCGACGATCGAGCGCGTGGCGCTGGGACTCCGGGCGCACTCCGGCTGGGCGGTGCTCGTGGCCTTGCGCGGGCCGGCCTCTGGGCCGGCCGTCGTCGATCGGCGCCGTCTCGTTCTGTGCGACAAGAGCTTCCCGCGCCAGCCGTACCACGCGGCCGAGAATCTCTCCGCCGAGAAGGCGCAGGCTCTCGTGGGCCGAAGCCTCGAGACCGCGAACAGGCTGGCCTGCGAGGCGTTGGCGAGCGCGGCGAAAGAGCGCCGCGCCGCCGGTCAGGAGATTGCGGGAGCGGGCCTGCTCCTGGGGTCCGCCCGGCCGCTGCCCGCGGAGCTGACGGCAATCCTCCGGGCTCACCCGCTCATTCACACGGCCGAGGGCGTGATGTACCGCGAGGCGCTGCGGCTCGGCTGCGAGCGCGCGGCCGTGACGGTGGTGGGCGTGCGCGAGCGCGAGATCGAGGCGAGCGCCTGCCAGCAGTTCAAGCTGGCGCCACTGGCCATGCGAACAAAGGTCACGGCTCTCGGAAAGCCGCTAGGACCGCCGTGGACCCAGGACGAGAAGCTCGCGACACTCGCGGCCTGGCTCGTCCTGACCGGCGCCAAGAACTGATCTACTCTTGGCTCGCGTGACCGGACCGACAACGCCCCATCGCCGCTTCAATCCGCTCCAGGACGAGTGGGTGCTCGTCTCGCCCCAGCGTCTCGAGCGGCCGTGGCAGGGGCAGCTCGAGCCCGAGAGCCGCGAGGTGCGGCTCGCGTACGACGCGGGCTGTTATCTCTGCCCGGGCAACCTGCGGGCGAACGGCGAGCGGAACCCGGCGTACGCGACGACCTTCGCCTTCGACAACGACTTTCCGGCGCTGCTCGAGGCGAGCGGCCCGGCGCTTTCGGGCGGCTCGCGGCTGCTCGTGTCCGAGCCCGCCGCCGGGCGCTGCCGCGTGTTGTGTTTCTCGCCGCGCCACGACCAGACGCTCGCCGAGATGCAGGCGGGGGCGATTCGTCGGGTGGTAGACGCCTGGGCGAGCGAGACCGAGACGCTCGGGACATTCCCGGAGATCCGCTACGTCCAGGTCTTCGAGAACAAGGGCGCCATGATGGGGTGCAGCAACCCGCACCCTCACGGCCAGCTGTGGGCCACGAGCTTCGTCCCGCACACGCCGGCGCAAAAGCTCGCGACGCAGCGCGCGTGGTTCGAGCGGCACGCGAGCGATCTCGTCGGCGACTACCTCGAGGAAGAGCTGCGCCACGGCGAGCGCTTGGTGTGTCGCAACGACAGCTGGGTCGCGCTCGTGCCGTACTGGGCGGTCTGGCCGTTCGAGCTGATGCTGGTGCCGGTGCGGCGCGTCCCCGACCTGCCCGCGCTCGCGGCTGGCGAGCGCGACGCGCTCGCGGACCTGTTGCGCCGGGTGGGCGTCCGCTACGACAACCTTTTCCGCACCTCGTTTCCTTACTCGTTGGGCTTCCACGGTCGTCCGACGGACGGGGAGGAGCATCCCGAGTGGCGGCTGCACGCCACTTACTACCCGCCGCTGCTGCGTTCGGCGAACGTGCGGAAGTTCCTGGTCGGCTTCGAGCTCACCGCCGAGCCGCAGCGCGACCTCACTGCCGAGGACGCGGCGGCGCGGCTGCGTGCGCTCCCCGAAACGCATTACAGGGCGACATGAACCATCTCAATTCCGAGCTCGTGCGTCGGGTGAGCGCGCGTTTCGCCGAGAGCTTCCCGGGCGAGGCGCCGCGGGTGGCGGTCGCCCCGGGCCGCGTCAACCTGATCGGTGAGCACACCGATTACAACGACGGCTTCGTGCTTCCGATGGCGATCGCCAGACACGTGGTCGTCGCTTTCCGGCCGCGCAGCGACGGCGTGCTGCGCGCCCATTCGCTCGCCTACGGCGAGACGAAGCAGGCCGCGATCTCGTCGCTCGCGGTCCCGGGGGGGCACGACTGGTTCGCGTACGTCGCGGGAGTCGTGTGGGCCTTCGCGGCGGAAGGCCTCCCGGTTTGCGGCCTGGACGTGGTGGTGGACGGCGACGTGCCGATTGGAGCCGGTCTCTCGTCCTCGGCCGCGCTCGAGATGGCGACCGCGCGCGCGCTCAGCGCGGCCACGGACACGCCGTGGGATCCGGTGCGGATGGCGAAGCTCGGCCAGGCCGCCGAGAACCGCTATGTCGGGATGAACTGCGGGATCATGGACCAGTTCGCCTCGGCGGCCTGCGAGGCCGGAAGTGCTTTGCTCCTCGACTGCCGGTCGCTCGAGACGCGGGCCGTGCCTGTTCCGGCCGCGGTCGCGGTGGTAGTGATGGACACGGGTGTGCGCCGCTCGCTCGCCGCAAGCGCCTACAACGAGCGGCGCGCTTCCTGCGAGCGGGTGGTGGCCGAGATCGCACGAACACGGCCTGAGGTGAAGGCGCTACGCGACGTAAGCCCTTCGGACCTGGAGGCGGCAAAGCCGCGCCTGGACGAGACGGACTCGAAGCGCGCGAGCCACGTGGTGGCCGAGATCACGCGGCCGAAAGCACTCGCGGCGGCGCTCGCCGAGGGCGATCTGGTGCAGGCGGGGCGGCTGATGAAGGACTCGCACGTGAGCCTGCGTGATCTCTACGAGGTCTCGTGCGAGGAGCTCGACCTCATCAGCAGCCTCGCTCGCCGCCAGCCTTCCTGTTACGGCGCCCGCATGACCGGGGCCGGCTTCGGCGGCTGCGGGATAGCGCTCGTGGACGCCGCCGACGTGGAGGCGTTCTGCGAAGAAGTGCTGTTCGGCTACAAGGCGACATTCGACCAGCCCGCGGCGCTCTACGCTTGCCGTCCCATGGCCGGGGCACACCTTCTGGAGTAGACTCCGCCCATCCACTCGAGACGACCAGCCTGAAGCCCCGCCCTCGACGTTCGAGGCATGGAGGTATGTGATGGTTTCGATTCCCGAGCTGTGGCTGCCGATCCTCGTGGCCACGGTCCTGGTGTTCGTCGCGAGCAACATCGTCTGGATGGTACTTCCCCACCACAAGTCGGACGCCCGCCGCTTGCCGGACGAACCGAGCGCGCTCGACGCGCTCGGCAAGCAGGGCTTGAAGCCCGGCCTCTACCGCTTCCCGTGGGCCAACTCGATGGCCGAGATGAAGGACCCGGCCTTCGTCGAAAAGCTGAACAAGGGACCCGTCGCGTTGCTGACCGTGCTGCCGAGCGGACCCTTCAGCATGGGCCGCTCGCTCGGACTGTGGACCGGCTATCTGGTCGTGATGGGCATCATGGTCGCGTACGTGACCGGCCGCGTTCTCGCCCCCGGCGCCTCATACCTCGAGGTCTTCCGCGTGGCCGGCGCCGTCGCCTTCCTGGGCTACTCGGGCGCGCAACTGCCGACGTCGATCTGGTGGGGCAAGCCGCTCGGCGTCGCCTTCAAGGAGATCTGCGACGGCCTGCTCTACGCCCTCGTGACCGCGGGCGCCTTCGGCTGGCTCTGGCCAGAGTAGCCGCGCCCAGGAAGGCGCGGGCCTCGGCGATCTCCGCGCTCGTTCACGGCACCGCCGCAAACACCTCGACCTCGATCAGGAAGTCCTCGCGCGCCAACGAGGGACCAGGATCTCCGATCGGTGCAGGGCAGGGCTACTCCTTTTGAACAGCGTCCGGGCTCGTCCCGACGCCGAGAGCGGACAGAAGCGGGTTCGTCATCAAGGTGGTCACGAAGGCCATCAGCACGAGGATCGAGAAGAGTGTGGGCGAAACGACGCCCAGGTCGAGGCCGACGTTCAGGATCACGAGCTCCATCAAGCCGCGCGTGTTCATCAGGACCCCGAGCGCCGTGGCCTCGCGACCCGAAACGCCGGACACCCAGGCCGCGACAGCCGACCCTCCCAGCTTGCCGATCACCGCTACCGCCACGACGACGCCAGCGAGGAGCCAGGCCTCTAGGTCCTCCATCAGGTCCAGGCGCGTGCGCAAGCCGGTGAAGGCGAAATACAACGGTACCAGCACCACGACCAGCGGGGCCTCGAGGCGATCGCGCGCGGCTTGTGCGAGGCGCCGGTCACTCGCGAGCAGGAGGCCGGCGAAGAAAGCTCCGAAGAGTGCGTGGAGGCCCAGGGCCTCGGTGACGCAGCTCCCAGCCAAGGCGAGCCCGACCAGGGCGGCCAGCAGCCCGTGGGTCATCCCACCACGCGACTCGAGGGCGGCGCTCGTGGCGCGCTGCAGGGGGCGCCTCGCGAGCCAGCCAACTCCCACGAAGAGCGCAAGGCCCAGAAGCGTCGCGAAGGGCACGCCCTCTGTACCAGCGGTCCGCACCACGATCGTGATCGCGGCCAGCATCGTCCAGGCGGTGACGTCGTCCACCGCGGCCGCCGAGAGGGCAAGGCCACCGAGCGGCGTCCGCTGCAGCCCGCGCTCGGCCAGGATCCGGGCGAGCACGGGGAAGGCGGTCACGCTCAGGGCCGCGCCCAGGAAGAGCGCAAAGGGAGTGAACGCCAGGCCCGGGGGCGCGAAGCGGCCGAAGAGCGCGAGCGAAAGGCCTATGCCCAGCGCAAAGGGAACCACAATGCTGACGTGGCTGATCAAGAGCGCGGCAAGGCCGCGCTGGCGGAGCGTCCGCGGGTCGAGGTCCAGGCCCACCAGGAACATGTAGAGCACCATCCCGAGCTGGCTGATGGCGCTCAGCACCGGGAGGCTCACTGGCGGAAAGAGCCAGGCGGAGGCGCCGGGCGCCAGGAGCCCGAACAAGGAAGGGCCCAGCAGGATGCCCGCCAGCATCTCGCCCACGACCTGTGGTTGGCCAAGCGGGCGCATCGCCAGGCCGCAAGCACGCGCGGCGATGAGCACGCCCAGCACCTGCGCGAGCAACAGGCCGACGGCGCTGGCCGGCGCGGCGGGTGCCGCGGGAGCCGACGCCTCGGGAAGCATCGAACGGCTGCCTGAAGCCGGCGTTGGATGTTGCGCGGTACCGAGATGGAGACCGGCGAGGATCGCGAGCAGGGGAAGAACGACTAGCAGGAGGTAGCCCCGAGAGATCGCCATCCGCGAGACTGTAGCAAGCCTCAGCGCACGAAGTCCCGGCTGCCGAGCTCGTCGCCGCCGCGATCTTGTCCCGGCGGGTCGAAAGCCTGGTCTATTCGGCGAGCTCGATGACCCGAACGCTGTCCGGGAGCGGCGTCGTCGCGGAAACGTAGCCAATGGCTCCCGGAGTCGAGGCCACGTAGACCACTATTTCCTCGTCCGTCGCCTTGACCGGTGGAGGTGTTATGCCCTGGGACATCCGCCGCTGCCAGTAGAACTGGACCCCGGGGATTCCCTGCTGCAGCACGTCTGCGGAGAACGAGCGCCTGACGGGGGAGCGCACAGACTGGTCGACGGGGAGAATGGCGGTGCCGTCGGTCCACGTCGGGGCCTGCTTGAGAAAGATGGAGGCGAGCACGCCTCGTGTGATCCGGACACCTTTCACCTGGTGGTGAACGATGACGCGATAGGACGTCGCACCGGCATCCGCCGAGGGCGTGCCGGCCACCAGGGCGGCCGCGAGCGCGAACACGGAAACGAGGACCCGGCGCAAGTCGATCACCTCCAAGGACGGAGCGAAGGCCGCCCGCCCTACCCTCCCTGTAGCAAGCGAGATACCAGGTCGGTGCCGCCAGGTTCATATGTACAAACCCATATGCTAGAGTGGCTTGCGCGAGACGACTGCCGGCACGCAGGAGTCTAGCGATAGGACGCGCCGTCCCGAGTCGGGAAAAAGCGGGGAGGGGTCGTGCTGGCACACGGCATCCGCAGCTATCACCGTCCGACACGCATCGAGGAGGCCCAGGATCTGGCGGCCCAGGGTGCCGTGCTGCTGGCCGGTGGCACGCGCGTGCTGACCAGCGCGAAAGCCGCCGCGAACGTAGTCGATCTTGTGGGCCTTCGCCTCGACGTGGTGGACGTCGAGGACGAAGACCTGCACGTGGGCGCGACCACGACGCTTTCAGAGCTGGCCGATTCGGCCGCGGCTCATTCTCTTTCCGCAGGCCTGCTGCCGCTCGCCTGCCGGACGGCTGTTCCATCGCCCCTGCTGCGTGGCATGGCCACGATCGGCGGCGAGGCGATCGCGGCCGATCCGGATTCCGAGCTGGTGGCGGCGCTGCTCGCGCTCAACGCCGTGTTCATGGTCTCCCATCCGGAAGGGCCGCGCGAGAGTCCGGCGCTTCGCTTCCTGCGTGACCCGGGGCGCGACCTCGCGGGCGGCGGCGTGCTGCGCGCGCTCGTGGTGCCAGGAGCACCGGACGGCGCCGCACTCGAGCGCGTGGCTGCGCTGCCCTCGCTGCCCCCTCTGGTCGCGGTCGCCGTGACCACCAAGGTCTCGGGCGACAAGCTCGCGCGCGTGAGGGTCGCGGTCACGGGGCTCGACGGCCCGCCGGCTCGAGTACTGGACGCCGAGTCGAAGCTCGAGCGCACGGCCGGCGAGGAGGACGTGCTCGAGACCGCCGCCTCGCTGGTGGCGAGCAACGCGCGCTTCCGGGATGACGAAGCCGCGAGCGCTTCGCTGCGCCGGCGCATGGCCAGGGTCCTCAGCTTGCGGGCGCTGCGCCTCGCAATCTCGCGCGGGCGCCAGCGCCAGCCGCTCGCCACCACGCGTCCGCGACCGGCGCCGCTGCGCCGCGTGCCCGCTCCGCTGCCGAACTTCACCTCGGGCCGCGTCGAGCTCCAGCTCAACGGCCGGGCCGCCAGGCTCGACGCCGACGCTCGCACGACGCTCTTCGAGCTGCTGCGGTCGGCTCAGGTCTATGGCGTCAAGGCCGGCTGCGGCAGCGGTCGCTGCGGCACGTGCGCCGTGCTACTCGACGGCCGGCCCGTCGCGTCCTGCCTGACGCTCGCCGTTCGCGCCCAGGGGCGCAGCGTGCTCACACTCGAGGGCCTCGGCTCGGTCGAGCGGCCCCACCCGCTGCAGACCGCGTTCGCCGAGGCCGGCGCCGCGCAATGCGGCTACTGCACGCCGGGCCTCCTGCTCGGGGCGCGTGCGCTGCTCGAGGCGGTCCCGCACCCGAGCGAAGCCGACGTCCGCGACGCGCTTGCGGGCCTGTGCCGCTGCACCGGCTACGCGCGTGCGGTGGCCGCCGTCCAGGCCACCGCGGGCCGCTCATGAGCCTTCGCCTCGCGACCGGGCAGGCGGCTTTCGCGGGCGACCACACGCTACCCGGCATGCTCCACGTCGCGCTGCGGCGCTCCACGTCTGCGCACGCCCGCGTGCGCGCGGCGGACGCGCGCGCCGCGCGCCAGCTCCCGGGTGTCGCGGCCGTGCTGACGTGCGCGGAAGCGCCGCTGGTGCTTGGCGAGGTGGTGCGTTTCGTCGGCGACCGCCTGGCGGTGGTCGCGGCCGAGGAGCCGGAGCTGGCCATGCGGGCGGCGGAGCTCGTCGCGTTCGACCTCGAGGCGCTGCCCGCCTCGCTCGACGCGGCGGCGGCCGCAGCCGACGAAGCGGCCGTCGCGGGCCGCGTCAGCGTGAGCTAGGGGGACGTGGTGCTCTCGCTCGGAGCGGCCGACCACGTAACCTCCGGTGTGTGGTCGCTGCCCTTCGTGCCCGCGCGCTCTCTCGAGCCGCCGATAGCACTCACCTGGCTCGACGAGGACCGGCGGCTGGTGGTGCGCACCTCGTCCGAGTCGCCTTTCCGAGTTCGCGGGGTCCTGGCCGAACGGCTCTCCGTCCCAGCCGCGCGGATCCGAGTGCTGCGCCCCGCGGCTGCCGGCGGCGGGCTCGGGCGTACCGACCTGGCCGTCGAGGACGCCTGCGCGCTCGTCACTTTGCGCACTGGACGTCCTGCGCAGCTCGCGCTCTCGGCCGCAGAAGCGCTCGCGATCGCCCCGGGTCGTCCGGCGCAGCGCGTTGAGCTGCGCCTTGGGCTGACGCGTGGCGCGCTCGTCGCGCTCGACGTGCGACTGCTCGTCGACATGGGTGCGGATGCCGCCGACGCCACCGCGCTCTTGCGTGCATCGGCGCGGCAGGCGCTCGGCCTGTACCGGCTGCCGGCCGTACGCTTCAACGCGGTGGCGGTGCGCACCAACCGGCCTCCGGCGAGCGCGCCGCGAGGCTCGGACACCGGCGTTGCCCTGGCACTCGAGTGCGCGATCGACGAGGCCGCGCTGCTGCTCGATAAGGACCCGGCGGCGCTGCGACGCACGTGCCTGCGCCGCCCCGGCGATCAAGGTGCGCACGCGCTTGCGGCGCTTGGCGAGCCTCAGGGAGGCGACGACGCCCGCCAGCTGGCTGAGCTGCTGCGCGAGATGGCGCGCCCGAGCCCCGAGCGGCGCGGCGCCATGCCGGCCGGGCCGCTGCGCAGCGCGCGCGGCCTAGCGGTGGCACGGCTCGCCGACCCCGCTTCCGGGCAGACGGGCGCGGCATCGCTTCGCCTCCTCGACGACGGCTCGTTCACGCTTGCGGCCGGCCCATCGACGGCCGGCAGCGCCGACGAGCTGCTCTACGCCGACACCGCCGCAGCGATCCTGGGAGTGTCGGCGCGGCGCGTCGTTTGCGCCGCGCCGGACACCGACTCGGCCCCATACCTGACGGGGGACGACGCACCGGCGAGCTCCGCCGCGGGCCGTGCCGTCGAGCAAGTCGCAACGCTCGCCCGCGACCGCATCCGCGAAGCGGGCGCCGCGCTCCTCGGCGTGCCCGCCGCCCAGGCGAGCCTGGCCGACGGCCGGGTCAGCGAGCCTTCGGGACGGAGTGTGAGCTTCGCAGAGATCGGTGCTTTCGCGCTGCGGGCCGGAGAGCCGCTGGCCGTGACGGCGACCCCAACACGCACTCGGGTCCCGCACTCGCTGGCTGCCGCGGTCGCCGACGTGGAAGTGGACGTGGAGACCGGAGGCGTCGGAGTGCGCAAGCTCAGCGCGGTCGTGGCCGGCGGCCCGTTCGAGGACACGCGGCAGGCTGCCGCACAGGTCGAGGGCGCGCTCGTTTCGGCACTGGAGCAGTCGCTCGCGAGCGGCCGCATGGCCTTGGCTTGCGACGTGCCGCCTCTCGAGGTGTCGTTCGTGCCCGGCGGTGACCCGCTTTCTCGCTTCGGCACTGCCGCTCACGCCGAGGCCGCCTCGCGCGCCGCGCTGGCGGCGCTCGCCAACGCCATCGCGCGGGCGGCCGCCGTTCGCCCGCGGGTGCTGCCGCTCGATCCGGCCCGGCTGCTCGCCGCGCTCGTCGCGCAGCAGCAGCCCCGATGACGCGTCATCAGACCGCCCAGGCCTCGCCCTGGCCGCGCCCGGCCTCGGCGCTGCGGGAGGTGCTCGCGGAAGGCTACTCGAGCGCGTGGTTGCGCTCGGACCTGCTCGCGGGGGTGGTGGTCGGCATCGTGGCGCTCCCGCTCTCGATGGCGCTCGCGATCGCCTCGGGAGTTGCGCCGATGCACGGGCTTTACACGGCGATCGTGGCGGGAGGCCTGACTCCGCTCGTCGGCGGTTCGCGCTTCCAGGTCACGGGCCCGACCGCGGCGTTCGTGGTGGTGCTGTCGCCGATCTCGCACCGCTTCGGCATCGGCGGTCTGGCGCTCGCGTCTTTGATGGCGGGCCTGCTGCTCTTCGCGATGGGCCTGTTCCGGATGGGGCGGTACATCGAGTTCGTGCCGTATCCAGTCACGACCGGATTCACGGCGGGCATCGCGGTCGTGATCGCGACATTGCAGGTCAAGGACCTGATCGGGCTCTCGGTGCAGGAGATGCCGGAGCACTTCGTCGAGCGCGTCCAGGCGCTCGCCCGTGCGCTTCCCACCATGCAATCGGCCGACCTCGCGATCGGCCTGCTGACGCTGGTGGTGCTGCTACTGTGGCCGCGCGTCACGCGCCGGGTCCCGGCTCCGCTCGTGGCGCTCGTGGTAGGGGCCTCCGCCGCGGCCTTCGCCGCCAGGTTCGTGCCCGACTTCGACGCCGCAACGATTGCGAGCCGCTTCGAGTACCGCGTGCATGGCAGCGTGGGACACGGGATTCCGCCTCTGCCTCCGCTGCCGCTCTGGCCCTGGTCGCTCCCCGGCCACGACGGCCGTCCGATCGGCCTCTCGTTCGCATTGGTGCGCGAGCTGATGCCGGCCGCCTTCGCGATCGCAGCGCTCGGAG
>Ga0114129_10015509_pt1 | contig 10836 bp, 9 predicted proteins | sample RhiMetdeltSRZDD1_FD_80071 | JGI IMG/M metagenome (GOLD analysis project Ga0114129, IMG submission 80071) | Populus rhizosphere microbial communities from Tennessee, USA - Rhizosphere MetaG P. deltoides SRZDD1 (version 2) (version 2) | ecosystem: Host-associated > Plants > Roots > Rhizosphere >... | reverse complement strand
TGCACTTCGTCGACCGGCATCTGGTGAATCGCGGCCTCCGCTTCGCCAAGACGCTGAAACATCGCCTTCGCGCGCTCGCGTGCGGACGGCGACAAGCGCGACCCGTCGATCAGCCGGAAGATTTCGGGCAGGCTCCGGTGGTCATGATGGTGCCCGGTGCCGGATGCCTCGTGCCCGGTGCCGTGCGGGGTACCGGGTGCAGGGTGCTGTGCCTGGTGCTCGTGATCATGATGGTGGTCGTGTCCATGCTCGTGTGTGTGCTCGTGGACGCTGAACTTGGTCGCCGACACGCCGGCGCGCAGCACGCGGTCCACGTGCACATGGGCGTCGCCGAGCGCGAGGGTGCCGAGCGCGCGTTTCAGCTCGTCGAGCGGCAGGCCGGCATCCAGCAGGGCGCCGAGCGCCATGTCACCGGAGATGCCGGAGAAACAGTCGAGATACAGGACACGGCTCACAGTCGCTGGGATTCCTTGAAGCTGCAGTACCGCACATCGCCGAGCACGATGTGATCCACCACGTCGATGCCCATGATCACGCCCGCCGACACGAGCCGGTCCGTCAGTTCCACATCATCGGGACTCGGCGTCGGATCGCCGGAGGGATGGGTGTGGAACACGACGATGGCGGCCGCGCCCCCGCGCGCCGCTTCCCGGAACACGTCGCGCGGCTCGACGTGGGACGTGTTCTGCGTGCCGCTCGCCAGCACGGTCGTGCGAATGACCCGGTGCTTCGTGTCGAGCAGGATCAGTCCGAATTGCTCGAGCGCGCGCCCGCCGAATCGCGGCAGCAGATACAACGCCGCGGCGTTCGGACTGCCCAACTGAATGCGCTCCGCCGGCGCGTGCGTCAGCGTGCGGCGGCCCAGTTCGAGCGCCGCGACGATCTGCGCCGCGCGCGACGGTCCGATGCCGGCCAGATGCGCGAGATCGTCGCAGGTGCAGCGGCTCAGCCCGTGCAGCCCGTCGTAGGCCGCGAGCAGCGCGTTGGCCAGCGCGAGCGCACTGCCGTGCCGTCCCCCGTGCGCGATGACCAGCGCGACCAGCTCGTTGTCGCCCAGCGCCGACGCCCCGTGCTGCCACAACTTCTCGCGCGGGCGATCGTCGGGCGACAAGTGTTTCATCTTACACTCTTACGTTTGCGGCGTTCAGCTTCGGCTCTCGGCTGCGCAGAGCTGACCGTGACGGCTGAGAGCTTCAGCGGAGCCGACGTATACTTAAACCGATGTGCGTGCGCCGTTTGCTGCTCTCGGTCGCCGTCGCTGCGGCGCTCGTCGGCGCGGCGTGCGCGGAACCTCCCGACAAAGAAATCCAGCAGGCCCAGGGCGCGATCGATACCGCGCGTGCGGCCGGCGCCGATTTGTACGCGACCGGCGAGTTCACCGCGGCGCAGGAGGCGCTCAAGCGCGCCAACGAGGCCGTCGCGCAGCGCGACTACCGGCTCGCCCTCAACCACGCGCTCGACGCGCGCGAGCGCGCGCAGAACGCCGCCAAGGAAGCCGCCGATCGAAAAACGACCGCGCGCAGCGGAGCCGAGCGCGCGCTGCTCGACGCGATGACCGCGCTCAATGACGCGCACACGAAGCTCCGCGCCGCCGAGACCGCGCGGGCGCCGGCGAAGACGCTCGCGGCGGGACGGCGCGTCATCACCGACGCCGAGGACACTGTGCAAAAAGCGCGCGCAGCCTTCGATCGCGGAGACTTTCCCGCCGCGAAAGAGACGACGGCCGGAATCACCGAGCGTCTGAAGGCGGCGGCGCACGATCTCGACTCGGCGACGCCCGCGGTCAAGAACCGGCGCCGCTGAAATCCGCGCAAAATTTGCCCGGGGTTTTCCGTGCCGGCGGGCAAAATCCGCCCACCATGACACGTCCGACCAGTCAGACTCCAGTCCGGCAGGTCAGACTCCAGTCCGGCAGGTCAGACTCGAGAGGACTTCAGCCAGACGCCGTCGAAGAGGACTTCGGCCCAGCCGGTCAGGTAGACGGTGTCGTCGCGCCATTCGACGCGCTGCGTGCCGCCGGGCGCGGTGACCTCGGCGTCGCGCGCGGCGCCGCCGAACGCGGACGCGGCAATCAGCGCGGCGCACGATCCGGTTCCCGACGACTGCGTGGGTCCGACGCCGCGTTCCCAGATCAAAATGCGCACCGCCTCGCGTCCCTCGACCTGGGCGAACTCCACGTTCGTGCGCGCGGGAAACATCTCGTGACGCTCGAGCGCCGCCCCCAGCGCGTGGAATCGCTCGATGCCGGGGAGCCGGCCGAGCACGACCGCCTGCGGATTGCCGACGTCCATCACCACAATCGGAAACGACTCGCCCGCGACCGCAATCGGCACCTGCCGCAGATCGCGAGGCACGCCCATCGCGGCCCGAAACGTCTGGCGCGATTCCGATCGGCCGACCCTGGTCAACCGTTTCGGCCCCGCGTCCGTCTGAATCGAAAGCTCGATGTGCGCGCGGTCGTCGTGTCGCAGCAGCAGCGCGCCGAGCCCGCGGACGCCGTTGCCCGAGACTTCCGACCGGCTCCCATCCGCATTGAAGAGGCGCATCGATGCGCCTTCCGGTGTGGGGTCGTAGACGATCAGGCCGTCCGCGCCGACGCCCGTATGGCGATCGCAGAGCTCGCGCGCAAGCACGTCGAGGGCAGCGCCGCCGGTATCGTGGCTCAGCACGTAGATGAAGTCGTTCCCGTAGGCGTGGGCTTTGGTGAAGCGCATCACAAACCTCTCCACCACCGTGGTGGCGAGCGTATTTCACTTCGTACAGAATGCGAGGAGATGCCAGCCGAACCGGCGGACGAGCGGGCGCGGCAGCGCGTTGAACATCCCGACGAACGCGCCGTTGTACATCGCGCCCTTCCACCCGCCGTGCAGGCGCGACTTCACCGGAAACCGTTCGGGCACGATGCGGACGTCGCGGAATCCCGCGAGCAGGCGGCGGAACTCAGCGGCGCTGAACTTGAGGATGACCGGCGCGTCCTCGTGCTCGAGGCCGACCTTCATCAGCTTCGACAGCGCGTTCAGCCACGAAATGCGGTTGTAGACCTGGAAAATCGCCTCGCCGCCGGGCTTGAGCACGCGCCGGCATTCCTCCACGAGCCGCTGCGGATGCGCGGTGTATTGGACGACGCCATGGGCAAACACGAGATCGAACGAGTTGTCGGCAAAAGGCAGCTGTTCCCCGTTCGCCACGTCGAAGCGCCCGCGCAGGCCCTGCTGCGCGAAGTTCGTCCGCGCGAGGTCGATCGCGGACGTCGAGACGTCGACCCCGGTCACGTCGGCGCCGCCCTTCGCGAAGCGTGCAAGGTCGACCCCCGCGCCGCACCCGACGTCAAGAACCGTCCGGTCCCGGTAGCCGTCAAAGTGGACGAGCCGAACCAGATGATGCAGCTTCTCGTAGTGGTACCGATCGAGGTCGTCGAAGAAACCACGCGAGCCCGGCGGCTGCTTCGAGACGTCGAGATCATGAATATGCGTATCCCAGTACGCGCGCACGTCCTCAATCGTCGCCACGCCGAAAACTATATAGGATGTTCGCGATGACTCGTGACCTCGACCGCCTCACCGACTCGACGTTCGACGTCCTCGTCGTCGGCGGCGGCATCTCCGGACTCACGATCGCGTACGATGCGGCGCAGCGCGGGCTGAAAGCGGCGCTCATCGAGCGCGATGATTTCGGCAGCGGGGCGTCCTTCAATCACCTCCGCACCATCCACGGGGGGCTGCGCTATCTGCAGCATCTCGACGTCCGGCGCGCGCGCGAATCGATCCGCGAACGACGGACGATCGCGCGCATCGCGCCGCACGCGCTCCGGCCCATGCCGTTCGCGCTGCCGCTGTATCGATCGGTCGTCCGCGGCAAGACGGTCATGCGCGCCGGGTTTCTCGTCGATCGGGTGATCGCGTTCGGGCGAAACCGCGGCGTGATTTCGTCGCTCAAACTGCCCGGCGGACGCGTATTCGGCCGCGGCACGTCGGTGCAGCGGTTTCCAGGTCTCAAGCGCCACGGCTTGACGGGCTCGGCCGTTTTCCATGATTACGTGATGACCGAGCCGGATCGGCTCACCTTTGCGTACGCGATTGCGGCCGCCGAGCTCGGCGCCACGCTCGCCAATCACCTCGAGGCCTCGGCGCTGCTCACTGAGAATCGCCGCGTGGTCGGCGTCCGCGCGCGCGACGTGCTCGGTCTGCGCGAGCTCGAGATCAGCGCGAAGGTGACGGTCAACGCGGCGGGCGCATCCATCGATCGGCTGCTCGAGCCCCTCGGACAGGCGACCCGCATCCCGATGCTCAAAGCGATGAATCTGGTGACGCGGCGCGATGCCGGCGAGGAAGCGCTCGGCGGGCGCGGCAGATCGGGCCGGAATCTGTTTCTCGTGCCGTGGCGCGATCGCGCGCTGTTCGGCACGTGGGAGTCGGATCGGCCGTGCGATCCGAACGACCACGCCGTCAGCGATGCCGAGATCGCGGCGTTCATTGCGGAGCTCAACCAGGCGTTTCCCGCGCTCGACCTCACGCTCGCCGATGTCACGCTCGTCCATCAGGGCGTCGTGCCGGCGGTCGCGCACGGCGATCGCGTGTCGCTGCAAGGGCACGATCAGATTCGCGATCATGCCGAGGCCGGCTTCGAGGGTCTGGTCACCGTCTCGGGAGCCAAGTACACCACCGCGCGCGCCGTCGCCGATCGCGTGACCACGCGAGTGATGTCGAAGCTGGAGCGGAAACCGGTGGCCTCGCGTACCGCGTCGGCACCGCTGCCCGGCGGCAGCATCCGCGACGTCGGCCTCGCGATCGCCGATGCGCGGCGCGAGCACGACGAGGGACTGCCGACCGACACGATCCCGCATCTCATCGCCGCGTACGGATCGCGGTATCGCGACGTGCTCGAGCTCGCCGAGAATCGGCCCGACTGGCGCACGCGTCTCGCGAAACACTCGCCGGTCATCGGCGCCGAGCTCGTGCATGCCGTACGGAAGGAGATGGCCCTGACCCTCGCCGACGCGGTCCTTCGGCGCACGCCGCTCGGGGCGCTCGGCGATCCCGGTGACGTCGCGCTCGAGCGCGCGGCGTCGACCGTCGGCGCGGAGCTGCGCTGGTCAGACGACCGCCGGCGCGACGAAATCGCCGCGGTGCGACGGTTCTACCGCGGCCCTACAGCGGCTGCGGTAGGAACGTCGCTTTAGGGCACGCGGAACGCGTTGAAGACGTACGTGACGCCGCCGGTGAACCCGATGGTCGGATCGACCGACGTCAACCCGAAGAAGACGGCCGCGTCAAACCGCACCGACCCCTGAGTAAAGCGGCCGCCGAGCTTCAGCAGGCCGCGACTCTCCGTCCCGGGAAACGCCTCGCCGGATCGCGTCGAGATGCGCCCGGCCAACTCGCCCACCAGCTCCGCCTGTTGCGTCATCGCGCGTGCGAACGACAACCCGTACGTGAGCACGTCGTTCTGATGGTTCCCGACGATCGGATCGGAAAGAATCCCGAGGCCGATGTTGGCGACGACGCGAATCGATTCAACCGTCTTGGCGCCGAGCAGCGTCGCGTAGAAATCCATCGTGTCGAGGCCGAGCCCGCTTTCGTTGGAGGCGTTCGGCAGCTTCGTCGCGAATCGCAGACCGAAGGCCGGCCGGCTCGTGCCTTCCGAGATGAGCCGGATTTTCGTGGCGACGATGACGTCCTCGAAGCTGGTCGTCGTGTCGCCGGTGGCCGTGACGAGCGACGCGAGCGGCGCTGCCGCGTTGCGTTCGTTGATCTTCAGGCGATCGTGCAGGCCGCCGTCGATCTGCAGCTCGGCGATCGAACTGATGCCGAAGCTCAGCCCAATCGCCGGAATTCGCAGGAGATCGCCTTCCAGACCCGATGCGGGGTACTGCACGTCATGCGCCCAGTCGAGCCCTCCCTCGACGAGGATCCGGCCCGCGCCGATCGTCTCGGGATCTTCGGTGATGAGGGGACGCTGCTGCGCGGAGACCGAATGGGCGATGGCAAGAACGGCGAGCGTGAGCACGAGTCGTTTCATCGTCAAAATCGTTTTCTGCTGTCCAACAGCAACGTCACCGGTCCGTCGTTGACCAGCGACACCCGCATCATCGCTTGAAACTCGCCCGTCGCGACGGGCAGTCCGTGCGCCCGCAGATCGTGGAGGACGTCCTCGTAGAGCGGCCTGGCGATCTGCGGCGGCGCCGCGTCGTCGAACGACGGCCGGCGGCCCTTGCGGCAATCGGCGGCGAGGGTGAATTGCGACACGACCAGGACGGCGCCGCCGACGTCCTGGATCGAGCGATTCAAGTGATGCGCGTCGTCTTCGAAGACGCGAAGGTCGCGGATTTTTGCGGCGAGGTATTGCACGTCCGCGGGACCGTCGCCCTGCTCCACGCCGACGAACACCAGGAGCCCGTGGCCGATTTCACCCACCGTCCGGTCGCCAACGGTCACGCTGGCGGCAGACACTCGTTGGACGACGGCCCTCATGCGAGGGTTGGCGATTTGGCTCCCAGGGGTTCGAGGGCTCGCAGGTCGCCGGGAGGGTTCAGTCGCGTGTCCAGAAGATGGCGGGGCGCGACGTTCGACAGCGCCTTCAGCATCGACTGCTTGACGCCCGGATGCTCGCGCTCGAGCTCCATGAGCAGCCGCTTGGTGCGCTGGCGCTGCAGGCTGAGGTCGCCGCAGGCCGGACAGCAGCAGCCGATGATCGGCAGCTCGGATTCTTTCGTGTAGGCGCGCGCTTCGTCTTCGCCGACGTACACGAGCGGGCGGATGACGACGTGCCGGCCGTCGTCGGAGACGAGCTTGGGGGGCATCGCCTTGAGCGCGCCGGCGAAGAACAGATTCAGCAGCAGCGTCTCGATGAAGTCGTCCGCGTGGTGGCCGAGCGCGATCTTCGTCGCGCCAGTTTCGCGGGCGATCCGGTACAGCACGCCGCGGCGCAGACGGGCGCACAGCGAACACGGCGTCGCACCGTCCTCGAGGATGTCGTCGATCGCCTCGCCGATGCCGGTGTGCTCGATGCGATACTCCCAGCCGCGCGCCTCGCACGTCTGCGCGATGAGCCCGTGCTTGTATTCCTTGTAGCCGGAGTCGACGTTGACGGCGACGACCGTGAATTTGACGGGCGCACGCTGCCGCAGCACGTCGAGCACCTGGAGCAGCGCCCAGCTGTCCTTCCCGCCCGACAAGCCGACCATGATCCGATCGCCGTCGTCGATCATCTGGTAGTCGACGATCGCCTTCGTCGTCTTCTTGGCGAGCCGCGCCTCGAGATCGCTTCGATAACCCATGACGTTCAATTGTAAATCGTTAAACGCGCGATTACTGCTGGCGAGGCGGGGTCCAGTTGAGAATCAGCGTGATTGACTGGTCGTCCTTTGTGGCGGGGTCGGCGATCAGGAATCGCTGGCCGTTCGGTGTCACCGCATATTGCCCGACGCCGGCGCCGGGCGTCAGGCTTGTTTGAAAGAGCGGGCGCGGCACGCTCGGCTGCGTGTTGTCGGCGGAGCGCATCTCAACGGCCATCAACATGCCCTGCGGCGACAGATAGAAGAGCTCGCGGCTGTCGCCGCGCCAGAGCGGCTGCGTCCCACCGCGATTCGAGACCTGCCGCTTGCCGGAAAAATCCGGAAACCGCGCGACATACACTTCCCAGCCGCCGGACTCGTCCGCGTTGAACGCGATCCAGCGGCCGTCAGGCGACAGGTGCGATTGATCTTTGGAGCCGGGCGTGTCGGAGATCATCCGCGGCTTGCGATCGCCGGCGGTCGGCATCGCGTAAATTGCCTTCCCGAACGTTCTGAACAGGATGAATCGTCCGTCGGGCGTCCATTCGTCGACCGCCACCGGATCCGCGATGTCGGTGATTGGCTCTTCCACGCCGCTGACGAGATCTTTGCGGAACACCGTCTCCCGCCCGATGCGCGCCGAGGTGAATGCCAGGCTGCGCTCGTCGGGCGACCACGACGGATCGCCGTCGAATGCGGGATCGCTGGTCAAGCGCGAATGCACGCCGGTCGTCAGATCCATCAGCCACAAGTCGCCGTCGGACTCGACCGCAAAGCCCGGCATCCCTTCCTGGATCGCGAGACGGCGGCCGCTCGGCGCGAGCGCGATCTGGCGATACGGACCCGGCGCGCCGACCACGCCGGCGCGCCGTCCGTCGCGTCCGTACCACGCGAGCTGGATGGCGTCGCCGCCCGATCGAAACGCGATGTTGCCGTTGAGCGCCGCGGAGAACAATCCGCCGCGCACGTGAAGCGCAATCGGAATAGCCGCTCCGGTTGGCTCGAGCCGCTGCGCATCGAAGGGCACGGCCATCAGCGTCTGCTGCCGGACGACGAGCAGGTAGCCCGATTCGACGTAGAAGCTCTGGCCCGCGTCGCCGCGCAGCACGCGCGTCACGGCCGGCGAATCGAGCGCCCCGGCATAGATTCCGCCCTCGGCTCCTCCCACCGTGAAGAGGAACCTGCGTCCGTCCGGCATGAACAGCGGAAACTTGTGGACCATGTCGCGGCGAGCCGGGTCGAGCGACGTGACCTGCACCGGCGTGCCGCCCGACGCGGACACGCGGAACAGCGCGCCGCGCGCGCCGCTGAAAAGAATGACGCCGTCCCGGCTCCAGCTGCCTCTGATGCCGAGCGGACTGTCGCACAGCACCGTCGGCGGTCCGCCGGCCGCGTCGATTCGACGCAGCTTGCCGTTCGCGAAGAACGCAATCGATCGACTGTCGGGCGACCAGAACGGAAACCGCGCGCCTTCGGTGCCCGGTAGGAGGACGAACGGCGTGTCCTCGAGCCGGCGCACGTACAAGTGCGATTGATTGTCTGCTGTGGCCGGTACGACGAGAAGGCGGCCATCGGGTGAAATCGTCGGCCATCCGAATTCGGGCAGCGAAACCGGCGCCGGCATCGTGACTTCGAAACGGGTGAGCGGCGCAGTCGTTTCGATTCGCGCCGGCTTGAAGACCCACGCCGCCGCCGCCGCGGCCACGCCTGCAGCGGCGAGTCCCCATGGCAGCAAACGCATCGAGCGGCGCGCGCGCCCAGCGGGCATCAGTGCCGCCGGCTGAGCGGCCTGCTCGCGGATCCATCGCAACTGGACGACCACGTCGTGCGCCGTCTGCCAGCGCTCGAACGGTTCCTTCGGGAGACACATCTGCACGATGTGATCGAGCGCCGGCAGCACACGCGACGCGAGCGCCGATGAAGGCGTCAGCGGATGGATCGTCGTCATCGGCGGCGGCTCGCGATCGATGATCGCGGCGATGACGCTCGCCTGCGTGGCGCCGTCGAAAGCTTTGCGGCCGGTTGCCATCTCGTAGATAACCGCGCCGAGCGCGAAGATGTCGCTGCGGGCGTCCGTCGGCTTGCCTTCGATCTGTTCGGGCGCCATGTAGTTGAACGTGCCGACGATGGTGCCTTCGCCGGTGATCGGCGCGGCGACGGTCGACCGCAGCGTCACGCCCTGCATGTAGTGGCCCGTTTGGACAGCGGGCGCGGCCGCCTTCGCCAGACCGAAGTCGAGCAGCTTCGCGCCGGTCTTCGTCAGCATGACGTTGCTCGGCTTCAGATCGCGATGGACGATGCCCTGCCGGTGCGCGGCCTCGAGCGCCGACGCGATCTCGATCGCATATCGCAGGACCTGATCGATCGGCAGCGGACCTTTCCTCACGCGAGCGGCCAGCGTCTCGCCGTCGAGGTACTCCATCACGAGGAAGTCGACGTCCTCGTGCTCGCCGACGTCAAAGAGCGGACAGATGTGTGGATGACTCAGCGACGAGATCGCGCGCGCCTCGCGCTCGAAGCGCTGGCGCACGTCGACGCCGATCGACGTCGGGATGATTTTGATGGCGACCGTGCGATCGAGGCGGCTGTCGCGTGCTCGATACACTTCGCCCATGCCTCCCGCGCCGATGGGGCGTTCGATGACATAGGGGCCGAGGCGTGTTCCGGTTGTAAGGGTCACAGCGCCGCCTCGATTGTGCGTTTGTGTTGGCGATGGCCGCGAGGGGCATTATAGACCGTCCGACCTGCCTGTTCATCGCGCTCGACACGGCTGGTGAATGTCTCGCTGCACACACGCGAGCAGCAGGATCACAGCCGGTCGTGAGTCCGCTGGTTTGTTGTCTCTCGCAGGTGACCACGCAGCACGAATTCCAACAGCCGGTCCTTGGAGAGAGGCTTGCACGCCGCCCGGAAGATCGTATGAACACGTACATGATATCGAAGCAATCTGCCGCCTTCGCGCTCGCGGCGTGCCTGATCGTCTCCGCTTCACCAATGGCCGTTGCGCAATCGGCTCGAGGCGCGGGCAGCGCGCAGCCGGGAGGCGATCCGTGGCCGCGCCGCACCGATGTCCAGGGCGCCACGATCTCCATCTATCAGCCGCAACTCGAGAGCTGGACCGGGAATCAGCTGGACGCGTTTGCGGCGGTCACCATCAAGACGCCAGGGTCGGACGCGACCAACTACGGCGTGATCTGGTTCACGGCGCGAACAGAAGTGGACAAAGTCAACCGCGTGGTGACGCTCGCAAACTTTGCGTTGACGAAGCAGAACTTCCCGACGCTGGCCCAGAACGGCTCGGCCTACACCGGGGCATTTCAGTCGGGCATGCCGTGGACTCAAAGCATGCCGCTCGACGAGCTCGAGACTTCCCTGTCGATGACGTCGATCGAGGAACAGCAGCAACGCGTCGCCGTCAGGAACGATCCCCCGCGCATCATCATCAGCACGACGCCGGCCGTGCTCGTGTCGATCGACGGCACGCCGGTTCTGCGCGCGTCGGCCGGCGGCCTCCAGAAAGTGATCAACACCCGCGCGCTCATGCTCTTCGACGCGTCGACCAG
>Ga0114129_10015508_pt1 | contig 10836 bp, 10 predicted proteins | sample RhiMetdeltSRZDD1_FD_80071 | JGI IMG/M metagenome (GOLD analysis project Ga0114129, IMG submission 80071) | Populus rhizosphere microbial communities from Tennessee, USA - Rhizosphere MetaG P. deltoides SRZDD1 (version 2) (version 2) | ecosystem: Host-associated > Plants > Roots > Rhizosphere >... | reverse complement strand
GTTATGCTGGACTCGCTCACGGACGAGCGGATGCAGACGGCGCTCCGGGCTTCGGCCGGATTGTGCCTGCCGCACCTGCGCGGCGCATTCCAATTGGCGCGCAACGAGTCCGCGTTTGAAACGCTCGTCGCCCTCATGCGAGATCGGCTCGCCGCGCTGCGCGCTGAATTAGACGAATTCATCCGCAAAAACGATTACCGTTTCCGGGACGAGGGCTTTGGCTCGGAGGGCGACAGTTGGCGGCGGGCGATTGCTCAGATTGTGGGGAGGGAGGGGATGAGGTAGGGGAACCAGGGAACTATAGGAATTGTGGGAACTACAGATGTTAGGATTGTTTTTTGAGTCGGTGTCAACGGATCATCAGATTTGTCGCACGCGATCCGATGATCCGTTGCATATCCGTTGACGCAATGCCGAAATCATTTTCGCAATTTCTATGTGGAGACGCTTCTTTGAGAATCCTCTGCTGAAGAGTAAAATCAGCCCACCTCAGATATGGAAAAACCTACAGCCTCGTCCGGAATTAGAAAGCTCCTCATCCTCAGTGGGCTGGGATTTGTTTTGTTGAATGCCTGTCAAGGCGCGCCCGCAACCATTAACGTGAGTTCGCAGACCCTGCCTTCGCCCACCAAGCCCACGCTTAGCGCTTCTGTCACTATCACCCCGCGTCCGACGTACCAGCCGTATGCTCCTATTATTCCGACCCTGACACCTTACCCAATTGATGGTTGCGAAGGGCCTAGATACTGTCTCCGCTGGTTCGTCGGCCTGGGCATTGGTAGTTACCCAAGTCAAGCCAAAGTCAAGGAAGAAGTGGTCTCAGACTTCCATCTTTCTCAGGACACGATCGTGTTATTGCTCGAGCTTGTGCCTCACAACTATGCCCATGATATTCTCTCCATTGAGATGAAGTCGGGTAATCCCCCTGATGTCGTTGGCCCGATGAAATGGACTGACACGCATGACTTCTCTGGTCAGTGGCTGGACTTGACTCCCTACATCCGGTCGTCTGGCTTTGATATCTTGATCTTCGATCCGGCGCTGGTCAAGGCTTACCAGACTAAAGAAGGCCTGGTGGGCTTGCCTCTTACGGTTTATCCCAGCGGCATGTTCTTCGTGCCCGCTCTGTTCGATAAAGCGGGGCTATCTTATCCTCCCCAGAAGTATGGCGATAAGTACGAGATGCCGGATGGGACGTTGGTAGATTGGAACTGGGACACCGTTGAAGCGATTGCCAAGCTGCTCACGCTTGATAAGAACGGCAAGAACTCCACCGAAGCTGGCTTTGACCGGACTCAGATTGTGCAGGTGGGATATGTGCCACAGTGGCAGCATCCGAATCTCATTGGCGCGTATGATGGCGGCGCGAGCAAGATTTACATCGGCGACAAAAAGGGCAACTATCAAGCCGCGATCCCTGATCTCTGGAAGAAAGCCTGGCAGCGACATTATGACGCGATGTGGGGTGCTCAACCTTGGATGCCCACCGGCCTGCTGGCTGCCACATTGGATGTCGGCGGCGGTAACCGGAATGTCTTTGCTAGCGGCCAGGCCGCTATGGCCCTGACTCAAACCTCGTACACCTGTTGTTTGGGTGCTTTCGTTCATGCAAGCCATCAATTCCAAGTTGGGATTATTCCCATGAGCGCCGATGGCCAAGTGCATGGCCGCGTGAGCGCTGACACCTTCCGCATTTGGAAGGACACCCATTATCCTGAGGGAGCCTTCCAAGTTTTGACTTACCTGATCACTACCGGCGGCGATAAGCTGCTGCCGATCTACGACGCCATGCCGGCGATCGAGTCTAAGACAGACACTTTCTTTAAAAAGAAGAGTGAGCAGTTTCCCTTCGTCACGCAAGCGAGTTGGGAGGTGTTCAAAGCTGGCGTCGCTTACCCCGACGTCCCGAGTGTGGACGGCTATCTGCCGAACTTCACTGAAGCCGATGCTCGCATTCAGGCTTTTGGTGATTTAATGGATGACACGCCACCCGACCAGTTTGATTTTGAGTCAGAGTTCAAGAAACTGGAAGACGACCTGACCATTATTTTCAACAAATAGGTGCTCTATGACCTCCCTTAAAATCACCCGCCCGCATTTTCCCAAAGGCTACGTTGACAACCCCAAGGCGTTATTAGAGTGGGACGAAGTAGAAAAACGCCTCGCGGAAGCTGTTCACTACTGGCTGTGTTCCGTCCGGCCTGATGGGCGGCCGCACGTTGTGCCCAAGTGGGCGGTGTGGGTTGATGGCCGCATTTATTTTGATGGCAGCCCGGAAACGCGCCACGCCCGAAACATCGAGGAAAATCCTCACATCGCCGTGCATCTGGAAAGCGGCGAAAAGGCAGTGATCGTGGAAGGCACAGCGCGGGCGATCCAAAAACCTTCGGTGGACTTGGCTGTCAAAGTGGCGCAGGCGTATAAGACAAAATACGCCGCGCTGGGTTATGCGCCCGAACCCGCTCAATGGGATAACGGCGGTTTGTTCGAGATCATCCCCACAACGGTCATTGCCTGGACTCAGTTCACCGAAGACCCCACCAAGTTTATATTCACGTAGGAGAAAATTATGCCACCCATTAAATCAGCCTCCAAGTTTGCGCGGTTTTCCAAATGGGCTGCGCATATCACGGGCCGCCCGATCAGCTTTGTGCTGGCGGTCACCGTCATCCTCGCCTGGGCATTGACCGGCCCGCTTTTTGGTTTTAGCGACACCTGGCAGTTGGTAATTAACACCAGCACGACGATCATGACGTTTCTGATGGTCTTCCTCATCCAGAACACGCAGAATCGGGATAGTGAGGCAGTCCAAATAAAATTGGACGAGTTGATTCGCGCGATCGAGGGGGCGCACAACGCGCTGTTAGACCTGGAGGAGTTGGATGAGGATCAACTCCATCTCATTCGGATGAACTATGAGAAATTAGCGAGTGAGGCTCGATCCGGCTTGAAGCGGGGCGAGATTGATCCCAAAGTGATCGGGATGAAGCGCTAACCTGAACTGGGAGTTGCTTGAATCGTAATCGCGCCTGTTTCCAATGAAACGCAGCCCGCTTTTTATTGAAAAGGGTATTGCCTTCATCGCCGCCGCCGGCTGCTTGATCACTTTCGTCAATCATATCTTCGCCCTTGCCGGCCGGCCGGACTTCTTGTCCCCGGTGGTCACGCTGGCCGGCGCGATCTTGGTCGCGGCCCTGGCGCTGCCCGCCCGTGATACCCGTGACCCGCGCGACGCCCGCGCCTTTGACCGGAGGCTGCGGCCGGCTCAAATTGCCCTCGGCGCGCTGATTTTATATGGCCTGGCTTTAGGGGTGGTTGTTCTGACGACGGAGAAGGATCAAACGCTGACCGTGCCTCGAATCGGTCAAATTCAAAGTCGGGCGATTGGGGTATTATGCTTCCAACCGTTCACCCTGGTTACTTTTCTGCTCTCAGCCGTGTTCAGTTGGTTTAAGAGTAATTGAGGTAACTGCCTCTCTCGCATAAGGAATAGATCAATGAAATCCAAGACCATCGTGTTCATCCATGGAATGTTCATGACGCCGCTGTGCTGGGAGCAGTGGCTCACCCATTTTCAAGGCCAGGGCTATGAATGCCTGGCGCCTGCTTGGCCCGGCCGGAACCAATCTGTTGAGACGCTGCGAAAAAATCATCCTGATCCGCAATTGGCCCGGCTGACTTTGCGTGATGTGGTTGAGCATCTGGCCGGTGTCCTGCAGAAATCAAATCGGAAGCCGATTCTCATCGGCCATTCGATGGGCGGGCTGATGGTGCAGCTCTTGCTTCAAAAAGACCTGGCCGCGGCCGGCATCGCGATTGATTCCGCGCCGCCGCCGGGAGTCTTCACGACCCAATGGTCATTTATTAAAGCGAATTGGCCGGCGATTAATCCCCTCGTGCCGGAAGGGGAACCGATGCAAATGTCGTTTGAGCACTTCCAATATGCCTTTGTGAATACGCTGCCGGAGGCAGAGCAGCGCGCGGTGTATGACCGATACGTCGTCCCCGAATCACGCGGCGTGCCGCGCCAGTCGCTGACCGAGGTCGCCAAAATTGATTTCAAAAAGCCGCATCCGCCCTTGCTGCTGATCGCGGGTTCGGAGGACAATATTATCCCGGCGTCGCTCAACCGGACGAACCATGATAAATATCGGTCATCTACCGCCGTCACCGACTTCAAAGAATTTGAAGGGCGAGATCACTTCATCATCGGGGAAAAAGGCTGGGAAGAGGTGGCGGACTACTGTCTCGCCTGGTTGAAGGATCAAGCAGGCTAGAGTGCTTTCTCGTCTCATTCATGGAATACGGAATACGCAATAGTGAACATATTCCGTATTCCGTCGAAGATCAAATGGCTAAGGTCTTTCTCCAAACCTCACCCATCAACGGCACGGGCGTTTTCGCCGCCGTCGCTATTCCTCCCGGCGCGCCGATCCTGAAGATTGACGATGCGCGCATCGTCACGGCGGCGAACCCGCTGCGCCCGGAGGCAGATGAATATGAGCGGCACTGCGATTATCTGGCTCGCGGCAAAGTTGTGCTCATGCCGTCGCCGGAGCGGCATATCAACCATTCCTGTGACCCGAATACTTTTGTGAAGACTTTGAACGGCAGCCGCTACGTGTTCGCGCTGCGGGCGATTGCCGCGAACGAGGAGATCACTTACGACTATTGCATCAACAGTTCCGGGGATACGCTCTGGGAGTGTCACTGCGGCAGTCCGCGCTGCCGGAAGTTGATCCACTCCGATTTCTTTCACCTGCCGCCCGCGCTCCAAGTGGAGTATCTACCGCTGCTGGATAATTGGTATGTCGAGGAATATTGGGAACAGGTCGAGCAGCTTTTGATTTCGGCGGGCGGGCTGTGAGCTTAACGCGAATCGCTCTTAATGGCTGATGCGGTATACTATTAAGCGCAAAGAGTTAAACTCAAGAAAGGAGTCTGTCATGTTGCTTGAGCAAGTGGCTTTGCGCCTGAATACAGTGCCGGAACAATTGGAACGCGAAAGCCTGCATCTATACCTGGAGCACAAGTTGCGGGTGGTCGAAAGCGAATTGTTCGCATTGGTTAGCCGCTATGGGGTTGACACCGTCTTTGCTTTGGACGAGGCCGTTCAGTCCGGACTCTTCCATGAGCCGGAGACCTTTGAGGACTATTTCCGTTTTGATTATCTGGAGAATGAGCGCAAGACGTTGCGCGAACTGTTGGGACAAGTGTGACAACCTCTCTCGCCGACCTGCGCCGCGTCGCCGAAATTGAATTTGGGGACTTCGTGACCGACGCCCAAACTTTGGGTGAAAAAGTCCGTCTGTTCCTGAACGATGGCAGCTACATAGACCTCTGGCTCTCACAGCAATTACCCGACCGGTTTGGATTTCATTGGGAACGGCGCCACCTTGATAAAACCTTTTACCGCTACGACAACTTTCCCAACTCGGCTTGGCGTGAGGTGGATACTTACCCTCGCCATTTCCACAACGGCGCGCAAGAGGCAGTTGAGGCCGCGCCATTTTCCGCCGAGTTGCTCACCGGCTTCCGCGATTTCTTGAGCTTCGTCAAAGATAAGATTTCTTAATTCTCCCTCTGATCCACATACTCAATAATCACCCGCGCGTCCTCTATCGGATCAGACTCGAACGGCAGGGTATGATCTAATTGAACTTTGGTGGACAGTCGGCGCGCGGCCTCCCGAACATTTTCCGGCATACGCTGATCTGCTTGTAACCTCCCCAACTGCTTCATGGCATCCCCGGCTTGGCCCAACCATTTCCGGATAGCGATGCCCGCCGCCCGTCGCGCGCACACGCGCGCGAGGCCGGGGTTACCCGTGAGTTGAGCCTCGCGTGCTTGTTGCAGTTCAGATTCAATTTGATCAGTCGTGATGCGTGACACGTGAATTGGTTGTTGGGGACTAGGGGCTAGGGGCTAGGGGCTAGGGACTGGGGGTTGGCGGTTGGTCATTGGGAGTTGTCCTCTTCGCTCCGCTTCGGGGATCTGCGAGGATTTGGGATTTTGCCTCTTGTTCCTTTGCCCTTTGTCCTTAATGCTTCGTCATTCGTCATTCGTCATTCGTCATTCGTCATTCGTCATTCGTCCTTCGTCCTTCGTCCTTCGTCCACCGTCCTCCGTCGCCTCAGATACCACTTCGTCAGCTCCTCGCTCACCGCCGGGAGCAGCGCCAGGCCCAGCACGACCTCCCACTCTGTCCAGCCCAATGGATGCGTGTTGAAGATTGGCTGGAGGAATGGGATGAAGACCGTCAGCAGCAGCATCGTCATGGACAGAGTAAACGCGCCGAGCAGGTAACGGTTGGAGAAGAAGCCCAACTGGAAGATGGATAGCCGTTCGGAGCGCACGGTAAACGCGCGGAACAGTTCGCTCATGGACAGCGTGACGAACGCCATCGTCTCCGCGGTCTGAATGTCCACCCCGCGCCAATCATGTTGAATTAAGGCCAGGAGCGGGTTCACGCCGTCCGGCAGGGTGCGGTCGAGGTGCCACCCCAAGCCGAGCGCAAACGCGGTCAAGGTCGCCGTCGTCTGCATGATCGTCTGGATCAGAATCCCCAAGCGCATCGGGCGGTTGACGATGGACTCATGCTTGGGGCGCGGCGGCCGCTCCATCGCGTCCGGGTCGCCTTTCTCCAAGGCCAAGGCCAACGCCGGAGCGCCATCGGTGACCAGGTTCAACCACAGCAGTTGGATGGCCGTGAGCGGCGAGGGCAAGCCGGCGAGGGTGGCGAGGAAAATGATCATGATCTCGGCCACGTTGCTGGAGAGCAGGAAGAACACAAACTTGCGGATGTTGGAGTAAATGATGCGGCCCTGTTCCACCGCTGAGACGATGCTGACGTAGTTGTCGTCGGTTAGGACCATGTCGGCGGTTTCTTTGGCGACGTCGGTGCCGGTGATGCCCATCGCCACGCCGATGTCGGCGCGTTTGAGCGCGGGCGCATCGTTCACCCCATCGCCGGTCATCGCCACGACTTCATTCTTTTTCCGCAGCGCTTCGACGATGCGCACCTTGTGCTGCGGGCTGACGCGCGCAAACACATCGGTCGTGTCCAGGGCGCGCGCCAGCCCGGCGTCATCCAATTCATTAATCTCCGCGCCCGCGAGCACGTTGCGCCCCGGTTGCAGCAGGCCAATCGCTTTGCCGATGGCCTCCGCCGTGTCGGGATAATCGCCGGTGATCATCAGCGTGCGAATCCCGGCCTGGCGCGCGCGCGCGATGGCCGGCGGCACTTCCTGGCGCGGCGGATCAATCAGCCCGAACAACCCGACGAAGATCAGGTCCTGTTCCAGAGTTTCCGGAGTGATTTCCTTCGGCGGCATGTGGGTCGTGCGGTAGGCCACAGCCAGCACGCGCAGCGCTTCCCGCGCCATCGCCTCGTTGGCGGCCAGAATGCGCGTGCGCAGGTTGTCAGTCAAGGGCAGGGCGCTATCGTCCATGCGTTGATAGTGCGTGCATAAGCTGAGGATCACATCCGGCGCGCCTTTGGTGGCGATGACGTAAATCTGCCCTTGCGCCTCGGAGTCCTCGTGGAAAGGGCTGGCGTCGCTGCGGCGCGGGCCGATCACGTCCAGGATAACGCTCATGCGCTTGCGTTCCGAATCAAAGGGAAGCTCGTTCAGGCGCGGGTAGGCCTGACCCAGTTCTTCTTTCCAATCGCCGGCTTTGGCCCCGGCCACGACCAGCGCGCCTTCCGTCGGGTCGCCGACGAGACGATAGGTTTGGGCCGCCTCGGACGTCCCGGCTTTCTCCAGGTAAGCATCCGAAGCCAGGAGGCCGATCCACAAGGCCGTCCGCGCCCCCATATACAGATTCATATCCACCGGCTGGTTGTTCAACTGGAACTCGCCGCGCGGATCGTAACCCTGCCCGGTGATGGTGAAGCTGCGGTCATCCACCCACAGGCGAACCGCCGTCATAGCATTCTGCGTGAGCGTGCCGGTCTTATCCGAGCAGATCACCGTCGCCGAGCCGAGCGTTTCCACGGCGGCCAAGCGGCGGATGAGCGCGTGGCGCTTGATCATCTCGCGCATCCCGATGGCGAGGGTGATGGTGACAACCGCGGGCAGGCCCTCGGGGACGGCGGCAATCGCCAGACTGACGGCGACGAGGAAGAGTTCGGTAATGACGGACGAGAAATTTTTAAAGTAGACGGCCACGCCGCTGCGCCCGATCAGCGATAGGTCGGTTTGATTGAAGACGGCGACGACAAAGACCAGGCTGCAAATGATCAGCGCGACGTAGCCAAGTTGTTTGCCGAGTTCGTCGAGCCGCTGCTGGAGCGGCGTCGGTTCATTTTCCAAACTTTGCAGCAATTCGGCGATGAGTCCCATTTGGGTGTGCATGCCCGTGTCCACGACCACGCCGCGCCCGCGCCCGCGCGTGATGAGCGTGCCCATGAAGGCCGTGTTGCGCCGGTCGCCGAGCGGAATATCTTTTTCCAGCCGGATGTCCGCGCTTTTTTCCACCGGGACGGACTCGCCGGTCAGGGCGGCTTCCTCGATGCTCAGATTGATGGCTTTGATCAGGCGCACATCGGCGGGGACGTAGTTGCCGGCTTCTAAAATGACGATGTCGCCGGGGACGAGTTCGCGGCTGGGGATGACGAAGCGTGACCCGCCCCGGAGGACGATGGCGTTGGGCGCGGCCAGTTTCTTGAGCGCGGCCAGCGCCTGCTCGGCGCGCGATTCCTGCACGACGCCGATGATCGCATTCAGCAGCACGATGGCCATGATCGCCGCCGCTTCCGCGTAATCGCCTAACAGCGCGGAGATCACACTGGCCAGGATGAGGATCATCACCACGAAGCTTTTGAATTGTTCGAGGACCAGTTTCCAGAAAGGCGCTTGCGGCGCTTCGCGGAGTTCGTTGTGGCCGACTTCCGCTAGGCGCTCCGACGCCTCGGCGGGCGTCAGCCCTTGTTCGAGGTGCGTCTCGAGCTGCTTAAGCACCGTCTCGACCGACTGGCTATGCCACGGCTCGGCGTGAATGATGGGGGTATCTTCGTCGTCGGATGAGGTTGGTCGCATGAGATTGGATTATATGCAGGCGCGCACTTCACGCCAATGGGGACTATAATGCCCAAAACCTGAACTGATCTACTTCAAGCTCATTCCAGCCAGCCTCTTCCGTGTAATCATCAATAAAACCCCGGCGCAGCCCGAGGGCGGTAGACCGCTATCCAATCTGGGTAGCGGTTTTTGTTTTCCCCCGACAGGCGAAACCCATCATAGGCGCATACCGCCGGGTGTTCCTTGTGACGCTATTGAGACGCTAATCGTTATAGTTAGACTAGCCGTTTACTCTGTAGCCGTCGGATCACTTTGTACGTTTTTCTCCCCCTTTAGGAGCATCCCTATGTCACCTTCCTCTGCTGGCGCTCGGCGGGGCTTTTCAGTCGGTTGTATGGCTGCGGCCGTGTTGTTGATCCTGCTTCTCCTCGTCGTCGTTGCAGGCGCGGCCTGGTTGTTTTTATCTCCTCCTACTCAAGTTGCGCTTGGCCCGGCCGTCAATATTCTCACACCGCCCTCCGGCTCTCTGGCTGAAGCCAACTCGCCGCTGTGGGTTGAAGCCTCGGCCGGAGATGTTTCGGGCATCACGCGAATTGAGTTGTATGCCGATGGCGCTTTAGTGGCCACTCAGGCGAGCACGCTGCCGGAGGGTTCCAATCCTTTGCTCTTCTCTCAAGCTTGGACGCCGATTACTCCGGGCCGCCACCTGCTCCTGGCGCGCGGTTACACCCGCTCCGGGACGTTCGCCGATTCGAGTGTGGTGTATGTGGATGTCGTCGGCCCGATTATGGTGAGCCTCAACGTTGATTCTCTCCCGCGCGGCGAGGGTGTGCCGCCGCCCAGCCTGCAAGATATTGTCGGCTCAAGTGGAATGTCGCTGGAGCAGTTATTAACGGCAAATCCTAATCTGGGCGGCACAGATCCGGCAGTTCAACTGCCTCCAGAGACTCTAATTAATATGCCTCGTTCAGCGGGAGCCGGAAGTGGAGGCGGAGACTCAACCGGTGGCTCCGCCGATGGTTCTCCGACCCCGCCGATTGATTTGGGCGCTACGGCAGATTGCGCCTCAGCCCAACTGGCTTGGGGGGATAGCCCCAATGAGGAGCATTACCTCGTCTATCGCTTGGGGCCGGGCGACTCGCATCTGAATCGCGTGGCGACGCTTTCGGCGAACACGACCACTTACGCGGACACGTTGCCCGGACTCGGTGAATACCGTTATCAAGTAGCCGCCGAGCGGGGCGGCGTAGAAGGACTGAGTCTAATGACGACCGCGCCCACGCCCGACACCTGCGTCCCGCCGGCGCTGGCCGCCGGCACAACGGACTTGGTCTTGAGTCTCATCGCCCTCGACACGAACGCAGAATATGCCGGAGCGTATTGCTACCTCTCCGCCGATAGCCGGCCCTATGATCGCTTCCCGCCCGGCTCTTTCTCGGTGCTCTTCTCCGCCCCGGGCGACCCACTCCAGTATGATCTGGCGGCGCAGTTGCCCAATCGCGGCCGGTTCGTGCTGGCGGGCCATGTGACCAGTCAGCCGGTGATACTCGACACCGAGTGTCGGGGCCGGAGTGGTTATCAGAGTATCTCGCTGGGTTCCTTCTCCGCCAGCCATCCGTCAGAAGTCTGGGATGGACGCGAATTGGAAACGGCCGGCGCCGGCGGGACTAGCTTTACCCTGCATTACTGCCTCAGCCCGATGACTGCGGCCGATTCTGCCTGCGGTCATCTGACTCCGGGCACGGCCTGGGGCGGAATCTTGATCCCGCCCATCGGTAGTCATCCCCCGAATGAACCTGGCCCGAGCGACGTC
>Ga0114129_10015507_pt1 | contig 10837 bp, 11 predicted proteins | sample RhiMetdeltSRZDD1_FD_80071 | JGI IMG/M metagenome (GOLD analysis project Ga0114129, IMG submission 80071) | Populus rhizosphere microbial communities from Tennessee, USA - Rhizosphere MetaG P. deltoides SRZDD1 (version 2) (version 2) | ecosystem: Host-associated > Plants > Roots > Rhizosphere >... | reverse complement strand
CCCGGTACACCGGCCACGTTATCGCTGGTATCGCCAACCAGCGCGAGCACGTCCACGACCTGAGAAGGCTTGACGCCAAACTTCTCGACAACGCCGGCGGCGTCGAACCACGCACCGTCCTCTCGGGGGTCGTACACGCGAATGCCGTCGCGCACCAACTGAAAGAAGTCCTTGTCGATTGACACGATGGCCACATCGAAACCCGAGACGACCGCGCGTATCGCCACGGTGCCGATCACGTCGTCGGCCTCATAGCCGCGCGATGAGAAGATGGGGACGCCGAGCGCTTCACAGGCTTCGTGGACCCAATTGATCTGCTCCGCAAGATCGTCAGGCATCGCGAGACGGTTGGCCTTGTAGTCAGCAGCGATGTCATCTCGGAACGTCGGGCCTGCCAGGTCGAACGACGCGGCGAGGTAGGTGGGCGCGTGATCGGCGATGAGCTTCCGCAGCATGGTCACGAAGACGTAGACCGCGTGTGTCGTGTGTCCCTCCTGGTTCGAGAGCCCGCGACCGCGAAAGGCGTGATACGCGCGGTACATCTGCGAGCTGCCATCGATCAGGAACATCGTCGGACGGGCCATGTTGCTCACGATATCATTGCCGTTCATGCCTCTGTCGGCGCTCCGGCGTCTCGCGGCCTCGTCGCTCGTGATCGGTGTCGTGACGCTGGCGGGATGTGGAACCGGCTTGCGGCACAAGTACGAGTACGAGGAGGAGATCTACCTTCGGCTCGACGGATCGGCGACGGTCAACGTCAATGCGTCGGTCCCATCCCTCGTCGCGCTGCACGGCGTCGATCTGCCTCTCGACCCGAAGGCGCGTGTCGATCGGGCCCGCGTGCGCGCGCTCTTTCACGAACCGGGATGGGAGGCCCCGCGCGTGAGCCTGTCACGACGCGACGGCAGGCGCTTCGTTCATGCCAGCATCGAGGTGCCCGATGTCCGTCAACTGCCTCGATTGCCGATCTTCTCGTGGTCGACCTACGCGTTCGCTCGCCGCGGCGATGTGTTCGAGTATCGCCAGCTCGTGGGTGCCTCTGCCGGCGAGCCGGTCGGCGCAGTTGGATGGACCGGCAGTGAGCTCGTCGTCTTCAAGATGCACATCCCGAGCGAGATTCCGTACCACAACACGCCTTCGAAGAGAGTCGAGCGTGGCAACATTGTCCAGTGGGAGCAGCAGCTGACCGATCGATTGAACGGCAGGACGCTCGACGTGCAGGTGAATATGGAACCGGAGTCGATCCTCTACGCGACGCTGATCCTCTTCGGATTCACCGTCCTTGCCGTGGCGCTCACCTTCGCTGTCGTCCTCTGGTGGATCGTCCGGCGCGGACGTGAATCCGAAGAGTTCCCTCGTCCGGCGTTATAGCTTCTCGAGCTCTGCCTTCACTTCAGCCTCGGTCTTCAGCGCGTTCTTCACGTCGAACGCGAGAAAGTTCGAGGCAATGGAGCGAGCAAGCATCTTGTCGACCTGGCTGTTGACCACGCCCTCGAGCGTCACGCGGCCACGTTCGACGATGATGTGAATCGGCGGATTCACCATCGAGGCGAACGGCCGGAAGTTCGGGTTCGAGTAGATCGCGCGTGCGATCTGGAATCGAAGATCGTCGTCGAATTTCGAGACCGGCAGGACGTCGATTCGATTGTCGACTCGCTGCACCGACGCAAGCGCACGGACGCGCCGTTCAATGTCGTCACGCTTGTACGGCATCGTGACCTTCCCAATCAGGGTCACCGTGCCGTTGTCAATCTGCGCGTTGACGCTGTCGAAGATCGTGAAGTGCGGGTACTGCAGTACCTGACGCTGCACGTCACGGAAGATCTGGAGATTCTCTCTTTGCCCGGCGGCGCCAGCTGGTGCGGCAGCGGCGGTCACGACGAGCGCGGTGGCGACGAGTCTCGCGAACATGATGGGTCCTCCCCCTCTATCTATGACTGATGGCTCTGGGCGTTTGGTTCTCCCTGGCCCTTCGAGCCTCCCGCCTAACGAATGGGGCAAAGACTTTGCCAGCGGCCAACCCTCGGCAGTGCGGTCTATTCCTCATGCCTGAGAAGGGTGGGCCGACAGCCGTCTTCGGCCGAGGACGGCGCGGTGACTAGAGGACGAGCATGGTCGCGACGCCGGCCCCGATGAGCAGAATCTGCCGCATCGAGCCCGCATCGGTCCGACCTCGGTGGAGCCCGGGGATGAGATCGGCCATCGCCACGTAAAGGAAGCTTGCGGCGGAAAGCGCCAAGAAATAGGGAAGTGTGCGAGGCGTCATGTCAAACGCGAAATAGGCAGCGATCGCACCGAGGGCGCTCGCGCCCGCAGAGAGAATGTTGAGCCATAGCGCGCGGCTCCGCGAGTAGCCGGCGTTCAACAGGATCGCGAAATCGCCGACCTCCTGAGGAATCTCGTGGGCGGCGACGGCGACAGCCATGCTCACGCCGAGCGGCACCGAGGTCATCACGGCTGCAGCGATCGCGGCTCCATCAACGAAGTTGTGAAAGGCATCGCCGACCAGTACGGGAACCACGCTGCCGTCGTGCACTTCGCAATCGTGCGTGTGGCAATGCCGCCAGAGAACCAGCTTCTCGAGGAGGAAGAACACCAGGATTCCTACGAGGAGCGTCCCGAACACCTGCGATGCGGGAAGACGGTCGAGCGCCGAAGGGAGAATTGCCAGCATCGACACGCCAAGCAGAGCGCCGACTGCATAGCTCACCAGCCACGGCACGAGCCGCGCGCGTGTGGAGTCATCGATCAGGAGAACGCCCGAGGCTATGAGAAGGCCGCCCAGGCCGCCCACCAGGCTCAGCCCGAGCGCGATGAAGAACGTCGACACCAGCCTTGATGATATTACGTCTCTGGTCGATGTTCGGATTGATCTGGATCTGCGGTCAATGGCCTGCGTTCAATGAGACTACGAGGCGATGTAGCCGCGACGCGCACGCACGGTGAGTCGCCGATCGCGGACAGCCACGCGGATCGAGTGCCAGCGACCGTCCTTTTCGATGGCGCTCGAGTAGCCCAAATAGTATTGCTTGCTGAGTTCGTCGGCGATCCGCGCCGTCGCTGGGCCGAGTCCTTCGGAGCCTCGTACGATTTCTGTTCGTCCGCCAGTGTCATCAGTGATCTGCCGGAGCGCATCCGCATTCACACGGTCACCAGGAGGCGTTGGCCAGCTGCCACCCGTGCTTCCTCCTCCGCCGATGGGGGGAACGCGAGGCGCGGGACGACGGCTGCCCGGAAACGGAAATGGGATGGGCAATGGAATTTGAATCGGCGGGCGCGGGGCGACATCGACGTTGCGCCGGGAAGAGCCATCGATGCCCAGGGCGTATACGAGCACGTCACTCTCGCGAATCTGCTGTCGCAGCTCGCCCACAGGTGTGCTGCTGTTCGTGTCGTTTCCATCGGAGATCACGAGCAGCGCCTTCTTTTGATGTGTGCCCGCCTGCGCGGTCGGAATCGCCTTCGCGACTGCGTCGTAAATGGCAGTGCCGCCCGTGGGATTCACGTCGCTCACGGCGCGGCTGATGAGGCGTCGATCGGTCGTCCAGTTCTGCAACAGCGTCGCGCGCGTGGCGAACTCGACGAGAAACAACTCGTCGGTACGGTCGAGCAAATCGTAAATGAGACGATCGATTGCGCTGCGAGCGGCCGACATCTTGTCCGGTGTCATGCTGCCGCTGGCGTCGAGGACGATGCCGAGACTCACGGGGACGCGATCGCTGCTGAAGTGCGAGACTTCTTGCAGCTTGCCGTCCTCGTATACGCTGAAGTCCTCGCGGCGAAGGCCGGGCACGAATCGGCCGTCATCGTCGGTGACCGTGGCCGTGACATTGACCAAATCGACGCCGCTTCGGAATCGAAAACCTTCTTGCGTGTGGACGCCTGTGGCTGCCGCGCCCAGCACCGCGGCGATCGTGAGCGGAAGCGTCGCACGCATGAACGACTTCTGCAGCATCATGTCCGCCTCACGAGGCATCGCTCGCGCGACCGGGGCGCCGGTCCACATGCGGTACGACACCGGTACTGGTGTGAAAGCTGACGCGGTATCGCGCCAGATCGTTCACATCTGGAATGGTGACGACGAAGACCCTTTCATCCCCTGGCGCCAGGGCTGACAGCGGCGAGCTGCCAGTCCCGACAACCTGTCCGTCGCGGCCAAACGCCGAGACGGTCGCCGTCATCGCACTCGCGGGCGCGCTCGACTGATTGCGGACGAGGCCGGTCACCGCGAGCGTGTTCCCCTCTCGTGCGTAGCGCATCGACATCAATTCGAGAGGCGTGAGCGAAGTCGTTTGTGCGTGCGTCGATGTGTCGTAGCGATTGCCTGTCATGGCGATCATGACAACCACTCCGAGCACGGCAACGAGTGCGGCTCCTGCCGTCAACAGGGGCCGGCGATGAGTGTGGTGAGTTGCTTCGAAGAGCGCCGGCGCAGGTATCGGCGCGACCGCGGTGTCGACCTCGACCTCGTCCGGCCAATCAAATGATTCTGATGCCGTGACGCCATCGATCGCCGAGGCGAGCACAGCGACACGGGCATCAGACCGCAGCGCCTCCCGGCGGATGGCCCGCCAGGCGATGACGGCAGAAATGACCGCGATCGCGATCGAGACGATAGTAGCAATCACCATAGTCATCGAAGTGTGAATTCCACCGAGACTTCAACAATCACATCGACGGCCTCGCCACGCCGTCGAGCCGGAGCAAACTTCCATTGACGCACCGCGTCGATGGCGCGTTGATCGAGACCAGCGCCTAGCCCGCGCAGCACTGAAACATCGCCGACCGTTCCATCGCGGCTCACGACGATCTCGAGCACGACGGCCCCAGTCGTTCCTCGCCGGCGTGCGTCGTCGGTGTACTGGGCCTTGATTTCACGAATGAGTCGGGGCGGTTCGATGCCGCTCCCCGCGCGATACGGCCCACCGCCGGTGCCGCCGCCCGAGCCGGCCCCGATTCCCGAGCCGACGCCTTCACCGTCGCCGAGCCCACGACCAGCGCCAGTTCCGCCGTCTGATCCGGTTCCCAGGCTGTCTGTCTCGCGCCGGTCGCGTTCGAGAACCCCCTCACGCTGACGGTTGCTTGCCACTGTCGCGACGGGCGCGATCAACGTTCGAGCGGGAAGGGGATCCGGTACAACCAGTGCCGGAGACGGTGTGGGTTTCGGTGTCGGTCTGGGTATATCGATGCGACGGGCGCTGACCAGGATCTTCTCAGGTGACGTCGATGTCACGGGCTGCAATCGACGATGGATGCCGCGTGTCTCCACCGATGGCGCGGGCAACGGATTCTTCAGTCCACCGCCACCGCCACCGCCGCCCGGCCCGGGTCGCGCAAGGAAGACGAGTCGTGTGTTGGCCGATGGCGGCGAGGCTGACTGCGTTGATCCAGCCGTAAGCGCCAGCATGCCCAGCGCAAATACCGCGTGCACCACCGATGATGCGACAGAGGGCAATCCGCGGCGTCGGTCGCCGAGCGGTGGCCGATCACCAGGGGACGTGAAGATTCCGCGCGACGTGCCGGGAATGGATGTCTGGGTGTGAAGCGCACGTCGTGCGTCTCGACCGGCGCGAACCGCGTCTTCGGTCGCGAAAAAGGATGTGCCGGCCAGCGGTCGCACGGTACCCGTCGCGATGAGTGATTCGACTGCCTCGCGCGGTACGCCCGCGGCGCGCGCGATCTCATCCACGCTGAAGACGTCAGTGGAAGCGGACATAGGCCGTGGTGTTGGCCAAGGCAAATCCCTTGCCTCACGATGCCCGCTGTATTCAGGCCCGATCTGCGCCGAACGTCGTACGAGAGCGTCCACTACCGCGGTCAGAACTTGAGTCCGATCGTCACCGGGGTCTGACCCCGACCTGACCCCGACCTGACTCCGACTACGTCTTGAGACCCTCAATGAATCGGTAACCCTGCCGATCGCCTAACTCGCGGGCGGCCGTGAACCCGGCTGCGCGAAGCGCGGAGACGGTTCCGCCGTCGGCCTCGTACTCGGCGCGTCGCTTGGGAGTCGCACTAAACAGCCCGCGCAGCCCAGTTGGGGTTCCCGCTTCGAGCACGATGATTCGCCCACCGCGTCGCAAGACTCGACGGCAGTCACGCAGGACGGCATCTCTGACGTCAACGGGCATCGACGACAGCAAGCCATTCACGGTGTGAACAATGACGGCATCGAAGCCGTCCTCGCCAAACGGCAGCGATTGGAATGACGCTGCGTGTACGTCGGCGAGCGCGGCAGCCTCCGCGGCGGCAGATCTAGCCCGCGCCGCTTGGGCCTCGTCGGCGACGACAATCGACGCCTGACCTGTGATGCCCGTCTTGGCGGCAAGCACACCGGTAATCGCGGGGTCGTCCACGCCGATTTGCAACACGCGCTCACCCATGCGCACGCCGCTCATCGTCACGGCCAGTGGCTCGCGTCCGACAGTCGACCGACGCAGAAACATGCGCATTTCCTCATGATATAGTGGCCGATTGTGACTCCACCAGTTGAGATAGCCTCTGCGCGCGGCAAGCTCGGTGTGTTGCTCGTCGGCCTCGGCGCCGTCAGCACGACCACCATTGCCGGCGTGATGGCGATCCGAAAGGGTCTGGCGAAGCCCATCGGCTCGCTGACCCAAATGGGGACCATTCGGCTCGGCAAACGCACGGAGGCCCGTGCGCCGAAGATCAGAGACTTCGTGCCACTCGCCGGGCTGGACGACATCGTGTTCGGCGGCTGGGACATCTTCGAAGAGGACTGCTATGCGGCGGCCAAGACGGCCGGCGTGCTGGAGCCGTCGCAGCTCGATCAGGTCCGCAGCGAGCTCGAGGCCGTCAAGCCGATGTCGGCCGTGTTCGATCGCCGTTACGTCAAGCGACTGGACGGTCCGAACGTCAAGAAAGGGAAGAACAAGCGCGATCTTGCCGAACAACTGATCGCTGACATCCGCGCCTTCAAGTCGGCACACGGATGTGATCGCCTCGTGATGATCTGGGTCGGCAGCACCGAGGTCTACATGAAGGAGACGGCTGCGCACGCCAGCGTCGCATCTTTCGAAAAGGCTCTCGAGCAGAACGACGAGACAATTCCTTCCAGCATGATCTACGCGTACGCGGCGCTGCGAGAAGGCTTGCCGTTTGCGAACGCTGCACCGAATCTCACCGCCGACATTCCCGCGATGTTGGAATTGGCGGCGCGGATGAAATCGCCGCTTGCCGGGAACGATATGAAGACTGGCCAAACGTTGATCAAGACGATCATCGCCCCGGGCCTCAAGGCGCGGCTCCTGGGAGTCAAAGGCTGGTATTCGACCAACATCCTCGGTAACCGCGACGGCGAAGTGCTCGACGATCCAGAGTCGTTCAAGACGAAGGAAGAGAGCAAGAAATCGGCGCTCGAATACATTTTCCAGCCTCACCTCTACCCGGACCTGTATCAAGACCTCTGTCATGTCGTGCGGATCAATTACTACCCGCCGCGAGGCGACAACAAAGAGGGATGGGACAACATCGACCTGATTGGATGGCTCGGCTATCCGATGCAGTTGAAGATCAACTTCCTATGCCGCGACAGCATTCTCGCTGCGCCTATCGTCCTCGACTCGGTGTTGTTCCTCGATCTAGCCAAACGTGCTGGGATGGCGGGCATCCAGGAGTGGCTCTCGTTCTACTTCAAGAGTCCAATGCACGCTCCGGAGGTCTACCCGGAGCATGATCTATTCATTCAGTTGATGAAGCTCAAGAACACGCTGCGCTACATGCAGGGTGAAGAGCTGATCACGCATCTCGGACGGGAGTACTACGATTAGTCACCCGGCGATTCTCGGCGGCCTTTTCATAGGCGTGCTGTCGGCGCTTCCCATCGTCGGCCTCGGTAATCTCTGTTGTTGTGCGTGGGTGATCTCCGGCGGCATATTGGCTGCGTATCTCGAGCAGCAAAACGATCCGCGGCCGATTACTGTCGGTCGCGGCGCGTTCACCGGGCTGCTTTCAGGCATCGTCGGCGCGGTGGTGTATTTGATCACGTCCGTCGTGCTCGGCCAGCTCATGGCTCCGCTGCAGCAGCGTTTTGCTGGCGAGTTCATGCGCAACGCACGCGACATTCCCCCGGAAGTACGCGAGCTCTTCGAGTCGATCGGCTCCAGTTCGTCGTTCCGGTTCGTGTTCGGATTCATTCTGTTTCTGTTCGTCGGGTCGCTGTTCGCAACGCTCGGCGGGGTGCTGGGAGCAGCCTTCTTCCGCAAGGATGTGCCCCCGGCGCTCGGTGGACCGTTTGAGCCCCCGCCACTCCCTCCGCAATAGGATCCGTTATCCTGTTCGGCCTATGGCCGACTCTCATCCCCCCGCCGAGATTGCGGATCTTCTGCAGGAAGACCGCACGTTCACTCCGCCCGACGCCTTTCGTGCGGCCGCCAACGTGCAGGACGAAGACGTGTACGCGCGTGCGGAGCGAGACCCTGAAGGATTCTGGGCCAGTTTCGCGGAGGAGCTCGAGTGGTTCTCCAAATGGACACGAGTGCTCGAGTGGAATCCGCCGCATGCCAAGTGGTTCCGAGGTGGGACGCTGAATGTCAGCGTCAATTGTGTGGATCGGCACGTGCGGGGGCCGCGTCGCAACAAGGCGGCGCTCGTCTGGGAGGGCGAGCCAGGCGATCGCCGCACGCTCACGTACTTCGATCTGTTTCGGCAAGTCAGTCAGTTCGCAAACGTACTGAAATCGCTTGGCGTGAAGCGCGGCGACCGCGTCGCTATCTATCTGCCGCTCATCCCCGAGTTGGCGATCGCGATGCTCGCGTGCACGCGCGTGGGCGCGATTCATTCGGTCGTATTCGGCGGTTTCAGCTCGGAGTCGCTGAGGGATCGGATCAACGACGCGGAAGCCACGCTGCTCATCACAGCCGATGGAGGCTGGCGGCGCGGGCAGGTCGTGCCGCTCAAGAAGATGGCGGACGACGCACTCGAAGGCACGCCGTCAATCAAGAACGTCGTCATCGTGCAGCGTCTTTATGGTGCCCCCGTGGAGGTTCGCGTGAAGGAAGGGCGTGATCACTGGTATCACCGCCTCATGCAAGAGGCGTCGTATGTGTGCGAGCCTGAACGCATGGATGCCGAAGACATGCTGTACATCTTGTATACGTCGGGCACGACGGGTAAGCCAAAGGGCATCGTCCACACCACAGGCGGCTACCTCGTTGGCACCTATGCCACGACCAAGTGGGTCTTCGATCTGAAGGAAGACGACGTCTTCTGGTGCACCGCCGATATCGGGTGGGTCACGGGCCACAGCTATGTGGTGTACGGCCCGCTCGCCAACGGTGCGACCGTCGTGATGTACGAGGGCGCGCCTGACTGGCCCGAGAAGGATCGCTTCTGGCAGATCGTCGAGCGGTATGGCGTCACGATCTTCTACACCGCGCCAACCGCGATTCGCGCGTTCATGCGGTGGGGCACCGATTGGCCGAAGCGGCGCGATCTCGGCAGCCTTCGACTGCTGGGCTCCGTTGGTGAGCCTATCAATCCGGAAGCGTGGGTCTGGTACCACCGGTATATTGGCGGCGAGCGTTGCCCGGTGGTCGATACCTGGTGGCAGACGGAGACTGGCGCGATCATGATCACGCCACTGCCTGGCATCACCACGACAAAGCCAGGGTCAGCGACGCGACCATTTCCCGGTATCAAAGCGGAAATCAAAACAGACAAAGGCGAAAACGTGCGAGGTGCAGGCGGTGGTCTTCTCGCGTTGACGCGGCCCTGGCCCTCGATGCTCCGCGGTATCTATGGAGACCCCGATCGCTACGTGACGCAGTACTGGAGTCGATGGACGCCGGACGTGTATTTCACCGGCGACGGTGCGAAGCGGGATGTCGACGGTTTCTTCTGGCTTCTCGGTCGCGTGGATGACGTGTTGAACGTCGCGGGACACCGGATCGGCACGATGGAAGTCGAGAGTGCGCTCGTCGATCATCCTCGCGTTGCTGAAGCCGCCGTGGTCGGTCGACCTCACGAAATCAAAGGGCAGGCCGTCGCCGCGTTCGTCACATTGAAGGAGGGCACTCAAGGGAGCGAGATGCTCATCAGCGAGCTCAAGGATCACGTCGTCAAGAAGATTGGGGCCATCGCAAGGCCCGATGATGTGATATTCGCTGCCGACTTGCCGAAGACGCGATCAGGAAAGATCATGCGACGCCTGCTTCGCGATATCGCGGAGGGAAAGGCGCTTGGCGACACGACCACGCTGGCCGATCCGGCTGTCGTCGCTCGACTCAAGGATCAGTACCAGGACGAACACTAGGCCGTAGATTCGATGTGGCCGGTCCCAAAAGACCGGCCCTAGAAGAGCGGCCGAGCGTGCGGTAGCCGCACAGATCGACGAACTATGTCTGCCGGATCCGCACATCGCGCAGGTCGCATGGTCGAGGCGGCTCATGCGATATCCATTGACAAGTTACTCGTAAATCAATAGTTTACTGGCCGGCTCGGTTTTCCCTTACAACTTGGCGGCAATTGTGAACTCCCTCCCCCCGGAGGATGCCCATGTCACAGGTTGCCTCTGTCAGTTCCGACTGGCCTGTCCTGTCGGAAGTCGACCGTTTGTTCGCCACGCTCGATGGGGTTCGTGTATCAGACGGGCGCAGCGAGTGGAATTCACGCATTCAGGGAATCTACGCGGATGGACCATACGTCTGGGTGCAACTCTCGCACGACGATGTGGAGACCCAGAGTGTGGTTCTAAGGCTTCCCCGCAAAACGACCGTCGCCGACATCGTGCATGCCCTTCAAACCGTTCGATTCGATGGGCCGTCTGCGGATCAGGTCGTGAAGGTGCCCGACATTGGTTAGAGCACTTGCCGGCCTT
>Ga0114129_10015506_pt1 | contig 10837 bp, 12 predicted proteins | sample RhiMetdeltSRZDD1_FD_80071 | JGI IMG/M metagenome (GOLD analysis project Ga0114129, IMG submission 80071) | Populus rhizosphere microbial communities from Tennessee, USA - Rhizosphere MetaG P. deltoides SRZDD1 (version 2) (version 2) | ecosystem: Host-associated > Plants > Roots > Rhizosphere >... | reverse complement strand
CCCTACCGCGCCCGCGCCTCCCGCAATGCCGCGGCCACTCCCCGGTCCCACGGATCGCCGTGCCCGACCAGGAACCAGCGGGCATCGATGCCGTCCAGCCGCGCCCAGGACGCTTTCGCCGCCTCGGGATCGAGGGTGAACGGCGCGACCGCCGGCCCCTCCGCCCCGGTCAGGACGTTTCGCGTCGTGAAGCTGTCCCCGACGAAGACCGCGTCGACCGCCGGGACATGGATCCCGATGCTTCCCGGCGTGTGGCCCGGCATGTGGATCACACGTGGCGAGCCGGGCAGGTCGAGCGTCGCCCCGTCGTCGACGGCGACCACCTCAGCCACCGGAGGGATCCGCAGGCCGCCGTTGCGACCCGAGTACCAGAGGAACCCGAGGAGCGCGCTGACCTTCATCGGCCCCCACCCGGACATCGGTTTGGTCACTTCCCCGCGAGCGCGCGCGGTATCGGCCGCGTGGACGTACACAGGCACGCCTCGCTCTCGCCGGAGACGTTCGGCGAACCCGACGTGATCGGTGTCGCCGTGCGTCAGCACGACGCCGCGCACGTCATCGATCGATCGACCCATCGCCGCGAGCTCCCCGGGGAGCTGGTTCCAGTAGCCAGGTAACCCGGCATCGATCAGCGTGACGCCCGAGGCGTCGGCAACGAGGTAGCTGTTGACCAGCGTCGAGCCGCCGAGCCGATGCAAAGAGGGTGCCAGTTCCATGTCGCTCCTCCCCTACCGGCGCGATGCGGCGGCCGACGATCGGAGCGCCTGAGAGGCGTCCGGCCCGATGACCACCAGCGCGAGCCAGTCGCTGACGACGACGACTGCGAAGACCAGCGCGAGCTGCGGTTGGCCGGCGACTGCGAGCCCGGCCGCCGCCACGAGCAGCAGGACCGTTCCGATGATGTCGCGAGCCGGCTGGCTCAATGGATTGTCGGCCTTCGGCGCCACCACGAACGCCCAGACGACGATCAACGCGGCGGCTGCAGCGACCGCAAGCGCGATCCGGCCGATCCCCTCCGGCCCGGTCTGCCAACCCCAATACGCGACCGCGACGATCCCGAGGAGCTCGACGAAGAATCGGATCGCCAATGCCGCCATGCCCATGCCCTTCACGCCTTGCATCGTGTCCTCGCTTCCGTTATCTTTCCGATGTCATGGCTATGCTACATAGCCTTCAGAGCTAATGTCAATAGCCTCGCCCCGAAGCCACACCAACCGAGCCCAGGCCCCCCGCGAAGGCGACACCGCAAACGAGGTAGACCCATGCCGACCCCCGCGAGGACGTCACTCGAGCAGATCGTCAAGGCCGGTCGTGACATCGTCGAAGCCGACGGGATCGATGGACTGACGATGCAGTCGATCGCGTCGCGCGTCGGAGTCCGGGCGCCCTCCCTGTACAAGCGGCTCCAGGGCCGCAACGAGCTCCTGCGACTCGTCGCCAACGACGCGGCGGCGGAACTCACCCGCGACCTGGAGAGCGCGGTCGCCGGCAAGGACGCAAGGCGGCACCTCGCGAACCTCGCCAAGACCTTCCGCCGCTTCGCCCGAGACAACCCCGGCGCCTACTCGCTGATCTTCGCGCCACTGCCCGACGATGCGCGAGCCGACCCCGAGTGGAGCATCAAGGCGAGTGCCCCGGTCATCAACGCCACGGAACGTCTTGCCGGCAAAGACCACGCGCTCGAGGCGGCGCGGACCGTCGTTGCCTGGGCGAATGGCTTCATCGCGATGGAGCTCGCGGGCGCCTTCCGGCTGGGCGGCGACGTCGACCGTGCGTTCGTTTACGGCATCGACCGGCTGGCCACGGCGATCGACGCGACGACCCCGCGGCGCTGAATGCGCTGAGGCGCGACCACACCGAAGGGACCAGCCCCGCCGGGACGACTTTCTGGACCGTCACAGGCCTGGCCGCGCCTAGACTCGGCCGGTGGACCCCGCGGCCCAAACGTTCGTCCAACTCGTCCTCCTCGTGCTGCTCGGGCTGCTCGTCGCGCGGATCGTGACGTCGATCCCCGGCTGGCTCGGGCGTGACCGTCGACCCGAGGCTCGGTCGATCCTCGTCGTGGGCGTCGGCGGCGGCGGTGGCAATGCCGTCGACCGGATGGTCGATGTCGGACTCCCCGGCGTGGGCTTCGTCGCAGTCAATACCGACGCGCAGGCACTCCGCGAGTCACGCGCCGAGCTGCGCGTCCGCATCGGCGACCGGGTCACCCGCGGGCTCGGCTCGGGCGGCGATCCCGACACCGGTCGCCGCGCTGCGGAGGAGGACGCCGAGCGCATCGGTGCTGCCGTGGCAGGTGCCGATCTGGTCTTCGTGACTGCGGGTCTCGGCGGTGGCACCGGTTCAGGTGCGGCACCGATCGTGGCGGCCAAGGCACGCGAGGGCGGCGCGTTGACGATCGCGGTCGTCACCAAGCCATTCGACTTCGAGGGCACGCCGCGACGCGATGTCGCCGAGGACGCCGCGGAGGCGCTGCTCGCGGAAGTCGATGCGATGATCACCGTCCCGAACGACCACGTCGGCCAGGTCATCGACCCCGATGCATCCGCGCTCGAGGCGTTCCGCGTCGTCGACGAGGTACTGCTCAAGGCCGTCGAGGGCATCGTCGAGCTGCTGACCGCGCCCGGCCTGATCAATCTCGACTTCGCCGATATCCGCACGGTCGTCCAGGGTGCCGGGCCGGCGTTGATCGGCCTGGGCGAGGGTCGCGGCGAAGATCGCGCGGTCATCGCGGCACGTCAGGCGGCGTCGAGCCCGCTGCTCGAGTCGAGCATCGAGGGCGCCCGCGGCGTGCTCCTCCAGATCTCCGGACCCGCGGATCTCAGCCTGCGCGAGGTGCGCCAGGCCGCGGACGTCGTTCGCGCCGTCGCCGATCCCCGCGCGAACGTCATCTTCGGCGCGAGCATCGGCGCGGTGCCTGAGGATGAGGTCCAGGTGACGCTGATCGCGACCGGGCTCATCGGTCAGCGGCGACCGGCGGTCTTCCCACGACCCACGCCGCTCGTCCGCGCCACGCCGGCAGCGACGCCTGCCGTACCGCCGGTACCTGCGGCGCCGGTCGTCTCGGCTGAGCCTGAGGCCGCGAAGGCTTCGGCCGAGCCCGTGCAACTCGGGTTCGATCCGGACGAGCCGCTCGAGCTCCCGACCTTCCTCCGGAATCCGCGACCGACGTCCGGCACCGGTCGTCGACGCGAGCCGCGTAAGACACCGACGCCGACCGGGTCACGCCGCGGCTGAGGTCGTCACGGTTCCGCTGGCAGGCGCTCCCCCGCCTCGATGCGCATCGGTAGCCGGTTCTCGGCAGGCGTCAGCGGGCACGAGTACTTCGGGTCGTACACACACGACGGGTGATAGGCCAGGTTGAAGTCGAGCGAGTACGTGCCGTCCTCCTCGGGCTCGAGGTCGAGATACCGCCCCGCTCCGTACGTCTCGGTCCCGCTCGTCGCGTCGAGGAACGGAACGAACAGTGACTCGTCGACGCCACCGTCGAACGTGTAGGCGGTCAGGCCGTGCCGCGCACCCTCCCGCTCGAACCGCAACACGCCCGCTCGATGCGCCGGCCGCAGCTGACCGTCCGAGGTCGGGATCTGGAAGTTCGACGGCTCGTCACCGGTGTATGGCTCGAGCTGCAGGTCCTCGAAACGCCAGTCGGGGGCTATCCCGTAGTACGGCAAACCGGCGAAGGTCGGCCGTTCGGCCTCGGGCACGGGACTCCCCGGGTCCGATCCGAAGAACGCGTCCTTGTCCGCGCGGAACGAGGCGATCGCTTCCTCGTATGTCAGCGGTCGATGTTCGTGATGGTGGTGATGCTCGTCGTGATCGTGGTCATGCTCGTGGTCGTGCTGTTCGCCGTGCCCGTCGGTCATCTGATGCCTCCGCTTCGCGGCATCGTGCGCGCACCGGCGATGCCTGTCGACTCTGGTAGCCTGCCCCTCTCGCGAGGGGGTAGATGAGCCGTCATCCCATCGGCCCGCGGGGGTCGCTCGTCGCCGCCACGGTCGTCCTGATCGCCTTCGTGGTCTCCGGGTGCATGCCGTCGCCGACGACGCCGGCGCCTTCCGTCGCGCCTCCCTCAGCATCAGCCCCCACCCCGTCCGGATCCGGCCCGTCGCCATCGGTCAGCGACGGCCCGTCACCAGAGGCGAGCGCGGCTCCATCTGCGTCCGCCGCCGCCGAACTGCTGCCGATCTCCGGCGTCTGGCGAGTCCGCAAGGTGCTTCGGGCCGAGGATCGCTCACAACCGCTTGGCGACCCCACATTCGATGACGAGACCTACAGCGTCGATGCCTCCTGCGACCAGGAGCCGTGCGATACGGTCAAGGTCACCACGACGCCGCTTGGTCTGACGTCGCCGGCGAGCGTCGTCGACATGACCCGCGACGGGGCGGTCTACAAGTCGTCCGGGCAGCTCGCCCAGTCCTCGAGCTGCGTGAGCACCTTCGGCGATCGCGTCGACGGCGGCGCGAACACGGCGTCGACGCTCCGTCTGTGGGTCACGACCGAGCGGCCGGCCGGTACATCGGTGGCGACGGTCGCGCTGCACGGGAACGTCGACGTGGCGATCACCCCGACGCCGATCGGCGAGGCCGCCGGCTGCGAACCTGAGTCCGCGGGATTCGAGCTCAGCGGGCGGCGCGAAGAGGTCGCGGTCCACAACCCTGATGGCTCGACGGAGGGACCGGACCTCCAGCCACCCGCTGGCGCAACGTACGTCGCCCTCCGGTCGGTGACGGCCAAGGTGCCGGGTGCGACGGTCCGCTATTTCGATGTCGTCGGCGACACATCGGCGGAGCTGGCCGAAAGCGTCGGACGAGGGGGCGCGAAGGCCTGCGGGATGATCCAGTACGAGTGGTTCCGTGGCGACGCCCGCCCGAGTGCGTGCACGCTGACGCGCGTCAGCGACACCCGCCAGTCGATCCGCCTCTCGGCCAGCGCGTCGTCGGGGTCGTGTCGTATCCGTGAGGCACACGTCACGACGAGCTACATCGTCTACATCCCTCGCTGGACCGATCCGTCGCGCGTCCCGAAGCCGCTCCTCGATTGGTGGCGAAGGATCGTCGCCTTCATCGCCGACCATGAGGCCGGGCATGTCCAGATCGGCCGCGACTACGTCCGCCGGCTGAACGAACGGCTCGCCGGCAAGCCGTGCGCCGGCCTGACATCGATCATCAGATCGTGGGCCAGCCAGCACGCCGCTGCGCAGGAGGCCTACGACCGCAGCGAGTACTCGCGACCGTGGCCGCAGCCGGCGGCGGGGTACTAGCGGCTGCTCACGGGGACGCCACCTGCAACTCGACGTCCCATCCCGCCGATTCGAGGTCGTACGACGCGTAGGTGACCCGGTGAGGGCCGACCTCGACCGTGTAGTCGGCCGCGCGCGGGACGCCATCGACGGCGAAGGTCACCGCACATTCCCGATCACCGTTCGAAGACGCGTTCGATACCGGGGCGAGCGCGGCGCCTAGTGCGCCACGACCGATGACCGATCCCGACCCGTCATACACGTTCACGATCTGCCCGGGGACGAGCGCCACGGCCAGCATCGCGTCCACGCATTGGCTGGGCGCCGGAAGGCGCTGGATCGGGTAGGACCAGCCTCCGTGAACGTCCCGGTCGAACTGAGCTTCCGCGGTGTCCACCCAGGTGACCGCGCCTGTCAGCGTCCGGACGGCCGTTTGCGCGACGACCGCGCGTGCCAGGAGAACCCCAGATGCGATCAGGACGAGGGCTCCGACGACCGCGAGGATCGACGGAGCGCGCGAAGCCGTCATGGCGGCGGTATAGCGTCGCCGAGGTCGGATGTCGAGGGGTTGACTAACCTGTGCCCATGAGACGCGTCATCTACCACATCACGATCACGACCGACGGCATGTACGCCGACCCTGACGGCGGCCTCGGCGGCTTCGATCCCGCCGAGGAAGAGCATCGCTACGCGAACTACCTCGTGCGGGACGCCGGCGACCTGGTAATGGGCCGCGTCATGTACGACGTCATGGAGTACTGGGACGAGCTCGACCTCGACGACCCGAACGTCTCCGACGTCGAGCGGGAGTTCGCGACGTTCTGGCGTGCGACGCCCAAGCACGTCGTGTCGCGCGGCGATCCGCCGCTCCGCGCGAACGCCACCAAGCTAGAGGGCGACGTCGTCGAGACGGTCCGCAGGATGAAGCAGGGCGACGGTCCGCCGATCATGTTCGGCGGTGGGGCGGGGCTCTTCGCGACGGGCACGAAGACCGGCCTCATCGACGACTACCGACTGCTCATCGCGCCGATGGCACTGGGCGATGGCAAACGGCTTTTCGCCGAGCTCGAAGAGCCGCTCAAGCTGCGCCTGACGAACTCGCACACGTTCCCGTCGGGGGCCGTGCTGGTCGAATACGTCCGTCGGGACGCCGCCCCGACCTAGGTCAGGGCGCCTTTCGTTGCCATGACTCGCCGCCTTCGGCCATCCAGGCCGGCTGGGTCAGGGAAGAAGCGCCGTCAGGGTCGAGGATGAGCTCGGCGCCATCGTCGATACGACTCGTGATGATCGCCGAATCGTCGGGCGACCAGCGGTAGTACCAACCCCATCCCTGTGGATAGGGCTCCGTGATCGCGGCGCACGACCCACCGTCGACAGGGATCACACATAGGCCACCGGTCCCTGGGTCCATCCCGACGACCCGACGTCCGTCGTTCGACAGCTCGCCGTAACCGACGGGGAGGTCATGCCACGCGCCGGTCGCGGAGTCGATGACTTTGGTGAACGACGTCTGGCCGACCAGGTGGTGGAACGCGTAGCGCGTGCCATCGGCCGACCACCCAGAACCCCGGATGTTCGTAGTGCTGCCGTAGGTATCGAGGAGGTCGACCTTCTCCGTATCGAGCGAATAGGTCGCGAGCTGCTCGGCGCCCTCCGCACCTTGGGTGAACATGAAGGCGCGGCCGTCGGGCGGCCGCCAGTAGATCTTGCCGTCGAAGTAATCGATGGGCGGCTTCGTCACCGTCCGATCGTTGACGTCGATGAGATACACGGTCGCGACGGTTCCCGCGGTATCTCCCAGGAGCGCCACGGTGTGACCGTCAGGCGACCAGACGATGGACCAAGGATCCACGTACGTGATCCCTGTCGTGCTCATCACTCGTTGGTTTCGCCCATCCGCGTCAGCGATGACCGGAACGTCGAGTTTGCCGTCGCCACGCAAGAAGAAGATCCGCGTCCCATCGAGTGAGAACTGAGGCGCGTGGTCCTGCGTCTCGCCGGTGACCACCGCGTGGCGCGACCCATCACCAGGGTCGACGGTGTAGATGTCGCCGTCGTTCTCGTACGCGACGAGTCCGTTCGCCGCCACCCCCAGCATCGGAACCGGGCCTGTACGGCTGCCCGCGTAGAGGATCGCGGTCGCGGCAAGCAACAGCGCAAGGAGTGCGAGAAGGGCGACCGCTCGCCACGGAACGGGCCGCAACGTGCGCCGTGCTGCGGTGATCGCAGTCATCGGAAGCCACCGTTCGGGGAAGCTCCAGCGCGGCCGCTGGCTTGTGGCTGCGGTGCGCTGGAGGAGCTCATCTCGGAAATCCGGCATCCGCGGCGACGCTGCCTCGTTCAGCCAGGTCGTGACGTCGCGCTCGAAGGGGTCGTAGCGGTTCATGCGACCACCCCTCGCTCGAGAGCGCCGGGCGCAGCCTCGACGGCGGCGATCGCCGCTCTGAGGTCGGTCATGGCACGGTGAAGGCGCGACTGCGCGGTGCCCTGCGGGATGTCGAGGGCCTCCGCGACCGCCGAGAACGGCATCCCGACGTAGTAGTGCAGCACGATGATCGCCCGTTGTTCCGGGCGGATCCGGCGGAAGCCGCGTTCGATGAGATCGCGGTCCGCGATGCGGCCGCTCTCATCGCCGATGACCGGCGGCGAGATCGGCGAGAGGTCGACTTCGATCGGCCGGCGTCGGCGCTTTCGCACAGCATCGAGGCAGGCATTGACGGTCAATCGGTGCAGCCAGGCGTCGAACCGTTCGGGCTCGCGTAATCCGGGCAGATCGCGCCAAGCTCGGATGTAGGCATCCTGGACCGCGTCGCGCGCGAGCTCCGGGTCCCGGACGATCAGGCGGGCGACGGCCTCGAGCCGAGCAAGGGACGCATCGACGAGCGAGGCGAACGCATCATGATCGCCTCGGCCTGCTCGCTCGACGAGTCCTCGCTGGTCCACGGTCACCCTCGGTGAGGCAGCCATCCGGCCACGTTCTAGGGTAGATGGCGTCGAAAACGGTCAGACTTGTCCATCGCCTCGTCCCGCGCGCCCTGTCACGCGGACATGCAGCGGCCCGGAGGAGACCGATGACCATCGCCCCACCGCGGATGGACCGCATGGTCGCCAGCGTCGAGCACGTGTTCAGCTGGTTCATGAGCGGCGACTGGGAGCAGCACCACCTCGACCCCGGCGTCGCCGACTTCACGTTCGGGAACCCGCAGGAGCTGCCACTCCCCGGGCTGGTCGACGCCCTTCGGTCGAACGCGATCCCCAGGGACAAGGACTGGTTCGCCTACAAGATGAGCGAGGAGGAGCCGCGCAACGTGGTCGCAGCCTCGCTCCGCGAGCGAACAGGGATCGAGTATCGCCCTGAGGACATCGCGATGACCGCCGGCGCGTTCGGTGCGCTCGGTGTCACGATCCGCGCGCTCGCCGATGAGGGTGACGAGGTCATCTTCCTCTCGCCGCCCTGGTTCTTCTACGAGCTGATGATCGCCTCGGCCGGTGCGACCGCCGTCCGCGTGCGACTCGAGCCGCCCGGCTTCGACCTCGATCCGGAGGCGATCGCCGCCGCGATCACGCCGCGGACGCGCGCCGTGCTCGTCAACAGCCCGCACAACCCGACGGGTCGGATCTACGGGGAGCGCGAGCTCCGCGCGCTCGGCGATGTCTTGCGCTCCGCGTCCGAGCACCACGGCCGGCCGATCGTGCTGCTCTCTGACGAGTCCTACAACCGCATCGTGTTCGACGGCACCGAGTTCCGGACGCCGGCCGTCGACTACGACGCGACGGTCACGATCTACACCTACGGCAAGACGACACTGGCGCCAGGACAACGGATCGGCTACGCGGCACTCCACCCCGACTTCCCCGACCGAGCGGCGTTCGGCTACCGGGTCTTCGTCCAGCAACTCGCCGCCGGGTGGGGCTTCCCGAATGCCCTGCTCCAGCACGCGATCAGCGACCTCGAACGGGTGTCGATCGACATCGATGCGCTCCAGGCGCGCCGCGATCGGATGGTGCCGGCCCTCCGCGAGATGGGCTACGAGGTCACGAACCCGCAGGGCACGTTCTATCTCATGGCGCGTTCGCCCGACCCCGACGACCTCGCGTTCTCGACGCGCCTCGCCGAGCTCGGCGCGCTCGTCCTGCCCGGCACGATCGTCGAGTCGCCCGGGTGGTTCCGGATCTCCCTGACCGCGAGCGACCAGATGGTCGAGGACGGTCTGCGCATCTTCCGCGAGGCTCGACTGTCGGCTAGCTGACGTTGACTCCTGTCACCACGGCCCCGAGACTGGGGACGACCCCCTAGGAAGAGCGCGCAGGAGGGTTTCGTCATGCGACGGAGAGTCGGCAGCCTTGTAGGTGCTGCCCTGTTACTCGGTGCGACGGTGCTCGCCGCGGCGGTTCCTGCGGCCGCCCATGACCGGGACGGACGAGCGAACGTCATCAAGAGCGGCCTCTCGTCGCCCAAGGGCATCGGCCTGCTGACAAGGAACTCGATCGTCGTCGGACAGGGCGCATACGCGCCCCCGGCAGCGCCCGCGTTCGAATACGCCTTCCGTGGCCCACACAAGGGCACGTTCACCGACCTGACGGATCCGCTGAACATCGTCGACCTGGCAGTGACGCCGGACGGCGCCGGTTGGGCCATCGGCAACGACCACAAGCTCTATCGCCAAGGGACCGACGGCGTCATCAAGGTCATCCTCGATATCGCGGCCTATCAGAAGGCCGATCCTGACCCGTACAACAACCCGGTCGAGGATCCGGCGGAGACGAACCCGTTCGGGCTCACGGCGTTGAAGTCGAACGACGTCCTGCTCGCCGATGCGGCAGGCAACGACATCATCCGCGTCAAGGCGGACGGCACGGCGTGGACCGTGGCGCGCTTCCCGCGCCGTCTCGTCAAGACCGACAAGGTCGGCGACGCGAGCCTGCCGCCGAAGCTGCCCGCGGAAGCGGTCCCGACGAGCATCGCCATCGGGCCGGACGGTTGGGCGTATGTGGGCCAGCTGGTCGGCTTCCCGGGTCGGCCGGGTGCGGCGTACGTCTGGAGGATCAACCCGAACGCCAAGGACGCTCTCTGCATCGCCGGCGACCCGAACCGCGCCTGCCGGACATGGAAGAGTGGATTCACGGCGATCATGGATCTCTCGTTCGACCCGCGGAACGGGACGCTGTACGTCTACGAGCTCGCGCGGAAGGGGTTCCTCGCGTTCGAGGCTGGCTTCCAGCCCGGCGGGACGTTCCCGACCGCGGTCCTGCTCCAGGTCCCGCGCCACGGCGAGCGACGCGAACTGGTCCGCGGCGAGCTATCGCAACCCGGCGGCATCGTGGTCGGACGCGGAGGCGAGGTCTTCGTGACCGACGGCATGTTCACAGGAGGTCGATTGCTGCGCATCCGGCCGTAAGCCGGGGCGCGCAGCCGAGCGCGTGACAACCCCTGAGTGGCCGCGGGTCCGTCCACCCCGCGGCCACTCGCTTTTCCTGGATCGTTGGCGGCCGGGCGGCCGGGCGGCGGGGCGGCCAGCCAGTCGCTGGTTGCCGAGCCCCGTCGGCCGCGGTTGGAACGTCACGTGTTACGACTGACGGCTGAACCGACGTTCT
>Ga0114129_10015505_pt1 | contig 10837 bp, 5 predicted proteins | sample RhiMetdeltSRZDD1_FD_80071 | JGI IMG/M metagenome (GOLD analysis project Ga0114129, IMG submission 80071) | Populus rhizosphere microbial communities from Tennessee, USA - Rhizosphere MetaG P. deltoides SRZDD1 (version 2) (version 2) | ecosystem: Host-associated > Plants > Roots > Rhizosphere >... | reverse complement strand
CCGGGGCCCTGGGCGGGCTCGCGGCGGACTCAAGCTCGCCCGTGGAGCGCCGATACCGATCAAGCTGGGAAGCGAGGTCCCGAGCCGCTGGGGCGGGGCCCATGTTGCGTTCGCCCCACGTGGAGGTCAGGGGTCATGGAAGAGAGCCACGGGAAGGAAGACCCGACATCGGATTCGGCGACCGAAAAGGTCGCTTTCTATTTCGATCCTCGTGATCTGGTCCCCGAGCCTCTGTTCTGCTGCGACGTCGAAGGCTGGATTCTGTGGCTCAACCGGGCCGCCGAGCAGCTGCTGGGCCGGCCGGCGCACGAGCTCATCGGGAACTCGTTCGCCGAATTGTTCCCGCCGGATGACCGGAACCGCACGGCCCTTCACTTCGTGCGCCAGCACTGGCGCGGTGTGACCGAGTCGTACTGGGAGGCCCCGCTGGTCTCCGCGAGCGGCCGATCTCACTGGGCGGGGATGCGCTTGCGCCTGCTTCGTGCCGGCAACGGGCGAATGGTCTATGTCTGCTCGGCACACGATCTGCAGGCGATTCACAGCGAGCTGGAGGAAACCAAGCGCAAGGTCCAAGCGGCGACGTCGCGCGCGGACGAGGCGGCGGCGGCCGCGGAGCTCAAGTCGGAGTTCCTCGCCACCACGAGCCAGGAGCTTCGCGTCCCGATGAGCGGGGTCATCGGTATGTCGCGGCTCCTGCTCGAATCGGAGCTCAATCGAGACCAGCGCATGTTTGCCGAGGTCATTCAGAACTCGGCCGAGTCTCTGCTCGGCCTCGTCGACGACGTGCTCGATTATTCGCGGATCGAAGCCGCCAGGCTGACTCTGCAACACATCGATTTCGACCTGCGCGTAGCCGCCGATGCCGCGGCGGCCACTCTCTCGTCGCGGGCGGGCGCCAAGGGCCTCCTGTTCGCCTTTGGCGTCCACCACCGCGTGCCCTCGCTGCTGACCGGCGATCCCGGTCGCCTTCGCCAGGTCCTGCTCAGCCTGGCCGGCAATACGATTCAGTTCGCCGAGAGCGGTGAGGTCTCGCTGCGCGTCGACCTGACGGAAGAGACTCCTCGTACCGTCACCCTTCGATTCTGGCTCCGCGCCGGAAAGAGCGCGGCCCCCACGAGTCGGACGGCTGCGTTGCTTCGCGCGTTCGCCAATGACGATTCGGTCCTGGTGCGCGAGTTCGGATCCACCGGCCTCGGCCTCTCGATCTCCCGCCGGCTGGTCGCCCTCATGGGTGGCCAAGTAGGAATCGTTGGCAATGCCGATCCTGGCATCGCCATCTGGATCGACTTGCCGTTCGAGAAGCAGGCCGAGCGCAAGGAGACCGCCTCCGAGGGCGCCGTCGAGATCGCCGGGCTTCGAGTGCTGGTCATCGGCTCGGTGGCGGCCACGCGCCTCGGCATCGTCGAGACGGTCACCGCTCTGGACTGTCGCTGCACGGAAAAGGAAGACGCCGAAGGCGCGCTCGAGGAAATGCGCCGGGCGGCTCGGGAAGGAGCTGGGTATCGTCTCGTCTTCGTCGACTACGATCCCGCCGGTTTCGATCCCGGTGCCCTCGCCCGCTCGATCCGCAGCGACAAGGCTCTGAGTGCATCGAGCCTCGTTCTGACCACGATCATCGGCCGTCAGGGAGATGCCGCGCGGGCCGAAGAGTGGAGTTATGCGGCGTATCTCGTGATGCCCCTCGAGAGGGATGACCTGCGCGAGGCGATGGCGGAGGTCCTGCGCCGCTCGAGCGCCGCGCCGGGGACGTCGGGCAGCGCCGGGCCGTCTCTGGTCACCAGGCATTCGATCGCCGAGCAGAGGCGTCAGCGCATCAGGGTTCTCCTGGTGGAGGACGATCCGGTCGACCAGCTGGTGATCTCGGGAGCGCTGCGCCGGATGGGCTACGACCCGTGCATCGTGAAGAGTGGGGGCGAGGCCCTGGAGGCCGTGCGGCGTCAGCCATTCGACATCATCTTTCTCGACATCGTCATGCCTGATCTCACCGGCTGGGAGGTCGCGTCGATCATCCGCAAGGAGAAGTCCGGTGGTCGCCGGACTCCCATCATCGCCACCACGGCCCTCGACTCGCAGGAGGACCGGGCGCACTGCCGTGAGGCCGGCATGGACGGGTGCCTGTCGAAGCCGCTCGATTTCGAGGCCATGGCCGCCATGATCGAGTGCTGGACCTCGAAGGATGAGCCGTCCTCCGGCGACCGGCCCACGATCGCTTCCCTCACGGCGGAGTCTCCGGCGGCGGCCGAGACCTCGGCGACGTCATCGCCCGAGCACGAGGGCCATGCCAACCCGGACGTCACTCGGGTCGACGAATCCGTGCCGGTCCTCGACGTGCAGCGCCTCGAAATCTCGTGCCTGGGGAACGATGAGCTCCGCACCCTCTTGATCACCGCGTTCTCCGTCCACAACCGACCTCCGATGCAGCGGCTGGGGGCGGCGATCGAAGCCGGCGACGCCGCCGCCGTGGAACTCGAATCCCACACCTTGCGCGGCATGTGCGCCTCTCTGGGGGCGGACCGGTCCGCCATCCTCTTTCAACGACTCGAGTCCGGGGCCAGGGACGGGAACCAGGCGCACTGGCGCGATCTCTATCGATGTGCGCAAGCCGAGCTGGCGCGCGTGGACGACAGGTTGTGCCGCGGGGAGCAGGCCGCCTAGGGAATCCCCGTCGGCGTGACGACGCAGCACACCCCCAGACAAGGGCCGATACATGAAAGTGCTCCCGCTCCAGTTTCGACGGAGCCTGTTCTTCCGACTGGCGTCATGGACCGTGGTCGTCCAGCTCCTGTGCCTCAGCCTGGCGACCATTTTCGTGATCGCCATCAGCCGCGAGACTCTCAAGGTGCGGGCCTCGACCGATCTCGATGCGGAAGCGACCCGGGCTCTGGCAAGCGTGCAATCGGATCTCCGGATGCGTCAAAAGGAGATCGTCCTCTGGTCGAGCCTCGACGTCTTGGGTGATGTTCGCGCTCAGGACCACGACCGTCGCATCCACGCTCTCCTGGCCCGCTTGCAATCGGCCTACGCCACCGTCTATCGCGAGCTCGATGTGCTCGACGTCGACGGGCTCGTGGTGGCTTCCACGAACGGCCATCGCCTCGGAACTCACTTCGACGTCCCGGCCGGCAGCGAACAGGGACAGGCGTACTCCGATCTCGCTCGAGGCGTGGTCCTGACGCATCCGATTCGCGGCGACGCCGGAGACCAGGCGATCGGCACGCTCGTGGCACTGGTCGATTGGAATCGCATCCAGGGCTTGATCCGAGATTCGGGATCCGCCGGGTCGGAGAATCGTGGGTTGGTTCTCCTGCTGCTCGACGGCAAGGGAACGATCATCGCCGGCCAGACGGTCGAATTGTCGCGCGAGTGGAAGAACCGACTCTCGGCCAAGGGTGGGCAGGCGATCCCCAGCGGTACGAATCCGACCGATGATACGGGGCAGTACTTGATCTCGCGCGTGGCCGCCACGGTTCCGGGCCCCCTGGGCGCCAACTGGGGCGTGGTGGCGTTTCGTCAGAAGTCGGACGCCTTCGTTCTCGCGCGCGTGTTCACCGTGGCGGTTCTCGTCGCCGGAATCCTGAGCCTTCTGGTGGGGGCGCTGGCGACGTTCCGCATCTCCGCCGGGGTCTCCGAGCGATTTCGGGAGCTCACCGAGGGCACGACGCGCGTGGCGCGCGGGGATCTCGCCTATCGGGTGAATGCGGAAGGCTCCGACGAGCTGGCAAGGCTGGCGGTCTCCTTCAACACGATGACCGACGGGCTGGCGGGGTCGGTTCAGGCCCTCGAGGATGCGCGCAATCTGGCCGAATGGCAGTCCGAGCAGCTGCAGCAGCAAACCTCCGATTTGCTCGAAGCCCGTGACGGGGCCCTCGCCGCGACGCGAGCCAAGTCACACTTCCTCGCCAACATGAGCCACGAGCTCCGGACTCCGCTCACCGGAGTCATCGGAATGTCCGAGCTGCTGATGGAAATGGAGCTCGAGGGAGATCAGAAAGATTTCGCCACGACGATTCACCGCTGCGCCTACTCGCTGCTCTCCCTGGTGAACGAGATCCTCGACTTCTCCAAGATCGAGGCGGGCCGGATGACCCTCGAATCCTCGCCGTTCGACGTGCGCGAGGTCATCGAGGAGGTCGCGGAGCTCCTCGGCCCGACTGCCTTTCAAAAGGGCCTGGAGCTGATCCAGGCCGTGCCCCCGCAGTTTCCGAGCGAGGTGTTGGGCGATCGCACGCGGCTCCGACAGATCCTGGTCAATCTGGTCGGGAACGCGATCAAGTTCACCGAGAACGGCGAGGTCACGCTCGAGACCGAGCTCGCTCGGGAGACGCATGAGTGGATCGAGCTTCGCCTTCTAGTCCGGGATACCGGAATCGGCATCAACCAGCTCGAGGCCGAGAAGATCTTCGAGAGCTTCACGCAAGCCGATGACAGCTCGACGCGCAAGTACGGGGGTACCGGACTCGGCTTGGCGATCAGTCGCAGTCTCGTGGAGTTGATGGGAGGTCGGATCGGGGTCGAGAGCACTCCGGGCCGCGGGAGCACGTTCTGGATTCAGATCGCGTTTCCACGGGGAACGACGGCAGCTCGCAGCTCCTCTCCGGATGGCCCGAAGCGGTGGGACCGCCACATCCTGATCATCGACGATTGCGCGTCCGTGCGATCTTTCCTGCGCGAGCACCTCGACGCCTGGGGCTGCTTGGTGGACGAGGCGAGCAGCTGGCACGAGGGTCTCAAGCTCGTGCGAGCGAGCCGGGAGACGAATCCGTTCTCCGCGATCTTGCTCGACCTCACTCTCCCCGACATCGATCCAGAGGCGGTCGCCGACGCCCTGGGAGACAAGAAGCGTCTCGATGGGGTGCCCCTTCTTCTCTTGGCCCCTCCGGCGGGCGCGGGCGTCGCCGAATCCGCGCGGTTGGCGACTCTGCCGCGCGTACGCAAGCCGCTGCGAACCGCGCAGCTCAAGCGCCGTCTCTTGAGAATCTTCGAGAAGACGGATGACTCCGTCGAGTCGACCGCACCGTCGGTCACCATGGATCCTTCCAGCCAGCTCGCCGGCTTGCGGGTTCTTCTGGCCGAGGACAATCTCGTCAACCAGAAGCTTCTCCATCTGCTGCTCTCGCGCTGGGGCTGTGACGTCGACGTGGTCTCCACGGGCAAGCAGGCCCTCGCCGCCGTGGCACGGAAGACCTTCGACGTCATCCTCATGGACGTTCAGATGCCGGACGTCGACGGCATCACGGTGACGACCGAGATCCGGCAAAGGGAGGCGCCGGGGAGCCCTCATCTTCCGATCATCGCCATCACCGCGCACGCCTTCGAGGAAGACCGCCGGCGCTGTCTCGCCGCCGGGATGGACGACTTCGTGAGCAAGCCGCCCGATCGGCGGCTCCTCGCCTTGATGCTGGCGCGATGGTGTCGAGGCTCGAGCCTCGAGCCGGAGAAACAAGGCGCGACGGAGGCTGCGACTCCGGCCACTTTCCAGAGCGAGGTGATCTATAGCCTGTTCGCGGGGAACGCGACCTGCGCGCGCGACGTTCTGAGCGACTTCGCCGACAAGCTGGGGCCGTACGTTGAGGCGGTGCGCTCCGCCGCGGAGGCCGGCGACCGCACGAAACTCAAGGAGGCGGCCCATTCCCTCAAGGGAAGCTCGAGAAGCGTCGGCGCTCGCGCGCTGAGCGTCGTCGCCGGGCATATCGAGGAGATCGCGCCCCGGGGGGAGGACGAGGCCATACGCGGGAGCATCCTGCGCCTGGAGGAAGAGCGGCAGCGATTGCACGCCGTCCTCGAACAGCACCTGCGCAGCAAGGCCGCCTAGTCGAACTCCGCGTCGGGGGCGGGCGGCACTTGATCGGGGCCGACGCGCCCGGCCTGGATGTCGGCGCGCTTGTAGTTCTCGCCTCGCACACTCGATCCCGCCAGCCGGCGCAGCATGTTGATCTGCCCCGTGTGCGCGAGCGCGTCGGCGATCGGACCCTGGAACAGTTTGTCCGCCGGCGTGGCCAGCGCGCTGCTCGACGCCAGATAGTCGTCCACCGCGCGCAGCGAGGCGAAGAAGCGCTCGACCTCGGCGTCCCACGGCCGCACCGGCCGTTCTTCCCAGCCGCCCTCGCCGCGGGCCATCTTGAGACACCAGTCGAGCAGATCGCCGATGTGGTGCAGAATCTCCAGAGGCGTGCGCGTGGTCGGTCCGGCCTTGAAGTCGGCCAAGCTGGCCGGCGCGCCGCGCACCGCCTTGCCGCAGCGATAGGCCAGAGTGGCGACACTATGACGCAGCGATTCGCGAGAAAACGTCTCGGTCACGGCTCCTCCACGAGAGCTCATCTTACGCTTGCCTTGGGACTTTTCCTCCTGGCCGGCTGCTCGAGCAGCGACAAGCCGCCGGCGCCGCAGCCCCCGCGCACCTACCGCATGGGCTTCTCCTCGTTTCCGCCGCGGCCCGAGCTGGCGCTGCTCGTGCAGACCATCGATCTGTGGTCGCAGCGCGCCGACATGGGCCTCGTTCTCACCGATCCGCCCTGGGACTCGCTGCTCGCCGGCCGCTCACCCGACTCGCTCGTGCGCAACAATCAGCTCGGGATCGCGAACTATTATCGGTCCAAGGGGCTGCGCGTGGTGGCCAGCATCGACCCCACGAACGGGCTCGACCGCTCCGCCGACGCCGCAGCACTCGTGGCCGCCGGGCGCAGCCTCACCGAGCCCGCGATCCAGCAGTTGTTCCGCAACTACGCGGTGGCGCTCGATACGCTCGTCCACCCCGACTATCTGGCGCTCGCCTCCGAGACGAATCTGGTGCGCGCCGCCGCGCCGGCCGCGCTTTACGGTGCGCTGGTGACGGCGGCGAACGCCGCGGCCGCCGACGTGCGCGCTGTTGATCCTAGCGCGAAGCTGTTCTCGACCGTTCAGGTGGAAGTGGCGTGGGGCGCGCTCGGCGGCAGCGGAACCTTCGTCGGCATCGCCCAGGATCGCGCCGACTTTCCGTTCGACGACATCCTCGGCCTGTCCTCTTATCCGTATCTGGGCGGCTTCTCCGAGCCCGAAGCCGTGCCGCTCGACTACTACTCGCGACTGGTCGAGACCGCGCCGCTCCCCGAGATGGTGATCGAAGGCGGCTGGACGTCGCAGTCGCTCGGCGGCATCGTGTCGTCGCCCGACAAGCAGCGCCGCTACCTCGCGCGTCAGATGAAGATCCTCGATCAGGCGCAGGCCATCGGCGTGTTCCAGATCACGTTCACCGACATCGATCTCGCGGCCTGGCAGCAGGCGCCCGGCTCGGTGCTGCCGCTCTTCGCCTATCTGGGATTGGTCGACATCGATTTCCAGCCGAAGCCCGCGCTCGCCGAGTGGGACCGCGCCTTCCGCCGGCCCGGGCCCTGACCTGACCTAGCCCGACTCTTGCATCTCCCGGTGAGGACCCGAGACCGGGAAGGTGCGCACCATGCGATTCGTGCTCCCCGTCACGTGCATCGCGCTCGCCCTGAGCGTGCAAACCGCCCACGCCACGCGGCGTGACGTCGGCACCGGCTATCCCTACGCCGCACCCAGCGACGTTCCGTGGGAGTCGCTGGCCGCGGGCGACACGGTCCTCATCCACTTCCGGGCCACGCCGTACAAAGACAAATGGGTGATTTGCCGCGTGGGCACGGCTGCCGCCCCCATCGTGGTGCGCGGGGTGCCCGACGGCACGGGCGCGCTGCCCGTGATCGACGGCGCCGGCGCGGTCACGCGCTCGCAGCTCAACTTCTGGAACGAGGAGCGCGGCGTCATCAAGATCGGTGGCGCCAACACGCCGCCCGACGTCATGCCGGCGTACATCGTGATCGAGAACCTCGACATCCGCGCCGCGCGCCCGGAGAACACGTTCACCGGCCGCAACGGACTCACCTCGTACGGCGGCAATGCCTCGGCGATCTACATCGAGAAGGGCCAGCACGTGACGGTGCGCGGCTGCCACCTGCACGACTGCTCGAACGGGTTCTTCTGCGCCAGCCTGACCAGCGACCTGCTCGTCGAGTCGAACTTCATCGAGGACAACGGCAACGTGGGCTCGATCTTCGAGCACAACAACTACACCGAGGCGTTGGGCATCACGTTCCAGTACAACCATTTCGGTCCGCTGCGCGCCGGCGCCGGGGGCAACAACCTCAAGGACCGCTCGGCGGGCTGCGTCATCCGCTACAACTGGATCGAAGGCGGCAACCGCCAGCTCGACCTGGTCGAGAGCGACTTCGATTCCATCTACACCGACCCGAGCTACTTCTCGACCTTCGTCTACGGCAACCTGCTCTACGAGACCGGCGACGACGGCAACAGCCAGATCGTCCACTACGGCGGCGACGGCTCCTCGACCGCGAACTACCGCCACGGCACGCTCTACTTCCACTACAACACGGTGGTCTCCGAGCGTACCGGCCACACGACGCTGTTCCGGCTCTCGACCGCGAGCGAATCGGCCGACGTGCGCGACAATGTGTTCTACGTCACCGCGGCCGGGAACAATCTCGCGTTCCTCGACCACGACGGCGCGCTCACCGCGACGCGCAACTGGCTCAAGACCGGCTGGGCGCAGAGCTTCAGCGGCGGCACGGTGACCACGAGCGGCTTGATCACGGGCACCGCACCGGGCTTCGTGGACTTCGCGGCCGAGAGCTTCGGGCTCGCCGACGGCTCGGCGTGCATCGACACGGCGGTGGCGCTGGCGGCGGGCGCGGCGGCGCACCTGCCGTCGCAGGAGTACGTGAAGCACCAGCAGCACGCGGCGCGATTCAGCGACGGGAAACCCGATCTCGGCGCCTTCGAGCACGCGAGCGCGGTGGCCGCGGAAACGTTTCCACACACGCGTTTCGCGCTCTACGCCTCGCCGAATCCCTTCCGGGGCGCGTGCGAAGTCCGGCAATCCGGCGGCGCGCTCTCGGTCTCTCCCCTGGAAATCTTCGACGCGCGCGGCCGTATCGTGGGCCGCGTGGCCGCGGCGGCGGCCGGCCAGTGGTCGTTCCGGCCGGCGGCTTCCTGGCGCGAAGGGCTCTACTTCGTCCGCGCCGCCGGAGTCACGCGCTCTGTCGTCTACCTGCGCTGACGCCCTACCTCGGGGGCGTCGATCTTGATAGTATGATCGCGCATCCGGCGAGTCACTTTTCGAGCCCGCTTTTTCGCCGGGCCTCAAATCGGCAACCCGACGCTTCTTGCTAGAGAGGCGAACAGCTCATGACCAAGCACAAGGCCCTGCAGGCGTTCGTCGACGAATACGCGGCGCTCTGCCAGCCCGATCGCGTCGTATGGAGCGACGGCTCGGACGTCGAGTATCAGTCGACGCTGCGCTTGCTCGTGGCGGCCGGCACGGCCATCCCGCTGAATCCCGACAAGCGCCCCAACTCCTTCTTCGTCCGCTCCGATCCGGGCGACGTCGCGCGTGTCGAGGACCGCACGTTCATCTGCTCGCGCGATCCCGAGGACGCGGGCCCGACGAATCACTGGCGCGATCCGGAGCAGACGAAGAAGGACCTGCGCAACCTCTTCGCGGGCTCGATGCGCGGCCGCACGATGTACGTGATCCCGTATTCGATGGGGCCCGTCGGCTCGCCCATCGCCGGCATCGGCGTCGTGCTCTCGGATTCGCCGTACGTGCTGGCCAACATGCACATCATGGCGCGCATCGGGAAGCGCGTGCTCGACGTGCTCGGCGAGGACGGCGCGTTCGTGCGCGGCCTGCACTCGGTCGGCATGCCGCTCACGGCCCATCAGCCCGACGTGCCGTGGCCGCACAACGAGAAGGAGAAGTGGATCTGCCACTTCCCCGAGACGCGCGAGATCTGGTCGTTCGGCTCGGGCTACGGCGGCAACGCGCTGCTCGGCAAGAAATGCCACGCGCTGCGCATCGCGAGCGTGCAGGCGCGCGACGAGGGCTGGCTCGCCGAGCACATGCTGATCCTCGGGCTCACGAGCCCGGAGGGGCGAAAGGCCTACGTGGCCGCGGCGTTCCCGTCGGCGTGCGGCAAGACCAACCTGGCCATGCTCCAGCCCTCGCTGCCGGGCTGGAAGGTCGAGTGCATCGGCGACGACATCGCGTGGATGAAGTTCGGGGCCGATGGTCGTTTGTACGCCATCAATCCCGAGTCCGGCATCTTCGGCGTGGCGCCGGGGACGAGCGAGAAGTCGAACTACAACGCCATGCACACGTTCGACCGCAACTCCATCTTCACCAACTGCGCCATGACCGAGGACGGCGACGTGTGGTGGGAGGACATGACCGATCCGCCGCCGGCGCGCCTGGTCGACTGGCTGCGCCGCCCGTGGACGCCCGACAGCGGGCGCAAGGCGGCCCATCCCAACGCGCGCTTCACGACGCCCATGCGCCAGTGCCCGGTGGTGTCGCCGGAGTGGGAGAATCCCGCGGGCGTGCCGATCTCGGCCATCCTGTTCGGTGGGCGTCGCGCGAGCGTCGTGCCTTTGGTGACCGAGGCCCTGTCGTGGCAGCACGGCACCTTCCTCGGCTCGGTGATGACGAGCGAGACCACGGCGGCGGCGGCCGGCGCCACCGGCGAGCTGCGGCGCGATCCGTTCGCCATGCTGCCGTTCTGCGGCTACAACATGGGCGACTACTTCGGCCACTGGCTGCGCATCGGACAGCGCGCCGGCGCGGAGCTGCCGAAGATCTTCTACGTGAACTGGTTCCGCCGCGGCGCCGACGGCAAATTCCTGTGGCCGGGCTACGGCGAGAACTCGCGCGTGCTCAAGTGGGTGTTCGAGCGCGTGCACGGCGACGGCAAGGCGGTGGACACGCCGATCGGCCGGCTGCCGGCGTCGGGAGCGCTGGACTTGAGCGGCTTACGTGTGGCGGAGGCGG
>Ga0114129_10015502_pt1 | contig 10838 bp, 7 predicted proteins | sample RhiMetdeltSRZDD1_FD_80071 | JGI IMG/M metagenome (GOLD analysis project Ga0114129, IMG submission 80071) | Populus rhizosphere microbial communities from Tennessee, USA - Rhizosphere MetaG P. deltoides SRZDD1 (version 2) (version 2) | ecosystem: Host-associated > Plants > Roots > Rhizosphere >... | reverse complement strand
TTGGGCTTTATCCAGCTTTGAGCCGGGCGACTCCCCGACGACGACATAGTCCGTTTTTTGGCTGACACTGTCCGTACACTTGCCCCCACGCGCTTCGATGAATTCTTTGGCCTCGTTGCAGCTCCACGCAGGCAGCGTGCCGGTGATGACGAATGTTTTTCCAGCGAAGACGCCGCCCGCGTTGCGTCGCCGCGGCTTGGCCGTGGGCCAGACGCCGGCCTGTTTCAATTTTTTCAGAACGCGTTTATTGCCTTTATGTGAAAACCAATCCACGACGGCTTCGGAGACGTTCGGCCCAATGCCATCCACGGCTTGCAAGGTTTCAGGGGTGGCCGTGATGAGCGCATCCAGCGAGCCGAAATGCGCGGCGAGGTCGGCAGCCATCACTTCCCCGACACCGCGAATGCCGAGGGCCGAGATCAGTCGCGCGAGCGGACGGTTTTTCGCTTGTTCAATCGCCGCCAACAGCTTCTCGGCTTTTTTATCCGCAAAGCCCTCCAACTCCAGCAAGGTCTCTTTGGTGAGCCTGAAAATATCCGCGACATCTTTCACCCGACCGACGGCGACGACCTGGACCGCCACCTTTTCCCCAAAACCCTCGATGTCCATGACGCCCGCAAAATGCTCGGCGGTCCGCGTGACTTGAGCCGGGCAGGCGATGTTTACACAGTAATAAGCGACTTCGCCCTCTACACGCTCGATAGGTTCGCCGCACGTCGGGCAGTTCACCGGCAGTCGATATTTTTTCTCGCCGCCTTGACGCGCTTCCACAACCGGGCCAATGACGTAGGGGATCACATCGCCCGCACGTTTGAGCAGCACCCGGTCGCCCAGGCGGATGTCTTTGGCGGCGATGTAGTCGAAGTTGTGAAGCGTGGCCTGCCTGACGGTGACGCCGCCGACCTCGACCGGTTCCAGGATGGCGTACGGGGTGAGGACTCCGGTGCGGCCCACGTTCACGCCGATGTTGTTCAAGACCGTCGTCACCTCGCGCGCCGGGAACTTGTAAGCGATGGCGCTGCGCGGGTCTTTGCCGACCACGCCCAGATCAGCGGCGAGGCGCAGGTCGTTCAGTTTGATGACCATGCCATCCGTTTCAAAAGGCAGCGTGTCGCGTTTATCAACCCAGCTTTGGCAATAGGTCAACGCCGCTTCCAGAGTGGAAAACTTCTGTGCTACCTCCGTGACGGGAAAGCCCATGGCACGCAGATACTCAAGTATCTCCCATTGCGTGGACGCTGCGCGACTCACGCCTCGGCTCTCGACGATGGCGTAGCACAGCAGCGAGATGGGACGCGAGGCGGTGAGACTCGAATCGAGTTGACGCAGCGCGCCCGAGGCGGTGTTGCGTGGGTTGATGAACAGCCGCTCCCCTTTGGCGGCGAGTTGGGCGTTCATTTTCTCAAAGTCTTGGGTGAAGATGACAGCTTCGCCACGGACGACGAGCAAGGACGGGGGACGGAGGGTGGATGAAGGACGAAGGGCGAAAGACGAATCTGCCTTCGTCTTTCGTCCTTCGTCCTTCGTCTTTACTGGAATTCTCAGCGGCAGCGTCCTCAGCGTCCGCAAATTTGGCGTAATCTCCTCCCCGATCTCACCACTCCCGCGCGTTGCGCCTTTGACAAACACACCGTTCTCATAATGCAGCACGACCGTCAGGCCGTCTATCTTCGGCTCGACGACGAACTCGGCTTTTTCTACACGGTCGTCCAAGCGACGGATGCGCTCGAACCAGGCCCGCACGTCATCGGCGCTGAAGGCGTTACTTAGGCTAAGAATAGGCTGGGGGTGACGGACTTTCTGGAACTTTTCCGAGACGAAGCCCCCTACTCTTTGCGTGGGCGAATCCGGCGTGACGAGTTCGGGATGTTCGGCTTCGAGCGCCTGTAGCTCGCGGAAGCGAGTATCGTATTCCGCGTCCGAGATGAGCGGCGCGGAGAGGACATGATAGCGGTGGAGGTGGAAGTTGAGTTCCCGCCGGAGTTCTTCCGCGCGAGCGGCGAAGTTATTGCGTTTGGGCATGCCGGGGATTATAGCGGAAAAAGTGAGGGCGGATTATGGTTTAACAAATGTAGCGGATGAAAGTTGACCATCCGCTACATCCGTTATGCGAAGCATCCGTTGCTAAACTTTTAGTCTGTCGGCGGCAAGCCCACCAAAATTTCTTTCCCCTCGACCTTCACCGGATAGGCAGGAATATCCACAATCGCGGGAAAGGAAAGGACTTTGCCCGTACGCACGTCAAAATGCGCGCCATGACGGGGACATTCAATTTCATAGCCGTGCAAATCGCCCTCGGCGACCGGGCCGTCGTCGTGGGAACAGATATCGGCGATGGCGTAGTACGCGCCGGCAATGTTGAAGACGGCCAGCGGCCGACCATCTACTTCAATGATTTTGCGCGCGCCGTTAGGCAACTCGTCCGTCGTGGCGACGGCGATAAATTCGGCAGTGGCGGGGTCAATTTTGTCGTAGGAAACCATAGGCGGCGATTAGCTGATAGCGGATGGCCGATAGCGGGTAGCTAATAGCAAATACGATCGGCTATCAGCCATCCGCTATCAGCTATTAAACTCATTCGTCATCATCATGATAGTGCTGCCCATCAATGCCGTAGGCGCCGGCTTTGAGGACTTTAAGTGAGAGCAGTGCGCATTTCAGGCGCACCGGGCCAAGCTCGATGCCTAACATTTCCAGAATATCATCTTTGCCGATCTGCTTCACTTCGTCCAGCGTCTTACCCATAATCGTCTCAGTGAGCATCGAGGCGGAAGCCTGAGAGATGGCGCAGCCCCGACCGGTGAAGGCGACTTCTTTCACGCGCTTGTTCTCATCCAGCCGCACATCAATCCGCAGCTTGTCGCCGCACAACGGATTTTCATCCTCGTACGAGAAATCGTGCGGATCGAGCGTGCCCTGATTGCGCGGGTTTTTGTAATGATCCAGAATGACTTCGCGATAGAGATCGTCCATGTTTTTACCCAAACATTTTCTTGACTTTGTATAGCCCTTGAATCAGCTTGTCTACTTCGTCGGGCGTATTATACAGGTAGAAGCTGGCGCGGGTAGTGGCCGGAAGTTGGTAGCGGTCGTGCAGCGGCATGGCGCAGTGATGCCCGGCGCGCACCGCAATGCCATCTCGATCCAAGACTTGGGCGACGTCGTGCGGATGCACCCCCTCCAAGCTAAATGATGCGACGCCACCCTTCTTCTCTGCCGTCGGGCCATAGACTTTCACCCCCGGCACTTCCTCCAGCCGTTCCAGCGCGTAGGCGATGAGTTCCTGCTCGTGCGCATGAATGGCCTCCATTCCAATTGCGGAGAGATAATCCACCGCCGCGCCCAAGCCCACTGACTCCGCAATCGCCGGCGTCCCAGCCTCGAACTTATATGGCAGTTCATTGGGCTTGAACTCGCGCAAGTACACGCGCTTGATCATGTCGCCGCCGCCCATGAAAGGCGGCATGGCTTCGAGCAGCGTCTGCCGTCCCCACAGCACGCCGATGCCCGTCGGGCCGCACATCTTATGGCCGGAGAACACGATAAAATCCGCGCCGAGGGTTTGCACATCTACCGGCAGATGCGGGACGGCCTGCGCGGCATCCACCAGAACCAACGCGCCAGCGGCGTGGGCCTGCGCCGCGATTTCGCTGACGGGATTAATCGTCCCCAACACATTCGACATATAAGTGAAAGACACCAACTTGGGCGATTGTCGGAGGAAGGTGTCGAAGGAAGACAGATCAAGTTCGCCCTCATCCGTGACGGGGAGGATGTTGAGGCTTGCGCCTTTTTCGGCGGCCAACATTTGCCAGGGCACTAAATTAGAATGGTGCTCCATCTCTGTTAGGACAATGCTATCCCCGGCTTTGATATTTGCCCGACCCCAACTGTAAGCCACCAAGTTGATTGCTTCCGTAGCATTGCGCGTGAAGATGATTTCCTTAAGCGACCGGGCATGGATAAATTTTTGGATACGTTCGCGACCGCCTTCGTAGAGAGTCGTCGCTTCCTCGGCCAACGTGTGAATACCGCGATGCACGTTGGCATTCGAAAGGCGATAATAACGATCCATCGCCTCGAGGACTTGCGTCGGTTTCTGCGAGGTCGCGGTTGAGTCCAGATAAACGACCGGGATACCGGGTTTGACCTCGCGCGTCAGGATCGGGAAGTCAGCACGGAGGCGCGCTGCATCAAGATGTTTAACGTTCATTGCTAAAAGCTTCTCTGCCAACGTTCACTTTCCCGTGGAATCTGTTTCCCCCGCAACTCCCAAACGCCGGATGTTCCGTGAGCCATGCGCACACCACAAAATCCGGTTTGGGATCAACAACTTATTGATTGAAAAAACGTCCGTCTCAAACTGCACCGCCGCCATGCGCAAATCCACCTGCACCACTTTCCCCGCCAGCCAATCGTTAACGCGCTGACCATCCCGGAGATGATCGCAGAAGACTTCGACTTGCTCGCCGACGGTAAATTTGGAGCGAGACATTTGCGCCACACAAGTGGCAAGTGGAAAGTGGCAGGTGGCAAGTTGAATAGAGACTCGCCACCTGCCACTTTCCACCTGCTATCCCATCTTCCCCTCAATCGCCTTCTTCAGCCGCTGGCGCACGCCTTCAAAGGGAATGCGCTGCAGCACCGGATCGAAGAAACCATCCACCACCAACCGTTCAGCCTCGGCGCGGGCCAAACCCCGGCTCATCAAATAGAAGAGATTCTCAGCTTCCATTTGACCGACCGTTGCGCCGTGGGTGCAACGCACATCGTCGGCCAGAATCTCAAGGCCGGGGATCGAGTCGGCGCGCGCGCCCGGGCTTAAGACCAAATTGCGGTTCGCCTGATAACCATCCGTCTTCTGCGCGCCGGGAGCGACATAGATCATTCCCTGCCACACGGAGCGGCTCTGATCCTTCAACGCGCCCTTGAAGAGCAGATCGCTCGTCGTACGCGGCGCATAATGATTCTGCTGCGTATCGTGGTCAAGATGCTGATCATCTTCTGTGAAGTAGAAGCCGGACATTTTGCCCACCGCGCCTTCGCCGTCCAGGTCCATCTCGGAGAAGTTCTTGGTCACGTGCGAGCCCACGGCGGAGAAAATCCAATCCACTTTTGAACCGGCGCCGACCCGCACGCGCTCGTGCGTGAAGTTCCAGACGTTCAAGCCCAACGATTGCAATTCGACAAAGGTCAGATGCGCCTGCTTGCCCACGAGGACTTCCACCGTCGCGACATGCAAGGCCTGGCGCTCCGCCTGATCTTCCGGCGAAGCGCTTTCATGCACAACCGTGGCCGAGGCGCCATCATCTACCACAATCACCACCCGGTTGAAATGCGCCAAGCCGGTGAGCCACGCCACGGAATGCAGCGGCAAGTCAAGCTTGACGCCTTTCGGAATATAAACGAACACCCCGCCATCGGCCAGCGCCTCCGCCAGCGCGGCGAACTTGCCTTCACTAATCTTGACGCATTTTCCCAAATATTTCTTCACTAATTCAGGGTATTTCTTCGTCGCCGTCAGAAAGTCGGTGAAAATGACTTTCTGACGCTTGAGGGAGGGATCAAGTGAATATTCTTCCACTTTCCCCCCGGCCAGCACCAACTGCCCACCCGGTTGACTCCCGACCAACGGCTTAAGCAGCGAACTCGGCACGCGCTTGGTCGACCGAAGGTTCCCATTGAGCCGATGAGACAGCGTAACTTGCCCCCACTTGAATGGACGAATATCGGTGCGCCGCCAGGCTTCGTCTTTAAGCGTAGGCATCGGCATCGCCTGATACGTTTTCCACGCTGCCAGACGACGACGGGCATACCAGTCGGCATCCTTCTTGGCAGCGGAGAGAGCCAGCACCTCAGACTTGGGCAAATTGAATTCCGCCGCCTGGGGCTCTTCGCGTTTTCGTCCGGTCGTGATGACCGTGCGTTGATATTTTGGTGCAGCCGTTACGGGCGCTTCAGTCGTTGTCATCCTTAATCCCGATGTTATACAAGCGAAGGGGCGGGTTCGCCGCTCTGGGCGTCGTCACCCGCCCCAAATGATTGAGCGGTTTCCATATCTATTTACGGAATACGCACTACGGAATATCTTCGTATTGCGTAGTGCGTATTCCGTAAGCCAATGGAATTTGCCGTAAAATTTACCCAATACTGCCTTCCATCTGCAATTGCACCAGCCGGTTAAGTTCGACCGCATATTCCATCGGCAGTTCCTTCACCAGCGGCTCAATGAACCCGCCGACGACCATGCTGGCCGCCTGCTCTTGCGAGAGGCCCCGGCTCATCAGATAGAAGAGCTGATCCTCACCGACTTTGGAGACCGAGGCTTCGTGACCGATGGTCACTTCGTCCTCGTCAATCTCAATCACCGGATACGTGTCCGAGCGAGATTTGTCATCAATCAGCAGCGCATCGCAGACGACGTTCGAGCGTGAGTGATGCGCGCCTTTGTAGACTTTGAGTAGGCCTCGGTACGAGGCGCGCCCGCCGCCTTTGGAGATGGACTTGGACGTGATCTTGCTCGAGGTGTGCGGCGCGCCGTGTACCACCTTGCCGCCCGCGTCTAATTGCTGTCCCTTACCCGCAAAGGCGATGGAGAGAACCTCACCATGCGCGCCCGGCTCCATCAGATAAATCGCCGGGTACTTCATCGTCACCTTGGAGCCGAGATTGCCGTCAATCCATTCCATCGTCGCATCGCGGTAAGCGGCGGCGCGCTTAGTCACCAGGTTGTAGACGTTGGTGGACCAGTTTTGGATGGTCGTATAGCGGCAGCGCGCGCCGGCTTTGACGATGATCTCCACGACCGCGCTGTGCAGCGAGTCGCTGGAGTAAATCGGCGCGGTACAACCTTCCACGTAGTGGACATACGCGCCTTCATCCACGATGATCAGTGTCCGTTCAAACTGTCCCATATTTTTGGCGTTGATGCGGAAATAGGCTTGCAGCGGCATTTCTATGTGGACGCCCTTGGGGACATAGATGAACGATCCGCCCGACCAGACCGCGCTGTTGAGCGCCGCGAACTTGTTGTCCGTGGAGGGAATGATCGTGCCAAAGTATTCCTTGACCAGATCAGGGTGCTGGCGCAGGCCGTCATCCATTGAGAGGAACAGGACGCCCTTCTCCTCCAGGTCTTTGCGAATCGAGTGATAGACCATCTCCGACTCATATTGCGCGCCGACGCCGGAGAGGAATTTCTGCTCAGCTTCGGGGATGCCCAGCTTATCGAAGGTGTTCTTGACCTCCGCCGAAACGTCGTTCCACGATTGGACGCTCTCAGCTGACGGCTTGATATAGTAGAAAATGTTATCGAAATCAATCTCGTGCAGATCGGCGCCCCAGGTGGGCATCGGCTTTTTGTAGAAGATCTCCAGCGCCTTGAGGCGGAAATCGGTCATCCACTGCGGCTCGCCTTTCAGGCGGGACATCTCCAGCACCACCTCCCGGTTAAGCCCACGCTTGGCTTTGAAGGTGTAGTTCTCCGGCTCGGAAAAACCGTATTCTTCCTTGTAACGATCCTTTGAGTCTAAAACCAACTCTTTCTCAGACATGCGGTACCTCCTCATACTTCTCGCGCACCCAGTCATACCCCTGCTCTTCCAGATGCAGGGCCATATCCGCCCCGCCCGACTCAACAATCTTGCCGTCGAGCATCACATGTACAAATTGAGGCTTGATGTAATTCAGGATGCGTTGATAGTGAGTAATCACCAGCACCCCCAAATTCGGGCCGGCCAGGGCATTCACGCTGGAAGCCACAATCCGCAGCGCGTCAATGTCCAGGCCCGAGTCCGTCTCATCCAGCACGGCAATTTCCGGTTCGAGCGTCGCCAACTGCAAAATCTCGGCGCGCTTCTTCTCGCCGCCGGAAAAGCCTTCGTTCAAATAACGCCCGGCAAAATCATGCGGGACTTGCAGCAAATCCATCTTGGCCTTCAGCAGTTTGCGGAATTCCGGAATGGGCATGCCCTTGTCTTCCGGATTCACCGCCCGCCGCCGGGCATTGATGGCGGTTCTCAGGAAGTTTGCCACGCTCACGCCCGGAATGGCGACCGGATATTGGAAGGCGAGGAAAAGGCCCAAACGGGAGCGCTCGTCCGGCTCCAATTCCGTCAGTTCAATGCCTCTGAAAATGATCTGTCCGGCAGTGACGGTATAATTGGGATGTCCCATGAGCGCATAAGCTAAGGTAGACTTACCGGTCCCGTTCGGCCCCATGAGCGCGTGAATCTCGCCCTGCTTCACGACCAGGTTCAAGCCTTTGAGGATGGGTTTATCCTCCACCGAAACATGCAGATTACGAACTTCCAGAACAGACGACATTTCCGTGTTTTCTCCTGATTACGGTGATTCATTCCAGGGCAGCAGGATTATACCATTCGGCACAAGCGACTGTCAATATTTCTGATAAGCATCATAATTATTAAGTTGCTCCAACAAATCACACCCGACTATTCATTTTCACAAGGAGATAGGCTCAATGGAAACTTTTAAACTCTGCATTCTTTTTGGCGATAACCCTGATCTCGATCCGGGGCAGATTGCTCCCGGCTGGGAAATGGCCGAAATCCCGGTCGGGCTGGTCGTCAGGCCTTTCGAGAGCGAGGCCCACTGGCAGGCAGAAATCGCCCACATCGAAACCTGGCGTCTGCCTCCCATTAAAGTTGCCAGCCACTTTCTCCATGCCTGGGGCCTGACCCCCATCGGCCCGGGCGTAGATTGGGATCAGTTGGTGTTTTGGGCCGACCGCGCCCTGCGCCGCCTCGGCCAGTTGGGTGTGGAGGTGGCCGGGGTGTATGGGAATTTCTTCAAGCTCCCCGAAGGCGTCTCGCGTACCCAGGCGCTGGATCAGGCCATCCGCTGGTTCAACATGGTGGCCGATTATGCCGAAAAATACCACGTCAAGATCGTTTTGGAACCGACGGCTAAACCGGATACGCTCTTCCCCATGTATGCGGACGGCCTCGAATTTGTAAAAAAGGAAATTAACCGCGAGGCGGTGCGCGTGATGGCCGACCTGAACTATTTCCTCGCCGGCAACCAACCGCTAGAAAACATCGCCCAAGACCCGGACTATTGCTTACACGTTCATATCGCCGGCGAACGTGGACAGCCGGGGGTCGGCCAGCGCGTAGAGAGCCACACGCACCTCTTCCGCGTCCTCCGGGATATAGGTTATGTGGGCGGCGTCTCGGCGGCCTGTCCCTGGGTGAGCACCGTCGGAGGCCAAAAGGTAGATTTCCGCCTCGAAACCGCCAAGACGCTCAACTATCTAAGCGATCTGCGCGAAAAAGTGTATGCCGAATTGTGATCCGCGATGGCGATCTGCCTGGACCCAACCCGGATCGGCCTTTCGCGTTACAATACTGACATGATGACTAAAGAACCCCTCAACCAAAACTTGCGACCCGCGACGATTGTCGCCAACCTGCGGGAAATTGCCCAGGCACTCTCGGCGGCGTGGGATGTGGACACTACCCTGGACTTGATCACGCGCAAGACGACCCACGTGATGCAGGTCGACTCCTGCTCCATTTATCTGCTGGAACCCACGGACAAGACGTTGTGGTTACGCGCGTCCACCGGCCTCGCGCCGGACGCGCTGGGCCGGACGCCGCTTAAGATGGGTGAAGGATTGACCGGTTGGGCGGCCGAGCATGGGGTCCCGGTGGCGGTGCGGGATGCGCAGGCGGACCCACGTTTCAAGCTGCTGCCCCAAACCGACGAGAAAATTTTCCACTCCCTGCTCGCCGTTCCGCTGATGAACCGGGAGCGCGTCATCGGCGCGATGAATGTTCAAACCAGCGCCCTGCACGATTTCACGCCGGAACAAATTGAACTGGCCTCACTGATTAGCGATCTCGCCGCCGGCGCCCTCGACCGCGCGCTCCTGTACGAGAACATGAACCGGCAGATTAGTGAATTGACGACGCTGGCCAAGGTCAGCGAAACCGTCACCTCCCCCATTTACCTGGACGAGATGCTTGAACTGGTCGTGGAAATGGCTGCCAAGGTGATGGGCGCGCCGATTTGCGCGCTGCGCTTGATAGACCCGGACAGCGGCGAATTAGTCATCCGCTCGGCCAAGACGAATAGCGCGGCCTACCGCGAACGGCCGCCGCTCAAAGTCGGCGAGGGCATCACCGGTGTGGTGATTCGAGAAAGGAAGCCGCTGGCCGTCGCGGATGTCCGCATTGATCCGCGTTATCATTTCGGCGATCTGGCCCGGCAAGAAGGCTTGGTCTCCATGCTCTCCGTGCCGTTGATCGTTCGGGAGCGCGTGATTGGCGTGCTCAACTGTTACACGACCGAGCCGCACGTTTACACGGATAAAGAAATCGCGCTGTTTTCCACGCTGGCCAATCAGACCGCGCTGGCGATTGAGAACGCGCAGTTGGTAACCAACGCGGCGGTCGTGCGTGAGATGCACCACCGGATCAAGAATAATTTACAAACGGTGGCCATGCTACTGCGGATGCAGGCCGGCACCGAGTCGGCGCTGACCGCGCAAGATGTGTTACACATCAGCGTCAACCGGATTTTGAGCATCGCCGCCGTCCACGAAGTCCTGGCCCAGGAAGGCTTCCGGCTGGTCAACGTCAAAGAAGTCACCGAGCGCATCGTCCAGATCGTCGCGCAGAACATGGTCCGACCGGACTTGCAGGCGGAGATTCATGTCGAAGGTGAGCCGGTCATCCTGCCCTCCCGTCCGGCCACCTCGCTGGCCTTAGTCATCAACGAACTGCTGCAAAATGCGTTGGAGCACGCGTTTGTCGGACGCGCCTCGGGCACGGTGCAAATCAACCTGGGGCGCGGGCCGAAAGATTACGTCGTCG
>Ga0114129_10015501_pt1 | contig 10838 bp, 8 predicted proteins | sample RhiMetdeltSRZDD1_FD_80071 | JGI IMG/M metagenome (GOLD analysis project Ga0114129, IMG submission 80071) | Populus rhizosphere microbial communities from Tennessee, USA - Rhizosphere MetaG P. deltoides SRZDD1 (version 2) (version 2) | ecosystem: Host-associated > Plants > Roots > Rhizosphere >... | reverse complement strand
GACCGTGTACGTGTACGACCCGAACCGCGGGCAGTGCGACGACGTACGCATCGAGTTCGACATCAACCGGGGTGGCGCGCGGACCGCGATCACGCACAATCTCGGGCTGGCGCGGCCGATCCGCGGGTTCTTCCGGACGGCGTACGCGCCGCTCACGCCACCCGGCTGCTGAGCCGACATACAGCGGCCCGGGCCGCAGCGCCCGCGCCGGCGATTTGCCGGATTACCCGAATCAGGTATGGATGCGCCCCGACCGTTTCCCAGACATTGACGGGGGTACGCCTCCGAGCGTGGTGATGAAAGCGCTTACATCGGCGAAGCCGCCGACCATTTACGAGGTGGCTCGGCGGGCCGGCGTGTCGATAGCCACCGTGTCCCGTTCGATGCGCGACCCGGAGCTGGTCGCGGACGCGACCCGGGCACGCGTACAGGCTGCCGTCGATGAACTGAACTTCCGGCCCAGCCGGTTGGGCCGGTCCCTGGCGGAGGGACGGCACGCGGCCAACGGCATCGTCTTCCCGGATCTCGTCGGGCCCTACTACGCCGAAGTCGTGCTCGCGTACGAGGAGGCCGCGTCCGAGCTGGGCCGCAGCGTACTGATCCTCGCCACGCACGGGCGCCGTGACGCCGCTGAGGCCGTACTCGAGCTCGCCGCCCGGGTCGACGGCATGGCCATCATGGGCAACACGGTCGACGACGGCGTCGTACGCGCGATCGCGGCGACCGGGCTGCCCCTCGTGCTGCTCGCCCGACCACCGGTCAAGGGTGTCGACACCGTGCGTACCCGCAACGAGGAGACCGCGGCCGCGCTGGCCGGGCACCTCGCCGCGCACGGGCACGAGCGGATCGCGTTCCTCGGCGACCCATCGGCGTCGTCGGACGTGGCAGGGCGCCTCGCCGGGCTGGCCGAAGGGCTGCGTGCCGCCGGTCTCCCCGCGCCCGAGGTCGTACCCGCGTCCCTCGACATGGCCGGCGGCGAGGCCGCCGCGCGCGGGCTGCTCGCCCGCCGCGTCCGGCCCACCGCGATCGTGTGCGGCAACGACGAGACGGCACTGGGTGCCCATCTCGCCGCGGAGTCGGCCGGCCTGTGCGTACCCGCGGATCTGGTACTGACCGGATGGGACGACATCTTCGCGGCGCGTTACGCGGGCCTGACCACCGTGCACCAGCCGATGCGCGAGCTGGGCGCGACTGCGGCGCGGTGGCTGCACGAGCGCATCGCCGATCGACAGCAGGATCCGGGCCGCCCCGTGCGTCGCCGGGTCCTTCCGACGCGGCTCGTCATCCGGCGCAGCTGCGGCACCCATTCCCCGGAGGTGGAGTCATGAGAGGAAAGCAACGCCTTGGTGTCGCGGTGGTGGCGCTCGCGGCAATCGCCATGGCCGGCTGCGGCCGCGGTTCGGGTGGTGGCGGTGAGGAGGCCAAATCGGTCGGTGATGGAAAGGCCACCGGCGAGATCACCGTATGGGCGATGGGCGCCGAAGGGGAGAAGCTCGCCGCGTTCGCCAAGCAGTTCAGCACCGAGAACCCGGGCGCGACGGTGAACGTGACGGCCGTGCCGTGGGATGCGGCCCACCAGAAGATAGCCACCGCGATCGCCGCGAAGCAGACGCCGGACGTCTCGATGATCGGTACGACCTGGCAAGGTGAGTTCGCCAAGACCGGCGCGCTGGACCCGACTCCGAACCTGATCGACAAGAGCGCGTTCTTCCCGGGCGCGTGGGACACGACGGTCGTCAACGCCACGTCCTATGCCGTGCCGTGGTACGTCGAGACCCGGCTCATCTACTACCGCAAGGATCTGGCCGCGCAGGCCGGGTTCATGTCGGCGCCGAAGACGTGGGACGAGCTGAAGGCGATGGCGAAGGCGATGCAGGAGAAGGCCGGCGTGAAGTGGGGCCTGAGCCTGCAACCGGGCAAGACGGGTAGCTGGCAGTCGGTGCTGCCGTTCGCCTGGTCCAACGGCGCCGAGGTCGCCACGGCCGACAAGCTGTCGTTCGACAAGCCCGAGGTCGTCGAGGCGCTGGCCTACTACCAGTCGTTCTTCACCGAGAAGATCTCGCCGACCGACCTGCCCGACGGAACGCTGGAGCCGGACTTCGTGAAGGGCCAGATCGGTGCGTTCGTCTCCGGTCCGTGGCACGTCGGCCTGCTGAACGAGCAGGGTGGCGCCGGGTTCTCCGACAAGTTCGCCGTCGCGCCGATGCCGACGAAGAAGTCGTCGACGTCGTTCATCGGAGGCAGCAACCTCGCGGTATTCAAGGACGCCAAGAACCGGGACAGCGCCTGGAAGTTCATCGCCTGGCTGACCAAGCCCGAGGTGCAGGTCAAGTGGTACCAGACGGTCAACGACCTGCCGGCCGTCCAGAAGAGCTGGGACGACCCGGCGTTGTCGGGTGACAAGTTCCTGCCGACGTTCGGCGCGCAGCTCAAGAGCGCGAAGGCGCCGCCGGCCATCTCGACGTGGGAGCAGGTCGCGGCCGCGTTCGACATCGAGGTCGAGAAGCTGGCCAAGGCGGGCCAGGATCCCGCGGCGACCGCGAAGGCCGTACAGACCAAGGCCGACTCCATCGGCACCGGCGGCTGACATGGCCACCGCACGCGTGGCCACGGTGCCGGCCAAGCAGGTCGGGGCGCAGAGCCCCGGCCGGCCGGCCCCGGTCGCCCGGACCCGGCCGCGCTGGCGGCAGGCCGTCACCGGCTGGGCTTTCGCCGCGCCGTTCAGCGTCCTGTTCCTGGTTTTCATGGCGGTACCCGTCGTCGCGTCGCTCGTCATGAGCCTGACCGACCTGCGGGCCACCGACCTGCGCCATCCGTTCGGCGTGAACTTCGTGGGGCTCGACAACTACGCGAAGCTGTTCTCCGACGGGCTCTTCCGGCGGGCCGCGGTCAACACGCTCATCTTCGTGGCGATCGGTGTCCCGCTCACGATCGTCACCGGGCTGGCCGCCGCGAGTGCTCTCAACTCGGGCCTCGTGCGGCTGCGGGCGCTCTTCCGCGTCGGCTTCTACCTGCCGGTCGTCACCAGCATCGTGGCGATCGCGGTGATCTGGCGCTTCCTGCTCGACCCGGGCGCCGGTCTCGTCGACAACCTGCTCGCCCTCGTCGGCATCGACGGGCCGAACTGGCTGTTCGACACCTCCCTCGCGCTGCCGTCGCTGATCGTCATGGCGACCTGGCGCAACTTCGGTTTCCTCATGGTGATTTTCCTGGCCGGACTTCAATCAATACCCATCCACTTGTACGAGGCGGCCAAGCTCGACGGGGCGGGACGGTGGCAGCAGTTCCGGCACGTGACGCTGCCGATGCTGCGCCCGACCCTGCTGTTCGGCGGCGTGGTCACCGGCATCGGGTACCTGCAGCTGTTCGAGGAACCCTTCGTGATGACCCAGGGCGGTCCGCTGTCGTCGACGCTGTCGGTCTCGTACCACATCTACAACCAGTTCGGCTTCGGCAACTACGGTTACGCGGCCGCGGCGAGCTACGTGCTCTTCGTGGCAATCGTCGGGTTGTCTTTGCTGCAGTTCCGCCTGCTGGGTTCGAGGGACTGAGGTCGTATGTCCACTGTGGACGCTCCCGTACGCGGTCGCGACCGCGCCGCCCGCGCCGTGCTGTACGCCGTACTCGCGCTGGGCCTGCTCGTCGTCATCGGCCCGTTCCTCTGGATGCTGCTCTCGTCGTTCAAACCGGAGGCCGAGATCCGTCAAGTCCCACCGACGTGGTGGCCGGAGGCGCCGACCCTCGGCAACTACCGGGAACTGTTCTCCCGGCTCGACTTCCCCCGGTACTTCCTCAACTCGACCCTGGTCGCGGCACTCGTCACGCTCGGGAACCTGGTCTTCTGCTCGGCCGTCGGGTACGCCCTCGCCAAGCTGCGGTTCCCCGGCAGGCGCGGCCTGTTCGTCGTGGTGCTCGGCATGCTCATGGTGCCGGCGATGGTGACGTTCGTCCCGCAGTTCGTGCTCGTCAGCAACCTCGGCCTGACCAACACCTACGCCGGCCTCGTCCTGCCGTTCCTGGCCGGGCCGTTCGGCGTCTTCCTGATGCGCCAGTACCTGCTGTCCGTTCCGGACGATCTCATCGAGGCCGCGCGGGTGGACGGAGCGGGTGAGTTCCGCATCTTCTGGCAGGTGGTGCTGCCGTTGTGCGGGCCCGCGCTCGCCACGCTCGGCATCCTCACGTTCCTCGCCTCGTGGAACAACTTCCTGTGGCCACTCGTCGTCGCCACCACCGAGGACAAGTACACGCTTCCGGTCGCGCTCGCGCTGTACAGCGTCGGCCAGAACCGGACCGACTTCGGCCTGCTGCTCGCCGGCGCGGTCGTGGTCGTCCTGCCCGTACTCGTGGTGTTCCTGGTCCTGCAGCGGCAGTTCCTGCGGGGCATCGCGACAACCGGACTCAAGTAAAGGGGAGACTCATGCGACGCCTCGTCCTGTCTGCGGTCGCGCTCGGCTCAGTGCTCGTCCTCGCCGCGCCGGCCGCCGCCGCACCACCCGGCCCCTCGACCCTGCGAGGGTACGCGGTGGACACCTGGCACTCGATGGTCGCGATGGTGGACCCGGCCACCGCGCTGCCGGCCGACAACATCCACGGTGACCTCGCGCCGGGCAGCCGCTCGGCGTACACGTCGCCGACCAACATCGGGGGGTACCTGTGGTCGACCGTCGTCGCCCGCGACCTCGGGCTGATCTCGCGCCAGGAGGAGACGGCGCGCCTGTCGTCCACTCTGGACACCCTGCGCGGGCTGGCGCATCACACGGACTCGGGCATGTACTACAACTGGTACGACCCGCACACCAGGGCCGTGCTCACCGTGTGGCCCGAGGACGGCAGCCCCATCACGCCGTTCCTGTCGAGTGTGGACAACGGCTGGCTCGCGGCGGCGCTGCTCGTCGTCCGGGGCGCCGTACCCGCGCTGCGGAGCAAGGTCGACGCGGTGCTGACGCCGATGGACTTCGGCTTCTACTACAACCCCGACGCGAAGGGAGCCGGCCTGCCCGGGCTCATCCGGGGCGGGTTCTGGGACACGCAGCCGCCCGGCTGCTCGGTCGTCGACAACTACCGCGACCGTGGACCGGACGTCTGGTACACGTGCAACCACTACGACATCACGGTCACCGAGCCGCGGATCGCCACGTACCTTGGCATCGCGTTCGGCCAGGTCCCTCGGGAGGCGTACTTCGCGACGTGGCGTACCTTCCCCGACACGTGTGACTGGTCGTGGGCCGAGCAGCAGCCGGTCGGCTTCCACACGTCGTACCTCGGCGTACCGGTCTTCGAGGGCGCGTTCCGGTACGCGGGCATCCAGTTCGTACCGAGCTGGGGCGGGGACATGTTCGAGGCGCTGATGCCGAACCTGTTCGTCCCCGAGGAGACGTGGGCCCCGCGCAGTTGGGGCCGCAACCATCCCGCCACCGTCGCCGGTCAGATCGCGCACGGCCTGACCGACGCGGGGTACGGGTACTGGGGGTTCTCGCCGGCGTCCGACCCGAACGGCGGGTACAAGGCATGGGGCGTCGACGCGATGGGCATGGACACCACCGGGTATCCGTCCGATGTGGAGGGTGCCAACTACGACGCCGGCTTCGGCGACTGCCGTCCACCCGGCCCGGCACCGGTGTACGGGAACGGTGTCGTGACCCCGCACGCGGTCTTCCTGGCGCTGCGGTACGCGCCCGAGGCGGCCGCGAGCAACCTGGCCAAGCTGCGCGCCAACTTCGACGCGTACGGGCCGGGCGGCTTCTACGACGCCGTGGCCGTGGGCTCCGGTACGGTGGCGAAGCGGTACCTGGCGCTCGACCAGGCGATGATCATGGGCGCGCTCGGCAATGCGCTCGCCGGTGAGGACATCCGCCGCGCGTTCGTCACGCCGCAGATCGAGCACACGCTGCGGCCGCTGCTCGCGATGGAGGAGTTCAACGTGCCGGCGCACCAGGACGTCGTCACCCAGGTGGCCCGGTGACGGGCCGTGTGGTCGATGCGGCCCGGGAGCGCTGGGCCGCGCTGATGGGCGGTGGCGGGGCGCAGGACCGCGCGCCGGGGGAGCCGGTGGCGTCGGACCTGCCCCCGCCCGAGCGGGTCGTGGCCGTCGGGGGCGCCGGCCACACCACGCTCGACTGGACGCCGGTGCCCGGGGCGATCGGGTACGCCGTCCACCGCGCCGACACCGCCGACGGACCGTTCGAGGTCGTCGACCACGGTGGAGGCGACGTACTGGCCGTGCCGCACGGGCCGTACGCGGACACGACCGGCGAGCCGGGCCGCGAGTACTGGTACGCGGTCGCGGCGCTGGAGACGGTGAACGCGCTCGGGCCGCTGAGTGAACCGGTACGCGGCGGATCCGAGCGTGGTGGGCGGTCCACTGTGGACCTCACCGTCGCCGCGGACCGGGACGGCGGGCCGCTGCACCGGCCGTGGCGCGCCGTCGTCGGCTCGGAGCACCTGAGCCACCTGCTGTGCGCCGACACGACGGGGGGCCGGCCGATCGGCACCGAGCTGCGCGAGGCGCTGCGCCGCGTCCACGACGAGCTCGGCGTGGCCTCCGTACGGGCCCACGCGATCCTGGGCGACGACCTCGGCGTGTACCGGGAGGTCGGCGGCGAACCGCGGTACGACTTCAGCGGCGTGGATCGGGTGTACGACACCGTGCTCGACGTGGGCCTGCGGCCGGTCGTCGAGCTGGGCTTCATGCCGCGCGATCTCGCCCGCGACCCGGACCGGACGGTCTTCGCGTACGAGGCGGTCATCTCGCCGCCCCGCGACTGGGATCGGTGGGGCGATCTCGTACGGGCGCTGACCGCGCATCTCGTGGACCGGTACGGGCGGGCCGAGGTACGCGACCACTGGCCCTTCGAGGTGTGGAACGAGGCGAACCTGTCGGTCTTCTGGTCGGGTACCCCCGAGGAGTATTGGCGCTTGTACGTCGAGACCGCGCGGGCGGTCAAGGACGTCGAGCCCGGCGTGCGCGTGGGTGGTCCGGCCACGGCCGCGGTCGGCTGGATCGACGACCAGCTGGCCGCGGGCGCTCCGGTCGACTTCCTGTCCACCCACATCTACGGCAGCCCGCCGCTCGACCTGCGGCCGCTGGCCGGACCGCGGAACCTCCCTCTACTGTGGACGGAGTGGGGCGTGACGGCCACCCACGGCAGCGGGATCAACGACACCGTTTTCGCGGCGACGTTCCTGCTGCGCGGCATGCGCTCGGCCGCGGGCCGGGTCGAGGCGCTGGCGCCCTGGGTGGCGTCGGACCACTTCGAGGAACTCGGCCGGCCGCCCCGGCTGCTGCACGGCGGCTTCGGCCTGCTGACGGTCGGCAACCTGGCCAAGCCGAAGTTCTGGGCGCTGCGCCTGGCGGAGCGGCTCGGGGACACCGAGCTACCGGTGACGCTGGACGGCGACGGCGCGCGCAGCCTCGTCGAGGCCTGGGCGGCCCGGCAGCCCGACGGGACGGTCGGGATCCTGCTGTGGAACGGCACGCTCGACCACGCCCGGGCCGGCGGCGATCCCGTCCTCGGCCGGCGGGTCGACGTCCGCGTGACCGGGCTCGACGACCGGCGCTACGCCGTCCGGCACTGGCGGGTCGACGAGACGCACTCCAACGTCGCGGCCCGGTGGCGGGAGCTCGGCTGTCCACAGTGGCCGGACGAGCGGCAGTGGGCCGAGCTGGCGGCGGCCGACCGGCTCGACGAGTACGAGCCGGAGCGACGGATCGCGGGCGGGACGGCTGAGCTCACCGTGGAGCTGCCGATGCCGGCGATCTCGTATCTGGAGCTTCGTCCGGAGTAGGCACGTACGCCAGCCGGCGGCCGTACAGACGCCGGCCGGGCCAGCCGCTCGCGGACCCGAGGAACGTGAGCAGCGACGGTACGAGCAGCGAGCGGACGACGAGCGTGTCGATGAGGATTCCGGCGCTGAGCGCGAACGCCAGTTCCCGGAACGGGCGCAACGGTACGAGGACGAGCAGCCCGAAGCTGATCGCGAGCGTGAAGCCGGCGGTACGGATCGCCCGCGCCGACTGCGGGATGGTCACCGCCAACGCCTCGCTGAGCGGGCGTACCCGCGCCTCCTCCCACGCGTGCCCGATGCCGAAGATGTTGTAGTCCGACCCGAGGGCGACCAGCAGGACGGCCGCCGCGAACGGTACGTAGAACGTCAGCCCGTCGTAGCCCAGCAGACCCTGGAACAGGTAGGTGGTGAGGCCGAGCGTGGCGCCGATGGCGAGCACGCTGCACGCGAGCAGGCACACCGGGGCCACGAGGGCGCGCAGGAACAGCATGAGGAACAGCAGGTTGGCGGCGAGCGCCGCGAGGGCGATGCGGCCCAGGTCGTCCATCGTCTGGTCGACGACGGCCTGGGCGATCGCGGTGTCGCCACCGAGGCTGGCCCGCGCTCCCGTGAGGCCCGCCTCCTGCAGCAGGGCGGGCAGGCTGTCCTGGATCCGCGACAGCGTCCGCACCGCCTGCGCGCCGAGGGGTTGGTCGGACAGGATCAGCAGGTAACGCACGGCCGTCCCGTCCGCGGTGCTGAACACGTGCAGATCGTCAGGGACGACCTCGTCGCCGGGGCCGAGTACGCCGGCCACACCCGGCTCGCGGCCCAGCGCCTGCTGCAGCCGGGCGAGCTCGGCCGGCCGTGATCCCAGGCCGGATCCCTGCACCAGCAGCTCGGTCGGCGACAGGATGCCGTCGGCGAATCCGGTCTCGGCCTGGACCGCCGCCTGGCGGGCCGGGTCGCCGGCGGGTAGCGAGGGGATGAGCGAGATACCCAGCGTCAGATTGCGCAGCGGGAGGGTCGCCGCCACGAGGCCGGTGACGCACAGGATCAGCACGATCAACGCGTACGCCGGGTGGGTGAGGCGCCGCGTCCAACCGGTGGAACCGCGCCGCTCGGCCCCCTCCGGATCCGGCGTACGGCGGCCCGGCCAGAGGGCGGCGGATCCGAGGATCGCCAGCAGCGCCGGTACCAGCGTGACGGCGACGACCATGCCGGTGAACACGGCCACCGCCATGCCGGGCCCGAATGCGCGGAACGCCGGCGACGTGGCGACGATCAGGGCGCCCGTGCCGGCCGCGGCGGTCGCGCCGGCGGTGGCGATGATCGGGGTGAACCGCGCGGTCGCCCGTTCGGCCGCGAGCAGCCGTCCGGCACCGGACGCCAGGTGGCCGCGCATCGCGGACAGGTAGAAGACCACGTAGTCGGTCACCACGCCGAGCAGCAGGGCGACCAGCAGCGGTTGGGTCTCCGCCGGTACCACAAGACCCAGCCGACCGGCCACCGCACCGGCGATGTGCAGCGTCAACACGATCGCGGTCGCGGACACCGCCAGCGTCAGCAGCGGTGCGACCAGCGACCGGAACGCGACCGCGACGATGAGCAGGACGGCGGTGACGGTCACCAGCTCGAGCAGGGGCAGCGAGGACGAGACGAGGCGACCCTGCTCCACCCGCGCCGGCACCGAGCCGGTCACGCCGACCACGTGGTCGTTGGCGTCGAAATGGTTCGCCACGAACGCCTTTGCCGCCGCGAGCTGGTCGGCGAAACTGACGTCCGGCGTGGTGAACAGCAGCGTGATGACGGTGGTGCCGCTCTCCTCCGAACCCGGGAAGAGCTTGAGCGTGTTGGGCACCGGTACGGCCGCCACGATCGGCCTGGCCTCGGGGTACCGGCCCTCGGTGACCGCCCGGGCCCGCGCCACCGCCTGGGCCTGGGTCTGCAGCGACAACCCCTTCGGATCCCGCTGCACGACCGCGACCCGGCTCAGCAGCGGGAAGCCGAAAGCCTGCAGTGACCGGACCTCGCTCTGCACCGCCGGGCTGTCCGGGGACACCATCTCGCTCAGGTCGCTGCCCGCCCGGCCAATTCCCGGGAGCAGCACCACCGACGCGGCGACCGCGACGAGCCAGAACGCCACCACCGCCCAGCGCAGCCGCACGATCCACCGGGCGTACCCGGCGATGATCGGACCCGGTCGCCAGCGCCTGCGTGGGGTACGCACCTCGGTCATCACGGGTCTGCGGGTACCCGCGTTCGGACGTTCGAAAACGACGCGGGCCACGCGAAGCTCGACGGTCAGGAGCCCGGACGGACCAGACCCGTCTCGTACGCCAGCACGACGGCCTGGACCCGGTCGCGCAGGGAGAGCTTGCCGAGCACCCGGCTGACGTGGGTCTTCACGGTGCCCTCGGAGAGGAACAGCTCGGCGGCGATCTCCGCATTGGACAGCCCGCGGGCCAGCAGGCCGAGCACCTCGCGCTCCCGGTCGGTGAGCGCCGACAGGCTCTGGGCCCGCGCACGGTCCGGTTCTCCGGTCGTGTCGAGGAAGCGCTCGACGAGCCGGCGGGTGGCGCTCGGCGCGACGACGGCGTCTCCGGCGACCACGATCCGGATCGCCGACACGAGGTCGGGTGCCAGCGTGTCCTTGAGCAGGAAACCGGAGGCACCGGCGCGCAGGCCCGCGTAGACGTACTCGTCGAGGTCGAACGTGGTGAGCACCAGGACCCGGGGCGGGTCGGGCGCGGCGTGGATCTGCCGGGTCGCCGCGATGCCGTCCTGGCGCGGCATGCGGACGTCCATCAGCACCACGTCCGGACGCAGCGCCGCGACCCGCGCGACCGCCTCGACCCCGTCGCCCGCCTCGCCCACGACCTCGAAGCCGCCTGCGTCCTCCAGGATCGTCCGGAGACCGGTGCGGACCAGCGGTTGGTCGTCGGCGAGCAGGACCCGGATCGTCATGTCGCCTCCGCGAGGGGCAGGCGGGCCAGGACCTCGAACCCGCCGGTCGGGCGGTCGGTGGCGATGAACGTGCCGCCGAGCATCGCGACCCGTTCGCGCATGCCCCG
>Ga0114129_10015500_pt1 | contig 10839 bp, 10 predicted proteins | sample RhiMetdeltSRZDD1_FD_80071 | JGI IMG/M metagenome (GOLD analysis project Ga0114129, IMG submission 80071) | Populus rhizosphere microbial communities from Tennessee, USA - Rhizosphere MetaG P. deltoides SRZDD1 (version 2) (version 2) | ecosystem: Host-associated > Plants > Roots > Rhizosphere >... | reverse complement strand
TTGATCGCGAGCGCGCGCGCGAACGCGGCCCGGGCCGCTGCGGGCCGGCCGAGGCACCGCTCGATCATCCCGCGGTGGAAGTGCTTGAGGGCGTCGCGCGTCCCGAGACGGAGCGCGAGCTTCGAATGCGCCAGGGCCTCCTCGCAGCGGCCGTTGCGGAAGAGCGCCCACGCGAGGACGTCCTCCGCCTCGACGCTCCGCCGCTCGGCGTAGGCCTCGCGCGCGCGTGAGAGAGCGTCGGCGAGGCGAACTCCCCGGTCGAGGTCGACGAGGGCGGTCTCGAGCTCCGTGCGCGAGCCGTTGCTCTCGAGGAGCCGCTGCATCACGTCCAGGAGCTCGTAGGCCTCGCGCGCCGCGTCATCGCGTCCGGCGGCGGCGAGGGTCTCGCCGAGACGGCCGGCGTACTCGGGGAGCGGGACAGCGTCGATTGCCGAGCGGTAGAGGGCGACCGCCTCGTCCGTCCACCCGCGCGCGGCAGCAACCCGGGCGAGCCCGGCCCGTGCGCGGTGGTAGTCCGGAAAGCGGGCGAGCGCCTCGTCGTACGCGCGCTCGGCGAGGCGCAGCCGCCCGCTGTTGAACCTGAGGTTGCCCAGCTCGACCAGGGCCCAGGCCCCGCTCTCCCCGGCCGCCGGGGCCGAGCGGGCCGCAAGCGCCATGGCCGTCGCGGCCGAGTCCGTCCCGCCTGTGAGCTCGCGCGCGTACGCGACGCGCGCGTACGAAGGAAGGCCCGGCTTCATGGCCGCCATGCGGTCGAAGGCGCGGAACGCCTCGCCGTAACGGCCCAGCTCGACGAGCGAGTCGCCGAGCACGCCGAGCGCCTCGGCCGAGTACGGGTTCAGGTCGAGGGCCTGCTCGGCGAGCCCGCGCGACTCCTCGAACCGGTGCCGCGTCGCGGCGAGGGTCGCCAGGCCGGTGAGGGCAAGGTCGTTGGCCGGCACGAGCTCGCGCGAGCGGTCGAGGGCCGCCTGCGACCGCGGGTAGAACGACGGGTCGCCCGTCTCCCGCGCCCGCTGCTGGTAGGCAAGCCCGAGGAGCACGAGCCCCTCCGCGTCCTCCGGCGCTGCCTCGACGCGCTGCTCGAGGCGCGCGATCGTCGCGGCGGTGTCGCCGGCCGAGAAGCCCTGGAGCAGGCGCTGGGCCGTGTCGCCGGTGCGGGCCGTCGGCGCGTCTGACGCTCCGGACCCGCCGGCGAGCGCGCCGCCGAAGAGGGCGGCCGTCGCGGCGATCCCTGCCGCCAGTCCTGCGATGAGAAATCGTCTGTTCATTTCAGGCTCCGAGAGGGGACGAGGGACCCGCCGCCGCACAGCGGGCCCCTCGGCTGCTCCCTCGTCTACGGGCCGCCCACCAGCGAGTGGTGAACGTGCTCGTAGCCCTGGTGGGGCTCCGGGATGTACGGGAACCCGACGTGGAACGGCCGGTCGTTGACGTCCACGCCGTCGCCCAGCTGGTTGTTGGGCGACCGGTTGGCGTTGCCGGCGCACTGGCCGAGGCCCTCGATGAGCGGCGCGACCGCGGGGCCGTAGCCGCACGTGAGGGCACGGAGCTCGATGTCCGTGACGTCGTCCTCGAGCCGCCGCCCGTTCGGGAACCCGGCGAAGTCGCCCGCGAGGACGCCGAAGCGGTTCCCCTGTCCGACCGGAGCGGTCGGGGCGATGCCGGTGTTCAGCCGGATCAGGTCGGCCTTGGTCGGCCCGGTGAAGTTCAGGCCGGGCACGCCCGTGAGGAGGATCGCCTGGATGTCGCCGCGGTTCATCTCCGGCGCGTTGTCGAGCACCGGGTAGAGCGCGTTGGCGAGCTTGGTGGCCTCGGGGCTCAGATAGTGCGACGAGAAGCTCGCGTCATCCGAGGGATCCGAGGCGTTCCAGCGGTCCTTCTTCCCGAGCGGGATGACGACCTCGTTGATGAGCGGGTTGGCGAGCCGGGAGACCTGCACCCAGCTGCCCTGGTCGCGGCGCCGGCCGTTCGCGTCGATGATCTGCACGCGCTGGCGGCTGGCGGTCGCGTAGACGCCGATCACGGCCTCCGGGTCGTCCGCGTCGTGCAGTTTCGCGTCGCGCGTGAGCTGCTTGATGGGGACCTGGAGGACGATCGAGTGCGTGTTGAAGCCGCCCACACCGTCGACCCCGTCCTCTGCGTCGAGCTGAATGACGTGAGCGGGGTTGAACGGCCGCAGGCCGGCGAGGTCGAACACCGAGCCGAGATCGACGAAGAACGGGTCGTCGCTCTGGCCGGCGAACGCCTTGATGCCGCCGGGCAGCTGCTGAACCGCGGCCTGCATGAGCGAGCCGTAGTTCGGGGTCGAGCGCGGCCCGATGTTGACCGGCGTCGTCGGCAGGTTCCTGCCGAGGACGGTCGACTTCTTCTTCTGCACCCGGGTGACCGTGTAGTACTGCGGCCGGTTCCAGTCCGGGTCGGAGAGCGTGTTGATCGGGCCGGTGTTGTAGAGGAACGTGTTGGCGTTCCGGGTGTCCGTCCGGAAGTCGAACTGGTAGGTCACGTCCTCCCGTCCGTCTCCCGTCGAGTCGACCTTGAGCTCGTAGAGCACGTCGTCGCCGAACGCGTTGAAGTTCGGCCCGCCGGCGGGCTCTTCGAGCGGGATGTAGTTGGCGACGATCGTGACCGTGTCGGGCCGGTCCGGGCTCACGAACGCGTAGACGTCCGTGTTGTCCGCGACCGGGTCCTCGCTGATCGTCGGAGCCTCACGATGGCTCGATGCCGGTGCGTCGTCCGGGCCGGAGCCGCGCACGAGCACGGCCGCAAGCGCGGCGATCGCCAGCACCCCGATGAGCGCGATGCGTCTCATTTCCTCTCCTCCGTGGGGGGTTGAACGCGGCCTATTCGGAGGAGCCGGGCAATCGGTTCGGATCGATTTTTCGAACCGATTTCACGCGCGGTGCGAATGCGGGTCATGGCTGCCGTGTTAGCTTTGGGCTCCCCTCGCAAGGGGCGGGGTTTCATGGCTCGAGGGCTCGCTCACCTCTCGGACGAGGCGCTGGTCGCGCTCGTCGCACGCGCCGACGAGGACGCGTTGGCGGAGCTGTACGACCGCTTCAACCGCGTCGCCTACGGGCTCGCCCTGCGGATCGTGCGCGATCCCTCGCTCGCCGAGGACGCGGTGCAGGATGCATTCCTGGCGGTCTGGCGCTCGGCCGCACGGTTCGTCGCCGAGCGGGCCAAGGCCAGCACCTGGATCCTCACGCTCGTCCACCGGCGGGCGGTCGACCTCGTGCGCCGAGAGCAGCCCCGGCGCGCCGAGCCCCTCGAGTCCGCGCCGCAGCAGGCCGGCGAGGACACGGAGGAAGAGGCCTGGCGCCGCCTGCGCCGCGCACGCGTGCAGGAGGCGCTCAAACGGCTCCCCGACAAACAGCGCGAGGCGCTCGAGCTCGCGTACTACGGGGGCTTCACCCAATCCGAGCTCGCCGACCGCCTGGGCGAACCTTTGGGCACCATTAAGAGCCGGATGTTCTCCGGCCTGGCGAACCTCCGCGACCTACTCGCGGAGGGAGACATCGAAAGAGAGCAATGGAAAGAACCGAGATCCACGAGCTGAGCGCCGCCTACGCCCTCGACGCCCTGGGCCCCGATGAGCTCGCCGAGTTCGAGGCGCACCTCGCGCACTGCACCGAGTGCCGCGAGCACGTCGCCGCGTTCCAGGAGACGGTTGCGGAGCTCGCCTACGACGTCGAGGCTCCGGCCCCCTCCCCCGCCTTGCGCAACCGCGTGCTCGCCGACGCGCGGCGCGAGCAGCCGAAGGTCGTCGCGATGCCTCGGCGGCGCTGGGCGTTCCCCGTCGCCGCGGCGGCCGCGTTCGCGGCGGGCTGCGTGGCGCTCGGCCTCGCGTTCTGGGCCTCGGACCTCGCGAACCAGCTCGACGAGGAACGGACGGCGGTTCACCTTGCAGACGAGATCATCGTCGCGCTCACCGACCCCAACGCGGATCGGATCCCGCTCGAGGGCGCAGACGGCATCCTCGTCGTCGACGACGAGTCCTCCGAGGGCTGGATGCTGGTCAACGGCCTCGACCAGGCGCCGGACGGCAAGACGTACGAAGCGTGGGTCATCGAGGACGGCGAGGCCGTCCCCGCGGGGCTCTTCACGGGCGGCGACAGCCGCACCGTCGTGCCGCTCACCGTGCCCGTCTCCGAGGGCGCAATCGTCGCCGTCACGGTCGAGGAAGCCGGCGGCGTTCAGCAGCCCACGCAGGACCCGATCTTCGCCAGCGAACAGGCCGCGTAGCGCGCCGGGCCCGTCCGGGGCGTCGCTAGACTCCCACCTTCGTGTTCTTCGGAAGACGCAGGCGCGGCGTGCGACCACGTCGCCGCCGTATCCGCAAGCTCAGGTTCCTCGCTCTCCTCACCGTCGTCGCATCCGTCGCGACGGTGTCGTTCATGTACGGCCTCGTAAGCTCGATCGCGAGCGAGCTCCCGCAGCTCGAGCCCGGCAACGAGCGCCGCACGGAGCGCCTCGGCTACATCTATGCGTCCGACGGGAAGACGGTGCTGGCGGTGCTCCGGGGGTCGGAGAGCCGCGTCGTCGTCGAGTCCGAGCAGATCGCGCCCGTGATGAAGCAGGCGATCGTCGCCGTCGAGGATCGGCGCTTCTGGGAGCACCAGGGCGTCGACATCCGAGGCATGGCGCGTGCGGTCTGGGCCGACCTCCAGTCGCAGACGATCGTGCAGGGCGGCTCGACGATCACCCAGCAGTTCGTCAAGAACCAGTACACGAAGCAGGAGCGGACGATCAGCCGGAAGCTCAAGGAGGCCGCGCTCGCGTGGCAGCTCGAGCAGCGCTGGTCGAAGGACCGGATCCTCACCTCGTACCTGAACACGATCTACTTCGGGAACGGCTCCTACGGCATCGAGATGGCCGCGCGCGTGTACTTCGACAAGCACGCGAACGAGCTCCAGCTTCACGAGGCCGCGCTGCTCGCCGGGCTGCCGGCGAACCCCGGCGCGTTCGACCCGGCGTCCAACCCGGAGGTCGCCAAGGCGCGCCGGAAGACCGTGCTCGGCCTCATGCTCGAGCAGGGACTGATCAAGCAGGACGACTATCGACGGGCCGAAGCCGCGCCGCTTCCGCCCCCGGACGAGATCGGGATCCCGGGCTCCGGCAAGCGCGTTCAGTACTTCGCCGAGTACGTGAAGCAGCAGCTGATTCCGTATTACGGCTCGGGCGAGGTCTTCGGCGGGGGCATGAAGATCTACACGTCGATCGACCTCGAGCTGCAGGACATGGCGCGCGAGGCGATCGACAAGTGGCTGACCGATCCCGCCGGGCCGACCGCCGCGCTCGTCGCCATCGACCCGCGTGACGGGAAGGTCCTGGCCATGGTCGGCGGGAAGAGCTTCCGCAAGAGCCAGTTCAACCTCGCCGTGCAGGGGCAGCGTCAGACCGGGTCGTCCTTCAAGCCGTTCGTGCTCACGGCCGCCCTCCAGCAGGGCATCTCCCCCCAGACGGTCTTCGAGTCGGAGCCGACGACGATCAACCTCGGCGACAAGCTCTGGTCGGTCGCGAACTACGAGGGCTCGTATCTCGGGCCGATCGACCTCACCGAGGCGACGATCCACTCCGACAACACCGTCTACGCGCAGCTGACCGCCCAGGTCGGCCCCAAGAACGTCGCCAGGACCGCGCACAAGCTCGGAGTCACGCGCCAGCTCGACGACTACTTCGCCATCGGGCTCGGCGTCGAGGCCGTGAGCCCGCTCGAGATGGCGCGCGCGTTCGCAACGCTCGCCTCGGGCGGGAAGCGCATCGACGGCAGCGTCCTCGGCAACATGCCCCGCGCCGTCCTGCGCGTCGAGCACGACCGCCGCGCCGACTCCAACGATCCGGTGCCGAAGCAGGTCGTCGACGGGAACAACGCGGCCATCGTCAACTCCATCCTCCAGGGCGTCGTCAACGAGGGGACGGGAGAGCGCGCCGCGCTCGACGATCGCCCCGTCGCCGGCAAGACCGGCACGACCGAGAACTACGGCGACGCCTGGTTCGTCGGCTACACGCCGCAGCTCGCCGTGGCGGTCTGGGTCGGGTACCCGGACCGGCTCAAGCCGATGGAGACCGAGTACAACGGCGACCCGGTCGCCGGCGGGACCTACCCGGCCCTGATCTGGAAGACGTTCGCCAAGAACGCGCTCGACCACCTCGAGGAGCCGCCCGCGTACTTCGACTCGCCGGTCTACGACGAGGTTGCGCCCCTCAACGTCGTCTATCGCAACAGCAAGTGGTACCTCGACAACGGCAACTGCAAGGACGCGCGGCAGATCCTCTTCTTCGTCGGCAACGGGCCGGACCGGCCCGCGCCGTGCAAGCCGAACGAGGTGGACGTCCCCGACGTGGTCGGCGCCTCGCGCGAGGACGCCGAGGCGCACCTGCTCTCCATGCCGCTGACGCCCGAGATCGTCTGGCGCCCTGCAATCCCCGGCGAGCAGCTCGGCATCGTCACCGAGCAGACGCCCGCCGACGGCACGCTCTCCTCGTGGAGCAAGGTGAAGATCGTGCTTCCGTTCGCGCGCGCCGGTCGCGTGCCCGACGTCGTGGGCCTCTCGCTCGAGCAGGCGCGCGACCGACTCGCCAAGCGCAAGCTCGCCGGCACGATCCGCGCTTACGGTGACGGAGCGCCCGCCGGCACGGTGCTGGCGCAGTTCCCGAAGGCGGGACGGGCGGCCGTGCCGAACATGACCATCAGGCTCATCGTCGCGCGCGGCTGACGCCCGGGACTGCCGGTAGAGTCGCGCCGGCCACAACGGGAGGTGTCATGGAAGCGTCCGCCGTCGCAGTCTCGTCCGGCAACACCGGCCCTCTGGGCAGGAGGCGTGGGGTCGGGTTCGGGATCCTCATGTTCATCGTCACCCTCGGCTTCTACAGCTGGTACTGGGTGTTCAAGACGCAGGAGGAGGTCAAGCTCCACTCGGGCCAGGGCATCGGAGGCGTTCTCGGCCTCGTGATCTGGATCCTCCTCAACCCGGTCAGTGCCTTCGTGATCCCGTCGGAGATCGGAGCCATGTACAGGAAGGATGGGCGGGAGTCTCCTGTCACGGCCTGGACAGGCCTGTGGCTTTTCCCCTTCGGCTTCCTGATCATCACGGCGATCGTCTGGTTTGTGAAGGTCCAGGGCGCGCTGAATGACTACTGGGAGTCCAAGGGCGTTCCGGCGCCCTAGCCCGCAGCGGCCAGCGGGCGGCTGAGGAAGCGCGAGCCCGCCAGACCGTAGCGCCACGGGAGCTCGGCCGCTCTCGTGATCCCGATCCGCGGGCCGCTCGCAACCGCGAGGGGCTCGGCGGCGGCGCGCAGCGCGAACGGCGGCCGGTCGAGAGCCGCGCCGTCGAGCTCGACGGTCACCCCGAGCGCCTGGCAGAGGCGGCCCGGGCCGGCGCAGAGCAGGCGCTCGTCGTCGAGGCCTCGCCGGGCGCGCATGACGTCCAGCCCCTCGGCCGGCTCGAGCGCGCGGACGAGCGCCGCCTCCGCGACTCCCTCGCCGCCGCAGACGAGGTTGAGGCACCAGTGGATGCCGTAGGAGCGGTAGACGTACGCGCGGCCGGGCGGCCCGAACATCGAGCGGTTGCGCGGGGTCTGCCCGCGGAAGCCGTGGCTCGCCGGGTCCTCGGAGTCGTAGGCCTCGACCTCGACGATGCGGCCGCCCACGCCGTCGACGAGGAGCGTGCAGCCCACCAGCTCGGGCGCGACCTCGTGGACGCTCCGCGCGAAGAACTCGCGCCCGAGCGCGCTCAAAACAGCTGCTCGTCCTCCGCCGGCTTGGAGCTTGCCTCGAGCAGCTTGCGCGCGCGACGGCCGAGGTCGCCGAGGTCGACCCTGCCCTTCTCCGCGTCCGCAGCGATCCGCTCGGCGAAGGCGAGCGCGTCGTCGAGGAGCTTCGAGCCGGCGGCGACATCCTGGCCCATGTCGTGGAGGATCGTGCGCTCCGTGCGCGAGGCGACGATCGGCGCAGGGATGCCGTCGACCCAGACCTGGGTGCGGCTGCCCCCTCCCCGGTCCTCGCCGCGGATCGGCTCGAGCGCGTAGATCTTGTCTGCACGCGCGTACTTGCCGAACCCGAGGAAGACCATGCGGGGCGCGGCGTCGGCCATGCTCTGATTATCGCAAGACGGCCGGAGTGCTCAGGCGAGCACGCGCACCAGGGCGTCGACGACGCGCTCCTGGTCCTCGGCCGGCAGGCGAGCGTGGAAGGGCAGGGCGAGCGTGCGCGCGCTCGCGTCCTCGGAGACCGGCAGCATTCCCTCCCGGTAGCCGAAGCGCTCCCGGTAGAAGGGCTGAAGGTGGATCGACGGCAGGTACGGCTTGCTGGCGATGCCCTCCTCGCCGAGCCGCGCCATGACGCCGTTGCGGTCGACGCCACGGGCGAGCTTCACGACGTAGACGAACCACGAGCGGCGGTGCTCGTCGTCGTCCGGGAGGGGCGCCTCGACCCCGTCGACGGCGGCCAGGAGCCCGGCATAGCGGGCGGCGACCTCGGAGCGCGCCGCCAGGATCTCGTCGAGCCGCTCCACCTGGGCGAGACCGAGCGCGGCCGAGAGGTCGTCGAGGCGGTAGTTGTAGCCCAGCCGCGCGTGCGTGAGCCATTCGCCCGAATCGCTGCGGCCCTGGTTGGAGAGGCTCTTGAGGAGCGTCCATTCCTCCTCCGAGCCGACGGCCACCGCTCCCCCCTCCCCCGTCGTCATCTGCTTGTTGGGGTAGAAGGCGAAAACGGCCGGATGCCCGGACGAGCCGATCGGGCGGCCGCGGTACTCGGCCCCGAGCGCCTCGCACGCGTCCTCGACGATCACGAGGCCGTGGCGCTCCGCGATCGCCTCCAGCTCGGCCATCTCCGCGGGGTAGCCGAAGATGTGCACCGGCAGGATCGCCTTCGTCTCCGGTGTGATCGCCGCCTCGACCGCGGACGGGTCGAGATTGAGCGTGTCGGGGTCGATGTCGGCGAAGACCGGCGTGGCGCCCTCGTAGAGCGCGCAGTTGGCCGAGGCGACGAAGGAGTACGGGGTCGTGACGACCTCGTCCCCCGGCGCGATGCCGGCCAGACGCATGCAGAGATGGAGTCCGGCCGTGCCGCTCGAGACCGCGGCGACGCGCGGCGCGCCTGTAAAGGCGGCCAGCGCCTCCTCGAAGCGGTCGATCATCGGGCCGAGCGACAGCTGCCCCGAGCGGAGCGTCTCGACCACGAGCTCCTCCTCCCGCCCGTCGATCCAGGGCGCGGAGAGAGGGATCTGCCGCGTCAAGACCCGGGTGCCGCCGGCGTCTTCTCGGCGTACTCGAGCCAGCGCGACCACCGCTCGTCGCGACCGCGGACGACGTCGAAGAACGCGTCCTGGATCGCCTTCGTCACGGGCCCGGGGTCGCCGATCTCGTGGTCGTCGACCGACCTGACCGGCGTCACCTCGGCGGCCGTGCCGCACATGAAGACCTCGTCGGCCAGGTAGAGGTCGGTACGGATCATCCCGCGCTCCTGCACCGCGTACCCCAGCGCCTGGGCGATCTCCATCACCGTCTCGCGCGTGATGCCCGGCAGGATCGAGACCGAGAGGTCGGGCGTGATGATGATCTCGTCCTTGACGACGAAGATGTTCTCGCCGGAGCCGTCCGCGACCCGCCCGTCGTCGGTGAGCAGGATCGCCTCGTCGTAGCCGGCGCGCGTCGCCTCGATCACCGCGAGCATCGAGTTCAGGTAAATGCCGGTCGCCTTGGAGACGTGCGGGATCGTGTTCGGCCCGACGCGCTTCCAGGAGGAGACCTTCGCGCGGATCCCTTTCTCGAGCGCGTCCTCGCCGAGGTACGCGCCCCAGCGCCACGTCATGAGGACGACGTCGACCGGGTTCGTCCCCGGGTGGACGCCGAGCTCGCCGAAGCCGTAGAACGCGATCGGTCGGATGTAGCAGTCCGAGAGCCCGTTCAGGCCGATCAGCTCGTGCGTGGCGGTGCGCATCTCCTCGACCGAGTACGGAATCTCCATGTGCAGGAGCTCGGCGGAGCGGTGGAGTCGTGCGAGGTGGTCGGTCAGGCGGAACACCGCGGGCCCCGATTCCGTCTCGTAGCAACGGATCCCCTCGAACACGCCTGAGCCGTAGTGGAGCCCGTGTGCGCCGACGTGGACCTTCGCGTCGGCCCAGTCGACGAGCTCTCCGTTCATCCAGATCTTCTCGGTCGCTTGCATGGATCGAAGGTTACTCCACGGTCACGTCCGCGGCCCGGGCACGCGCGAGGCGGACGAGATCCGTCGGGGTCAAGACGGCCATGTGCTGGTGCGAGCCGGCGCCGATCCAGACGACCTCGTGCGCGAGCAGCGCCCGGTCGATGAGCACGGTCTCGATGCCGGGAAGCGGGAACGGCGCCACGCCGCCCGGCGGGAAGCCCGTCAGGCCTTCGACGGCGTCGGGGCGCACGGACTTCACCCGCTCGCCGCCCGCGACCGAGGCGACCTTCCCCGTGTCGGCTCGCTTGTCGCCCGGGATCATGACGACGATCGCACGCCCGTCGCACGAGAAGACGAGCGTCTTGACGATCTGCTCCACGGGGCAGCCGGCGGCGTTCGCGGCGTCCTCCGCCGTGGGCGTGCCCTCGCCGAACTCCTCGACGCGGGCCTCGACCCGGCTCTCCTGGAGCACGCCGGCGACACGGCGAACGGGCTCCGGCCAGTTATCCATTCGTCCGCTCGAGCACGATCGCGCGCGGGTCGAGCAGGCCGGGCTCGGCGCGGATGCGCTCGAGCAGCTCGGGCGTGATCGGGCTGTCCAGCGTGAGCACCATGAGCGCGCGGTCCTTCGGCCGGTTGCGGGACACGGCCATGTTGGCGATGTTGATGTCGGCCTCGCCGAGAAGAGTCCCGATCCG
>Ga0114129_10015499_pt1 | contig 10839 bp, 9 predicted proteins | sample RhiMetdeltSRZDD1_FD_80071 | JGI IMG/M metagenome (GOLD analysis project Ga0114129, IMG submission 80071) | Populus rhizosphere microbial communities from Tennessee, USA - Rhizosphere MetaG P. deltoides SRZDD1 (version 2) (version 2) | ecosystem: Host-associated > Plants > Roots > Rhizosphere >... | reverse complement strand
AGACGAGCAAGGGCTAATGCGACGCGTTCAAGTAAAGAGAGCTGCCAGACGCCCACTATCTGAAATGGTGTCCGCGCGGGATTGGTTAGGGGCCCGAGCAAATTGAATGTGGTGTATACCCCGAGCTCGCGGCGCACATTCGCAACGCGCGCGGTCGGACGGTGGAAGAGCGGCGCAAACATAAAACAGATTTCGTGTTCGTTGAGGCAGCGCTCCACGGTCTCGACTGGAGCTGTTGTGTTGACTCCCAGCGCCTTGAGCACATCGGCGCTACCGCAACGCGACGTCGCTGCTCGTGAGCCGTGTTTTGCTACAGGCAGCCCGGCACCCGCAATGACGAAAGCAGCGGCCGTTGAAACATTAAACGTTTTTACAGCGCTTGATCCGGTGCCCGCTGTATCGACGAAACGCGCATGGCGCGATCGCAATGGAAGCGCACGATCCCGCATTCCTTCCGCGATTCCTGCGAGCTCATCGCAGGTTTCGCCTTTTATCGCCAGGCTGGTGAGCGCCGCTGCTATCTGCGCGTCTGTAGTGCTCGGACTCAGCAAACACCCTAGAAAATTTGCGGCCTCCGCGCGACTTAGATTTTCACCGCGCATCAAGCGCAGCGTCAGGTTGCGCAGCTCAAAATCGCCGACTTCGCCTGCTTTGCATCGATGTTTACCGTTTCGCTGTGGCTTGATTTGTGTAGCCATTGAGAGCGCCTTGGCCATCGCGCGCGCTTTGTTAACGGTTTCCTCGTATTCCGAAAATGGATTTGAGTCGGCGACGATGCCTGCGCCCGCTTGGAAGTATGCTTTCCCATTCTTGAGAACCGCGCAGCGCAACGCGATGCAGGAGTCGACATTGCCATCGAATCCGAAATAGCCGATCGCCCCTGCGTAACAACCGCGTCTTGTCGCCTCCAGTTCGCTGATGATTTGCATGGCGCGAATCTTCGGCGCGCCAGAGACAGTTCCTGCGGGAAACGTTGCTTTGACCAGGTCGAAGCCCGTGCAGCCCGCACGCAGACGACCAGTAACATTTGAAACGATATGCATGACGTGGCTGTAGCGCTCGATCTCCATTAACTCGGTCACGCGCACTGTGCCGAACTCTGAAACCCGGCCGACATCATTGCGTGCGAGATCGACGAGCATGATGTGCTCGGCTCGTTCCTTTGGATCAGCGAGCAGTTCGACGGCATTTTCTTCGTCCTGCGCTGGGGTGGCGCCGCGCGGACGCGTGCCGGCGAGTGGACGAATCTCGACTGCATTGTCAGTCAATCGCACATGCATCTCAGGCGAGCTTCCAACAAGTGAAAAGTCGTCGCCGAACTTGAGACAAAACATGTAGGGCGAAGGATTGATGAAACGAAGGCATCGATAAAAATCGAGTGGATCGCCGCTGAAATCGGATTCGAACCTCTGTGACAGTACGACTTGGAAGACGTCACCCGCGCGGATGTACTCCTTGGTTCGTTCCGCTGCGCGCTCGAACTCGTCGGGCTGAAAATTGCTGCGAACTTCCTGCGCGTTCGAATCTCCAGATGGAAGAAGCGAAAGATCGGCAGGTTTTACAAGCCGCCGCATGAGCGCGTCGATTGATTCAACCGTCCGCGCATAAACTTTTTCGGCTGGGCCATCATCGAGAAATGCGTTCGCGACGATCTTCAAGGTACGCAGTCGATGATCGAAGATGAGAAGACTGTTGGTAATCATGAAAATCATCTCAGGCAATTGAAGTTCATCGGCCTTCGCAGATGGGACTTTGGGTTCGAAGAAATGAACCGCTTCATAGCCGAGGAAACCGACGGCGCCGCCGCTGAAGCGGGGTAATCCTGGGAGCGAGACGCACTGATAGCGCGCCATCAATTTGCGGACCTCATCCAAAGGGTCGCCTGCTATTTCAGCCCGCCGTTCCTCTCCCGATTCGATGATTCGCAGTTCGCGCCCGTGACTTTTTATCACCATCCGCGGGTCGATTCCGACAAACGAGAAGCGTCCCGACACATCATTTTTCTCAGTCGATTCGAACAGGAAACTGTAACCGCCGCAGTCTAAAGTTTTAAATGCCGCGACCGGCGTTTCTTTATCGGCGATAAGCTCTGCGAAGACAGGGACAACATTGCCGCGTCGCGCGAGTTCGCGGAACTCGTCCATGTTCGGCGTGATTTGTGGCTTCATGGATTTCGGGGATGCAAAAGGAAACGCGCAAGAATTTTCCTGCCCTCGCTTGTGAGGACCGATTCCGGATGAAATTGGACGCCGTGCACCGGGAACGTGCGATGACGCAACGCCATGATCTCGCCGTCTTCGCTCTCCGCGGTGATCTCGAGGCACGCTGGAAAGGAACTTCGCTCGACGACCAGCGAGTGATATCGACCGGCTTCAAACGGCTTGGGCAAATCGATGAAGAGCCCACTGCCGTTGTGTCTGATCATCGATGACTTCCCGTGCACAAGAGTGGAAGCCCGCATGATTTTTCCTCCGTAGGCTTCGGCGATGCATTGATGTCCAAGGCAAACGCCAAGGATCGGAATGTTCGACCCAAAGCGCAGGACGATGTTCTTACTGATGCCCGCTTCGCGCGGTGTGCAGGGTCCCGGCGAGATACAGATATGACTGGGCGCCAGTGCAGCAATTTCCTCAAGCGAGATTTGATCGTTGCGCTTAACCAGAAGCTCGCACTCAAGCTCGCCAAAATATTGGGCCAGGTTGTAAGTGAACGAGTCGTAGTTATCGATTAGGAGAAGCATTGCATGTGACTCGTTAGGCGACTTTGGTTTCGATTGGCCCTTGGTTAACGATCGGAGTGGTGACGTCGCGGATGGCACGAACTTCCCTGATCAGCTGCGCATACTCCGATGGTGTGAGAGCCTGCGCTCCATCGGAAAGCGCAACTTCTGGATGGTTGTGCACTTCTACCATCAGTCCATCTGCTCCCACAGCGACGCCCGCCCGGGCGAGGGGAGTAACCATGTACGCGCTACCCGTGCCGTGTGATGGATCCACGATCACCGGTAGATGGGAAATTCGCCGGATTGCCGGTACAGAAGCAAGATCGAGCGTGTTACGCGTATGCTGCGTGAAAGTTCGAACGCCGCGTTCGCACAAGATTACGTTGTAATTGCCTTCGGCCATGATGTATTCCGCCGCGAGCAACCATTCTTCTAGTGTTGCAGCCATTCCTCGCTTCAGCAGGACTGGTTGTCGCGACCGGCCAGCTCTCCTGAGCAGGGAAAAGTTCTGCATGTTCCGAGCGCCGATTTGAATGACGTCGCCATGCCGTTCGATCAAATCGACGTGATGTTCCTCGAGCGCTTCGGTGACGATCTTTAGCCCAAACGCCTTCCGAATCTCGGTCATGATCTGCCAACCCTTTTCGCCCAGGCCTTGAAACGCATAGGGAGACGTCCGGGGCTTCCACACACCGCCGCGAAAAAACCGCGCACCGCTTTGATGCACTGCTTTTGCCACGGCAAACGCCTGATCGCGGTTTTCAATCGCGCACGGTCCCGCGATGATGGCGAGTTCATTGCCTCCGATGGTGGCATTCCCAACTCGCACGACTGTCTTTTCCGGACGCAGATCAAGCGTGATTAGCTTGTACGGCTTGGTAACCCGAATCACTTCTGCTACGCCCGGCAGATTTTCAAAACGCCTGCCATCGATAGGACCCTGATTGCCGGTGATGCCAATGGCCGTTCGTGTCGCGCCGGGCATCGGATGAGGGCGCAGGCCAATTTTCTGAATCGCGTTTATAACGGCGTCGGCTTCCTGCGCAGCAGCGCCTGGTTTCATGACAATTAACATAGGTTTACAAAGGTTGGGTTAGTTTCATTGGTGTAAACGCCGGCTCCCTCGCTTGAGAAAAGAGAGAAAATCAGCGTCCCGTTGAGAAACGGTCGCTTTCTATCGCCACCAAACGAGCGCCAATGCGAAGGCGAGCGGCCTTCGAAGGTCTGTCGAATAAAAGATGTCGACGCTCATTTCCAAACATAATAACGGCGATCCTGCAGATGTCGAGTTCGATTTCGCGCAGGTAACTTTCCTGTTACCAAATCGCAGAAGTACGCTACCTAGCGAGGCAGCCATGTATATCGCGCTTAGCGATACCGATACTGGTGATGCACATGCGGATGAAAAAATGGGTAGTCTTTTTCTCAATCTTTGCGGCGGGATTCTGTGCCACATCGATCTTTGCGCTCGAAGTGACCGAGCCAGCGGGAGCAGCGCATGGTTATCCGGCTTTGTGCAGTATCAATGGCAAGAAAGTCGCTGACGGCGAGTTCCGGCAATGGGTCGAGAACAAGCGGCTACACGTGGTTATCACTTATCATTTCCCAGATGGGGAACGCTATGAGGAACAGGCGCAATTTCGACAACAGCCAGAACTGATACAGGAAAAATGGTCCTGGAAAGATTCGAAGGATGGAAAGCCGCAACGTGAATTCGCTGCGGATTTTCTTTCCGGAATCGCCAGCGCACATGTCCGCGAAGAGCACAAGGATGTGTCTGAAAAAATAAATGTTGAGCCGGGTCGTACCTTTGCCGGATTCGGATTTACCATCGCAGTGAGCAATCTCCGCAAACGCCTGCTCAGTGGCGAACAGATTCAGCTCAGAGCAGTCGGCTTTTCGCCATTCCCAACGCTTAGCCCACAAGTTGTCACAGTGACAATTTCCCACGCCGGGCTTGACCGAATAAGAATGTCCGATCGCTCGGTCAAAGGCGATCGCTTCATCGTTCATCCTGAAATTTTTTTCCTCGCAAAATTGTTCGTTGAGGTGCCCGATACAAACATTTGGCTGACGAATCCTGCACCAGCCGGCTTCCTTCGGTGGGAAGGCCCTGTTCTGCTGCCGACGGATCCACTCATTCGCGTCGATCTGCTTTCAGGTGAAACGAGCAAGTCTGCAGAACCGGTGAAAACCAAGTCCGAGTAGTGAGCGTCCCCTCAACCTCTGGCCTTCCCAATTCGCTGCGATCTTTTGCTCTAGTAATCGCCTGAACCATGGTTGCAGTTCATCGGATCGAGCAGATGAAAACGCGCTCGATGTAACGCTTTGGCACGATTGTAATTTTGAAGGAAGGAATCTTATGGCTGAGCCATCGCAAGATCTCGACGGCGAGGATTTCGAAAAGGGCTTCAGCAGCGATGACGTGGGGGGATGGAGAGATGTTGTTAGGCCACGCGCTTGGTGAAGCGGTTCTCGTGGCCAGACGGGGTAACGAACTTTTTGCCATAGCCGCGACGTGCACGCATTACGGGGGTCGGTTGGCCAAGGGTTTGATGGTGGATTGCACTGTGCGCTGCCCATGGCACCATGCGCGCTTTGATCTGCGTACGGGCGAGGCAATCGCGGGGCCGGCGCTTAACAATGGCACACTTTACAAGATCGATAAACGCGGGCAGCGGTTTTTCGTCACCAGCGGTCGGCAGCCGACGGCAATTCAAGATCGGCATGTGCAGCTCGATGACGGGACGAAATTAGATTGCGATTTCGTGGTCGTTGGGATCGGCGTGCGCCCAAATATCGCGATAGCCGAACAAGCGGGCATCGCGACCGACAACGGTGTATTGGTGGATGAATTTTTGGAGACGAACACGCCTGGGATCTTTGCGGCTGGCGACATCGCGTGTTGGCCCGATCCGCGCGCGGGACGCATCCGCGTGGAGCATTGGGTGGTTGCGGAACGACAGGGACAGACCGCTGCGCGCAACATTCTCGGCACTCGCGAGCGCTTTGCGGCGCCTCCGTTCTTTTGGAGCAATCATTTCGATGTGCACATTCATTACGTTGGTCATGGCAGCGGAGCGGATCAGGCAACCGTCTCCGGCAGTGCGAAAGCCAAAGATGCATCTGTGATTTTCCGCGATGGCGACAAACTTACCGCGGTCGCGAGCGTTGGTCGCGACAAAGAGAACCTGAGAGCCGAACTGGCGCTCGAACGTGGCGAGAAATTCTCCCCGTCATGACGTGCTTATCAGCGCAGGGATGCGAAATTTCGTGACCTCTGTAGCGACTCGCATGTATCGCTGATTGCAGCGCTACCGCATGGGCGATTTCAACCATGCAGTCTAATGTCCATCGTTTGTACAACAGTCCCAGTTGCTGACTGAAGGACGGTGCTACTGCATTTTTAGCCATGGTAAACCCTCCTCACGTGGTTACTGACGATACGAATTCGGTCGAGAGTACACCCGCGCGGCAAAAGCGGACGCCTGATCGATCCTCTCACCCAAGAGATTATTGTCGATCTAAGATGCGATGTCGTTTTCATCTTCTTATTTCTCCTTTTATCATTTTTCGGTGGTATCTGAGACGCAGCTGCGTTCCTACGGTCCAATGGTGAGGTTGTAGGTCACCTGCACTTCGAAAGTGTTACCACTGCCGAAGTCGATCACCGCCCGGAAGAAGATGGTATGTTGACCGGCTGGCAGTGGGTGCAGCATGATCCAGTAACCGTCGGTGACGCCGAATTGCTCGGTGCCAGTCACGCACGGATCGAAGGCCACGAGGGAGGGATCAGCTGTGAACGTGAACAGTCGCGACGTGGCGCGGTAACTGAACAGGTCGTTCAAAGGCTGCCCGTCCACAACGACTTCGAGTTGCGTAACCAAGTCGATCACCGCCGCGGCACCTTCAGTTAGAAACTGTTCCAGTGTCTCGCCGGGAGGCGGTTGGAAGTTAGGATCCGGGCATGGGTAATCATTAACAATCGTAACGATCGGGAAGAACAAGGCCTTGCCCGTTGGGATGGTGCACGAGCGCGTGACCGGACCCTGCCCCACAGTGCCGGCAAGAAACCAAACCGAGCCGGACTGGCCCAAGCCGCAATCGAGTTCTCCGGATTGCGAGGGCGGAAACTCAGCTAATGGAAACGAGTAGGCCCAACGCCACCACTGCTCGCCCCACTCGGCATAGCTCAATCCGTAAGCTCGAGCGTGTGGTGGGATAACTCCAGGATTCGAATTCCCTTGGCCCATAGCTACCTGGCTCGTCAGGCCAATGACCAGACCTATAGCCAAGAGAATACCGCAAGGCATCCATTTCACGTGGGTTACTCCCGACTTAAGAAGCAATGTAGTTTTCATCTCTTTATTCCTTCGTTTGGTTTTTCTTTAGTTAGTTCGTCGTTCGCTCGATTGCCATGCACCGGGATCAGCACAAAGTTGTGGACTGTTCCGTCGTTGAACAGTCCGCTGCCGATAATCTCGCCACGATTGTTAACGGTGACGGCGAACAGGGAATCCAAGTCCCAGTTGGAGCCAGCCGGAAAGAATGTGGTTAGATCGATACCCTGGCTGGTAGCGCTGGGCCAGAGAAAGGGACGTTGTTTCGAAAAATCCTCGTTATATCCAATGCCCACGATCTGGCCGTTGTCACTGATGCCTGCTGCAACAGCATTAGTAAACTCGCCAGCTGTGCTGAGAATCACTGCCGGGCTCGAGCTGCTGCCCCAGAATACCGCGCGTTCGGCGGAGAAGTCGGCATTACGCGCGAGACCAACCATGTTTCCCGCACCATTGATGGCGTGACCGGGCAGGACGAAATCGGTGTAAATGAAGTCGCCTCCCGGCGAGGCAAGTGCTACTGGCGTGCTCGTGCTGTTCGCCCAGAACGTGGCATGACATTCAACGAAGTCTGCGGCGCAGCTGTCTCCGAGAACATTGCCCGAGGCGTTAATGCCCGCAGCCCCGCTGAGCGGAAGGTTTTCGCTCAGTTGCGGAAGATAAACCGGCGCCGCTTTACTGGATGGCCAAAGCACCGCCTGGTCTACTAAAAAGTCCAAACTAAAGAACTGGCCAACGATCTGGCCTGACGGATTAATGTCATACACTTCGCTCAAAAGGCCGTCAGGCAGACCGGGGAGTTCGACGGGGGCACTGTTAGGGCTTGCCCAAAACAAAGGCAGCTCAACAGAGAAGTCGTCGCTATACGCAATTCCCACGATCTCGCGCCGAGGGTTCATGCCCACAGCGGTGCTGCTGGGGAAATCAGGCAATGTGCCGAGATCAATCGGCGCGCTGTGGCTGCTTGGCCAAAATGCGGCGCGGAAAACCTCGGGTGCGGGAATGCTGCCGACGATTTGACCGGACCCACTTATGTCGTTCGCCCGTCGCCCTCCGAGTTCGATCACCATGTATTGCATCTGTGGTAGCGCCTGGGGCGCAGATGCGATGAAGCTCCCCCTAGGTGACTCAGCAGTTGCGGAAAGGCCCAGCCCCAGCGTGGCCAGGCAAACCGCCAAAGCCCAACATGAGTGGCCGACTGATCCTATCGTCGATTTAAAGTAGATGAACTGTTTCATGGTTGTTCCTCTGTTCGTTGGTTTGTCTGTCCTCTCACAGACGTACTGTCCGAAATTCGATCCGAGGTTACGCGGAAAGTTGGTTTGGCCGCGTTGAATCGTTCAATCGGGAAAACCACGAATTGCGCGGATACGATAGATAGGCGGAACGACTAGAATAGAAGGAACAGACGACGACTTGCACCTAACCGGGAAAGGGATCGGAGTGTTTGCGAAGCGTTTCAAACAACCGAGCCGCCACGCGTGAAGCGTGACGGCTGATTGTCAACTCCGCTTTTCTTTGGCCGACTTAGGGGGCAAACAGAATCTGGCCGGTGTAAGTGCCCACCCCTGACAGGTAGCACCCCGGATTGGGAGCGACGATGTCACCCTCAGCCGTTAAGTTCGCATGCACACCAGCTAGACCGCCAGTGCCTTGCCTAACTTCAGCATTCAGATTTTCGTGGTGGGTCACAGCGTTGCCTATGCCTTCGTAAGTGACGAGTAACGTGCCGGAGCTCTCATTCACAGAACCAGTAAAAACGAAGGAGCCATGGATGTTTATGGAACCGTCGGGATGAACTACCTGCATCTCGGTGCCTACGAACGAGCCGACGAAGGTGCCAGTAACGGTTCCAGTAACATTGAACCTGATAATCAAGTTATCACCGGCGTGCTGAGGAGGACCAGCCAAATTAAAGCAGGGAAAAAACCCTCCGCTTGCAGGGATCGGAGATCCGCTAGCTTCAGCGCTCGGAAACGCCAATGGCAAGCCGATAATTGCGAGCGCACAAAAACTTGTGCGCAGATGTGATAGGAAACGATTTGATTTCATAGTTGCTCCTTTGTTAATTTTTTGTTGGTTTGTTTTTCCTCTCACAGAGGTACTGTCCGAAATCCGATCCGAGGTTACGCGGAAAGTTCTTCTCCCGCGTTGAAGCGTTAAATCAGGAAAATCACGAATTGCGCGGATACCTCGGATACGGGAAACAACCAGAACCGAAGGAACAGACGAGGTTTTAACAGAAGATAACGAAGGTAAGAAAGGCCTGGTTCTACCCAAGTCCAATCCGTGGTGATCTTTGTTGCCTTCTGTTAAACAAGATCCCTGAGGCTTGCCCACAGTTCAACTCGCTCAGGGCGAGCTTGGTCGCACCCTACCTATCCGTGTTATCGGTGCGCACCGCGGTAAAATTACTTCTCTTTTTTCCTCGCAAAGCTTTTGGAAAGCGGTAGCGGCGTGTAAGATCTGCCAGACCAAATCGAGCCTCAAATGCCGGCGCTTTAGAATCTCTTCTTTAGCTGGATGTACCAGAACCTTCCTCTGACGTCAGCAATCGATCCGTCGTAATTGTTCCCGGCAGCGCCGGCCACGAATGGCGGACTGTAATCGAAAACGTTTTGCATTCCAAGTGTGAGCGTTGTTTGATTCAGCCAGGCGCGCCATCCGCACGGATTGTATTCGGCGGTGGAAACAGGCAGAACGCTCTCCTCCTTACCATCGGGCATCTTCACGTTCTTACCACCGTTCTTGGTTAACCCAGGCACCTCAGCTGCCGCGGACGTCGGCAAGTTGAACGTGTACGAAGTGATCAGATCGAGCGTCGTCCACTCCCGCACTTTACGCGTCCTCCCTGCATCTTGGTATTGCCCGGTGTAGTGAACGGTCGCCCCAATATCGAAACCGGCGAGCCAGGTATCGGCTGGGCCATCATAGAACGCGCTAATATAGGCGCGATTATGTGGCAGTGAGCCGGTAACGGAGAAGCCGCTGACAAATTCGCCCGAAAGACCAATTCGTTTGCTACCCGGGGTCGGTTGAAACTCAAACCGCGAGAGATAGGTGCCGTTGAGGGTAAAGGTAAATCTCCCAAAATCGCCACGACCAAAGATGGAGGAATCCAGAATATAGATCGCTTCGTAATCAACACCTTCCACGACTGCCCGGGTCAGGTTCAAGTCGGAATTGATGATCCCGGTGATTGCGCCAGTTGCCGGATCACGAATCACCAGCCCGGGGAAGCTGTTCTCGAAATTAATAATGAACTGTGGGCCAATGAACGATGCGAGCGATCGAAGGTCAATATGCCAAAAGTCCGCGCTCATGGTGAGGCCCCTAATCCATTTCGCACTGTAAACCGCTCCGTAGGACCATTCATACGCGACCTCAGGCTTTAGGAATGGGTTTCCAGTTTGGATGACGCGAATTGTAGTTCCGTTTGGAGTCAATCCCTTCGGATCCTGAAGGTGGTCGGGGAAGGTGAAGAAGAATTCGCTGCCTGCAGGAGTAAGGTCGGGTAGTGTCGGCGCATGAAACCCTTCACTGTATGAACCACGTAAGGTGAGCGTGCCAATCCAGTCGGGGTTAAGCGGCTGCCAGCGCACGGAGAACTTTGGCTTCTGCGCGTTAAACTGAGAGTGGTGCGCTTTCAGCGCAGTGGTTGGAGAAGTGTTCTGGCTGTACCATTCCTCGCGCTCAGCAATGTCGAACTCGAGGCTGTAGGCCCCGGAGAACTTCCACGCGGGGCTAGTCACCGGGATACGCACTTCCTGATAGGTT
>Ga0114129_10015498_pt1 | contig 10839 bp, 9 predicted proteins | sample RhiMetdeltSRZDD1_FD_80071 | JGI IMG/M metagenome (GOLD analysis project Ga0114129, IMG submission 80071) | Populus rhizosphere microbial communities from Tennessee, USA - Rhizosphere MetaG P. deltoides SRZDD1 (version 2) (version 2) | ecosystem: Host-associated > Plants > Roots > Rhizosphere >... | reverse complement strand
CCAGGCTCGGGCCGAAGGAGGACCTGGCCGGGGCGATCAAGGCGTTCGAGGCGAAAGTCTCGGTGGTCGTCGACGGGGCGGAGGCCACGCCGGCAGGCGCGCCCAGGGCGATCGCGCTGAGCAGCGTGAACGACGACGCGTACTCGGTCTACAGCATGGTGAGCCAGGTGGACGCGGCGCCGACCGCCGCGCAGGCGGGCGCAACCCGCAAGCTCGAGGCCGACATCGCGCCGGCCCTGGCGGCCTGGGAGACGATCCTGAAGACCGATCTGCCGGCGCTCAATGCGAAGCTGAAGCAGGCCGGGCTGCCTGCCCTCGATCCCGGACAGAGGCCCCGCGACGGCGAGCGCCAGGGGAACGCCGAGTAGGAGCCCGCGATCTCCAGGAGTGTGTCCTAGCGAATCAGGCTCCCCTGCAGGGCCTTGCGCACCGCCTCGGTCCTGCTGCGCGCGCCGAGCTTCGAGATGATGCTGCTCACGTGCGTTTCGACCGTGCGCGGCGAGATGTCCAGGCGCGAGGCGATGTCCGCGTTGCGCAAGCCTTCGTGCAGGCACTCCAGGACCTCGATCTCCCGCACAGTCAGGTCCCACCTGGCGTTGCGGCTCTCGCTCACCGTGTCCGAGGCGTAGCTGCGCATGACCTTCGATGCGATGCGCGGCGGCAGGACGACGCCCCCCCGGGCGATCTCGTCGAGGGCCTCGATGAGACCTTCCTGGGGAGAGTCCTTCAAGAGATAACCATGGATGCCGATGCGGGCGAAGGCGCGGACGTACTGGTCGAAGTCGTAGCCGCTGAGGACGAGGATCTTGATCTCCGGCCGGTCGCGGCGCAGGCGCCGGGCCAGGTCGATGCCGGAGGGGCCCTGCATCCGGATGTCGAGGATCACGATCGAGGGGGCGACCTGCTCCAGGAGCTTGAGGGCCTCCTCGACGCCGGCGGCTTCGCCGACGACCTTGAACCGGCTGTGCCGGGCCAGGCGGCTCCGGATCCCCTCGCGGAACATGCGGTGATCGTCGACGATGAGGACCTTGATGGGCGGATTCATTGCTCGCCGTGGACCTCGTAGGGGATGCGGGCCGAGACCATGGTCCCTGAGATTCCGTCCGAGGCGATGGAGACGCTCCCCCCGACCTGGCGGAGGCGCTCGCGCATCCCCGGAATGCCGAGACCGTGCATGCGATCCCCCTCGATCGCGGTCCCGGTGCCATCGTCGGTCACGGAGAGCTCGACACCGCTCACCGTCCTGGTCAACGACACGTGGATCGACCTGGCATGACCGTGCTTGAGCGCGTTGCTGACCGCCTCCTGGGTAACGCGGAAGAGGGCGAGCTCGGCGTTCGGCGGCAGGCGGTCGTCTTCGGTCATGCCGCGCAGGGTCAGGCGCGGTGTCACGGTGAACCCCTGGGCGGTCTGCTCCAGCAGCCACTCGAGCGCCGGAACGAGCCCCAGGTCGTCCAGGATGGCCGGCCGCAGGCGGGCGCACAGCTCGCGCAGCTCCGCGGCGAGCTCGCGGGCGACGCCGTTGCGGTCCCGGAACGTCACGCCGGCGCCCCCCGTCAGCAGGATCGCCTTCTGCAGCGGCCCGTCGTGCAGGTCGCGGGCGATCCGCCCGCGCTCGGCCTCCTCCGCGTCCGTCAGGCGCTCGGTCACCTCGCGCAGCTCCGCCAGCAGGCTCGTCTCGCGGATCGCGAGCGCCAGGATCGGGGCGACGGTCTCGACCAGGCGCCGCTCCTCGGCCAGGAAGACCTCCCCTTTCTCCTTCGGCCCGAGCACCAGGTACCCCAGGACCTGATCCCCGGACTCCAGCGGGGCGGCCAGAAGCACGTCGGACTCCCAGCGGATCTCGGAGAGGCCGCGCCCGGCTGGACCGTTCGCCCGAAGCCGCGTCCGGATGAACGCGACGCTCTCGTCGGCGCGCGGCCCGGTGGACGCGGCCACCCGCAGCGTCCCGGCCGGTGTCTCCAGGAACAGGCTGATCGCCTCGAGCCGCAGGGAATCTCCGATCTTCCTGACCATGGCGGCGACCGCCTCCTCGGCGTCCGCGCTGCCGACGAGATCGCTGCGCATGGACGACAGGACCTCCTGCGAATCGACCTCGCCGGGATAGAAGACCCGATGGATGGCCGCGCGCACGCCCCGGGACAAAAGGTGAAAGAGCAGGGCGCCGAGCGCCAGGAGGATGGCGGACACCCACGCCGGATGCCTGGAACGGACCGCCCCGTCCCCCCAGGAGTCGACCGCGACGACCAGGACGAGGACGATCAGAAGCGTGGCGGCGGTCGTGAATCCGTAGACCATGCCGCGGTGGACGAGCCGGCGTATCCCGAGGGCCTGATGGCGGAGTATGGCGTACGCGAAGGTCAGGGGAACGATGATCCAGAACAGCGCGGTCACGTCTCCCGGCGCGAGGTCGCCGTACGGGGTGTTCATCGGAATGAGGGTGAGACCCAGGAACGGCAGCGTCCCGCAGGCGATGCCGGACAGCGCGAGGCGGGCGTCACGCGCGGGGCCCTCGGGATTCCGCGTCGTGGCCCTCCGCCCGAGCACGACGAGGGCGGCGAGGATGCTGCCGGTGAGGTAGAGGGCGAACCCGACCCGCACCGCGCCGTAGACGGACGGTTGGAGGAACAGCGAGACCAGGTAGCCGCCCGCGAGCACGCCGCCGAAGAGCCAGGTGATCCGGATGAGCCCGCGGTATCCGCCCGCCACTCCGACGAATGCCGCGGCGAACGAGGGCAGGGAGGCCGCCAGCCCCACGAGACTGAGGAACTGCACGGCCAGCGACCAGGCGGAGTGAACGCCCCCCGAAGCCGGCGCGACCGCGAAGGCGACGCCCGTGAGCCCGGTGAACAGGGCGAAGCGCCGGGCGACTGGCGTATCCGGACGCCGCACCAGGACGAGTGCGCCGAGGAAGGCGAAGCAGGCCCCCGTCAGCCAGAGCGCGAGGCTGGACCAGGGCCGGATGTTCTCCCCGATATCGACCTGGGCCCGGATCGTCCCGCCATTGCCGATGCCGAGCTCGGCCTCGCGCAGCGAGCGGGGGTCGACGCCGGCCCGGGCCGGCCCGCCGTTCAGCGAAACGACCCTCATGCCCGGACGCGCCCCGGCGAACCAGGCAAACCCCGCGGGCAGGACCCAGGAGACACGAACGTCATCTCCGCTTCCCGCGAGCCGGAGCCCGAGGTCTGCGGGACCCTGGGTCGCGCCGTGTGCCAGCGCGACGACCAGCAGAAAGACGAGAAGGATTGCGGACGCTCCCAGCCGTGGACCGTTAAGAAACCAGACTGCTGCGTGCGGCGCTGAGAATCTTTCCAGCGCCCGAGTCCACACTCTCGAGAAAACGGACGAGCCCCCCGACCGCATATCCGTGCCGCGCCAGCAATGTCAGATCCTCTTCGGCCCGACTCATGTACGCATGGACCAGGATCGCCGCGTACAGCGAGGCGCCAGAGGACTCGTAAGTGCTGCAGATCTGTTGGGACAGCATACCATCCGCCGGCGCCGGCAAGTCAATCGTCCGGCCGTAGAACGCCACCGGAAGAGTGGCCTTGCGCTGCGCCAGATCCGAGTCCCGGCCCGGCGCGCACGCGTCCCGCAGATCGTCGACGAGCTGAGCCAGTGTGAAGGTGTGATGGCCGAACCGCTCGACGAGCGCCACCCCGTCCCCATCCGCCCCGGCGACACGGGCCATGAAGCCGGTCGCGAACTTCCCGAGCCCTCCGGCCTTTAGGCAGGTCATCTGGAGCGCCTCTTCGAGGGACGCCCCTCCGCGGCCCTGGAGCGTCGCGTCGAGGGCCTGCCCGGAGCAGGCCTCGGAGTAGGCCCTGCAGAAATGATTCATCGCCGCGGACCCGTTGGGCGAGTCGGCCGCCGCCTCGGCGGCGGCCGCAGCCCCGGCGCTCATGAGGGCGATCGCCAGGGCGAGATCCTCGCTCCGGCCCGTGCCGGGAGCCGCATCGGCCACGTCGTCGAACACGTACGCCGCTTCCATCTGCAGCTCCACCGCCGCCGCCGCGAGCAGCCCGGCCCTCCCGGCGGGGCGCCGGGCGAGGGCCTCATGAACGTCGAGCGCGAGGGTGCCGGCCCGGCACAATCCATCCGGGTGGAACGCATACCCGGGCCGGTTGAGGAGGCTCACGAGGTCCCCGTGGATCGATGGGGCGACGCGCGTGGCGAGGACCTCCTGGATCTGCTCGCGCAGTGGCGCGAGCGCCTTGTCAGGCCCAGGGAGTCTTGCCACTTTGTACCTGCCCGTCCTGGTCCTCGGGATGGGGGCGAAGCCTCAGAGAGGCCACAGCGCGGGCGAACTCCTCGAGCCCGGCGCGCCAGAGCCTGATCTGAAGCTCGTGAAGGGACACGGCGCCGTCGGCACGTCGTGCGGCCATGACCGCTTCGGCGAGTGCTGTGACCTGCATGGGACCTCCTCCGCAAGAGTAGCGGGCGATATTCTGTCCGCACGCCCCCGGAGAGGCATCGGGGACAATCGCAGGCCACGTCCGTGGTTGCACCTACGGGCGGTACGGACAGCGGCTACGTACGTGGATCGCCCCGATCCACCGATGACTCGTGCGGGCCCCGCGGGATAAAAGACGACTCAGGCTCGACGGGAGGCGGCCGCCAGCCCGTGATGGACAGAACGGCCGGATAGGAACGGGATCGGGAACTCAAGGACGCGTGACGGCGGAGGGGAGTCTCGGCGATCGCGCGCGATGATCCTGACCGCGGAGTCACGGTCATGACCAGGAAGCGTTCGCCCGGACGCAGGGCACGTGTGGTGCGCCGCTCGCCGAAGGACACGACGCGCGCGGAGCAGCGCCGCCAGGCTCAGCGCATGGAGACGATCGGCAGGCTCGCGAGCGGCCTGGCGCACGATTTCAACAACCTGCTCACGGCCATCCTCGGTCAATGTGATCTCCTGCTCAGGAGACTCCCCGAGGACGCACCCGCCAGGAAGGGCCTCGAGGAGATCCGCACCGCCGGAGATCGGGCCGCGGGCCTCACGCGGCAGCTCCTCGCGTACAGCCGCCGCCAGGTCCTCAAGCCCCAGGTGATCGACCTGAACTCGAGCGTGACCTCGATGGTCCCCATGCTGCGCAGCCTGATCGGCGAGACCATCGAGCTGAACCCGGCGCTCCAGGCGGACCTGGGGCGCGTCGAGGCCGACCCGGGCCAGATCGAGCAGATCATCATGAATCTGGTCGTGAACGCCCGCGACTCGATGCCGCGCGGGGGGCGCGTCGACGTCGAGACCTCGAACGCCGACCTCGACGCGACCTTCGCCAGGCGGCACGTCCCCACCCGGCCGGGGCGCTACGTCATGCTGGCCGTGAGCGACACCGGCAGCGGCATGGACAAGGCGACCCGGGCGCACATCTTCGAGCCGTTCTTCACGACCAAGCAGCTCGGCAAGGGGACGGGGCTGGGGCTTGCGACCGTCTATGGGATCGTCAAGCAGAGCGACGGCTACATCTGGGTCTACAGCGAGCCCGGGATGGGGTCCACCTTCCGGATCTACCTGCCGCGCGTGAAGGCGGACATCGCCTCCGAAGGCGCGCGCGAAGCGCCGGCGCCGCCCTCAGGCGGATCGGAAACCGTCCTCGTCGTCGAGGACGATCGCACCGTGCGCTCGCTGGCCGTCGAGATGCTGCGGCTGAACGGCTACACGGTCCTCCAGGCGCAGGATGGCCGGGAGGCCCTCGACCTCATCCGCAGCCACGGGCAGCCCATCCATCTCCTGCTCACGGACGTCGTCATGCCCGAGATGAGCGGACGCGAGCTGGCCCGAAGCGTCGCCGGCCTCGAGCCCGGCATCGGCGTGCTCTACATGTCGGGATACACGGACGGCGTGATTGCCCACCACGGCGTGCTCGATGCCGGCGTCGCTTACGTCCAGAAGCCCTTCACCGCCGACTCGCTGGCGCGCAAGGTCCGTGAAGCGCTCGACGCGCGCGCATCCCAGGGCGAAGCGGCGTCGAGACGGGAGGCCTGATTCAGGCGCGGGGCCTCGGGATGGGGCGATCGACGAGAGGCGGGGCTTTCGCCCGCCGGCCTTCGTAGGCCTTCACCTCGCCGAAGCGGCGCCCGGCCTCCCAGTCCTCGCGCGCGGCCCGGATCTCGTCATTCGTCCGCGCCACGAAGTTCCACCACATCAGGATCGCCTCGCCGAACGGCGCGCCGCCCAGGAGAAGCGCCCGCGCGGGATCCCCCTCGCACGAAAGCACCAGGTCCCGGCGTCCGCAACCCAGGTAGTAGAGCGTGTCGATCGCCAGCGCCTGGCCGTCGAGCCCGCACGTTCCTCCCAGAAGCACCAGCGCGTGCTCGTAGTCGGGGTTCAGCGGCAGGACGAGCCGGCTGGAAGGGGCCGACGCAACTTCCACGGCGACCAGGGGGGAGAAGGCGCGCGCGGGCGATCGCACGCCGCCCCATGCACCCATGATGAGCGTCGCCTCCCCGCCCTCGAGCCGGACGACCGGAAGAGAGCTGTGCTGCTCGAAGGCCGGGGCGGTCTCCCGCGCCGCGTCGGGCAGGGCCACCCAGAGCTGGACCCCCCTGAGAGGGGCGCCCCCGCCGGCCGAAGATTCCTCCGCGTGCGCGATCCCCCGCCCGGCGGTCATCAGGTTGAGCGTCCCGGGCCGGGCCAGCCCCTCGAGCCCGAGGCTGTCCTTGTGATGCAGATCCCCCTCGAGCAGCCACGAGACGGTCTGCAGGCCGATATGGGGATGAGGAGGGACATCCATCGGTTTCCCGGAGGATCGCTCCACGGGACCGTACGAATCGAGGAAGCACCAGGGGCCGACCGTCCGTCTCTGGCTTCGCGGGAGGAGACGCCGGATCGGCAGGCCGCCTACGTCCGTCAGGCGCCCGGGCAGGACCTGGAGCGTCGGCTTCAGTGCGGGCTCGCTGACGCACAATTCGACTTCGGTCGTCGAAGAGAGGTTGCTCATCCCGGTGCCTCGTCAAAGCCGATGATACACCCCCGGTCTCGTCGGCGCCGGTCGATGTCCATCGACGCCCGGGCTGCATAGTCATGTGCGTGGCCGACGAGTAGGGGTTCTCTCCCGCGTCGCCAAGCTCCCGAGGGGGCTCTCCCCTCTTCGGCGTCCCCGCGCGCCGGGGGATGCGACACGAACCGGGTTTTTCCACGCCGGGCCGTTGACGCGCGGCGTCCGCCGGCCTCCTCGGAAACGCCCGGGCCACGCGGGCTTGCGCCGTGCTCGAGCCGTTCCTAGATTCATCCTGTCGCCCCGGTGCGGGATCGGCCCGCGCCGCGACTCGACGAAGGGGGGTTCCGACGATGCTCAAGTTCCCGATGACTTCGAGTTGGTCCCGCCGCCCGGCGCGCGTCGCCGCGGCGGCTCTTGCCGTGGCCGGCGCGATGACCGTCGCCGGGTGCGTCTCCAGCGGCCGGTTCGTGGAGGTCGAGCAGGAGCGTGATCTGCTGGAGGCGCGCTACGAGGCGCTCCAGAAACAGCTGGACGAAGCCAGCCGCACCGGCGAGTCCCTGGCGGCGGAAAAGGTCACGCTGGCCCAGGAGAGGAGCGCGCTGGCGACCGAGAAGGCGGCCCTCGAGGAGAAGCTCGCGCAGCTCCAGTCGCAGGAAAAGACGCTCGGCTCGCAGCTGAAGGAACGGGAGGAGGAGGCCCGCAAGCTGCAGTCGACCTACGATGGCCTCGTCACCAATCTGAAGAAAGAGCTGAAGGCCGGGCAGGTGCAGGTCCAGCAGCTGCGCGACGGCCTCCGCGTGAACGTCGCGCAGGACATCCTGTTCGACTCCGGCTCCGCCGCGGTCGACGAGAGCGGCACCGAGGTCCTGCAGCGGGTCGCGACCCAGCTCAAGAAATCGTCGTACCAGGTCGTGGTCATCGGGCACACCGACGACAAGCCGATCGGTCCGGCGCTGGTCAAGCAGTACCCGACGAACTGGGAGCTGGCCGGCGCCCGCGCGGCGAGCGTCGTCCGCCTGTTCGCCAGATCGGGCCTGCGGTCCAAGCGCCTGCTCGCCGTCTCGGTGGCCGAGGTCCAGCCGGTCGCATCCAACTCCACTCCGGAAGGACGGGCCAAGAACCGCCGTATCGAGATCCGCCTGCGCCCCGTCCCGGTGGAGGGGTAGGGATCCACGGCGTCCGGAACGCGACCCGGCCCATTACCGGGACCGGCTCCTAGCGGCCGAACTCGAGGGACAGCCCGGCCCGGCGCTCGAGCGCGCGTCGATAGACCACGACCGCCGCCGCGACGTCCTCGAGCGCGATGCCCGTGCTGTCGAAGAGGGTGATCTCGTCCGGTGACGTCCGTCCGGGCTTGCGTGCGGCGACCAGATCGGCCAGCTCGGCGTGCACCTGAGAGCGGGTGACCGTCCCGGCCTTGAGCGCGTGGTGAAGGTCCCCGATCGCCGCGCACTGCTCGAGGCTGTCCACCACCACCTTCGCTCCGGCGAAGAGCCTCGGGTCGATCTCCTGCTTGTCCTCGTTGTCCGCGCCGACGCCGGCCACGAACGTGCCCGGGCGGACGTCGTCGCGGTCGATGAGGAACCTCGTCGCGGGCGTGCAGGTGATGCAGACGTCGCTCGCGCGCACGGCGGCCGCCAGGTCCTGGACCGCCTCGACAGCCAGGGCGCCGTCGCGCCCTGTCTCCTCGGCAAACCTTCGGGCCCGGGCGAAATCCGAATCGAAGGCGAAGACGCGCTCCAAATGGCGAACGCGCGCGAGGGCCCGAAGCTGAACGCGCCCCTGGTTGCCGCAGCCGCAGATCGTGGCGACCCGGGCGTCCTTCCGGGCCAGGTGCTTCGCCGCGATCGCCGTCGCGGCGCCCGTCCTCAGGATGGTGATTTCGATCGAGTCCATGACCGCGAGAGGGGACCCGGTGTCCCCGTCGCACAGGAGAATCAGCCCCTGGATGTTCGGCATCCCGTGCTGCGACGCGTTGCGGAAGAAATTGCCGTTGCACTTGGCCGCGAACCAGGTGCGCTCCTGCCGGATCCCCGCGGCCTTGATGTGGAAGCCTCCGTCCGTGGACGGCACGCCGAGAACCCCCGGCCGCAGCGTGCGCCCCCCGGCATGGAGCCGCAGGGCCTCCTCCACCGAGGCGATGCAGTCGTCGAGGTCCAGAAGCGAGGCGACGTCGCGGCGCGCGAGGAGGATCGTTCCCCGGGGTCTCGTTTCAGCCGAGAAGGTGGTCAAGGCGCGCTCCCGGCTGGTGCTCCAAGGGCGGGCGGCCTCTCTCGAAGAGGCGCGCTGCCGTCACTCCCTTGAGGGTCATGGCGGGTCCGTCCACCGAAAGCATGGAGCCCTCCCGCAATCCGATGACCCGCAGGTCGTTCTCCTCGAGGTATTGCAGGATCCGCTCCTCCTGCGTCTCTCCCATGTGCGTGGACGCGGGGTCGGGATCGAGATAGTGGGGGCTGATCTGGAAGGGGACGAGTCCCAGCGCCTCGAACGTGGGCGGCTGGACGATCGGCATGTCCTTGGTCGTCTTGATGGTCGGGCAGGACACGTTCGACCCCGCGCTCGAGCCGATGTAGGGCACTCCCCGGTCCACGGCCTCCCGGATGGCCTGGATCAGCCCGTTCCGATGGAGCGCGTCGAGCAGCCGGAAGGTGTTGCCGCCCCCGACGAAGACCGCGTCGGCGTCCGCCACGGAAGCGCCCGGTTCGTGCGCGGAGACGAGCTCGTACCCCATGGCCGCGAACCGCTTGCGCGCCTGGGCCGCGTATCCGTCCCGATCATAGAGCGCATAGGGCACGAACAGCACCCGGGCACGGGCGCCGAGCGCCGACCGGATCTCCCCTTCCGCGTGGTCCAGGTACCCGCTGCCGTGGAGCGTCGAGTTGCTGATCAGGAGCAGCCGCCGAGTTGGTTTCATGATGTCACCCATAGTGGCGCCGAGAGTGTGGAGACTTGTCGTGTGCATGGAGCCGTTCGCCGGCGGGAGCCGTCCGCGGACAACTGGCCGTCCGCGAACGCGATGCCGCCGTCACTCGTGGTGATTTCCTTGATCCAGGAGTGGAGACGTCCTGGCGCAACCCTTGAAGATGGATGAATATGGGCCGGCAGGTCGTCGCACTCATCCGATTCGGTTCCACACTCTGAGCGCCACTATGAAATCGCCCGAAAAGCCAGGCCCGCCAGGCCTCCCGCGAGCACGACCCAGAGCGCGTCGATCCGGAATCGACGCATCGCGAGAAACGCCGCGCAGGCGACGCAGGCCGAGAACCACGAGATGCCGCCCCCAATGCCGTCGGGCAGGATCACCGCCGACCCGAAGACGACCGCCAGGTTGAGGATCACTCCGATGACGGCGGCGGTCACCCCCGACAGCGCGCCGTGGAGCACCCTGCTTCCGCGGAGGATCTCCATGTACGGCGCCCCCGCGAGGACCAGCACGATGCTGGGCAGGAAGGTGGTCCAGGTCGTCACGAAGGCGCCGAGCGCCGCGGAGGCGAGCTGTCCCTGCGGCCCGGGAGCGTTCCATCCGGTCATGAAGCCGACGAACTGGAGGACCATGATCAGCGGTCCCGGGGTCGTCTCGGCGAGCGCCAGGCCGTCGAGGGCCTGGGCGGGCGTGATCCACCCGAAGACATGCACCGCCGCCTGTGTCACGTAGGCGAGCACGGCGTAGGCCCCGCCGAAGGTGACGAGCGCCGCTCCCGTGAAGAACCTGTACTGCCGCACCGGCAGGCTGCCGCTGCCGAGCCGGGACGCGAGGAGCACGTACGGGAGGAGCCAGAGCAGGAGCCCGGCCCCGAGGGTCCGGCCCAGCCGGGAATACGACGGCTGCGCATGGTCCGGGGCCGGGACGTCGTCGCGGATCACCGGGGGGACGGCGTTCGGGCCGGAGTCGGAT
>Ga0114129_10015497_pt1 | contig 10839 bp, 8 predicted proteins | sample RhiMetdeltSRZDD1_FD_80071 | JGI IMG/M metagenome (GOLD analysis project Ga0114129, IMG submission 80071) | Populus rhizosphere microbial communities from Tennessee, USA - Rhizosphere MetaG P. deltoides SRZDD1 (version 2) (version 2) | ecosystem: Host-associated > Plants > Roots > Rhizosphere >... | reverse complement strand
GGGATCTCGAGGCTCGCCTCCATGTTCTCGACGATTCGCACGGCACCGCCGCGAATCGGCTGCAGGATGTCCCCGGGCAGGATCGTCGGCAGCGCGACCGCCTTCGAGCGCTCTTGCTGCGCCGGGGTTTGCGCCGCCTGTCGCACGAGCGTCTGGCGCGGCTCGCCAGGCGTGTCGGCAGGAGCGGACGCCGGTTTCTGTGCTTCCTGGACGATCACCGTCACAGGTGCGGTGTCCGACTCGTACGGCCGACGCGTCGCCTTGTCGAAATACGTCCGCCAACTCGCATCGACGCTGGCCCGGTCCTGGCGGTACTGCTCCAGGAGGTCGAGGGCGAACGCATAGTTACCCCCGAAGTCGGTGACGAGCGTCTCCAGGATCGGATCGGTCGCCGTGCTCATCACCCAGAGTCTAGCGGGGCGCGCCCCGGCGCGCGAGTCGCGGGGCCACCTGGCGTATCATGCGCACTTCCCCATGAGGCGCCGGCTCCTGATTCTCGCGCTGCTGCCCACCCTGCTCGACCCGCTCGCGCTCTTCGCCAGGGCATGGGCGGCCGCCGAGCACGAGTGCCGCGACCACGTCTGTATATGCGTCCGCCTCTGCCCGCCCAAGCGAAGCCAGCGGCAGCCATGTCACGGGTCGGCGGAGGAAGGCCCGGCCATGCGCGGGGTGTGTCATCACGATCAGGCGACCACGCTGGCCTCGGGAGCGCCCGCCGTGCTGCCGGCCGAAAGTTGGAATGCGGTCGCGCCCACGGTCACCCCGCAAGGGAGACCGCTCGTCACCCAGAGCCTCCCGTCAGGCTTCCCACGGATCGATCCGCCGCCTCCGAAACCCTTCTAGCCCAAAGCGCTCTTTCCCGGTTGCGTCCCGCCGCGCGCCGCGGCGGCGCAATCCCGAACTGTCTACGAAGCAAGGGCGGCCGTGGTGGCGTTTCGGCTGCGACCGCCGGTTGGAATGGGAGCCTGGCAATGAAACGTGGAGTCATCTGGAGCTCGATCGTCGGAGCTGGCGTCTTGCTTGTGCCGTTGCCCGCCGAGCCGTGCTCGATCTGTCGCTGCGGCGATCCGACCTTCAACGCTCTTGGCAAGCAGGGGTACATGAACGCCGGTTGGCGTCTCGCGCTCGACTGGGAGCGCTTCGACAAGCAGGAGGGCTTGCCTGAGCTGGAGGCCGAGGAGCTCGTCGAGAACCGGGTGACCGCGCTCGCATCGTACGGGTTCTCGGACCGCTTCTCGCTGCACGCGCGGGTCCCGCTCAGCTTCCGCAGCTTCAGCGAGATCGAGGACGGCGAAACCCACGAGTCGTTGACCACGCGCGGCCTCTCGGACCCGGAGCTCTACGCCCAGGCACGGCTGTGGGCTTCCAGCCTGTCGGGCCCCCTGGGCCGCCGGAGCTCCGTGTCGCTCCTGGCCGGTGTCAAGACGGCGCTCGGCGAGAACGACTACCGTATCGACGACGAGCGCGTCGACGAGCACGCCCAGCCCGGCACGGGGTCGACGGACCTCTTCGCAAGCCTCGCCGTGCTGCATCTGCTGGACAAGCAGTCGGCCCTCTTCGGCTCCGTGCAGTACCGCCACACCGGCGAGAACGATCATCGCTACCGGTACGGCCGGATCTTCCTCGCCAACGGCGCCTACGAGAGAAAGCTCGGCAAGCGGCTCGACGGCGTGATCGAGCTGAACTACCGCTTCGCGGGGCAGGATCAGCAGGACGGGGAGGAAGGCCCGGACACCGGGGGCTCTATCCTCTACGTCACTCCCCGGCTTCTCGTGGACGTGGGCCGCGGCATCGTCCTGCGCGGGGCGGTCCAGATCCCGATTGCCCGCGAACTCAACGGGGCGCAGGAAGAGAAGGCCGTCTTCAATGTGGGGCTGAGCTTCCTGTTCGGCTCACGCTGACGCCTCGGCAAGCGGGCCATGCAGGGAGCTGTGGAAAGGTGGCAGTATCGGAGGGTGATCAGGGCCCGTCTGCTGGTCCGCGTCGCTCTGGCGCTGCTTCTCGCGACCACCGCGTTGCCGGACGCGCTTGGCTGCGACTCGACGGGTTGCCTGCTGGTGACCCGCAGTGCGAGCGGTCTCCTGCCCCGCAAGAGCTTCCGCCTCGATCTCTCGTTCCGGACGACCGACGACTCGCAGCTCTTGAGCGGCTCGGATGCCGCCGCGCGCGTGACCCGGCCCAAGGTGGACTTCGAACACGGCATCGTGCGCCCGGGCTTCCACCAGGACCTGGGCGGCAGCTCCCGCTTCCTGCAAGTAGACGCCGGCTACGGACTCACGGGCCGGACGACACTCGTCGCGTCCGCGCCGGTGCTGACGCACCGCTCCTACGACATCGGCCACCCGCCGGTGCTGACGGAGAACTACGAGACGTGGGGGTTGGGCGATACGCTCGTCGGCGTGAGGCACGCCCTCGTCGCGACGCCCGCGGAGAGCGTCGTCGTGGGAGTGGGCGTGGAGCTGCCCACCGGCGAGTCCCAGCTCGTGAGCCCGGAAGCGCTCTTCGACATCGGCATCCTCGATCCGATGCTGCAGCCGGGGAGCGGGTCGTGGGACGTGCTGCTGAACGCCCAGGGCTCGCGCCGCTTGACGAACACGGGGCTGGACCTGACCGGCGCCCTCTCCTATCAAGCCAACACCACGAATGAGCTCGGTTACAGCTACGGCGACGACGCGATCGCGAGCCTCGCGATCGCGCGCCCGATGGCCCCGCGGCTGCGAGCCTCGCTCCAGCTCAAGTGGGCCCACCGTGGCCGCAGCGAGTACCGTGGCACGGGTGTCGAGTCCACCGGGGGCACCGTCGTCTACCTGATCCCGGGCCTCGTCACGACCCTGCCCGCCCGGCTCTCGCTCTACTGCTTCTTGCCGGTCCCGGTCTACCGCTACGTGAACGAGACCCAGGTGGCGCCGCGCCTGAGCCTGGTCGTTGGGATGGCACGGATTTTCTAGTGCCGCGTCTCGAAGTGGCCCGGAAGCTGAAGGCCCCCCGTCACGATCCGGAGCAGCGCTTCACCTGCGGCCAGTGCACGCGGTGCTGCCGCAACTTCGACCTCCCGGTGACGGCCGCGGAAGTGGGGGCGCTGCGGCACCCGGCCCTGGCCAGACTCTGGTCGGCGGAGGCGACGCTTTCCGCGGGTGGACAGGACCCCCCGCACGACCCCGTGGCGACCCTCCCCGGCGGGATGTTCCAGCTACGCCGACGCAGCGACGGGTCCTGCGGGTTCCTCGCTGAAGACGGCGGCTGTCGCATCCACGCCGAGCGCGGCTCGGATCGCAAGCCGCTCGCGTGCCGGTTGTTTCCCTTTCGCGTGCACCCGCAGGACGGGCCGCTGCTCATCACCGCCAGCTTCTCGTGCCCCTCGGTGGCAACGAACACGGGCGCGCCGCTTGCAAGCCAGCTCGGCGAGATCTCGGCCCTCGGCAAGGACTGGCTGCGCGCGTTCCCGCAAGAGCCGCTCGCGCTTCACTTCACGGACGGCCGGCCGCTCTCGCTCGAGCTGGCGAAGGAGATCCGCGAGACGCTTTTGGGCCTGCTCGACCGGAAGGACGAGGAGGGCCGCCGCGACCTGCGCGCCAACGCCGCGCACATGGCCGCGCTTCTCGACGACTGGACCCGTCATCGGGTGGGGAAGCTCCCCCCGGACGCCTTCGCCGAGTACGTGCGCCTCACCGGACGCTTTGCGGTCAACTCGGCCAAACCGGTGCCGAACGTCCGAGCGTCTCGCGTAGGCCGGCTACTTCTCCGTGGCTTCCTGCTGGCCGTGGTCGCCGGACGGCTTCAAGCCGCCGCTCCCAGACGCGGCCTACGCCTCGCTCTGCGTGCCCGACTTCTGCGGGTGACCCTTCACCTCCACGGCCTGTGGCCGGCCACCGAGGGCATTGATTACCAGGCGCTGCGGCGCGTACGGGTGCCGCTCGACGAGCCCGCGCTCCATGGCCTCATACATCATTTCCTCCGCTCGACCCTCGAGACTCTGCCGACGGGGCGGCGATCGCTCGTGGACGAGCTGTCGTGGGCGTTCGCGACTCTCGACGCCGCGCTTGCGCTCGGGGCCATGGCCGCCGCGCGCCGGGGGAGCGATACCGCCTCGAGTGAGGACGTGATCGCGGGGTTGACCGAAGCCGCAGATCTCGCGCAGGCCGCCTCGCACGGCTCCCTCGGGCCACTGCTGCAGTCCTTGACGGGCGGCCTCGACGCGTTGCATCGCTTCGCCACTGGACACGGAGGAAAGGCATGACTTCACCAGGTTGCCCGACGCCTGGCCCGCTTGCCCTGCTGCTGGCTGCGCTCCTGCCGTCCTGCGGCGGCTCCTCCAGCTCGCCCTCCGCGGCCCCCGTCTCGACCCCGGCGCCCGCGGCAACGCCTGGCGCCACCAGCCTCAACATGGCGTTGCGCGCCCAGCTCGACCTCACCGCCCTCGGGGCGAGCGCCGGATCCGGTAGCTGGGGCTACACGTCGCCGAGCGGGAGGCGCTTCGCCCTCGTCGGCACCTCGGTCGGCCTCTCCGTCGTCGAAGTCACGAACCCCGCGGGCGCCCGGCTCACCGGCACGATCGCAGGCGGCACGAGCGCATGGCGCGAGGTGCGGACGTACCGGGAGTTTGCCTACGTGACGACCGAGGCCCAGACGGGCCTCGACATCGTGGACCTTCGCGACCCCGATCGTCCCGTCAAGCTGCGCACCTGGAGCGATACCTTCCAGTCCGCCCATTCGCTGTGGATCGACGCCGAGACCGGGCGGCTCTACGCGCACGGCACGCAGACCGGGATGCACGTGCTCGACCTGACCGGCGACCCCACGAACCCGCGCGAGCTGGGCCGCTTCACGGACTTCTACGTCCACGACAGCTATACGCGTGGCAACCGGCTCTATGCCGCGGCGATCCGGGAAGGCTTTCTGGCGACGCTCGACGTCGCGCAGCCGGGCGCCATCCGGGAGATCGCTCGCTTCAGCACCGGTGGCAGCTTCACCCACAACGCCTGGCTCACCCGCGACGGTCGTTATCTATTCACGACCGACGAGCGGCCGGGGTCGCCGCTCGAGGGCTGGGACCTGCTCGCAAGCCCCCCGGCCAGGGTGTCGAGCTATATCGCCGCGCCGGGCACGATCCCCCACAACGTGATGATCGACGGCGACCGGCTGGTGGTGTCGCACTACACCGAGGGCGTCCACATGCTCGACGTGCGCGACCCCGAACGACCGCGCCTGATGGGCTTCTACGACACCTACCCCGGCGGCTCCACCGGCTTCAACGGTGCCTGGGGCGCCTACATCTTCCCCGGCTCGAACCTGATCGTGGTGAGCGACATCAACGGCGGGCTCTTCGTCGTGGAGTACACGGGCTCCTGAAGCGCGCGACGACCGCCGGCGCCTCGGGCCTCAGCCGCGCCGGGGCACCGAGCCGGGCGGCGGTTCGTTGACCACGGCCCAGAACAGGCCGATCTGCTTCACGGCGGCGACGAACTGGGCGAAGTCCATGGGCTTGACCACATAGGAGTTGACGCCCAACCGGTAGCTCTCCACGAGATCTCGCTCCTCGCGCGAGGACGTGAGCACGACAACGGGCACGCTGCGCAGGGCCTCGTCTCCCTTGAGCTGCCGCAGCACCTTGAGCCCGTCGAGCTTGGGCAGCTTCAAGTCCAGCAGGATCACGGCGGGGTTGCCGTCCTCCCGGCCCTCGTACGCGCCCCGACGGTAGAGGTAGTCGAGCGCTTCCACTCCGTCGCCCACCACCACCACCTGGTTGGTCAGCTTGTGCTCGGCCAGGGCGGCGAGCGTCAGCTCCACGTCCTGGGCGCTGTCCTCCGCCAGCAGAATGCGCTTGAACTCGCTCATGCTTCCCCTCTCGGCGCCGGCGGCAGCGAGACGTAGAACGTGGCCCCGCCGTCCACCACTCCCTCGGCCCAGCAGCGGCCTCCGTGACGGTGGACGATGCGGCGTACCGTCGCCAGGCCGATGCCCGTGCCCTCGAATTCGGCCGCACGGTGCAGCCGCTCGAAGACACCGAAGAGCTTGTCCGCGTAGCGCATGTCGAAGCCCACGCCGTTGTCGCGGACGAAGATCACGAGCTCGCCGCTCGCTCCCGGCTGCGACCCGATCTCGACGCGCGGCCGCGCGCGGGGGCGGCTGTACTTGACCGCATTCGAAACCAGGTTCGTGAACACCACACGCAGGATGGACGCGTCGCCCTGCACCTGCGGCAGTGCGCCGGCCTGGAAGTCCACGTCGCGCGCCTGCGACTCGCCTCGCTGCTCGTCGATCACTGCGGCCACGAGACTCGCAAGGTCCACCGGTCGGCTCTGGAGCTCCACGCGACCCATGCGCGAGAAGGCCAGCAGGTTGTCGATCAGTTGGCCCATGCGGCACGCGGCGCCGCTGATGGTCTCGAGGTGGCGCTGGCTGTCGGCGTCGAGGCTTCCCCCGGCGCTCCGCCGCAGCAGGTCCACGAAGCCGTTGATGTGCCGCACGGGGGCGCGCAGGTCGTGGGAAACCGAGTAGCTGAAGGCCTCGAGCTCCTCGTTGAGCGCGCCGAGCCGGGCCACGTTCTCCTGTAGCTCGCGGTTGAGCCGGCGGATCTCCTCCTCGCTGCGCTTGCTGGCGGTGATGTCCAGGAAAACAACGATGCCGTGGCTGATTCCACCGTCGGAGCCATGCAGCGGGCGCGCATATGCGCTGAACAGTCTGTCGGCGTAGGCCCCCTCGAAGCCGACTTCCTCGCCCGCCAGGGCCGCCCGGAAATGCGGCTCGAGGGTCGCGCAGGTTTCGGCCGGCAGGGCCTCCCGGACGGTCTTTCCCTCGAGATCCTGTTTCGAGAGGCCGAGCTGCTGAAGGCCGCTGCCTTCCACCAGCCCAAAGTGAAGGTCGCGGTCGAAGAGCGCGACGCCACCATGCGGGAAGTCGCGCAGGATGCGGCGGTAGAGCTCCTCGCTCCTGGCGAGCGCCTGTTGGGCCCGCTGCCGCGTGGCGATCTCGCGCCGGAGCTGGAAGCCGGCGAGGGCCACCAGCAGGACCGCCAGCCCGCTGCCGTACCCGATCACGCGCATGCTGCGGCGGCCGCTCGCTTCGCTCTCGGCCACGCGGAGCGCGAGCTCGGCCGCCTCCGCCCGCTCCATCTCCTTCAGCACGACCCTGATCTCGTCCATGATGCCGGCGCCCAGCACGGTACGTTCCGCCTTGAGCCGGCCGAGTCGGATGGACTCAGCCATGTGGACGAGCTTGCGCGACACCAGCGCCTCGAGCGCGTCCGCCCGGCGCGAGCGCTCCGGGTCGCCAGCCAGGAGCTGCTTCAGCTGGCCGGCCTGGCGATCCCCGGCCGCTACGGCCTCCGCGAAGGTCCTTACGTGGCGGTCGTCCCCGGTGATCAGGAAGGCGCGCTGGCTCGACTCCGCCGTGGTGAGCTCGGCGTAAAAAGCGTGGATCGCGCTCACCACCCGGTACGCGTTGGCCTCCCGGGCGAGCGCCTCGCGCAGCTCCACGATGCTGCGGTAGGCGGCGGCTCCCACGGCCAGCAGGACCACGAGCGCCAAGCCGAACGCGGCCGCGACGCGGAGCGGTCCGCGGGGGGTTTTGTCCAAGTCCGCCGGCCCGGCCGAAACAGCCGCCCTCATTCAGCCTCAGATTCCGGCCATTTCGGCCAGGTTGCTCGACAAACGCAAGCCCGTGACCCGTATAATCTACACGGACTTGAATACGCTTAGCGAGTCGCGATGAACCAGGACGGTGCGGCCGGGGCGACAAAAGGACCGCTGCGCGTCCTCCTCATCGAGGACTCGGAGGCGGACGCCATTCTCCTGCTGGACGTGCTGCAGCAAGGAGGGTTCGAGGTCCGGCCTCGGCGCGTGGATACCGCAGAGGCGCTCCGGGCCGCACTCGAATCGGAGCCCTGGGCGATCGTCATCTCGGACTACTCCCTGCCGGGCTTCAGCGGCCTGGGCGCCCTCGAAATCGTGCAGCAGAGCGGCGCCGACATCCCGTTCATCCTCGTCTCCGGCACGATCGGCGAGGAGCTCGCGGTCAAGGCCATGCAGGCCGGGGCCTGCGACTACATCATGAAGCACAGCCTGACTCGGCTGGTGCCTGCGGTCGAGCGCGAGCTCCGCGAGGCCGCGGTGAGGGCGGAGCGCCGGCAGGCGGAAAGGTCGCTTCGCGCCTTGGAAAAGGCGGTGGAGACCTTGCCGCTCGGCGTCACGGTCGCGGACACCGAGGGACGCATCCTCTACAGCAACCCCGCCGAGGCCGCGCTCCACGGCTACACGCTCGAAGAGCTGCGCACCTTGCCCGCACGCAGCCTCGTCCCTGCCGAATTCTGGGGCCGACCGGAGCCACCGCACCTGTTCAAGCCCGGACCGTGGCGGCGCGAGCGCGTCAACGTGCGCAAGGACGGGACCACCTTCCCCGCCTACATGATTTCCGACGTCGTCAAGTCGGCGAACGGCGAGCCCTTGGGCATCGTCACGACCTGCGAAGACATCACCGACCGCAGGTGGGCCGAGGAGCAGCTCCGGAAAGCGGCCTTCTCGGATCCTCTCACCGGCCTCCCCAACCGGGCGCTCTTCATGGATCGGCTGAGCCTGGCCGTGGAACGCGCAAGGCGCCATCCGGAGTTTCTGTATGCGGTCCTGTTCATGGACCTCGACCGCTTCAAGATCGTCAACGACAGCCTGGGGCACGTAGTGGGCGACCGATTCCTGATCGAGATCGCGGCGCGGCTGCGCGAATGCCGCCGTTCCGCGGATACCGTGGCCCGCCTGGGCGGCGACGAGTTCGCGATCCTGGCCGAGGAGATCCCCAACGTCAGGCACGCCGTCCACCTGGCGGGGCGCTTCCAGGAGGCGCTGCGCAAGCCCTTCTGCGTGGACGGCCACGAGGTCTTCACCACCGTCAGCGTCGGCATCGCCCTGAGCGGCGACAGCTATACCCAGCCGGAAGAGATCCTGCGCGACGCCGACACGGCACTGTATCGGGCCAAGGGCGCCGGCCGCGACCGACACGAGGTCTTCGACCAGGCGATGCATACGCAGGCCAAGCAGACCCTGCTGCTCGAGACGGAGCTGCGCCAGGCGCTTGCGCGAGAGGAGTTTCTGGTCCAATACCAGCCGCTCGTCTGGCTGGCCACGGGAGAGACGACAGCAGTGGAGGCCCTGGTGCGCTGGCAACACCCGACCCGCGGCCTGCTGCTCCCGAAGAACTTCATCTCGTTGTGCGAGGAGACGGGCCTGATCAAGCCGCTCGGGCAGTGGGTGCTCCGCACGGCCTGTGACCGGCTCCAAGCCTGGCGCGCGCGCTGGCCTGGGCTGCGCGTCGCCGTCAACCTCTCGGCGCGCCAGTTTGGACTGCCGAACCTGGCAGGCGAGGTGGATGCCGTGCTCTCGGCTTCGGGTCTGCCCCCGCGCAGCCTGGAGCTCGAGATCACCGAGAGCCTGGCCATGCAGGACGCCGAAGCCACCGAGAAGACGCTGCTCCGGCTGAAGGCGCTGGGCGTGCGTGTCGCCATCGACGATTTTGGGACCGGATACTCCTCGCTGGCATATCTCAAGCGCTTCGCCGTGGATGCCCTCAAGATAGACCGCTCGTTCGTCTCCAGCGTGACGAGCGACCGGCGCGACGCCAGCATTGCCGGCACCGTAATCGACCTGGCCCACAGCCTGGACCTCGAGGTGGTGGCGGAAGGCGTCGAGACAAAGGAGCAGCTCGAGTTCTTCCGCGGGCAGCGCTGCGACGCGGTCCAGGGCTTCCTGCTCGGCGTCCCGGCCTCCGAGCTGCCCGAGCCGGGCGCCGAGAACTGACCAGCCGGCCGATCAGGTCCCGGCTTGCCGTTCGGCTTCTTCCGCTTCCAGCCAGAGGCGGATGTGGTCAGGGATCCGGCGCGCCGGCGCATCCGGAGCGCCGCACGCGGCGAGCAGCTCCGCCGTCTTCACGTGTCCCTCCGGTCCGCGGAAGAGCACCTTCACCCGCCCCACGGCGTGAAGCGACTCCCCGACGCAGAAGCGCTGCTCGAACCAGCACCACTTCTCGTCCCAGGCGACGAGCCGAGTCTTGAGCTCGTAACGCTGGAACGGGTCGAGCGCCTTGCGGAAGCGCAAGGTGGCCGAGCCGACCAGAGGAAACCAGCGCCTGCGCCACATCTCGCGCCACATCCTCGTCCGCATCGCGAAATCCCAGCGCCCCAGGTCCATCGCGAGCAGATAACGGCTGTTGGTCAGGTGGACGTTGACGTCGAGGTCGTTCGGCCAGACCCGCATCGCGAGCGAGCCCTCGTCGAACACGGTCAAACGCGGCTTGAACAAGCCGGCTACGAGCGTCAGCCACTGGCGCAGGAGCATCCCCGATTCTGGCCCGATCCCGGCTTCAACCTGTTGCTCCGGTCGATTCTAGTGCCGCAGTAGCCTCGCGCCCGCGCGTCGTTCCGCGGCCTGGTGCTAGGCTTCACGCATGCTCAAGCCCCGCGTCAGCCTGCTCCTCCTCCTTTGCGGACTTCCGGGATCCGGCGCGCTCGTGGCCGCGGAGAAGCCCACGCTCGCTCTCGTCGGCGGGCAGCTCGTCGACGGCTACGAGGGGCCGCCGATCCACGACGGCGTGGTGCTGATCGCCGGCGAGCGGATCGTCGCCGTGGGCCGCCGCGGTGAAGTGACCGTTCCCGCAGGCACGCCCGTGATCGACACGGCCGGCATGAGCGTCCTGCCCGGGCTGATGGACATGCACGTCCACCTGATGATCCTGGGCCACTCGGACTACGAGTACTGGGACACGACCTACCTGGCGCGCTTCCGCGACGAGATCATGCCGATCGCGGCGAAGCAGCTGCTGATGAGCGGAGTCACGACAGTGCGCGACCTCGGC
>Ga0114129_10015496_pt1 | contig 10840 bp, 9 predicted proteins | sample RhiMetdeltSRZDD1_FD_80071 | JGI IMG/M metagenome (GOLD analysis project Ga0114129, IMG submission 80071) | Populus rhizosphere microbial communities from Tennessee, USA - Rhizosphere MetaG P. deltoides SRZDD1 (version 2) (version 2) | ecosystem: Host-associated > Plants > Roots > Rhizosphere >... | reverse complement strand
GAGAAGACCGCGGCGGAGTACGAGGCATTCCCTGCCCTCATCGCCGTCGCCATGGTGGTCCACGAGAGCCCTGAGACTCGCGAGGAGGATTACGCCGCCGTCATGCAGGCGATCGCCAACATCATGCTGACGGCGGTCGACCGCGGGCTCGGGACGCACATGCGGACCGGCGCGGTGATGGAAGATCCCGCAGCGCGCGCTGCGGTCGGTGTACCCGAGAGGGAGCGGGTCGTAGCGATCGTGAGCGTCGGCGTGCCGGCGGAGATGCCGGCGCCCAAGCCGCGTCAGGGAGCGGCAGCGGTCACGCAGTGGGTGGAGTAATGATCCGCTTCCGGTTAGACCTGAACCTAACGAGATGCCGGACCTGGCGACTCCGGTAAAGCGGTCGCATATGCCGGCCGTTGCTTGCCGTCGACCGCCAGTGCGCGCTGCCGCGCCATGTATCGCCCGAAGAGCGCGATCCGCTCCTCGGGCTGAGGCAACATCTCGATGACACGTTCGACGTTGGCGAGGTAGTCCGGATAGCCCGTCGCCGAGCGGACCTCGGCGAGGAAAGGCCGGAGCTTTGCAAAGAGCGCGATATGCTCGGTGTTCGCCTCGTTGAACATCTCGGCGGGAATTGCGCCAAGGATAACCAGCGACGCCGCCATGTCCCAGTACGACGTCACCATGCGGTAGGGCGCGCTCTCGTGTCCGGGCCCCAGCCACGTGCTCAGGACGTCTCGCGCGCTGGTGGGATGAAACTCGAACGCGAACCACGCCCGCGCCTGTCGCAGGGCGGGCTCGGTGCGCAGCTCGTAGAGCTTGAGGAGAATGGTCGCCGCCTGGGCTGGGTCAGTCATCGGGCTCGCTGAGAGTCCACCGATATTGCACTGTATTTTGAGACATGGACAGCCTGGCAGCCGGCCGCATCCGCATTCTCTTCCTCGCCGACACGCACCTCGGCTTCGATCTGCCGACCCGCGCGCGAATCCAGCGGCGCCGTCGCGGACACGACTTCCTCGCGAACTACGCCACGGCGCTGGCGCCGGCGCTGGCCGGCGAGGTCGACATCGTCGTCCATGGCGGTGACGTGTTCAATCGATCGAAGGTGCCGACGAGCGTCGCGTGGCAGGCGTTCGAGCCACTGGCGCGCGTGGCGGACCGCGGAATTCCGGTGTTCGTCGTTCCAGGCAACCACGAGCGCGGCCGCATCCCGCAGATCAGGTTCGCGCGGCATCCCCGCATTCATCTCTTCGATCGCCCGCGCACGTTCACGGTGGATGTACGAGGCATCCGGTTGGGTGTCGCTGGTTTTCCATCGGAGCGCCATGACGTGCGCACACAATTCGTCGACCTGCTGGCCGCGACCCGGTGGCGAACTGGGGACGCGCTTGCGCGAATCCTCTGCATCCACCAGTGCGTCGAGGGCGCGACCGTCGGACCTAACGACTTCACGTTCACCACCGCGGCGGATGTGATTCGCGCGCGCGAGCTGCCTGCCGGATTCTGTGCCGTGCTGTCCGGACACATTCATCGCCATCAGGTGCTGACGCGGGACCTCCGTGGCATGCCGATCGCCGCGCCGGTGCTCTACCCCGGCTCGATCGAGCGGACGTCCTTCGCCGAAGCCGATGAAACGAAGGGGTATATGACGGTGGACGTGATGTGCGACGCCGGCAACGCTCGCCTGGACTGGCAGTTTCACACGCTTCCTGCACGCCCACTCGTCAGGCGCGAGATTCACCTCGACGCCGTCCAGGACGCGGCAGTCGACGCGACGATCCGCGGCCTGATCGCAGAGTCTCCGGCAGATGCCGTGCTCACGATTCGAGTCGTTGGCACCGTCGGCGATCACGCACGGCGCGTGCTCTCTGCCGCGAACCTCCGACGCCTGGCTCCGGCGACGATGAACATCGAGCTCAAGCTGGACGCCGAGGACGGAACTTTCGCCAGGCCGCCGTTTGTCCCTCGGCCTAGCGATGCGGTGCTGGAGCTTCCGTTCTAGCGGTCGAGCACGGTCGCCTCGCGTAGCTCGAGGCCGACCCGCTCGACGGGCAACCAACCGGTCCGCTGACCCAATGGCCGCTCGCTCACCGCTTCGCGCACGGCATACGAGGCGAGCAGGCGCGTCGAGTCGAGCGCCGGCAGCGGCGAGTTCGCGTCCGTGACAATGAGCGGGATTTCGGTGCACCCGAGAATCACGCACTCGGCCCCGGCCGACTTGAGATCGGCTATCGCGCCCACGAACAGGTCGGTCGTTTCGGCTGTGAAGATTCCCTGAACGAGCTCGCCGAAGATCGCCGCGTTCAATCGCCTCCGCATCGCCTCATCGGGAATCAGCAGGTCGAGCCCACGCTCGGCGAGCGCCCGCACGTAGACCGGTCCGGTCATCGTGTACGAAGTGCCGAGTAGCCCAACGCGCTTCCAGCCGTTGGTCATGATCTCGTGGCACACGACGTCGGTGATGGACAAGCCGGGGATCGGGAGGTCGTCGGCGATCTTCTCGAGAACGATGTGCGCGGTGTTCGCCGGGCAGACATAGAAATCGGCCCCGGCGTCGGCTACCTGCTTGACGCCTTCGCCGAGGTATCGCGCGACGAGCCCGTGGTCGTCGTTCTCCCACCCAGGCAGGCTGAGCCCGAACGGCACGGCACTGAGGATGATGCGAGGGTGCATGTTCGGGCCCATGTACACGGCGCCTTCCCGACATGCCGTGAGGAAGCAGAGGGCACCACCCTCGAAGGTGTGTGCAACGATTCCCAGTGTCTTCATGCTGGCTGGCACTCCCTCTCCTGAGTCGCCTGAGAATCACCTGAACCGCTCCGCCACCGGCTCACCGGGCGAGCAGTGCGTCGCATCGCCCTTGTAGAACCATAATCGACAATGACTTGGCTGAGCCATCGGTGTGGGTGACTCCTGCCCAATCTGCTCCCCTAGCGTTGTGCCCACGTGGCGCGGGCAGTCCGCGCCCACGGCCGCCGGATGAGACGCCGGCTTCTCACATCGCCAGTTACGTCCGCACGTCGGACAGGAGCTTACCAATGTCGCGCTACATCGCCCGAAACCTTCGCAGCGTTGCGCTCACGTTCATGCTCACCGCCGCCATCACCGCCTGCCAGAACGATGATCCGATCGCGCCAGGGAAGGTTCCGAGCTCTGAGGGATCGGCCTCCACGATCAAGAACAAGCCGGTGCTCTACTTCAACGGGATCATGTTCTCCGGCAGTCACGAGGCACCGACCGGCGAGATCTACTCAGCGAATCCGGATGGATCGGCCGTGTTCCGACTGACGAACGACAACGTCACGGACAGCTACCCCGACGTCTCTCCCGCTGGCCCGGCGTTCGCCTGGGCACGCTTCAGCGGCAACGGACAGACCTCGGAGATCTTCTCCCAGAATCTCGACGGGTCGCACCGCAAGCAGCTCACGTTCCTCAATACCGTCGCCATCTCGCCCCGCTACTCGCCGGACGGAAAGCGAATCGCGTTCACCGCGGTCGTCGGCTCGGGCGCCGAGATTTTCACCATGAACGCCGACGGCACGGGGATCGCGCAACTGACGAACTCGGGCAAGAACTCCGGGTCGCCGTCGTGGTCGCCCGATGGGACGAAGATCGCGTTCCAGAGCACGGGTAACAACGGAATGCCCGGCGTCTGGGTGATGAACGCGAGCGGGAGCGGGCAGATGCTGTTGGTGAGCTGCGCGGCGCCCGGTTGCACGCACCCGAAATGGAATCCCATCACGAACGAGATCGCGATCGAGCGCATCAACGGCAGCGGGATCTTCGTCGTCGACGCGACGAGCGGCGGGACGACGGCGTACATCTCAGGCTCGATGAACGACATGATGCCGACGTGGTCGAAGGACGGGAAGTACATCGTCTTCGCGAGCCTGCGCTCCAACAACGGCACGTACGACCTGTTTTCTACCTTGCCGATGCGGCGTGACATGACGCTGGAGCCGACGGTCGCCCAGCTCACGTCGTTCACGGGCGATGAGCTCGCGCCGGCTTACTCGCGCTGATCGTCCCGCAAGGGTGAGTGGTGGGGGTGGCCTCGTGAGCGCCCCCACACGCCCATGCGGCTCGCCTCGTTAGGCGTGCGACAGATCGGGCAGACCTGCATGCGCGGCTCCCGTCCGAGCACGACCGTCACGGGACCCAATGGCACGAGCTTCTTCTCCACCGTGTCGTCCACTGCGACGGAAAGGGTGAGCTGGCTACCGTTCACGACGCCGGTGAACACCGCGGGGAGCGGCGGCCCGACGGCAACGGGGTAGGCCCGGAGCGTGTAGCTCCCTTCGACACTGAACCGCCCCGCATCGTCCACCACGGTGGGGAGCGGGAAATTTCCCAGCGTGCAGCCGATGTGCACGTGGACGATCGTGTCATCCACGATCGCGCCGGCATTCTCCCCGCCCCACGTTCCGACCGTAAGCACGTGGGCAGATGGCCCGGGCCCGACGCTCCGGCCGCTGCAGGCAGCGACGGCGAGCGTCACCCCGACGACCAGGGCGAGTATGGCAGGGGCACCGGCGCGTGGGCGCATTGGATCCGAAATGATATCGAGTGGCGCAGGGAGTGGCGATGCCTATCTTCGCACTGTTCATCGGATTCGGCTGTCAAAGCGTCGTGAATGAGTAACGCCGAGGAAACAGATGTCAGCCATCATCCGCGATGCATTCTTTGCACTCCGGGGGCTTCGTCGCAGCCTCGGGTTCACGGCCGCCGCGACTCTCACACTCGCGCTTTCCGTCGGCGCGACGACGGCTGTGTTCGGCGTGGTAGATGCCGTCCTGATCCGTCCGCTGCCGGTCGCCGATCCGAACCGTCTCGTTGCCGTGTTCGAGGTGAACCGCGAGCGCGGCGTCAGCCAGAGTCCCCCATCGGGCCCCAACTACCTGGATTGGCGGCGAGACGCGCGGTCCTTCACGGGGCTCGCGGCGTACCGGCAGGAGTCGCTCACGCTCACCGCCGTCACGTCCCCCGACGTGTTGGACGGAGCCGGCGTGTCGGCAAACTTCTTCGACGTGTTAGGCATCCCTCCGGCGCTCGGCCGCACGTTCCGGCCGGGCGAAGACGAAGCCGGCGGTGCCCGCGTGATCGTGCTCTCCTACGGGGTGTGGCGGGAACGGCTCGGCGCGAGGCCGGACGTCATTGGGCGCGTGCTCACGATCGATCGCCAGCCGTTCGAGGTCGTCGGCGTCATGCCGGAGAGCTTCGCGCTTCCGAGACACGTGCAGGCATGGCGACCGGCCGACTTCGCTCGCGCAGGCAGCGGCGCGGGCTTGAAGGAAGGCGCTCCGGAAAGCCGTCAGGCACGCTACCTCGGCGTCGTAGGCCGGTTGCGTTCCGGCGTCACGCGTGTACAGGCCGAACAGGAGATGGCGGGTGTAGCGGCGGCGCTGGCCCGTGCGTACCCGATCGACAACAGCGGGTGGACCACGAGGCTCGTGCCATTGCGCGACGCTCTGGTTGGAAGCGTAGAGCCTGTGCTCTTGCTCGTCCTCGGCGCGGTCGGACTCGTGCTGGCGCTGGCATGCGCCACGGTGGCGAACCTGACGTTAGGCCGAGCAATCGCGCGTGAGCCGGAGATCGCGGTGAGGTCGGCGCTCGGCGCCGGGCGAGGTCGCCTCCACGCCCAGTTGCTCACCGAGAGCGTCATACTGGCACTGATCGGTGGAGTGTTGGGCGCGGTGGCTGGGTGGGTCGGACTCCGTGCATTCGTCGGTCTCGCGCCGGCGACGTTGCCACGCCTCGACGAGGTCACGATCGATGCCCGTGTCCTGGCATTCACGCTCGGGATCTCGGCGATCACGGGCGTGCTGTGTGGGCTGGCGCCGTCCTCGAGGGTCGCCCAAGTCGGGCCCGCCACGCTGCTGCGAGAGGCAGGGCGTGGCGGAGGCGGCTCGAGGCGGAGTGATGCCCTACGGCGAGTGCTCGTGGTCAGCCAGATGGCGCTCGCCGTGTTGCTGCTGGTGGGCGCGGGGCTCATGGTACGCAGCGTTAGGCGCATCCTCGCCGTGAATCCGGGGTATGCCACGGCAGGTGTAGTCGCGGGGCGCGTGACCCTCGATGGCGACCGCTATCGCGGAAACCGCGGGAAGGTTCTTTATCTGCGTGAGCTGACCCGACGTATCGCCTCGTTGCCTGGCGTGCGGCAGGTCGGGGTCACGACGACGCTACCGCTCACGCCCGCAGGGATCGATTTCGACCTGGCGTACCACGCCGAAGGGCGGCCCGCGCTCCCACCGAATCAGGCGCCGGAGGTGGACTTTCGGGTCATCTCACCCGGCTATCTCGAGGCGATTGGGATTCGCGTTCTTCAAGGCCGCACGTTCACGGAGCGGGATCGCATCGAGCGCGCGTCCGATGGCCCGACCGCGACGCCTGACGCGGACGTGCGAAGCCCGAAGGTCATGCTCGTGAACGAGACGTTCGCGCGACAGAACTGGCCCGGCCAGAACGCGCTCGGCAAGCATGTCCGGCTGTTCTACTTCGAGAGCGATCCGTGGGAGATCGTTGGCGTTATCGCAGACACGCGCCACGCCGCGCTCGTGTCGCCGCCGCGGCCGCAGGTCTTCGTACCAATCGAGCAGACGGAGTTGCTCTTCGGATACCTCACGATCGTCGTGAAGACGGCACCGGGAGCGACCGGTGTGGCTCCAGGCATGCGCGCCGCGGCGCTGGCGGTGGACGCGAGCGAGCCGCTGTACGACATCGACACGATCGAAGGTCTGAGGTCGGAGGCGACGGCACGCTCGCGCATGACGGCGCTCATCTTCTCGGCGTTCGCGCTGGTTGCGGTGGCGCTCGCTGCCGCGGGGATCTACGGGGTGATCTCGTATCAGGTGGCGCGCCGCACGCGGGAGATCGGCGTACGCATGGCGCTTGGCGCGAGCCGCGGGCGGGTCATCCGGGATGTCGTCGGCGAGGCCGCGGTGCTCGGGCTCATCGGCACCGCGTTAGGCTCCGCCGGCGCGCTGGCGGCGGTTCGGTTCGCACGAGGGTTGCTCTACGGTATCGCGCCGACTGACCCTGTGACGTTCGGCTCGGTCGCGGCGCTTCTCATGGCGGTGGCGATCACGGCGGCGCTGGTACCGGCCGCAAAGGCGTCGGGCATTCACCCGGCGGAGGCGCTCCGAGCGGATTAGTTGAATTCTCTTTGCAACTCAAGGGCCTGGCCCCGGCTTCCTCCACAGGTCGATCGGCTTCGCGACGCCCTTCGGCCGGAACGGCGTCTCGATCCTGCGTCCGAGCCCCGCCGACGCGTAGGCCGTATAGATCACCTCGAGCACCACACGCCCGGTCTCGCCATCCGAGATCGGCATCTCCTTGCCCCGAACGCATCGCGCGAAGTGCCGCATCTCCTGCGGGAAACCGTAATTCCAGTGTTCCTCGAAGACCGGCCACGACCAGCCCTTGGTCGACGACGCCTTCTCCACAGCGTAGCCGTAGCCGACCTCGGAGTACGTCGGCAGCGCGTTGCCCATCAGCATGTCGGCGTATGTCTCGCCCTTGGCGCCGAACACCTCGATCGAGTCGTCCATACCGCCAAGCCTGGTCCAGCTGTTCTCGACCACGCCGACCGCGCCGCCGTCGAACTCGATGATCGTAAGCGCCTCGTCGTCGCCCTGCGTGCGATTCGCGTGTACTTGCGTCGCGAGCTGCGCGTAGACGCCCTTCACGTTAGGCTTGCCCAGGAGCCACCAGCAGAACGCGATGCCATGGCAGCCGAGGTCCATGAGCGCGCCGCCGCCCGATCGCTCGACATCCCAGAACCAGTCGGCGTGCGGACCATTGTGCTTCTCGCTCTGCTTGACGAGGTGCACGCGCCCGAACGCGCCCTCGTCCACCATCTGCTTCGCCTTCACGTATTTCGGCGCGAAGAACAGTTCCTCGGCGTAGAGCAGGAGGACGCCAGCGCTCCTGCACGCCTCGATCATCGCGTCGGCTTCCTCGAGCGTCAGGCAGAGCGGCTTCTCGCATACGACGTGCTTGCCCGCCCGCGCGGCATCGATGGTGATGGCTGCATGGAGATGGTTCGGCGCCGAGATGGAGATCATCTCGATCGCCGGGTCGCGTAGCAGGTCGCGATAGTCGGTATGAAACGCGGGAATGCTGTGTCTCCGCGCGAACGCTTCGGCGTTGCCTGGCGTGGGCGACGCGACGGCGACGACCTCAGCGTCCTCGGGCATCGCTTTCACGGAGGCCGCGATGCAGTCCGCCTGGAATCGCGAGCCGACGATCCCGATCTTCACTTTGGGCATTGAGCCAGTCTCCGAATCCGCTCCGGCAAGATCGTTCCGGCTGGTTGGCGTGACTAGTGGCCGCTGCGCACACTCGCATCATCGCGGGTTCCAACAGAAGGAACGCAGGTTGACGCAGACGCTTCGCACGCAGACAGACGCAGCAACAGCCGCTCGGGACGCTCGTCATCCGAACCTTTTTGAAAAGGGGAACTGCGTCGGGCGGACTGGTTCGTCCCGAGACCGTTCTTTTGAAATGGCCGTTGCGTGAGGAGTTGTGGATGGTAACGGAGGCAACTGCGTCAGTCTGCGTGCGCAGCGTCTGCGTCAACCTGCGTTCCTGCTTTTCTGCCGCCGAGACGATACTATCGTCGATCTCGTCAGCGCCCGTTCGACGTATTGACGAATCCCTTCAACGAGGAAACCCGTGCGATACATCCTGTTCGTATGCGTCGACCCGGCCGCCGAGGAGTATGTCCCTCGAGAAGACAACATCGACGAGTGGGTGGCCGAGATGGATCAGCGGAACGTGCGGGTTCTCGGGAGTCGCCTCAAGGAATTGAAGGACGCGAGGACCATTCGTCGGCGCAACGGCAAAGTCATTGTTACCGATGGACCGTTTGCTGAGACCAAGGAATGGATTGCGGGCTTCGATCTGCTCGAGTGCGCCGACATGGATGAGGCGATCGAAGTCGCCTCACAACACCCCATGGCGCGTTTCGGGAGGCTCGAAATCCGACCGCTCTGGCCGAACGAGTGAGCGTTGTTGCGGCGACGGCGAATCATCGTCGCTCGAACACGACATCGTACGCTCGGCCGCCGGCAACGTGGAGTGCGGTGACGCGACCCGACTGGTCGCGCGTGAACCACACGCGGTCGTCGAAACCCGCGAACGAGTCGGTCGACATCGGACGGAGCGTGAACCGATCCGCGGGTCGGCGGAACAGCGTGAGCGCACCGTTCGTGGCCGACACCTCGAGCGCGGTCTCGGCGTCGGGACTGTAGTAGGTACCCACGTAGGCAGCGAGGTCTGTCGCGTTAGGTCTCCACGTTGACGAGTCGGGACGAGGGCGCTCCGGCCGTGCGGCGACGGGGCCGAGACCCGGCAGCAGCGAGTCGACGAGCTGGCTCGCGTACAGCACCGGATTCGCGTTCGCCGCGTTACACAGCACCGCGACCGCGAGCCCTTTACCCGGAAACCGCAGCAGTTCGGCGCGGTAGCCCGCCGTGGCACCGCTGTGCTCCACGCGGTGCACGCCGCGGTAGTCGCTGATGAAGAGCCCGAGCGCGTAGCTGATCGTGTCGCCGTTTGTCAGGCGGCCGCGCACGTGCATCGAGTCGACCATGGGCTTCCACTGCGGCGTGGGATGTTCGAGCATCGCGGTCCAGGTAAGCAGATCGCTCACGGTGGTGAGGAGTCCGCCGTTGCCGTGGACGTTCTCGAATGGCATTTCGAGCTCCCACTGACTGCTCGAGCGGGAGTACGCCTGCGCCCTGCCTTTCACCACGCGGCGGAAGTCGTCGCGCCACTGCGTGTTCGTTAGGCCGAGCGGGTTGAACAGTCGCTCGCGTGAGAACGTGGCGAACGGCTGGCCGCTGACTCGGCTCACGATGATCGCGAGGAGGTTGAAGCCGCTGTTGGTGTACGAGTACTTGTCGCCGGGCGGGTAGTTGAGCGCACGCTGGCGCGAGAGGATGTCGAGCACGTGGTCGTGCGTATGCACGCGTGTCTCGCGTGGCCAGCCGGCGAGGGCCGCGACCTCACCCCAGTCGCGGAGACCGCTCGTGTGGTTGAGGAGATGCCGGATGGTGATGGGTCGCTCGTAGGTGGGGAGCTCGGGGACGTATTTGCGAATGTCATCCTCGAGCTTGAGCTTGCCGTCGAGCGCGAGGAGGACGGTGGCGGCAGCGGTGAACTGCTTGGAGATGGAGCCCGCCTCGAAGATCGTCTCCGGCTTGTTCGGCACGTCGAATTCGAGGTCCGCCTCGCCGAAGGCGCGGGCGTAGCGCGGCTGGCCGGCGCGGTCGATGCCGACGGCGCATCCGGGCCCGGTGGTCGAGTCCCAGCGGGCGGAGACGTGCTTGACGAGCGGCGTGAGGTCGCGCGCCGCCGACTGAGACGTTAGGCATGTCGGCAGCGCGAGGGTTGCTGCAGTTGCCAGAAGGGCGCGACGGAGCATAGGAGCCAGACGTGGGAGACCCGCCGAAGGTGGTGGAACGCGTCGAGCTGGTCAACCACCCTCGCGCTCTGAACCGAGATTTCGCCCGCGTGCCGATCCCGCCTGTGTCGGCCTCGTACGCATCGGGGTCGTTAGGTGCCCGCATCGCGAGGTGGCTTCGGCGAAGCGGCGTCGACTCGTTCCGCTACGATTTTCGTGGTAAAGCGCTGCGCCTCGCCGATGCGCTCCACCTCGAGCCCGATGGCATCCAGCGACTGCTGAAGACGCTCGAGGCGCGGGTCGGCCTCCTCGGCCAACATCTCCTGCCGCCGCGCCTGTGGCGCGAGCCGCCAGACGAAATACGCCCCAAGGAGCAACAGCCCGACATGGGCGGCAGTATGGAGCACTTCACTCGTCACCTCGGTCATCCCCGCGCCACCGAGATTGGCG
>Ga0114129_10015495_pt1 | contig 10840 bp, 8 predicted proteins | sample RhiMetdeltSRZDD1_FD_80071 | JGI IMG/M metagenome (GOLD analysis project Ga0114129, IMG submission 80071) | Populus rhizosphere microbial communities from Tennessee, USA - Rhizosphere MetaG P. deltoides SRZDD1 (version 2) (version 2) | ecosystem: Host-associated > Plants > Roots > Rhizosphere >... | reverse complement strand
CGATCGCCGCCGTCATGGGCGTCCTCGCCACCATCAGCGTCAGCTTCATGATGTGGGTCCAGCTGCAGCACCACGGGACGGTGCCCACCGCCATCGGTTCGGCGATGGAAGGTGTCGAACAGCGCTTCGGCGTGGCCAATTCGGCCGTGTTCGCCGACGCGACGACCCTGACGTCCACCGGTGCGGTCAACTCGTTCCACGACTCCTACACCAGCCTCGGCGGCATGATCACGCTGTTCAACATGCAGCTCGGTGAGGTCGCGCCAGGCGGCACCGGGTCGGGTCTCTACGGCATGCTCATCCTGGCCATCATCACCGTGTTCGTCGCGGGCCTGATGGTGGGCCGGACACCGGAATACCTCGGCAAGAAGATCACCCCGCGTGAGATCAAGCTCGCCGCAACGTATTTCCTGATCACCCCGCTGATCGTGCTGACCGGTACTGCAGTGGCTATGGCTCTGCCCGGCCAGCGCGCCAGCATGCTCAACACCGGACCGCACGGTCTGTCGGAAGTGCTGTACGCGTTCACATCCGCGGCGAACAACAACGGATCGGCATTCGCAGGCATCTCCGTCAACACCGAGTGGTACAACACCGCACTGGGGCTGGCGATGGCGTTCGGCCGCTTCCTTCCGATGATCTTCGTGCTGGCGCTGGCCAGCTCGTTGGCCAAGCAGGGCAAGGCGCCAGAATCCATCGGCACATTGCCCACCCATCGACCTCAGTTCGTCGGCATGGTCGCCGGCGTGACGTTGATCCTTGTCGCCCTCACCTTCCTGCCCATGCTTGCGCTCGGGCCTCTCGCTGAAGGAATTCACTGATGTCCACGCCCACAATTCATTCCACGCCTTCGCAGGCGAAGGCCGGCACGCCGAAACGTGTTCAAGGCGGGTTGCTCGACCCGAAGATGCTGTGGAAGTCGCTGCCCGACGCGCTGCGCAAGCTCGACCCCCGCACGCTATGGCGCAACCCGGTGATGTTCATCGTCGAGATCGGAGCGGTCTGGAGCACGATCCTGGCGATCGCGGATCCCTCCTGGTTCGGTTGGCTGACGGTGATATGGCTCTGGTTGACAGTCGTTTTCGCCAACGTGGCCGAGGCGGTCGCCGAGGGTCGAGGCAAGGCACAGGCAGAGAGTCTGCGCCGGACGAAGACCGCGACAATGGCGCGTCGGCTCGTCGACTGGACGCCTGGCGCGCCTGGCCGCGAGGAAGAAGTCGCCGCTCCTCTCCTGCAGCAGGGTGACATCGTCGTGGTCGAAGCCGGCCAGACCATCCCCGGCGATGGTGATGTCGTGGAAGGCATTGCTTCCGTTGATGAGTCGGCCATCACCGGTGAATCGGCACCCGTCATCCGCGAGTCCGGTGGCGACCGCTCGGCGGTCACGGGCGGCACCACGGTGCTGTCGGACCGCATCGTCGTCAAGATCACCCAGAAGCCCGGCGAGAGCTTCATCGACCGGATGATCGCGCTCGTCGAGGGCGCCAACCGGCAGAAGACGCCGAACGAGATCGCGCTGAACATCCTGCTCGCGTCGCTGACGATCATCTTCGTGTTCGCCGTCGCGACCCTGCAGCCATTGGCGATCTTCTCCAAGGCGAACAACCCGGGCGTGCCGGATTCCCTGTCGCTCACCGGGAATGGCGTATCCGGCATCGTGATGGTCTCACTGCTGGTCTGTCTGATTCCGACCACGATCGGCGCGCTGCTGTCGGCCATCGGCATCGCCGGCATGGACCGGCTGGTGCAGCGCAACGTGCTGGCCATGTCGGGTCGCGCCGTCGAGGCCGCGGGCGACGTGAACACGCTGCTGCTGGACAAGACAGGCACCATCACGCTGGGCAATCGGCAAGCCGCGGCTTTCGTACCGGTTAACGGTGTGTCACCCGAAGTACTCGCCGACGCCGCGCAGTTGTCGAGCCTCGCCGACGAGACGCCGGAAGGCCGGTCCATCGTCGTGTTCGCGAAACAGGAGTACGGCCTGCGCGCACGCACCCCGGGCGAACTCGACAAGGCGCACTGGGTCGAGTTCAGCGCACAGACACGGATGTCCGGCGTCGATCTGGAGAACGGCCACCGGCTGCGAAAGGGTGCGGCTAGCTCGGTGGCCGACTGGGTGCGTGGCGAAGGCGGCCGCGTGTCGACCGAACTCGGCGACATCGTCGACGGGATCTCCGCTGCCGGCGGCACCCCGCTGGTAGTCGGCGAGGTAATCGAGGGACAAGCACGCGTCCTCGGCGTCATTCACCTCAAGGACGTCGTCAAGCAGGGCATGCGCGAGCGGTTCGACGAGATGCGCCGGATGGGCATCCGGACGGTGATGATCACCGGTGACAACCCATTGACCGCCAAGGCAATTGCGGACGAGGCAGGTGTCGACGACTTCCTTGCCGAAGCCACGCCGGAAGACAAGATGGCGCTGATCAAGAAGGAGCAGGCCGGCGGCAAGTTGGTCGCGATGACCGGCGACGGCACCAACGACGCACCGGCACTGGCGCAAGCGGACGTCGGCGTGGCGATGAACACCGGAACCTCGGCGGCCAAAGAGGCCGGCAACATGGTCGACCTCGACTCCGATCCGACCAAGCTCATCGAGATCGTTGAGATCGGCAAGCAGTTGCTCATCACACGGGGTGCGTTGACGACCTTCTCGATCGCCAACGACATCGCGAAGTACTTCGCGATCATTCCGGCGATGTTCGTCGCGTTGTTCCCCGGCCTGGACCTGCTGAACATCATGCGGTTGCATAGTCCGCAGTCGGCGATCCTGTCGGCGGTGATCTTCAACGCGGTGGTCATCGTCGCGCTGATCCCGCTCTCGCTGCGCGGTGTTCGTTACACACCCAGCAGTGCATCAAAGCTGTTGAGTCGCAACCTCTACGTCTACGGTCTCGGCGGCATCATCGCGCCGTTCATCGGCATCAAACTCATCGACCTCGTAATCCAAGTCTTACCAGGGATGTGATATGAAACTATCGAACTTCGCTCGTCAACACTGGGCCGCATTGCGGGCGCTGATGGTACTCACCGTTATTGTCGGCATCGCCTACCCCGTCTTCATCTGGCTGGTCGCCCAGATTCCGGGTCTGCGGGACAACGCCAACGGGTCGATCATCGAGGCGAACGGAAAGCCGGTGGGCAGCAGCCTCATTGGTCAATCGTTCACCGACAAGGACGGCAACGCTCTGCCACAGTATTTCCAGAGCCGGCCGTCGGCCGCGGGTGACGGCTACGATCCACTGGCAACCTCCGCGAGCAATCTCGGGCCGGAGAGCATCGTCGACACCCCGGCTGATCCGTCCGCGCCGAAGGATGACAACGGCTACAAGGCCAGCCTGCTCACCCTGGTATGCGGGCGAAGCAAGACGGTCGGCGACCTCGAGGGTGTGAACGGTGCGCGTCCGTTCTGCACCGGTGAGGGAGTCGGGGCCGTGCTGTCGGTGATAGGCCCGCGCGACGCGTCGGGCAATGTGGTTCACCCCACCAAGGTGGTCAGTGTCAACGAACCGTGCGAAACGACTCCGACGCCATTCCTCAACACCTATGAGGGCGTCCGCGTCGAGTGCGCAAAGTTCGGTGATGATTACACCATCGGCCAGATTGTGCCGATCCGCGGAAGCGCCCCCGCCGACTCTCAGGTGCCGGCCGATGCCGTCACCGCCAGCGGTAGCGGCCTCGACCCACACATCTCGATCGCGTACGCCGATCTGCAGGTGAACCGGGTCGCCAAGGCGCGCGGAATCAGCCCCGACCAAATCAAGCAGGCGGTCGCGGACAACACCGACGGACGCTGGCTCGGGTTCTTAGGTGAGTCCAGGGTCAACGTGTTGAAGCTCAACCTGGAACTGGACCAGAAGTATCCCGCCAAGAGCTGACGTGTCCGGTGGATGATGAGCATGTGACAGCCGACCTGTCGCTGGCCGGCAGGCCCGACTACAAGAAGAAGCGCGGTGAGCTGCGCATCTACTTGGGTGCCGCGCCGGGTGTCGGGAAGACATTCGCGATGCTCGGCGAGGCACATCGGCGGCTGGAACGCGGCACCGATCTAGTTGCGGCGGTCGTCGAGACGCATGGCCGCAAGAAGACTGCGGACTTGATCGAGGGCATCGAGACGGTGCCGCCCAAGTACATCGAATATCGCGGTAAGCGCTTCCCCGAACTCGATGTCGAGGCCGTGCTGCGGCGGCAGCCGCAAGTCGTGCTCGTCGACGAGCTCGCGCACACCAACACTCCCGGGAGCAAGAACCCCAAGCGGTGGCAGGACGTCGAGGAGCTACTCGACGCCGGCATCACGGTCATCTCGACGGTCAACGTGCAGCATCTGGAAAGCCTCAACGACGTCGTAGAACAGATCACCGGCATCGAGCAGAAGGAGAAGATTCCCGACGAGATCGTCCGCGCAGCCGACCAGATCGAACTCGTCGACATCACACCAGAAGCGTTGCGGCGCAGGCTCGCCCACGGAAACGTCTATGCCCCCGACCGCATCGACGCGGCGTTGTCGAACTACTTTCGGCGCGGAAACCTCACGGCGCTACGTGAATTGGCGCTGCTCTGGCTGGCCGACCAGGTCGACGCCGCCCTGGAGAAGTACCGCGAAGAGAACAAGATCACCGATACCTGGGAGGCACGCGAGCGTGTCGTCGTCGCCGTCACGGGCGGACCGGAGTCGGAGACCTTGGTACGCCGCGCATCTCGAATCGCGTCTAAGTCCAGCGCGGAGCTGATGGTCGTCCACGTCGTTCGCGGCGACGGGCTGGCCGGGGTCTCTGCACCGCAGATGGGCAAGGTACGGGAACTGGCTATCAGCCTCGGTGCCACCCTGCACACCGTCGTCGGCGACGACGTGCCAAGCGCCCTACTGGATTTCGCCCGCGATGAGAACGCCACCCAGCTCGTGATCGGCACGTCGCGGCGGTCGCGATGGGCCCGCATCTTCGACGAGGGCATCGGCGCCTCGGTGGTACAGCAGTCGGGAAAGATCGACGTGCACATGGTCACCCACGAGGAAGCCAAGCGCGGCTTCTCGTGGTCACGGCTCTCGCCGCGCCAGCAGCGTATGACGTCGTGGCTGGCCGCACTTGTGGTGCCGTCCGCCATCTGCGCGCTGATCGTCGCATTCCTGGACCCTTACCTCAAAGTCGGCGGCGAGAGCGCTCTCTTCTTTGTCGGCGTGCTCGTGGTGGCGTTGCTAGGCGGTGTCGCACCCGCCGCGCTGTCCGCTGTGCTGTCCGGGCTGTTGCTGAATTACTTCTTGATCGAACCGCGCTACACGCTCACCATCGCCGAGCCCGACAACGCGATCACGAGCGTGGTGCTGCTGGTCGTCGCCGTCGCCGTCGCAGCACTTGTGGACAATGCCGCGAAGCGCACCCGCGAAGCCAGGCACGCATCGCAGGAGGCCGAACTTCTCGCGTTGTTCTCCGGGTCGGTGCTTCGCGGTGCCGACCTGGACACGCTGTTGGAGCGAGTGCGCGAAACCTATTCACAGCGCGCCGTCAGCCTGCTGCGGGAAGGTACCGGCATCGTCGGGTGTGTGGGCAAGGATCCCTGCGTCGACGTCGACACCGCCGACACCGCGATCGAGGTCGGCGATGACGAGTTCTGGCTGCTGATGGCCGGGCGCAAGTTGCCCGCCCGCGACCGCCGCGTGCTGAGTGCGGTCGCTAAGCAAGCGGCGGGCCTGGTCAAGCAGCGCGAGCTGACGGAAGAGGCCGGCAAGGCCGAGGCGATCGCGCAGGCCGACGAACTGCGCCGCTCACTACTGTCGGCCGTGAGCCACGATTTACGCACACCGCTGGCGGCCGCTAAGGCCGCGGTGTCCAGCCTGCGCAGCAGCGACGTCGACTTCTCCGCCGAAGACACCGCTGAACTTCTCGCCACAATCGAGGAATCCATCGACCAGCTGACGGCGCTTGTCGGCAATCTGCTGGATTCGTCGCGGCTCGCTGCCGGTGTGCTTCGGCCCGAGCTGCGACGCGTCTATCTGGAGGAAACCGTGCAGCGCGCCCTGCTGGGAATCAGCAAGGGCATCACCGGTTTTCGGCGTCAAGGGGTAGATCGAGTGAAGGTCGACGTGGATGACGCCGTCGTGATGGCCGATAGCGGCCTGCTGGAGCGCGTGTTGGCCAACCTCATCGACAACGCGCTGCGCTACGCGCCGGACAGCCCGATCCGCGTCACGGCCGGACAGGTCGGTGAGCGCGTGCTGATCGCCGTCGTCGACGAGGGACCAGGCATCCCGCGCGGTAGTGAGGAGCAGTTGTTCGCACCGTTCCAACGGCTCGGCGACCACAACACAAGCATCGGCGTCGGGCTTGGCCTGTCGGTGGCGCGCGGCTTCGTCGAGGCGATGGGTGGCACCATTTCGGCGACCGACACTCCCGGCGGCGGCCTCACCGTCGAAATCGACATGGCCGCACCGAAGGACGGGCCATGACCCCGCAGAAGACCAGGGTGCTGGTTATCGACGACGAACCCCAGATCCTGCGTGCATTGCGGATCAACCTCTCGGTGCGCGGCTACGAAGTAACCACTGCGGCCACCGGTGCAGAGGCGCTGCGGTCGGCGGCGGACCATCGACCCGACGTCATCGTGCTGGACCTTGGGCTGCCCGATATGTCGGGTATCGAGGTGCTCGGCGGGCTGCGTGGCTGGCTGACGGCGCCGGTGATCGTGCTGTCGGCGCGAACGGATTCGTCGGATAAGGTCGAAGCCCTCGACGCCGGCGCAGACGACTACGTCACCAAACCGTTCGGGATGGACGAATTCCTGGCCCGGCTGCGGGCAGCAGTGCGCCGGGGCGCCGCGCCCGACACCGACGAGCCCGTCATCGAAACGTCGTCGTTCACTGTGGATCTGGCCGCCAAGAAGGTGACCAAGAACGGCTCGGAGGTTCACCTGACCCCCACCGAATGGGGGATGCTCGAGATGCTGGTGCGCAACCGCGGGAAGCTCGTTGGCCGCGAGGAGTTGCTCAAGGAAGTGTGGGGCCCGGCCTACGCCAAGGAAACCCACTATCTGCGAGTGTATTTGGCGCAGTTGCGGCGCAAGCTCGAGGACGACCCGTCACGCCCGGTCCACCTGCTGACCGAAGCTGGGATGGGTTATCGATTCCAGGAGTGATCCCGGTCCGTCTCTGCACGGTTGTACATCGCAGTCCAGAGCGAGTAGCACGATAGTGCCTCGACAACCACACGACCGATGACCGTGTGTCGGTACACCGTGTCGGCGGGCGCGTCGGTGTCCCAGCTTCCATGGTCGTTCCTGGTCACCAGTCCACGAGCCCCGAGGAGTCTCAACGCCGCCGCCAATCCGCGCCGGCCAGCGTGGGCGTGGGTGCCCAGATCTGCACGGGTCATTGGCCCGCGGGTGAGCGCGTCGAGTACTTCAAGCACCTGCGCGTGGCTTACTAGCTCAAGCATGTCCGGCACAGAGTCCGGTTCACCGATGGCGGGCATTCGCCGCACGGTAGATATCAGGCCTGCAGCGGTAAATATCGCCTTACGGCATCCGTACGTCGGCTTGCTCGACTTTTACGAAATCTATACGCCTCCGGATGGGTGCTCTCCGGCGCCGCGACATTAGGCTCGCTGATCGTGTCGTCACCGACATCCGTGCTGAAACGCCTGGTCGTCGGCCGACCGTTCCGCAGTGACCGACTCGGCCATACCCTGCTGCCGAAACGCATCGCACTGCCGATCTTCGCGAGCGACCCGCTGTCCTCCGTCGCCTACGCGACCCAGGAGATCCTGCTGATCCTGACCCTCGGCGGGCTTGCCTACCTCTACCTCACGCCGTGGATCGCGGCGGCGGTGGTGCTGCTCCTCGCCGTCGTGACGTTGTCGTATCGCCAAGTGGTGCTGGCCTACCCCAGCGGTGGCGGTTCCTACGAAGTGGCGTCGACGAACCTGGGTCCTCGTGCGGGACTGGTGGTGGCGGCCGCACTGCTCGTCGACTACGTGATGACGGTGGCGGTCTCGGTGGCCGCGGGCGTGGACAACGTCATCTCGGCGATCCCCGATTTGAACCCGTATCGCGTCGCGACCAACATCGGTTTCATCGTCTTGCTGACCGCGATGAATCTGCGGGGAGTGCGCGAGTCCGGTCGAGCGTTCGCCGTGCCGACCTACGCCTTCATCGCCGGGGTGATGCTGATGATCGCAATCGGCTTGTTCCGCACGCTTATTGGTGATGCGCCGCTAGCCGAGAGTGCGAACTACGGAATCCACGCCGAACAGGCGGGCCTGAACACCCTGGCGATCTCCTTGCTGGCGCTGCGCGCCTTCTCGTCTGGCTGCACGGCGCTCACCGGGGTAGAAGCCATCTCCAACGGAGTGCCAGCGTTCCGGAAGCCCAAGTCTCTCAACGCCGCCCGGACGATGACCGCCATGGGCAGTCTCGCGATCACGATGTTCGCCGGCGTCACCGCGATTGCGTTGATATCGCACGTACGGGTGGTCGAACACGCCTGTGATCTCATCGGATTTCCCGGCGACTGCAATAACGACGCACAGCGCACGGTGATCGCCCAAATAGCCGCGGCGGTGTTCGGCAACAACAGTGTGATGTTCTTTTACATTCAGGCCGCGACGGCGCTGATCCTGATCCTGGCGGCGAACACCGCTTACAACGGCTTTCCCCTCCTCACCTCGATCCTCGCCCAGGACCGTTACCTGCCCCGCCAGCTGCACACCCGCGGTGACCGACTGGCGTACTCCAACGGCATCATCCTGCTTGCGGTCATCGCCGGCGGGTTGATCTACGCGTTCGACGGCTCGACGACGCGGTTGATCCAGCTCTACATCCTCGGCGTTTTCACGTCATTCACGCTCTGCCAGACGGGCATGGTGGCGCATTGGAATCGGGCATTGCGCGACGCCGATACCCCAGCACAGAGACTCCGTATCCACCGCGCGCGGGCCATCAACGCATTCGGCGCGTGTTTCACCGGTGTGGTCTTGGTGGTGGTCATGATCACCAAGTTCACGCACGGCGCCTATCTCGTGGTCATCGCGATTCCGGTGCTTTGCGTTCTGATGCAGAGCATTCATCGGCACTATGCGGCGGTGCGTGCCGAGCTACGCACCGCAGACGAAGACGAGCCGACGTTGCCGAGCAGGATCCACGCCATCGTACTGATCTCGGGCTGGCACAAAGCGACTCAGCGTGCCCTCATGTTCGCGAAGGCGACGAGGCCCGACACTCTCACCGCGCTGACCGTCAATGTCGACGACTCTGAGACCAGGGCCCTGGTGCGGGAATGGGAGGAACTCAACGTCGACATCCCGCTCAAGGTCATCGAGTCGCCCTACCGCGAGATCACCCGTCCCGTCGTCAACTACATCAAGAAACAGAGGCAGAGCGGTCCGCGCGACGTGGTCAATGTGTACATACCCGAATACGTCGTCGGCCGCTGGTGGGAGAACCTGCTGCACAACCAGAGTTCGTTGCGCCTCAAGGGTCGATTGTTGTTCGAGCCGAGCGTGATGGTGACCAGCGTGCCCTGGCAGCTTCACTCGTCGGCGCACCGCGACCTTGCCCGTGTCGAACACGTCGCGGGCGAAATCCGCAGAGGCATTGACCGTTCCGCGATCAGCTAGTCGCGTTCAAGGCCTACTCCGGCTGGCAAGACACAAAGTCGCAATACATGCGATTTCTGGTCTCACTCGCGCAGGAGCTGTCCACTTCAGCAGTCAAGGTGAACCACAGCGGCTGCGACGATATCGCCGGCCGCGGCCACCGACGCCCCAATGTCGTTCTGCACCATCTGGACGGCTTGCGGGGCGTTCATGCCGCTGCGGGTGACCTTGCAGACCCTGAGACCCTCGGACAGCAACTGCTCTGCGCTGAAGTTGTTGTAGACGGGTTGCACTTCGTGAAGGTAGCTTGCCGGGTCAGCCGCTGCGGGCGAGGCAAGCACGAGCGACATCGCCGCGCCGGCGATCAGGGCTCGAGGCAGGACGGACCACATGTCAGAGGTGAACTCCAGTACGTTTGCTGTTCCGACTGCCGACGTTACCGGCATTCACCGCTGATCGGGCTGCTTTTGGTCCGTTCCACGGCGTGATGGTGGCACTCACCAGAACCTCCTTCAACCCCCCGATTCCTCTGTCGGGGTCGTATGCGGGTCCAACGGCTGGGCCCGAGGAAATGTGATCTATAGGACACTAATGGATAGTGCCCTAACTATGTGGGTACGATGGAGCCATGACCAAAGGAGTCACTGCGGACGTCGATCCGCTCGCATTGGAGCGCCAGGTGTGTTTCGCGCTCGCCATCACCAACCGCGCGGTGCTCGCGGTGTACCGGCCGTTGCTCGAGCCGCTGGGACTGACCCATCCGCAATATCTCGTGATGCTGACGCTGTGGGACAACGCAAAGACCAACGGCAAGCCACTGTCCGTCAAGGACATCGCCGCGACATTGCAGATGGATTCGGCCACTCTGTCGCCGATGCTCAAACGGCTACAGGCCCAGGGGCTGATCACCCGGTCACGCAGTGAGACCGATGAACGCACCACCCACGTGGAGCTGACGACCAGCGGCCGCAATCTGCGCCGCCAGGCGCTCAAGGTCCCCCCGGCGGTGGTCGAGCGCCTCGGCGTCGAGCTGACGGAGCTCGAGAATCTGCACGAGGTACTCACGAATATCAACACCGCCGCATTGGCGGCCGGTGCGCTCGACTCGGAGCTGGACCGATGAGCCCCGATGCTCAGCGGCGCCGCCCTGATCCGCTGCGCTGGGTCTGGTACACCTACGGCGGGACGCTCGGGCAGCGCTACCGCGACTGGGTGTTGCGTGACCTCACCGGGCGCACCCGGTGGGAGCGCCAACTCAT
>Ga0114129_10015494_pt1 | contig 10841 bp, 10 predicted proteins | sample RhiMetdeltSRZDD1_FD_80071 | JGI IMG/M metagenome (GOLD analysis project Ga0114129, IMG submission 80071) | Populus rhizosphere microbial communities from Tennessee, USA - Rhizosphere MetaG P. deltoides SRZDD1 (version 2) (version 2) | ecosystem: Host-associated > Plants > Roots > Rhizosphere >... | reverse complement strand
TTACGTAAGGATCAATTTTAACACATGAAACTTTAAGACCTAATAACTGTAAGAGTTTCGCGGTGGAAGATGTAATTACTCCCTTTCCTAAACCGGACATGACACCTCCTGTTACAAAAATAAATTTTGGCACAACTTTGGTATTCGATTTTGTCCGCACATAGGAGTTTAAATTTTCACCTTTTTAATCGTTTTTCATGCACCATCCATTTCTTCCTATTCTCCGCCCTTGTTTAGGGCGTGCTTAACCTTTCTAAAACCAATATCTTTAAGTGTACATGGTTAAGCCTTTGGGCAAGTAAATTTTCGAAGAGTATTTGATTGTATGGCCAGTTAGTCGAGAATATCTATGCACCAAAAATTTTGGGTATGGCTCACCCTTCTCCTATGTAACCTACGTTCAGAAAAAATGCCAAAAGATTCTTCACATATTCGTTATCTCGGTTCAAATAATACATAGTATTAGCCATTCTTTTCTCCTTGACCCAATCAATTCTCGTCAAGTCTCCCAAATTTCGTTTAATGTCTTCTCGTTTTAGACCAGTCCTCTTGTGGAGAACGTATATAGTAACCATCTTCCTTTCTTCTGTAAGAGCACGGATTATTTTGATCTTGCCTAAAGTCCCGATTCCAGTTTCAATTATATTTCTGCTATCGTGTACTTCCATTCTACCTTTTCTTTTTCAATTGGTTTTCCAATACAGGCTCGAGTTCACTTAAAGCTGTACCATTTATTCCTATTTGCTTTAAGGATTTCATTTCAATTATTTTTCGCTCAATTAGGTCATTTAGGTAGTCTTCAACTTCGAACTTTTTGACCTTATGTTCATCTGCCAAGTCTAGAGCATGTAAACGAATTTCCTTAAGCTCAACATATTGTCTCTTCCTTGCCTGCAATGTCTTTACAACTGCCATGAGAGCCATAAGGTGATTCTTTGGAAGTTCAATTATATCCTCGGTTGTGATCGATGTGTGACTCTGTCCATGTACTTTTCGAACCTGGTCCAAAGTTATTCTTCCAGTTCCTTGTGTTTCAGCTAGCTGTCCTGAAAATAAGAGGAGGTCTAGGGCATATCTAATGTCGCCATTTACATGATTGGAAAGAGTAATGGCAGAGATTTCATCAATAATGTCGGAGCCAATTACCTTTGGATTAAATGATTCTGAACACCTTCTGATCAATATGTCACTCACTTGTTTTCCGGTATATGTTGGAAAATCAATTGGTACTCTACCCAAAGTGCTCAGTTCTGCAGTATCAATTTTGCTATAGAACTCAGTACTTCTCGCAATAAAAATTACACCCAATACGTTACAATGTTCGGTTAAATCAAATTCATTAAGGCGAGTAAAGTCGTATATAATGCTACTATCCTTACTCGAACGAATAAGATAATCTATTTCATCGAGGATGATAAGTACATAAGTTTTATTTTCTCTTAGATATGATAATAGATATCGCAGCATTTCTTCAGCACTCAAACCCTGAGCTGGAAGCTCTGGTGCTATTTTTTCGAGAAGAAATCTGTAAATTGCGTACTTGTTTCCACCCTGAAGCTTAAGGTTTATGTAAGCTATTTTTATCTTTAAACCAGATTTTTTGAATTCCGTCTCTAACGATTCAGAGAACTTCATTACTGTGGAAGTCTTGCCAATTCCAGCGGGCCCCACCACCTGAAGAGTAGTTAACATGAATTCTTCGGGTTTAATATAAGAATTCCTGAATATTGATTGAATTAAAGATATTTGCTTCTCCCTATGTGGTAGCTCCTTCGGTATATATCTGGCCGACAGTTTTGATCTGTCAAGGAAAATTTCACTTTCAGGCAAGTTTAGATTGAATTGAATAATTATGGATGATACTATATTAATTAATCTAGGTGTATTAGACCTAAAATATTCGCAAGTTCAAAAACAGCGATTTCATATCATTAAAGGATATATTTGTCTAGAATTTATGATATCGGAGCTTATTAATTCTTGATAAATTTTTAAGAGCCTCTAGGTAAAGGAACATTACTTAGATCAAAAGAGCTAGTAAAAATTTGAGTCGATTTCTTAACAAAACCGGGATGCTTCGAACTCTTGCACTCAATTCATTTAAGGCAATCAATGAAGGCTATTACAACGCTGAAGCGTATAATTTCGACTCACATTCTGCTTTCTCATTGCGAAATTACATTCTTGCATGTTCCGGGTTTCCAATTATATGTGAGATAAAGTTTTCATCACCGTCTCGTGGTACAATTCTGGATTCCAGTAAGGTAGATTTAGTCAATCTCGCTAGTAAGCTATCAGAAAGCGGAATTGTAGGTCTTTCAGTAGTTACTCAACCTTACATGTTCAACGGTTCGATTCACTACCTTGCTGATGTAAGAAAAGCAGTTACGGTGCCCATCTTAATGAAGGATATCATTGTAAGTGAAATTCAAATAGATGCAGCCAAGAGAATTGGCGCCGATTGTATACTCCTTATAAAAACTCTATTCGACGAAGATTTAGCGGAAGGTTCAATAGAAAAATTTATGGAGTATGCTGAAAAAAAAGGGCTAAATGTGCTTGTTGAAGTTCACAAAGATTTGGAATACCGGGAAGTCCTTTCTAGCAATTACAAACGACATTTAATTGGAATTAATAATAGGAACTTGGACACTCTCGATGTTAATTTGGACGTTACCAAGTCATTACTACAAAAATACGATAAAGGTAAAAATATAGTTATAAGCGAAAGTGGCATTTCTAATTCGGAACAGATTAAGGAATTGTCTTCGCTGGGCGTTGATGGTTTCTTGATAGGAACCAGTATAATGGAGTCTGAAGATCCGATATCAAAAGTCCGAGAATGGGTGCGGTAGGGTAGCGTAGATTAAATTAGATTAGATCAATTCGTATTGAGGGGAGTGTAGAAACTATGGATTTAAGTAAATTTCCTGTAAAGGGCAAATACGGAAATTACGGAGGTAAATTTATTCCAGAGACTTTAATTCCGGCAATAGAAGAACTTGAAAAAGCATATACCAAATACAAAAAGGATCCTAGATTTAAAAGGGACCTATCGTATTATCTCTCAAATTATGCAGGTAGGCCAACTCCACTATACTTTGCAAAAAATTTGACAAGTTATGTTGGAGGTGCAAAGATTTTTCTCAAGCGCGAGGATCTTCTGCATGGAGGCGCGCACAAAATTAATAATTGCATAGGCCAATGTCTGCTGGCAAAAATGATGGGCAAGAGTCGAATTATAGCCGAAACTGGTGCCGGACAACACGGGGTGGGTACGGCGATGGCCGCGTCTCTGCTGGGATTAGACTGCGAGATCTATATGGGAGCGGTAGATATTGAAAGACAACGGACCAATGTATATAGAATGGAATTACTGGGCGCGAGAGTACATAGTGTAGGTTCAGGTACTCGGACACTTAAAGACGCAATCAACGAAGCCCTTAGGGACTGGATCTCAAATGTTTTGGATACATATTACCTGATAGGCTCAGTGGTAGGTCCGCATCCTTATCCGATGATCGTGAGAGATTTTCAGAGCGTAATCGGTACAGAGATAAGAAGGCAAATGATCTCCTTGTCGGGAACAAACCCAGATGTGCTGGTAGCTTGCGTTGGGGGAGGCAGTAATGCTATAGGCACTTTTTTCCCGTTCATCGACGAACCCAAAGTCAAGTTATTCGGGGTGGAAGCAGGAGGAAAAGGGATCAAAACAGGTAGCCATGCTGCAACATTGGTTGCCGGTTCGGAAGGAATTTTGCACGGAATGAAAACCTATATCCTTCAGGACAGCAGTGGTCAAGTACAGAACACTCACAGCATTTCTGCTGGATTAGATTATCCTGGAGTTGGCCCTGAACATGTTCACCTGAAAGAGACCAAAAGAGCAAAGTACGTTGCAGTTTCAGATAACGATGCCTTACAGGCCTTCCTCACTATCTCCAAAATGGAGGGGATAATACCTGCATTGGAATCAGCCCATGCAATTTCTTATTCCATGAGTTTAGCTAAAAAAATGCCAAAGAACAAAAAAATTGTAGTCACGTTGTCGGGCAGAGGTGATAAGGATATGGAAGAAGTTATGAAATATAGTCATGCAAACCAGGATATTGCAAAAAATGCTCCTTACAGAAAATAATAGAATAAATAAAAAATTTTCTTCACTAGAAGCAAAGGGTGAGAAGGCCTTAATTTGTTATATAGTAGGAGGGTATCCTTCTCTGCTCGTCAGTGAAAAGATAATTTCTTCGTTAGTCCAAGGAGGCGCAGATATAATCGAGGTAGGAATTCCATTTTCAGATCCAATAGCAGATGGCCCTACAATTCAGAAAGCTTCATTCGAAGCACTGGCAAAAGGCGTCACGGTGGACAAATGTCTCAAGCTCATGCATAGGCTGAGGAAGAAATTTCCAGAACTTCCACTGTTAGCCATGACCTATTCAAACATCCCATTCAAGGCTGGATATAATAATTTCCTTGGCAAATTGAAAATGGCGGGAATAGATGGACTAATTTTACCAGATATGGCAATTGAGGAATCGGAAAGCTATGCACGATATGCAAAAACACTCGATTTAGCAACTGTATTTCTAGTGTCTCCGAATACTAGTAACGATAGAATAAAGAAAATTATTAGTCAGTCTTCGGGTTTTACATACGTTGTATCTGTTCTTGGGACCACCGGCGCACGCACTAATGTTAGTAACTATTCAGTTAATGCTGTCGAAAGGATAAGGAAGATAGCTGGGCCCAATAAGAAGATAGCCGTAGGCTTCGGTATTAGTCTACCTTCACATGTCAAGTCTTTTATTGACGCTGGCGCAGATGCCGTAATTGTCGGAAGTTCTATAGTAGATAAAATTAACCGAACATTTTCCCACAGACAATTGGAGAATGAATTGAAACTGTATGCTAAAACTATGAAATATCCATGCAAACAATAATGTAGAAGGTCAACTGTCTTCAGCGTAACTTACAGCGCTAAAAATTGTAAGTCGACCAACTATTTACCAGAACACCAAGCCCGAATCATCATTTGCGAAAAGAATATTGTTGATGCTTACCTGAAATTTCCTGGCATCAACTTCCACGATAACTTCTATAGTGTCGAGTGATTCCGAAATTGAGTTATTTACTATACTGGCAATAACTACATGTATGGATTCATGTGAAATTAAAGCGGGGATGAATTTCTCAATGTTTTGAAAATCAGATATTCCATTTTTTGCTGATGATTTTGATTGGATAATTAGCATTGTGTCCTTTTCATAGGTAAAGTATGCAGGGACATCATCCAGCGCACAAGCAAACGAGAAATTTGTGATTGCCATATTTTTTAATAATTATTGTCAGATCGACATCTTTGTTAATGAGCGCCTCCATTTGAAAGTAGCTATTTCTTGTGCCTTATATTATTGATACAGTTTTCCCGCCATTTTTCATTCATAATAAAAAATATTCCGCTTCTGGATGGTGGACGACAATCGCAGCAGTTGATTGTTCAGGAATTATCTGTCCAGCTTCAGTGAGATTCATGCCCGACTTTGATGCGTCTATAAGTTTCCAAACCAGATAATGTTGTAATACATCTGGACAGCTAGGATATCCCCAGCTGTACCGAAGACCTCGATTTTTATCTATTCCAAGCTCCCTTCTAATCCTTAAATGTGTCCATTCTGCTAGAGCTTCGGCAGTTTCTACAGCCAACCCATGTAAATAATATGCATCTGTATACTTGTTTTGGGAATTTAGCTCGTCTATTTCTTTAGATACTTCCCTACCTACGGTTACTGCTTGGAAAGCTACGATATCCTCCTTTCCAAAGTAATCTGTTATGCAAAGACGCTTCCCTTTTGAAGATCTTGGAAAATCAAAAACAACTTCTCCACCTTTTGACTCTACGGTTAGCTTAGTATCAAGACCATGACATTTAAAATAAGAGTAAACTATACGTGGATAAAATAGGCCTTCTTTTACTACTTTGTCTTTCCAATCCGCATACAACTTTTCCGTCTCCTGCCCGAGACCCTTGGCCGATGGACCCCTTATTCCCCACGATAGCACGAATAACGATTTTTTATTCAAATAATTCCATATCTCGTATAGATCAATATCTTCAGGCTCTAACCGCACCTGTCTATCGACACTTGGAGGGACTGGGGCTGGAACTGGAGCTATCGGACTGCGTACAATATTTGTTTCAGTTCCTGTCCCAGACGGTTTATCCTTCCAGGACGATAATTTCTGCAGCCATTGTGTCAGGAACTCTTTCTTTTCAGTCGACATCAGCTTATTCATAACCCTTAAACCATCAAATGCCGTCTTACAGTAAAAGACTCCTGAATTGTAAGTATCCTGATTCCTGGCAATACGATTTATGTAATCGCTATTTATCGCTGCCCCTCCACAGAGCACCGGGATATTAAGATCCATCTGCCTGGCAGTATCTACAAAGATTTGCATCTGTTTTGACGTAGACACCAATAAGGCAGACAACCCTACAGCATCAGCGCTCACCTCTTTGATTTTCTCAACAATTCTTGCTATCGGAACTTGTTTACCAAGATCATATACTTCGTAACCATTATTTGAAAGAATAGTCTTCACCAAGTTCTTCCCAATGTCATGCACGTCTCCATAAACTGTGCATAGCACAAGCTTACCTTTGCTTATGCCCTGTTTTTTTATCAAATATTTTTCCAGCTCAGAGACCGCCAATTTCATGCACTCTGCAGATTTTAATACAAATGGAAGAATCAGTTCACCTGCTCCAAATTTATCGCCAACTTCTTTCATAGCCGGAAGCAACACTTCATTAAGCGTTCCAACAGCGGCTTCATGTGCAAGTGTTGGATTCTCTGTCAGTACAGTCGAGTCATAGTTTTCTCTATGACTGCCGTCTTCTCGAAGTTTTTGCAAAATTCTCTGCGTTATTGAGCCCTTGACATCAGCATCAATTCCTTCATTGATCCTATTTACTATACGAAAGTAACATTTCTTATCATAATTCCAGCTTGGATCAAGGTCAACCTTCTTCGATGTCGAAATAGTCAGGTCTTTATTCTCTGTAAAGTAGGAGATTAAATCTGAGAGCGCATTTTCGTGTTTATTAAAAATTAGATCTTCAGCAAGCTTTACTTGTTCAGAGTCTATTTCAGCAATTGGAATAATGTCCTTTGCGTTTATTATTACCATATCAAGTCCGGCACGGATCGCGTGATGGAGAAAAACCGAGTTTACCACTTTTCTGGCATTCGGCGGAAGACCGAAACTAACATTGCTTAGGCCTAAGGTAGTAAAGCTTCCTTTTAGCTCCTTCTTGATAAGGGATATTGCAGAAAGTGTTTCTTTGGCAGAATTAGCGTATTCAGGTTCGCCTGTTGCCAGTGTAAAGGTCAATACATCAAAGAGAAATTGCCATGGCTCTAGGTTGTATTTTTTTCCAGTCTCATAAAGCAATTTGGCAACCTCTATCTTTTCACTAGCAGTTTTGGCCATTCCATCTGGACCTATACACATCGTAATTGCCGGAATCCCATACTTTGACATCAATGGAGCCAGAGAGTGAAACCTGGAGCCGTCTCCCTCTAAATTAATGGAATTGATAATTGGTTTTCCGGGAATCTGAATTACAGCCTCCTCTATAACCTTGGGGTCTGTAGAATCTATCACAAGAGGCGCTTCGACCTCAAGACTCAGGCGTTTGACTAATTTTTTCATAAATTCCTTTTCATCAGACCTTTCAGTTGTTGCAACACAGACGTCAAGGCAATGAGCTCCATCATTTACCTGGTCTCTAGCTAAGTTCACGAGACCATCAAAATTATTGTTTAGCACCATGCCCTTTGCTTTCTTTGATCCTTGAGTATTGAGGCGTTCTCCAATAATCAGTGGCGGAGGGACTTGTTCAAGGTCGACAGCCTTGATAGCCGAGCTAACACGAGGAACTTTGTGTTTCAAGATTACCAGATTAATTAAGAATAGTTAATCAATGTAGGTTATAATCGGTATAGATGTTATTGCGCTATCACCTTTGATAACTCACGGATATGATCAGGCGTTGTGCCGCAGCAGCCCCCCACGATTCTAATTCTCTTATATTTTTGCAGAAATTGGCCTAGCACGGTAGCCATGTCGGAGGGAGTCATCTTATAGACCGCATTTCCTGCCTCATTTTCGGGCATTCCAGCATTTGGCACCACAAGCAGCGGCAATTCTTGTTGTTCGTCGAGCCACCGTATACTTGGGTCCATTTCAACAGGTCCCGTGGAACAATTTAGACCAAACACCGATATTCCCATATCGCTTACAGTAGTGTAAGCTGCCTGAACATTAGTTCCCAATAACATCTTTCCATACTTGTCTAGAGTAACATTAGAGATAATTGGCACTACCCTTCCGGTTTTTCGCATCGCTTGTTGAGATCCGCTTATGGCAAGTTTAACTTCAAGTATGTCTTGGCTTGTTTCAATAAGGAGTGCATCCACCCCGCCAAGTATCAGGCCCTCGGCTTGGAGTGAGAATGCCTTTAGAATTTCATCTAAACTAATTTGACCCAAATCGGGATCATTCGAGCTAGGCAAATACCCACTTGGTCCCATCGATCCTACAACATACCTTCGTTTATCTGTAAACTCACCTGCTACAGAGTTCGCTAATCGTGCGGCCTTTTTGTTAAATTCTACAGTCATATTCGAAAAACCGTACTCTCTGAGTTTCAACTCGTTACTTCCAAACGTATTCGTTTCAATACAATCTGCCCCTGCTTTCAGATAATCTCTGTGAATTTTCTTAATTACTTCGGGATCACTAAGCACTAAACCGTCGTTGAACCCCTCTTTATTTTCAGGAAAATTGCTAGCCTTAAGATCGAGCTTTTGAATTTCGGTACCCATGGCACCGTCGAATAAAAGAACGCGCTCGTTCATTGCTTCGGTAAATGTTTTTATCATTATATTATACCTATCCAGTCTACAGACTTTTTAATCCAAATTATCATAACCGGTTTATAAATCACATTAGCTATCCTATCTCTATTTGAATTATCAATGAAATTTTGGAACATAGGTCATGAATGACATCCATATCGCCTAATTCCCACGGTTACCCCCATGTAGGTACATCAGATGCTTCAAAATCCCCAAAAGATGTATGAGATTTAGGCCACTCTGAGAATAGGAAATGGAAAATCAAAATTAAGGGAAATTCATATATGGATAAATTCACTCTTGGATGGGGTCCATAGTTCAGCTTGGATAGAATGGCTGCCTGCGGAGTAGCTGGTCGAGGGTTCGAGTCCCTCTGGACCCGAACCATAAATGACACTTTATTAACCAACCTGCGGTGAAGAGTTGGAAGCGTTTTATATGCGAATACATAGGTGCGAGGATCCTGAATTATAGCCATCATATAATGAAATATGCAATTTGGTCACTCATTCTGCAATCGGGTATGGTGACACTATTCTAGCGATATAACTATTTAAAAATCGATGGGCCTAACAGTGAAACTGGAATTGAGGGGTAGGTAGGCCCACCAATATCTTTTGCCTAATACGTGATCATCCAATGATCAACATAGGATAAAATACTTAGGTAATTTAGTTACCTAGTCGGAGATTAATCCTGGATTAATCAGTGAAAACTTGTGCGGATTTGTAATCCTGAAAGAATCGCTCTTTAAGGTTGTCCACCAGATGTTTCATTTCGTAAAAATCATTATACCGGTTAAGTTTGCTTGGTCTTACACCTAAAGATTCTAGTTCATGTTTCAAACTATTAAAAGGAGATTCCTTAATCGTGTAGTCCATTGCGGTGAAGTAATAAATACACAATATGGCATATAACATTTAGTTTTCTGACTTTATCTGCGAAGATCAATAATGAATAGACTAAAATCGATGGGCCCCTGGATCTGACTGAGCCCGTAGATGCAAGACAAGACGAAAAGATAAGGCCCACCGATATGATGAGACGACGACAGTATGATATAGACACTTGCAAAATATTAATGGGTTGAGAAATATTTTTGTTGACAACATAACTTATTCTGGTTCATAAGAATCACACGGACATGCACTGCGAAAACCGATATGGGTTGTGCATTTCCCATTTTCTGAATGCGATTCCAAGCTGTGTCCGCATTTGCAAGTTTTTCTCTTTAACATCTTTAAGAATGGTTTTATTGGCGATCTCATCGATAGGAACCGGGAACTGATTCAAGGGTTGGGATAAGTATAAGGAGATCGGTGTACTGTCCTGTACAGGATTTCTGTATCATTAACTTAAGGTTTACCAAGTTGCTTGCGATCATTGGAAAGTTTATTTCAACAAAGTGTTAACATAGAAGCGTGTCAAAGTTTACAGAGCGCAAGGGAATTTGCCTAAGAGCCTTGAGAAATTACTCGGCAAGAGTACTATTTTCGACCCGGTTCTCTATTGTTCAAAGTGTGGCACAGTTAAGTTTGGTCTATGAAAAAACGGAAAAGACCAATTCTGTTTAAAGGACAGTGCTAAACCCAAATAACATAGAAAATTTATTTTCTAAAACAGTATCAGAGTTGTATGTCCGAAATAGATATAATAGTACATCTGACTGACGGTTATGAAAGCGCTTTAAACAATACAGCGCAGTGGCGTAAAGACATTGGAAGATTATTGCAGAGTCAAAAGGATAAAAGGTTTGTAGAAATTATAAAAGAAAGGGTAACTAAAACAACAGAGAAATTTCAACGCTCATTAAAACAAGAATGATCAAGACTAAATTCTGTTTATGAACCTGTACAGGAATCTGACGGATATCGTATTTTGATAATGAGGAAATGGCCCAAGGGCATAGACTAC
>Ga0114129_10015493_pt1 | contig 10842 bp, 6 predicted proteins | sample RhiMetdeltSRZDD1_FD_80071 | JGI IMG/M metagenome (GOLD analysis project Ga0114129, IMG submission 80071) | Populus rhizosphere microbial communities from Tennessee, USA - Rhizosphere MetaG P. deltoides SRZDD1 (version 2) (version 2) | ecosystem: Host-associated > Plants > Roots > Rhizosphere >... | reverse complement strand
GGTGACCTTCGTCTCGGTGCCGCCGGCCTCGCGTTCGTCGAGCGTCTCGCCCACGCAGACGATCGGGCGCATCCCGTTGCGGAACACCGCCTTGACCTTCCGGTTGACCGTCCCGTCGTCCTCACCGAAGAGCCGGCGGCGCTCGGAGTGGCCGACGATCACGTACGTCACGTCGAGCGCCGCCAGCATCGGCCCTGAGACCTCGCCGGTGAATGCGCCCTCGTCCTCGGGGTCGACGTCCTGGGCCGCGAGCCCGTACGGGAGGCGGTCCGAGTCGATCAGCGTCTGCACGGACCGGAGCGCGGTGAACGCCGGGGCGATCGCCACCTCGACGCGGTCGGTGTCCTTCCGGTCGAGGAGGTACGACAGCTTCTGGACGGCCTGGATCGCCTCGAGGTGCGTCTTATGCATCTTCCAGTTGGCGACGATCAGCGGGGTGCGATCGGCCACGTCAGTCCTCCAGGACCTCGATCCCGGGGAGCGGCCGTCCCTCGAGGAACTCGAGCGACGCGCCGCCGCCGGTCGAGAGATGGTCGAACGCGTCCTCGAGCCCGGCACGGCGGACCGCGAGCAGCGAGTCGCCGCCCCCCACCACCGAGAAGGCCGGAGCCCCGGCGATCGCCGTGGCGACGCCCCGCGTGCCGGCCGAGAACGGCTCCAGCTCGAAGACGCCCATCGGGCCGTTCCACAGGATCGTCTTCGCGTCCGCGATGATCCGGGCGAACTCCTCGACCGTCCTCGGTCCGATGTCGAGCGCCTTCAGGCCCGGAGGGATCTCGCGCGCCGGGACGGTCTGCGGTCGCACGTCGACGCTCGCCTCCGACGCCGCGACCACGTCGACGGGAAGCTCGATCAGGGTGCCCTCGGTGTCCGCGTGCTCGCGCATCGCCCGCACCTCGTCGAGCCGGTCGAGCTCGACGAGGCTCTCCCCCACCGAGCCGCCGTCGGCGGCGATCAACGTGAACGCCATCGCGCCGCCGATCAGCAGCGCGTCGGCCCGGTCGGCCAGCGCGTCGAGCACACCGAGCTTGTCGGAAACCTTCGCCCCGCCGAGGATCGCCACGTAGGGGCGGTCGGGGTCGCGGAGGAGCCGGCCGAGGACCTCGACCTCACGTTGGAGGAGCCGGCCGGCCACGGCCGGTCTGCCGGAGGCCACCATCAGCTCCGGCAGCGCCGAGACACTGGCGTGCGCCCGATGCACGGCGCCGAAGGCGTCGTCCACGTAGGCGTCGGCGAGCTCGGCGAGCCGGCCGGCGAACCGGTCGTCGTCGTCCTCCTCCCCCCGGTCGAACCGAAGGTTCTCCAGCAGAAGCACCTCTCCGGCTTCGAGATGGCTCGCGGCGGCCTCGGGCCCGTCGCCGACGACCTCGTCGAGCGCCATCACCTCCAGGCCGAGGAGCTCACCCAGCCGCTCGGCGACGGGCCCGAGCCTGAGCTCGTCGCGCGCCTCACCCTTCGGTCTCCCGAGGTGCGAGGCCACTACCAGCGCCGCCCCTCGATCCTGCAGCTCCCGCAGGGTCGGGATCGTGGCGCGGATCCGGAGATCGTCCGCCACACCTCCGCCGTCGAGCGGGACGTTGAAGTCCGCCCGGACGAACACGCGCTGCCCGGCGATGTCGCCGAGCTCGTCGAGGGTGCGGAGCGCCACTAGAGCTTCGAGGCGACGAGCTGCACGAGGTCCACGAGCCGGTTCGAGTAGCCCCACTCGTTGTCGTACCAGCCGAGCACCTTGACGAAGTTCCCGATCGCCATCGTCGAGAGCGAGTCGAACGTGCACGACGCGGGCGACCCCACGATGTCGCTCGAGACGATCGGGTCCTCCGTGTAGACGAGCTTCCCCTGCAGGGGTCCGCTCTCCGAGGCGGCTCGGTAGGCGCCGTTGACCTCCTCGACGGTCACGTCGCGGTTGAGGATCGCCACCAGGTCCGTGATCGACCCGTCCGGCACGGGCACCCGCATCGCGACCCCATCCATCTTTCCCTTCAGCTGCGGGAGCGCGAGCGACGTCGCCTTCGCGGCACCGGTCGACGCCGGCACGATGTTGATCGCCGCGGCGCGCGCGCGGCGCAGGTCCTTGTGCGGCAGGTCCAGGAGGTTCTGGTCGTTCGTGTACGCGTGGACCGTCGTCATCAGGGCCCGGTCGATCCCGAAGGAGTCCTCGAGCACCTTGGCCAGCGGCACGACGCAGTTCGTGGTGCAGCTCGCGTTGGAGATCACGTGGTGGGTCGTGGGGTCGTAGGCGTCATCGTTCACGCCCATGACGATCGTGATGTCCTCGCCCTTGGCCGGGGCGCTGATGATCACCTTCTGGGCGCCCGCCTCCAGGTGCGCCGCCGCCTTCTCCCGATCCGTGAACAGGCCGGTGGACTCGACGACGATCTCGGCGCCCACCTCCTTCCACGGGAGGTTGGCGGGGTCACGCTCCGCGAAGACACGGAGCTCGTCGCCGTCCACCGAGAGGCCGTTCTCGGAGATGCCGACGTCTCCGTCGAACCGACCCAGGACCGAGTCGTACTTCAGGAGATGGGCGAGGGTCTTGGCATCGGTGATGTCGTTCACCCCGACGAGGTCGATGTCTGCGCCGAGCGTTCGGGCCGCTCGAAGGAAGTTGCGTCCGATCCGCCCGAAACCGTTGATCCCGACCTTGACGCTCATCAGGAGCCTCCTTGCGGGTCGTCGTGTCGTCCGGAACAGCCATCCTATCGAGGACCCCTCGCGGCCCACCGGGTCGGAACGGAGGGCACCGTGTGTGCACCGTGTATAGGTTGATCCGATGGGTCGCGGTGCCGAGGACGAGATCGCGGAGCGGAACCGGGCGTCGGCCGACCGCCTGCGCGCGATCGGCGAGCGGCTCTCGGACGAGGAGCTCTCCCGGACGATCGACCCCCCCTGGACCGCGGCGGGACTCTTCGCGCATATCGCGTTCTGGGATCGGTTCGTGCTGGAGCGGTGGAAGCTGGCGGCGGAGCGAGGCGAGCGGACGCCGATCTCGGTCGACGACGCGTTCATGGAGCGGATCAACGACGCCTCCCTCGACCAATGGATGTCGATCCCGCTGAAGGCCGCGGTCGAGCAGTGCCTGGTCGCGGCGGCGGAGGTCGACGCGTACCTCGGAGGGATCGACGACGAGGTCCGATCGGACCTCATCGCGGAGGGTCGTCGGCGGCTGGTGGACCGCTCGATCCACCGCGGCGATCACCTCGGGACGCTGGAGTCCGCGTTCCCGACGGGCTGAGGACCTCAGTCGCGGTCGACGTCGCGGTGGCTCACCGCGACTCGGTGCCCCCGCTCCTTGAAGTAGTCGGCGAGGTCGTCGGCGACCACGACCGACCGGTGTCGTCCGCCGGTGCAGCCGATCGCCACGGTCAGGTACGACTTGCCCTCGTCCACGTAGCCGGGAACCATCACATCGAAGAGGCCCTCCAGTCGCTTCATGAACGGCCCGTACTCCTCCTGGCCTTCGACGTATTCGCGCACCTTCTCGTTGGTCCCGGGGAGCGGGCGGAGCTCGGCGATCCAGTGGGGATTGGGAAGGAACCGCACGTCGAGGACGAGGTCGGCGTCGCGGAGGCTCCCGTACTTGAAGCCGAACGACACGATCGAGACGAGGAGGCCCGCTTCCGGCGGCGCGTCGGCGAACGTCTCGCGCATCCGGTCCCGGAGGTCGTGAGGCGTCAAGCCGCTGGTATCGATGACGAGGTCGGCGTCCGCCCGGAGGCTCTCCATCATCAGCCGCTCCTTGCGGATCCCCTCGGCCACGCGATCGCCCGGCGCCAGGGGGTGCCGGCGGCGGGTGGCCTCGTATCGGTTCACGAGGTCGTCGTCCGAGGCATCGAGGAACACGATCCGCGCCGGCACCCTGGCCTGCTTCAGCTCCTCGAGTGCCTGCGACAGCTCCCCGAAGAACACCCCGCCGCGGGCGTCGACGACGATCGCCACGCGGCCCGGACCGCCGGGGCTGGCCGCGAGCTCCGCCATCTTCGTCAGCAGCGCCGGCGGCAGGTTGTCGACGACGAAGTACCCCAGGTCCTCGAGCGAGTGGGCCGCCTCGGAGCGGCCGGCCCCGGACAAGCCGGTGATCAGGAGGAACCGAGGGACCGACGGCTCCGGCTCCACGCGCCGGGCCCGCGCCATCTCAAGCACTCTCCCGGCGATCGCCGACCGCCGGCTCGTGCAGCCGCTCGTGGATCCCCTCCGCGAGCTGCGGGCCGATGCCCGGCGTCGCGGCGAGTTCGGGGACGCCGGCCTGTCGGATCTTGGTGAGCGAGCCGAACCGCTTCATCAGCGCCCGTTTGCGGGACGGCCCCACGCCGGGGATCTCGTCGAGCGGCGACGACAGCGCGCGTCGTTCCCGCTTCTGCCGGTGATAGGTGATCGCGAACCGGTGGGCCTCGTCGCGGATGTGCTGGAGGACGAAGAGCGCCTCCGAGCCGCGTGGGATCGAGAGCGGATCGGGCCGGTGCGGGAAGTAGACCTCTTCGAGGCGCTTCGCCAGACCCACGTGCGGGATATGCAGACCCAGATCCTCCAGGACCTTGGTTGCGGCTCCAAGCTGGCCGCGCCCGCCGTCGACGACGACGAGCGCCGGTGGGTACGAGAACCGCCGCCGCGCGCCCGGCGGGTCGTCCTTCTCCTTGAGGTAGCGGGAGAACCGGCGCCGGAGCATCTCCTCCATGCTGCCGACATCGTCCTGCCCCGCGATGCCCTTGATCGCGAAGCGCCGGTAGTCGGATCGTTTCGGCAGCCCGTCCTCGAACACCACCATCGAGCCCACCTTGTCCGTCGTGCCGAGGTTGGAGATGTCGTAGCACTCGATCCGGAGCGGCGCCTGCTCCAGGCCGAGCTGGTCGGCGAGCTCGGACAAGGCGCGCGAACGCGCGCCGAAGTCCGAGGCTCGCCGGAGCTTGTGTCGATGGAACGCGTCGGCCGCGTTCCTCGACACCACCTCCTGCAGCCGCCGCTTGGAGCCTCGGGCGGGCACGGCGATCGTGACGTTCGCTCCGCGACGTCCCGACAGCCATGCCTCCAGGATCTCCCGATCGGTGGGCTCCACCGGGACGAGGATCCGACGCGGGACGTCCTCGCGCTCCATGTAGAGCTGCTGGAGGAACGAGCCGACCAGCCCCGCTCTGTCCAGGTCCTCGACGCGGTCGACGACCCAGCCCCTCCGGCCGAGCACCCGGCCGCCCCGGACCACGAAGACCTGGAAGGCGGCCTCGAGGTCGTCGTCGGCCATCCCGACGACATCGAGGTCCTCCGGGCGGGAAAGGACCATCTCCTGGCTCTCGAGAGCCCGGCGGGCCGCCTGGAGCTGGTCCCGGAACCGCGCGGCCTGCTCGTACTCCTCCCGCGTCGAGGCCTCCGCCATCTCGGTCTCGAGGCGCCTGAGGACCGGCTTCGAGTTGCCGGCCAGGAAGTCCCCCAGGGCATCGACGTCCTTCCGGTAGGCCTCCTCGGTGATGCCGGTGTGCGACGGCACGCAGGGGCCCGAGCAGCGGCCGATGTCGTAGTACAGGCACGGCCGCTTGGCCCGGGCTCGCTGGTCGAAGAACCCGTTCGTGCAGGTCCGGACGGGGAAGACCCTGGTCAGGGCGTCCAGCGTGTCCCGGATCGCCCAGGCGTGGCCGTAGGGGCCGAAGTACCGGACGTTCTTCCTCTTGGAGCCCCGCAGGACCTGGGCCCGCGGCCACCGCTCTCCCACCGTGAGGGCCAGGTACGGGTAGGACTTGTCGTCGCGGTACCGGATGTTGAAGCGCGGCCGGTGCTGCTGGATCAGGTTGAACTCGAGCAGGAGCGCGTCGACCTCGCCGGAGGCGACGATCCATTCCACGCTCGCGGCGGCGTCGACCATCGCCTCGGTGCGCGGGTGCAGCGGCCGCGTCCAGTAGTTGGCGAGGCGCTTGCGTAACGAGCTGGCTTTCCCGACGTAGACGACCCGACCGTCTCCGTCCCTGAAGAGGTAGGCGCCGGGCGCGTCGGGGATGCTCGACGACACCGGCTTGGTGAAGCTCACGCGGTCATCGTAACCCCGGCTCCAGACGCGGCCGGGTCGGGCGGGTGATTACTTGCCGGCCGCCACCACGGCGAGATTCCCGAACATCTGCGTCGGGTGAACGATGCACTGGAAGGGATAGGTCCCGGCATCCAGCGCATCCACGTTCAGCTCGTCCGTATAGGTGCCGATCTTCGGCTCGGTCGCCGCGATCGTGTCCGTCGAGCCAGGCTCCGTGAGGATCTCGAAGTTGTGTTGCACCCCGGCGTCCTGGTTCTCGAACGTGACCGTGAACGGCTTCCCGGCGTCCGCGACCAGGCACGTGGGGTCGAAGGCGATGTTCTTGGCCACGATCGTCAGCACGGGCTTCTTGTCCTTCCCGCACGCGACCGGTGGGCCGGCGGTCTCGACCGCCGGGGTCGGGCTGGGCGCCGCGAGGAGGAGATCCGGGCTGACCTCGCCGTAGAACCCCAGCCGCAGATCGGCGTCCGTTGCGTCGTACCAGGCCAGGTACACCGTGCTGCCGTCGTCGGTCACCGCGACCGAGGGCGTGACGCCGCCGTCGGTCTCGGAGAGCTCGACCTCCTTGAAGTCGCCGCCCGACTCGCTGGAGGCCAGCCGGATCTGGCCGCCGCTCTGCCACGCGACCCACGCCGTCCCTTGGCCGTCGACGGCGACCCCCGTGGTCGGTTCCAGCGCCGCGCCGCCGGCTCCCATCTCGCCGGGGCTCGGCGAGGGCGCCGGCTGCACCTCGCCCACGTCCTGGACCGACCAGTTCCCGAAGCTGCCGGTGGCGGCCGAGACGCCGGTGCCTGTGTAGAAGGCGATCGTCGCGGCGTCCCCGGATGCGGCCAGCGACGGCTCGCCGGTCACGCCCTTCGCCACGACCTCCTCCTGCCAGCTGCTCCCGGACCGGCTCGCGGCGATCAGGTCGCCCGACTTCGCGTCCGCGACCACGACCAACGGCTCCCCGCCGACGATCGCGATCTGCGCGGCCTCCGGGCATCCGGTCCCGCAGGCCGAGAGTGTCGCCACGGTCGTGGTTTGCCACTTCTTCCCGGCGCGCTCGGCGACCCGCACGGATGGCTTGGTGCCCGCGACCACATACGCGACGATCGGCACGCCAGAGTCGTCCAGGACGATCGAGGGCCGACCGGCGCTCGGCGTCTTCTCCACGGCCTCGATCGCGAAGTCAGGGCCCAGCCCGTACCACACCCCCGTCTCGGACCCCCAGACCACGTGGATGTCGGAGCCGTTCAGCGCGAGGTCGGTCCCCTTGGCGTTGTGCGGCGTCATCGACGCGAGCTCGGGCACGAAGGCCGGCCCGAACGGGATCCCGAACCCGCTCGGCGCCTCCCGGGGCATCGCCGCCGCGCCCTTGTCCCAGATCTGGTCGGAGGTGAGGTGCGCGAGCAGCACCGCCGACGCCTTCTCGCCGTCCTCGGTGGTCAGGAACGGTGACCCGACGGGACGGGTGATCGGGATCTCGCCGGCGCTGAGCGTCGCCGGGAAGCCGAGATAGGAAAGGAACGGCAGACCCTGGTCGTCGAGCGTGATCGACTCCCCGAGCCCCACGTCGTCGACCGAGTCCGGGATCGTGGGGATGAACCGCTTCCCCTGAGGGACCTCGACCTCGCCCGCCGGGATCGTGCTGCAGGCGGCCGCGGCGAGGGCCAACCCACACGCGAGGATGGCCAGCCGCGTGCTCGAAGGTCGCCTCACGTCGGCGCGCATCCTAGCAAGCACCGCCCGGGGGTCCGGCGTCAGGCGCTCGCGCCGGCCCCGATCGGCAGGACGCCCAGGACTTCCTCCAGGAATCGACCGGTATGGGAGTCGGGGTTGGCCGCGACGGCCTCCGGCGGGCCCTCCGCCACGACCAGGCCGCCCTGGTCGCCGCCCTCCGGCCCCAGGTCGATCAGCCAGTCCGCGGTCTTCACCACGTCGAGGTTGTGCTCGATCACGAGCACCGTGTTCCCGGTCTCGACGAGGCGCTGGAGCACGTGAAGGAGTTTCCGGATGTCCTCGAAGTGGAGCCCCGTGGTCGGCTCGTCGAGGATGTACACGGTGTTGCCGGTGGCCCGCTTGTGGAGCTCGCTGGAGAGCTTGATCCGCTGGGCCTCGCCGCCGGAGAGCGTCGGCGCCGGCTGGCCCATCTTGATGTAGCCCAGCCCGACGTCCGACAGCGTCTGCATCTGCCGCTTGATCGGCGGGATGTTCTGGAAGAACTCGAGCGCCTCGTCGACGCTCATCTCCAGGACCTCGGCGATGCTCCGGCCCTTGTACTTCACCTCGAGCGTCTCGCGGTTGTAGCGACGGCCCTTGCAGACCTCGCACGTCACGTAGACGTCCGGGAGGAAGTGCATCTCGATCTTGATCTGGCCGTCGCCGGCGCAGTTCTCGCAGCGGCCGCCCCGGACGTTGAACGAGAACCGACCCGGTTGGTAACCGCGGAGTCGCGCCTCGGGCACCTGGGCGTAGAGCTTGCGGATGTGATCGAAGACGCCGGTGTAGGTGGCCGGGTTGGATCGAGGCGTTCGCCCGATCGGCGACTGGTCGATGTCGATCACCTTGTCGACCTGCTCCCACCCCACCATCCGCCGATGCTTCCCGGGCAGCAGGCGGGAGCGGTAGACCTTCTGCATCAACGCGCGGAGCAGCACGTCCTGAACCAGCGTGGACTTCCCGCTGCCGCTGACGCCGGTCACGCAGACGAACAGCCCCAGCGGGATCTTCACGTTGATGTCCTTGAGGTTGTGCTGCTTCACGCCCTCCAGGCGGAGCCACCGGTCCGGCTGCCGCCGGACCGGTGGCGTGGGGATCGAGCGGCGTCCGGAGAGGTAGGCGCCCGTGAGCGAGTCGTCCGACTCCAGCAGCCCCTTCAGGTCGCCCGTGTACACGATCCGGCCGCCGGCTTCGCCGGCGGCCGGACCGATGTCCACCAGGTGGTCGGCCTCGAGGATCGTCGCCTCGTCGTGCTCGACGACGATCAGCGTGTTCCCCAGGTCCCGGAGCCGGATCAACGTGTCGAGGAGCCGTCGGTTGTCGCGCTGGTGCAGGCCGATCGACGGCTCGTCCAGGATGTAGAGGACCCCGACCAGGCCCGAGCCGATCTGGGTGGCCAGCCGGATCCTCTGCGCCTCGCCGCCGGCGAGCGTGCCGGCGCCGCGGGACAACGTCAGGTAGTCGAGCCCCACATCGACCAGGAACCCGAGCCGTGACCGGATCTCCTTCAGCAGCCGCTCCGCGATCATCTCCTCCCGCTCGGAGAGCTCCAGCGCCTGGAGGAACTCGAGCGTCTTGCGGATCGACAGGTCGGTGAGCTGGGAGATGTTCACGTCGCCGATCGTCACCGCGAGCGTCTCGGGACGAAGCCTGGCTCCCTTGCACGCCCGGCACGGGATCTCCCGCATGAACTGCTCGAGCTTCTCCCGGGCGACGTCGGAGTCGGTCTCCGAGTGTCGGCGCTCGATGTTGGGGATGCAGCCCTCGTAGGTCGAGTAGTAGGCGCGCTGCCGTCCGTACCGGTTCTTGTACCGGACGTAGATCTCCTCGTCGGAGCCGTACAGCACGACGTCCTTGGCTCGCTTGGACAGCCTGCGCCAGGGCGTGTCGAGGTCGAACCCGTTGGCCTCCCCCACGGCCTCGAGCACCCGGTACCAGTATTCGAGGGTGTTGCTGGCCCACGGCGCGATCGCGCCCTCGTTGATCGTGAGGGCCGGATCCGGCACGACGAGATCCGCATCGACCTCCAGCCGTGTGCCGAGCCCGTCGCAGGTCTGGCAGGCGCCGTACGGCGAGTTGAACGAGAAGTTCCGCGGCGCGAGCTCGTCGAACGAGATCCCGTCGTAGGTGCAGGCGAGCTTCTCCGAGAACGTCTGGAGCTCCTCGTGCCCCTCGTGGGTCGTCACCGCGATCGAAGCGACGCCCTCGGCGAGCTCGAGCGCCGTCTCGATCGAGTCGGCCACCCGGCGGCGGATCCCCTGCTTCGCGACCAGCCGATCGACCACGACCTCGATCGTGTGCTTGAAGTTCTTCGGCAACCGGATCTGATCTGAGAGCTCGCGGACCTCTCCGTCGATGCGGGCCCGAGGGAACCCCTTGCGCGCGAGGTCCTGGAGGAGCTTCTCGTACTCGCCCTTGCGACCCCGAACCACCGGAGCGAGCACCTGGAACCGGGTGCCCTCGGGGAGCTGCATGATCTGGTCGACGATCTGGTCCGGGGTCTGGCGCCCGATCGGACGGCCGCAGCTGGGACAGTGGGGATGGCCGATCCGCGCGAACAGCACCCGCAGGTAGTCGTAGACCTCCGTGATCGTCCCGACGGTGGATCGAGGGTTCCGGGAGGTCGACTTCTGGTCGATCGAGATCGCCGGCGAGAGCCCCTCGATGAAGTCCACGTCCGGCTTCTCCATCTGCCCCAGGAACTGCCGGGCATAGGAGGACAGGGACTCCACGTACCGTCGCTGCCCCTCCGCGTAGATCGTGTCGAAGGCCAGCGAGGACTTGCCGGAGCCCGAGAGCCCCGTGAACACGATCAGCTTGTCGCGCGGGAGGTCCAGCGTGACGTTCTTGAGGTTGTGCTCACGGGCGCCGTGGATGACGAGGCGGTCGGAGCCCACGAACCCGAGTGTACCGACGGTCTGGGACAGGCCCGGTCGGAGGCCTCCGGAGGCCGTTCCCGACGGCCTATCCTTCGGGTTCATGGAGCGGGACCTACGCGAGACGCCGTTGTACCGGGAGGTCGAGGAACACTTCCGGAAGATCCACGAGCCGGGCTTCGGACGGGTCACGGAGCCGTCCGACCCCCAGCCCTCCCCCGACGGCCGGTGGGTGGCCTTCACCGGTTCCGT
>Ga0114129_10015490_pt1 | contig 10843 bp, 11 predicted proteins | sample RhiMetdeltSRZDD1_FD_80071 | JGI IMG/M metagenome (GOLD analysis project Ga0114129, IMG submission 80071) | Populus rhizosphere microbial communities from Tennessee, USA - Rhizosphere MetaG P. deltoides SRZDD1 (version 2) (version 2) | ecosystem: Host-associated > Plants > Roots > Rhizosphere >... | reverse complement strand
GGCACGGCGCCCCTCTTCCGCGAGCTGTCGGGAGTGCGCGAATGGACGGGGTTGCTGCCGGGTTACGTGCTCGCGGATCCCGACCGGCATCGACTCGCGGCCGTATGGACCTTGGCCCTCCTGGCCGCGGTACCCTGGCGAACGCGCGTCGCCACAGCCTCGCGCGTGGCGGTGGCGGGCTTGGGGTTCGTCGTGGCCGCCCAGGCCGCGGCGGCTCTCTCGCATCAGCGCACTGACGATCGGGACGCGGTGCGGCTTGTCGGCCGCCGGGCGTTGCGGGTGCCCGGCTGGAGACTGATTACGGCGGGCGCGCGCTGGGGTCCCGAGCCCCTCGGTTGGGGGCCGCTCTACGAGCCTCACCGCCACCCCGCGGGCGCCGAGATCGGCCGGCGTCTCCGCCTCGATCCCGGGCGCTATCGGCTGCGGCTCGTCGCGCAGGACCTGGCCGGCGAAGCGCCGACCTTGCTTCTGGCACCGGACGCTCCGGGCCGTCCGGCCCGGACCTCGCCGTTCAGCCCGACATCGGGCGGCTTTGAAGTATCGTTTTTTGTATTACCCGGCGAACCCGCCGTGAATCTGCTACTTAAGGGGGGAGGGCCGCTGCTGCTCCAGGAGCTGGTCCTCGAGGTTCAACCCCTGCCGGAAGCTCCGGTCTAATCCGGATGAGGGGCAGGAGGATGACGATGCGAGTGAAGATGTTCGGGGCGATCGGCGCAGTCGCGACGGTCGCCGTTCTGGCGGTGCTCACGGCGAGCGACCTCAAGGCGCAGGAGCCGCGGCGGGCGCGCCGGGCCGGCCTCGAGTCGCTCCAGAGCCAGATCGGCCTCAACGACCAACAGCTGGCCGAAATCCGCCGGATCCACACCGAGGCCCGCAAGGCCGCCATCCGGCGCCACGCGGACCTGCGCATCGCCCGCATGGAGCTCCACGAGCTGCTCAGCGCCGCGACGGTCGATGAGGCCAAGGTCGCTGCTCGCGTCAAGGCGATCAGTGACCTGCAGGCGGCGGCATTCAAGGAGCGGACCGAGAGCCAGCTGGCGGTCCGGCGTCTGGTCACGGCCGAGCAGTATCAGAAGATGCAGCAGGTGAAACGCGGCGCGATGCGCGCGCGCCGGTCGCGTCCCATGCGCCGGACGATGGCTCCCGAGGGTGGCCCCGGCGCCGAGGAGCATGAGGAGGTCGATCCTTCTTGACGAGCGCCTGGCTCGCGTTCCCGCTCGGCCTCGCGGCGAGCGACGTCCCCAGAAGCGGGGCGGAGCTCGAGCGAGAGGCCGAGCGGGATGCGATTGCAGCCTCGAAGCGCGGCGAGCGCGAGGCGTTCGACGTGCTGGTTGCGCTCTACCAGCGACCCATCTACCGGCTCTGCTACCGCTACGTGAACAACCACGATGACGCCAACGACCTGGCGCAGGAGGCGTTCCTCAAGGCCTGGCGCGCGATCTCCCGCTTTCGCGGCGAGAGCGCCTTCTCGACCTGGCTCTACAGGATCGCCGTGAACGCGTGCCTCAACTTCCGGGCGCGAAGACGGCCCGAGATGCGCGAGCTCGATGACGCGCTCGTCGACCCGCGGCCGGGCGCCCTGATGCAGGTGGAACGGCAGGACGAGGCCTCCAGGGTGCGCGCGGCCGTGAGCCGCCTGCCAGACAGGCAACGCGCGACCTTGATCCTCAAGCTCTTCCACGATCTCACGCACGAGGAGGTCGCGGCGATCCTGGGCTCGAGCGTGGGCACGGTGAAGGCGAACCTGTTTCATGCGCTCGCCAACCTGCGGCTCGAGATGACGGGATCGAGGCAGGCGCGGTCATGACAGCGCACGTTTCGGACGACGCGGTGATCGACCTCGCCCTGAGCGCGGGCACGGCCTCGGAGCGCGCGCACGTGGGATCGTGCGAGGCTTGCGCTCTCCGCGTCCGCGAGGCGACAGCCGCCCTCGAGCTTGTGCAGCGGGCGGAAGTGCCCGAGCCGTCGCCTTTCTATTGGCAGGCGCTGCGCCACGGCGTCAGCCAGCGGATCGCCCAGGAGGGGCGGGCGTCGCGCCGTTTCGCGATGCTGGTGCCCGTCGCGGCGGCCGCCGCTGTGCTGGCCGTGCTCTTCGTGGGGCGAACGCTGCCGCTCCCTGGCGCGCTCGCTCCGGGCCTCGCCGCCTGGTCGGCGCTGCCGCTCGAGGAGGAAGACGAGGGGCTGCGCGTTCTCGAGGGCCTGGCGATCTCGAGCGGCGAGCTCGCCGAATGGGAGCGGGGCGAGGGCCTCTCTGTCTATCTCGCCAATCTTACGGACGACGAGTCGCGGGTGCTTGCCGAGACCTTGCGGCGGCGCGGACCGGGAGGTGAATCGTGAAAGGGATCTATCGGCTACCGGCGGCGCTGGTCCTGGTTGCGGGCGCTGCTTCCGCCCAGCAAGAGCCGCCCGCGGGCCGGCCGGCGCGCGAGGAAGCTTTCCGCATGGTCGACGCCTACCTGGTGAGCAACATGCAGGAGAGCCTCGGCCTGAGCGACGAGCAGTTCGCAAAAGCGATCCCGCTCGTGAAGAAGCTGCAGCGCGAGCGGCGCGACTACCTGCTCGAGCGGGCGCGCCTGATGCGGGAGATGCGGCGGCTGCTGAGCCAGGGCGGCAGTCCCGAGTCGCAGGTGCTCGAGCTGCTCCAGCAAGCAAAGCAGCTCGACGCCGACGGGCCCGAGCGGACGCGACGAAACCACGAAGCGCTCGATGCGCTGCTGCGCCCGATCCAACAGGCGAAGTACCGAGTGCTCGAAGCCGAAGTCGAGCAGCGGGTGCGAGAGCTCACGAACCGCGCACGTGCGGGGCGCTCGCCGGGCGCGCGACAGAGGAACGAGCCGCCGCCGCACGAGTGACGCGGGCGAGACGTTCGGACGGTGCTCGAGGCTGCTCGTCGTATACTGACCGCCTATGGCCAACAGCAGGAGGAAGCCGGTCGGGAGCAACGCTCCCGAAGCGGGCGAAGCTCGGAAGCGCAAGGCGCCGAAGGCGCGGGCGAAAGCGAGCGCTCCCGGCGCGAGGACGAAGGCCGCGAAGAAGAAGGCTGCTGCCGCACCGCGCGCCCGGACGACGAAGGCGGGAACGCGCAAGCCCACGGCTGCCTCGAAACCGGCAGCGGCGCCTCGCAGCCGCTCGCCCCGCGGCCGCGGCGCGAACCTCGTCGCCGAGCCGCCGCGCGCCGTCGTCGGCCTGAGCGAGGAAGACCAGATTCGCGCGGCGAAGTATCTGCCGCGCGAGCTGCCGAAGCGCCTCTTCGAGGAGGAGCGTTTCCTGTTCCCCGAGTCGTACGGCCACAACCGGGTCCGGCTGCTCGTGCGCGACCCGGAGTGGATCTTCGCCTACTGGGACGTCAAGCCGGAGAGCCTCGAAGAGCTCGCGAAGAGCATGGGGGAGCGGGCGCTCGCGCTTTCGCGGCTCACCTTGCGGGTCGTGGACCCGGTGAGCGGCGGCTCGAGCGACATCCTGCTGCCGCCGGGCGCACGCTGGTGGTACGTGAGGACGGACGCGGCACGTCGCACCTATCGCGCCGAGCTCGGCATCACGCTGCCCTCGGGCCAGTTTCGCAAGCTGGCCGAGAGCAACACCGTCGTCACGCCGCGGGTCGGGCCCTCGCCCGAGCGGGCGCGGCGGCGCATGAGCTACCGGGCCGCGGGCGAGCTCGCGCCGGCCGACGCGGCACTCGCGCTGCAGGCGGAGCGCGAGGCGAACCTCGCCGCGGAGCCCTGGGCGGCCGAGTCGGTGGACGGTGCCGCCTCTGCCTCCGCGGCGAAGGGCCGCAATCCACGCGGGGGAGCGAGCGACGCCTTCCGGCCCGGTGGCGCGGGCGACGCTTCCAGACGCTAGGAGGGGGGCATGCCCGCCGGGTATTGGTGCCCCGTCCTCCATGCTCATCTGCCGTACGTACGGCATCCCGAGTACCCCTCCTTCATGGAGGAGGATTGGTTCTTCGAGGCGCTGACCGAGACCTACGTCCCGATCGTCCGCGTGCTCGACGGCCTGCTGCGCGACGGGGTCGACTACCGGCTGACTTTGACCCTGTCGCCGCCGCTCGTCTCGATGATGAGCGACGAGCTCCTGATCGGCCGCTATCACCGCCACCTGGATGCGCTCGTCGAGCTCGCGCGCCGGGAGATCGAGCGGACGCGCAACTGGCAGCCCCAGTTCCAGGAGCTCGCGCACTTCTACCACCACGAGTTCCAGGACGTCCGGCGCATCTTCCGCGAGGATTACAGCTCCAACCTGGTCGGGGCGTTCCGCAAGCACCGCGACGCCGGCAAGCTCGAAATCATCACCTGCGGCGCGACCCACGGCTTCCTGCCGCTGATGGAGCCGGTGCCGCAGGCGGTGCGCGCGCAGGTACACGTGGCAGCACAGCACTATCGGCACCACTTCGGGCGCGACGCCGCGGGCATCTGGCTGCCCGAGTGCGGCTACCTGCCCGGACACGAGGTCTACCTCAAGGAGGTCGGCCTCCGCTTTTCGTTCCTCGAGTCGCACGGCCTCACCGACGCGCATCCGCGGCCGAGCCTGGGGGTGCACGCGCCGCTCGTGTCGCCCGGCGGGATCGTCTTCTTCGGACGCGACATGGAGTCGTCGCGCCAGGTCTGGAGCGCGGAATCGGGCTATCCAGGCGACTTCGACTACCGCGAGTTCTACAAGGACATAGGCTTCGAGCTGCCGATGTCGGACCTGGCGGCGTTCCTGCCCGACGGAGAGCGCAAGAACATCGGCATCAAGTACTATCGGGTCACGGGCCGTGGTACCGACCTCGGACACAAGCAGCCCTACGTGCGCGCCTGGGCGATGGAAAAAGCGGCGCAGCACGCGGGCGACTTCCTCGCCAACCGCCAGCGCCAGGTGCAGCATCTCGCAGGGAGCTACGGCCGCCCGCCCATCGTCGTGAGCCCGTACGACGCCGAGCTCTACGGCCACTGGTGGTTCGAGGGTCCCCAGTTTCTCGACTTCCTGTTCCGCAAGATGCACCACGACCAGGACGTCGTGAAGGCCGTGACGCCGTCCGAGTACCTCGCCCAGTTCCCGGACCTCGAGGTATGCCAGCCCCCGATGTGCACCTGGGGTGCCGACGGCTACGCCGAGGTGTGGCTCAACGCCTCGAACGACTGGATCTATCCGCACCTGGACATGTCGGCCGAGCGGATGGTGGAGCTCGCCCGCCGCTACGAGAACCCCTCGGCGGTCGAGTGGCGGGCGCTCAACCAGGCGGCGCGCGAGCTGCTGCTGGCCCAGTCGTCCGACTGGGCCTTCATCATGAAGACGAACACGACGGTCGAGTACGCCAAGAAGCGCACCCGCGACCACATCGCCCGCTTCGACTACCTGTATCGCTCGCTCACCGGCCAGACACCCCTCGAGCCGGCGATCCTCGCCGAGTTCGAAGAGCGGGACAACATCTTTCCGGAGCTGGACTACCGGGTGTATAGGTAGTTCATGGGCGCAGCATTGCGGCGGGCTGCGTTCGCCGGAAGCTGGTACCCGCGCGGCGCGGCCGCGATCGTCGACGAGGTCGAAGGCTATCTCGGGGCCGCGAGCCCGGCGTCGCTCCCCGGCCGCTTGGTTGGCCTCGTGAGCCCGCACGCCGGCCTCCACTATTCCGGCCCTGTCGCGGCCTACGGCTACTCGCTGCTGCGAGGTCGCGAAGCGGCGAGTGTCGTGCTGGTGGGCCCCTCGCACCGGGCCGGATTCGAAGGTGTCGCCGTTCACGCGAGCGGGGCCTGGGAAACGCCGCTCGGCCAGGTGGCGATCGACGAGGAGCTGGCGCAGGCCCTGGTTGATGCGGACGCCGCGCTCTTCGACGACCCGGGGCCTCATCGCGACGAGCACTCGCTCGAGATGCAGATGCCGTTCCTGCAGCAGGCCATGCCCGGCTTGCGGATCGTGCCGATGCTGATGGGGACGCAGTCGCGCGAGGAAGTCGAGGCGCTCGCGGCGGCGCTGGGCCGCGTGCTTCAAGGACGCGAGGCGCTGCTCGTGGCCTCGAGCGACCTGTCGCACTACCAGCCGGCTACGGTCGCGAGCCGCCTCGACGCCGAGGTGATCGGAGACGTCGAGCGGCTGGATGCCGATGCGCTGATGCAGCGGCTCGAGACGCGCGACAACGTCGCCTGCGGGGGCGGTCCGCTCGTCGCGGTGATGAAGGCGGCGCGTGCGCTCGGCGCTGATCGGGCGACCGTGCTGCGCTATGCCGACAGCGGGGACGTGGGCGGCGACAAGCAGCAGGTGGTGGGCTATCTGTCGGCCGCGCTCTCGGCGAGCGCGTGAGCGCGGAGGTGGGGGGCCCGACGGCCAGCAGTGACATAGGCGCGCTCGACCGGCGCAGCTTGTTGCGCGCGGCGCGCGAGGCGATCGCCGCTCACCTCGCTTCCCGCGACGCGAATCTGCCGGCCGCGACGTCTGGCCTCTGTGGCGCGCGTGGGGCGTTCGTCACCTTGCGGCGAGCTTCGGACAGTGAGTTGCGCGGCTGCGTGGGACGCTTGGAGGCCATTGCACCCCTGCTCGAGACCGTCGCCCAGATGGCCGTGGCGGCGGCCACGCGCGACAGCCGCTTCGAGCCCGTGTCGGCGAGCGAGCTCCACTCGCTGCGGATCGAGATCTCGGTGCTGTCGGCGCTCGTGCCGATCCGGCCTTCCGAGGTGGAGCTGGGACGTCACGGCCTGTGGCTGAAGAGCGGCGAGAGTCACGGAGTGCTCTTGCCGCAGGTGCCGCTCGAGCACGGCTGGGATCTCGAGGCCTTTCTGGCTCACACCTGCGAGAAGGCCGGGTTGCCGGCCGACGCCTGGAGCCGGCCCGGCGTCGAGCTCTCGGGTTTTACCGCGACGGTGTTCGGCGAAGACGATTGAGCCGGCTGACGGCCGGACGGCCTCGGCATGAGAGGCAGATCCGACCGTCGCCGGAGGAGACTACCGCGCGGCCTCAGGCCCGTGCGGGCTTGTAGAGCGCGGCGGCGACGACTCCCTGCACCACGCAGAAGGCGAGGCCCGACAGGAACCACTTCACGGCCAGGCTCTCGGGGATCGGGTAGACCACGTAGCTGTCGAACGCGTTGCTGATGCCGAAGAAGAGCCCGATGATCGCGCCATAGCGTGCCCCCTCGGCGAGGCCCTTGCCTTCGTAGCCGCGTGCGAACACGTAGCAGAAGAAGAAGCTCCAGGTCGCGGCGGTCACGAACATGATCCACATCTTCGACATCATCTCCGGCCCGGGGCGCCACACGGACGCAAGCGACGCGTAGGTCTCCTGCAGCCAAACCTGGTGGATCAGGTAGCCCATGACCTGGCCCACGACGTAGACGGCGACGAACGCGATCCCGAGCTTCTTCCAGTCGATCTTCATGGATCCTCCTTCCCTTTGCCGCTCGCGGGCTCTCGACAGGATTGCCAGCGCGGCAACGGAACGCCATCCGCACGAGAACACGCACCCGCCCGCGCGCGAATCGCGCGGGCGTGAGCGTCAGGTCATGTGCGGAGGTGTCTCATTCTAGGCGCGGGTCCGGCCGGGGCAAGAGAAAAGAAACGGATACTGGCGGAAGAGCGGACCGGATACCAGCGGAACGGAGAGCAGCAACAGGCAAAGGGGCTTTCTGACTGAGCCCTCAGGGATGGGCGCCCCCCGGGCTTCCGCCGATTAGAGCCGGGCGCCGCCGGCGACTTCCACGACCTGGCCGGTCACGAAGTCGGCGGCGGGGGACGCAAAGAAGAGGATGGCACGCACGACGTCGGCCGCGTCACCAGCGTGGCCGACCGGCACGCGGTCGCCGAGCATGGCGTCCGCGGCGGCCGCCGCCTTGTCGCCGCTCTCGTCTCTCAGCAGGCCGGGCGAGACCACGTTCACGGTGATCCCGCAGCGCGCCTCCTCGAGCGCGAGCGCGCGCGACAGCGCCACGACGCCGGCCTTGGCGGCGCCGTAGGCGGTCATCTGCGGCTCGCCCTGGGTGCCGGCTGCCCCGACGGCCGCCAGGTTCACGATCCGGCCGAAGCGGCGCTCGCGCATGTGCGGCACCACCAGCCGGCACATATGGAAGACCGAGTCGAGGTTGGTGGCCACGATCCGGCGCCACTCGGGGGGGTCCATCTCCACGAGCGGGTTCCAGTGGAAGCGGCCGACCGTGTTCACGAGCACGTCGATGCGCCCCCACTTCGCGAGCGCGCACTCGACGAGCACGCGGGCCTCCTCGAAGTCGGTCACGTCGGCGCGCACCGCGATCCCTTCGCCGCCTGCCTTTTGAAGCTCAGCCACCACAGCTTCGCCCGCGCGCTCGTCGCGCCGCGTGTTGACGACGACGCGTGCTTTCTCCGCGCCGGCGGCGCAGGCGAGCGCACGACCCAGGCCGGCTCCGCTGCCGGTGACCAGGAACACGCGGCCGCGCAAGCCGTCGTCGTTCACTTGCCCGTCACCCGCACCATCTCGGTGGTGGTGGTCTTGCCGCGGAACACCTTCTCGATTGCGGCCTCCTTGAGCGTGCGCAGGCCCTCCTCGCGCGCGGCCTTGAAGATGTCGAGCGAGCCTGCCTGCTGCGAGACCAGGCGCCGGATCTTCTCGCTCATCGGCAGGATCTCGTAGATCCCGGTGCGTCCGAGGTAGCCGGTCTCGCGGCAGTGCAGGCAGCCCTTGCCACGCCGGAAGCGGTAGGGCTTGAGCTTCTCGAACGGGATCTTCATCGCGGCCGCCTCGCCCTCGCTCGGCGCGTACTCCTCGCCGCAGTGCGAGCAGTTCTCGCGCATCAGCCGCTGGGCCACGACTCCGATCAAGGTCGACGTGATCAGGAAGTGGGGGACCTCGAGGTCGAGCAGCCGCGTGATCGAGGACGGGGCGTCGTTGGTGTGCAAGGTCGACAGCACGAGATGGCCGGTGAGCGCGGCCTGCACCGCGTGGTCCGCCGTCTCCTTGTCGCGGATCTCGCCGACCATGATGATGTCGGGGTCCTGGCGCAGCACCGTGCGCAGGCTCGAGGAGAAGGTGACGTCGATCTGCGGGCGCACCTGCACCTGGTTGAAGTCCTCGAACACCATCTCGATCGGGTCCTCGATCGTGATGATGTTGACCTCGGGCTTCGAGAGGTGCTTGAGCACCGAGTAGAGGGTCGTGGTCTTGCCGCTGCCGGTCGGGCCCGTCACCAGGATGATCCCGGTCGGGCGCGCGATGAACTCGTTGAATTTGGGCGCGTCGTGCGGCGACAAGCCCAGCTCGTCGATCGTCTTCAGCAGGATGTCGGGGTCGAAGATGCGCAGCACCGCCTTCTCGCCGAACGCGGTCGGCATGGTGCTGATCCTGAGCTCGACCTCGCGGCCGCCCTGCTCGCGCTTGATGCGGCCGTCCTGTGGCCTGCGCTTCTCGGCGAGGTTGGCGCCCGAGAGTAGCTTGATGCGGGACACGACGGCCTCGTAGACGATCTTCGGGATCACGTGGACGTCGTGCAGCACTCCATCGATGCGCAGCCGCACCAAGGTCAGGTTGCGCTTGGGCTCGAAATGGATGTCCGAGGCGCGCTGCTCGAAGGCGTAGCCGAGGATGTGGTCGAGAGCCTTGACCACGGGGGCCGCCGCCGGGTCGAGATCCGTCGCGGCCTTGGACAGGAACTCCTGGTTTCCGAGGTCGACCGTGGCGATGCGGCTCTCGCTGAGCTGCTTCTCGGCGTGCTGCAGGCTCGACTTCAGGTCGTAGAAGCCCTTGTTGACCGCCTCCACGTCGCTGCGCGTCGCCACCACCCGGTCCACCTCGAGGCCGGTCACGCGCTTGATGTCCTCGAGCGGGAACGGAGCGAACGGATTGTGGACGGCGATCGTGATGCGATCGCCGGACTTGGCGATCGCCACCATCCCGTGGCGGCGCGCGAACGGCCCCGCGACCGCCTTGGTGACCACGTCGAGGTCGAGGTCGAGCGGGTTGATCTTGACGTACGGCAGGCCCGAGTGCGCGGCGAAAGCCTGCGCGATCTGCGCGTCGCTCACGACTCCGAGCTGCAGCAGGGCCTGCTCTGCCGTCAGGCCGTTCACCTTCTGCGCGCGGCGTACCTTCTCCGCCTGCTCGGCGCTCAGGACCTTCTGAGCCACCAGGATGGCGAGTAGCTCCGGTGCTTCGGGAGCCGTCGCCGGTGCGGTCTTCCTCGCCTGCGAAATCGCCATGGACCGCTCGTGAGGATTATCGGAGTCGCTCCTTGGGGCGTCAAATGGCGGTGCGAGCGCGCTCACAGTCCATGCGTTGGCGGCGGCGCGGGTGGCATGCTAGCGTGGCCCGGATGTCCTCGGAGTCCGCTGCGGCGAAGCCTCGTGTCACGCTCATCGGCGTGCCTCTCGATCTCGGGGCCGGACGCCGTGGTGTCGACATGGGACCTTCGGCGCTGCGCGTGGCCGACGTCGACGCGAAGATCGCGGCGCTCGGCTACGACGTCGACGACTGGGGCGACCTGCCCGTCAAGATCCGCGAGACGCAAGGGCCCGGCGACGCTCGGCTCAAGTACCTGAAGGAGATCCTCGAGGTCTGCACGCTGCTGCGCAACCGCGTCGGCGAGGCGCTCGCGGCGGGCAGCTTGCCGATCATCCTGGGCGGCGACCACTCGGTGGCGATGGGAACCATCGCGGGGCTGGCGTGTCACTTCAAGGATCGCAGCGAGAAGCTCGGGCTCGTCTGGTTCGACGCGCACGCGGACGCCAACACGGCGGAGACGAGCCCGAGCGGCAACATTCACGGCATGCCGCTCGCTGCGGTGCTCGGCCACGGCGCAGACAGCCTGGTCAACCTGGCCGGCTTCGTGCCGATGGTGGAAGCGTCGCGCGCGTCGCTCGTGGGGATCCGCGATGTGGACCCGGCGGAGCGCGACACCGTGAAGTCG